>ERZ779895.3863-NODE-3863-length-11022-cov-5.303547_pt1 | contig 11022 bp, 9 predicted proteins | sample MGYA00511093_ERZ779895 | MGnify/ENA primary metagenome ERZ779895 (study PRJEB29588, sample SAMEA2142970) | human gut metagenome | biome: human gut; feature: human-associated habitat; material: faeces | place: Denmark | collected 2008/2010 ... | reverse complement strand
CCCCGCCGTAACTGAAAAACGGCAGAGAGATACCGGTGGTGGGAAGCAGTCCCGTCACCACGCCGATGTTCAAAAACACCTGCACCGCCAGCTGTGTGGTAAAGCCCACCACCAACAGCGTGCCGAACCGGTCACGGGTGTGGAGGGCGATCCAGTAGCCCCGGAGGATCAGCGCCGCGAACAGCAGCATGATGATCCCCGCGCCCACCAGTCCCAATTCCTCGCAGACGATAGAGAAAATGAAATCGTTGTGCTCCTCCGGCAGAAACAGGAATTTTTGCCGGCTCTTGCCAAGGCCCAGTCCCCACAACCCGCCGGAGCCAATGGTAATGAGGCTCTGGGAAAGCTGATAGCCCTTATCCGCGGCATCTGCCCAAGGGTCCAGCCAGTATATAACGCGGGATTTGTTATAGCCGATGACAAATAAAGCCACATACACCATGCCAACCGCCGCGCCAGCGGCAGTGCCTACCCAGATCCAGTTGATGCCGCCCACAAGCATCATGGCCGCCCCCGCGCCCAAAATCAGGATCGCGCCGGAGAGGTGGGGCTCAACGGCCACCAGGCCCGCCACCACTACCAGAATAAATGCGTAAGGCAGAACGCCGTAGCGGAAGCTGCGCATTTTGTCCTTTTTTCGGGAAATGCTGTCGGCAAAGTAGGTAATGATTGCCACCTTGGCGATCTCCGAGGGCTGGAACTGCACGCCGATCTTCAGCCAGCGGGTGGCACCCTTGGCCGTCACCGCGATGGGGTTGTGGGGAATGATGACCAGGATCAGGAAGATCACGGACACATAGATCAAGACTCTGCCCGCGCCGCGAAGCCGCTGATAGTTGAATTTACTGACCAGCAGCATCACCGCCGTACCCAGCACGGCGAAAACGCCCTGCTTTTCAAAGTAATACAGCGGGTTGTGGCGGGAGGGTGCTTTCTCATAATAGGCGGAGGGAAAGCTGGCGGACAGGAGGATCACCAGACCGATGGCCGTCAGCAGCATGACCAGCAGACAGAAGGTCAGGTCGATGGGACCTTTGGCCAGTTCCCGGCTCTCTTCCATTTTTTCCCGGCGGCGCTGCTTGCGCTCCTGAAGGGCCAGCTTCTCCTGATGGGTCAGGGGACGGCGGCGAGGCCGTGTCTGGGTCATGGATGTTTCCTCCTTTCTCTCCGAATCAAGTCAAGGTCTTACCGGTTTACAGATAGCGGCCCCGGATGCCGCAATACGCCAGCAGGCAGAACACTGCCGTAATGGACACAAAGACCGTTACGATCTTCACCTCGCTCCAGCCGCACCGCTCCAAATGGTGATGCAGAGGGGCCATTTTGAAAAACCGCTTGCCATGAGTGGCCTTGAAGTATCCAACCTGTATAATATCGGACAAAGTTTCCAGAATGTAGATGATCCCCACCGGGATCAGCACCAGCGGCATATCAAAGGCAAAGGCCAGCGCCGCCACCGCGCCGCCTAAAAACAGGCTGCCGGTGTCACCCATGAAGCATTTGGCGGGATGGCGGTTATACAGGGCGTAAAAGCCCAGCAGACTGCCGCACAGGGCGGAGGAGAAAATTCCCAGCGTGGTGAATTTCCAGATCATAGCGGCGCCCATGAAGAACGCCATGACCACAGCGGTGACGCTGGAGGCCAGACCGTCGATACCATCGGTGAGGTTCACGGAGTTGACGCAGCCCACGATGATGAAGGCGGCGAAGATCAGATACACGATCCAGTTCACCGTCAGCGTCACGTTGACAAAGGGGATATAGAGATCGTTGGTCAGAAGGCCCTCATACCGCATCAGGCACAGGAACACCACCGCCGCCAGAAGCTGTAAGACAAACTTCTGCTTGGCGGTCAGGCCCTCGTTCTGGTGCTGGCGGACCTTGCGGTAGTCATCTACAAAACCGATGAGACCGAAGATCAGGGCGAACAGGTACACGTACAGATGGGCGAAGTCCCCCGCCAGCATCTGCTGCCAGCCGCAGGCAAAGGTCACGATGCCGCTGCCCAGAATAAAGGCGATGCCGCCCATGGTGGGGGTGCCCGCCTTGGAATTGTGCCAGGTGGGGCCGTCCTGCCGGATCTCCTGTCCGGCCTTCAGCTTCCGCAGCTCCGCCAGTACGAATTTGCCCAGAATCATGGTCAGCACACAGCCGGCCAGTAACGCCACATAGATACTCATGCTTTCTCCTTATCCCGGTCCTGACAGCTTTCCCCGTCAGGGCCTTTCTCTTGCTGACCGGCCGGTACACATCCGGCCGGTGTTTTCGCCGCTGCGCGGCTGTATTTATGAAACGGGAATGCCTAAAGTCTGCCGGACCTCAGCGTCCGCTGTTCAGGTGCTCCGCCACGATCTCCCGCTCATCCATGTGGAACTTCTGGTGGTTCACTTCCTGATAGGTCTCGTGGCCCTTGCCGCACAGAACGATCACATCGTCCTTCTGGGCGTGGTCCATGGCCCAGCGGATGGCCTCCACCCGGTCCTCCACCACTTCGTAAGGGGTGTTGCTGCCGTCAAAGCCCGGCAGAATGTCCCGGATGATGGCCGCAGGTTCTTCGGTCCGGGGATTGTCGGTAGTGACAATGGCAAAATCGGACCAGTCCGCCGCCGCCTTGCCCATGCGGGGGCGCTTGGTCTTGTCACGGTCGCCGCCGCAGCCAAACACAGCCACGGTGCGGCCCTTGGCAAATTCCTTCACCGTTTGCAGCACGTTCACCATGCTGTCCGGCGTGTGGGCGTAGTCAATGAGGATGGTATAGTCCTTGCCGGGGGTGGGGACTACCTCCACCCGGCCCTGCACATGGGGGACCTTGGCCAGAACAGCAGCGCTGTCCTTCAGGGAAATGCCCAGCGCCAGTGCGGCCCCCAGCACATCCAACGTATTATACACCATAAAGCCGCCGGGGATATTCACCCGGATGGGTACCCGCTCGGTTTTTGTCACCGCGTCAAAGGCAATGCCGTCAGCAGACAGCACCACGTTTTCCGCCCGGAGGTCCGCCTCGGACTTGACGCCGTAGGTGCGCACCTGACAGGTGGCATCCTTCAGCAGCCGGGGCGTCCACGGATCGTCACCGTTCACCACGCCGACGCCGCAGTTCCGGAACAAAATGGCCTTGGCATCGCAGTAGTTTTCCATCGTTACATGGAAATCCAGATGGTCCTGGGTCAGATTGGTGAAGATGCCCACCGCATAGTGAACTCCATAGACCCGGTCCAGACACAGGGCGTGGGATGAGGTCTCCATCACTGCATAGGCGCACCCGGCGTCCGCCATCTCCCGGAAGAGCCGCTGGACCTCAAAGGATTCCGGCGTGGTGCGGTCCGTAGGGATGACCTCCTGCCCGATCATGTTCTGATTGGTACCGATAAGGCCCACCTTGGCCCCCCGTGCCTGCTCTAAAATAGCCTTCAGCAAATAGGTGGTGGTGGTCTTGCCGCAGGTGCCGGTGACGGCGATCATGGTCATCTCCTCGGCGGGATGGCCGAACCAGTTGGCCCCGATCACCGCCAGCGCGCGGCGGGAATCCGCCGTCCGGATATAAGGGCCATCCCCCTCCGGCAAATTCTGGCACAGCACTGCCGCCGCGCCCTTTTCCAGCGCCGTGGCGATATACTTGTGGCCGTCTGTGGCGTAGCCGGTCATAGCTACGAACAGGTCGCCGGGCTGGGTGGCCCGGGAATCATAGCTGACGCCGGTGATCTCCATTTCCAGATCCACCGCGCAGGACGCGACAGGGACGCCGTTGAGCAGTTCCCGCAGTTTCATATCGTATTCCTCCATTTGATCGGTCTTGTTTCTCGAAAGTCCACCGCCCCCCTCACAGGGCAGTCGGCGGCTGTATACAAAGCACTCCTTGGCTATTGTAGCAGGTTTTTCCGGAAAGCATACCGAAAATGGTGTCATAAACCTGGCAAAAAGTGCGGTAAGGGCAGTCAGTCTGTGGTTTTCGCGCCGAAACGCACCGTGACCACGCTGCCGGCAGCCAATTCCGTCCCCGCCTCCGCGCTCTGGGAAATGGCGGTGACGCTGCCGGTGCTGCCGCCGGTGCTGGTGGCGCCGGTGACCTTCATAATGAGGCCCGCATTGGTTAGGGCCTTGTTGGCCTCCGCCGGGGTCTTACCTACCACGTTGGGGACGGTGCTGGGGGCATTGGGCTTCTCCACGCCCAGATAGAGCACGATGGAGGCGTTGTTGGGCACGATGGCGCCGCCCGCCGGGGTCTGGTCCGTCACGGTATCGCCGCTTCCCACGGTGGTACAGGCAAAGCCCGCCGCCTTCAAAGCTGCCTTCGCGTCCGTTGCACTCTTGCCCACCACATAGGGCACGGCGGCATCGGCGCTCGCCAGCTCCGAGGCGCTGTAATTCGGTTCAATACCCAGTGAGGGCAGGATCTCGCCCATGATCTGACCGGCCACGGGAGCCACCATGGTACCGCCGTACACGGCGGTGCCGGTATCACGGCGAGGGGTATCCATAGTCAGGAGCATGATGTACTTGGGATCGTCTGCCGGGGCGAAGCACATGAAGGACACCACCACGTCGCCCTTTGGGTTGTCGTTGGTCTTGGTGCCGGTCTTATCGGCGGTGCCGGTCTTGCCGCCGATGCGGTAGCCCGCCACCCGGCCATTTTTGCCGCTGCCGGAGGAGACCACATATTCCAGCGCCTCCCGGACAATGGCGGAGGTCTCCTCGCTGATGACCTGCCGCACCGGAGTGGAGTCATGCTGGGACAGAACGTTGCCGTCCTCGTCCAGCACCTGCTCCACAATGTAGGGCTGATAGAGATAGCCGCCGTTGATACAGGCCGCCTGAGCCCGGATCAGCTCAATGGGGGTCACGTTGAAGGTCTGGCCGAAGGAGTAGGAGGCAAGGGACACCACCTGAGAGTTGAAGTAGTTCTCGTCAACAAAAATGCCCTTCACCTCGCCGATCATGTCAATGCCGGTCTTATCCATCAGTCCGAAGGATTTCAGATACTTGTAATAGGTCTCCGTGCCGATGGAAAGGCCCATGCTGATAAAGGCAGGGTTGCAGGAATGGCCCACCGCCTCGATGAGGGTCTGCTGACCGTGGCCGCTGTGGTTGGAACAGTAGATGGGCTTGTTCCAGCCCTGCACACGGGTGGAGCCGGAACAGTAGAAGGTGGAGTTTTTCGTCACCTTGCCCTCCTCCAGCGCCGCCGCCAGCGTAATGGGCTTATAGGTGGAACCCGGCTCATAGGTGGAGTCGATGCACTTGTTGCGCCACTGGGACTGAACAGCGCTGTTGATGGCCGCAGACCGGGCCTCGGCGTACGCCTCCTCCGATTCATAGGTGGAGCGCTTTGCGTCGATCTTGGCAAGCTCCGTATCCAGCTTGGTTTTCAGGGCATCGTCAAAAATCGTGCCGTAGTCATTCAGATCGTAGTTGGGATAGGACGCCATGGCCACGATGGCCCCGGAGTTCACATCCATGACGATGCCGGTGCCGCCGTTTTTGGCGCCGTATTTTTTCAGCATACTCTCCAAGCCGTTTTCCAGACTCATCTGGACGTTGGCATCCAGCGTCAGCACCAGACTGTGCCCGTTTTCCGCATCGAAGATCTGCTCGTAGTTGTACATCAGTTCCGTGCCGGCGGCGTTTCGGGCACTGATGGTATACCCGGCAGTGCCGGTAAGGGTATCGTCATACTTGGCCTCCAGGCCCACGCTGCCCACGCCGTCGGAGTTTACAAAGCCCAGAACGCCGGAAGCCAGAGATCCGTACAGGTAGTACCGCTTGGAGGATGGCTGGAGCCAGACGCCTTGAAGCTTTACCCGATCCGATTCCGGCACCTCATTGCCGTCAGGGTCGATCTCGCCGTTGATGAAACGGCGAACTTCGTCGGAAACCGTCTGATCCGCCCGCTTCTTGATGTTCCAATAGTCATAGTTGGTCTTGGTCATCCGGGTTTCCAGAGTCTCCTGTTCCACGCCCAGAATGCGGCTGAGGCCCTTGGCGATGTAGGCCTGATCCCGCAGGATAGGGGCTGTGTAAGTCTCTCCCTTATCCGCCGCCTTCTTGGCGGCCTTCTCCTGCTTTTCCTTTTGGCTCTCCACAAACTCCGCGATCCGCATTGGAGAGATGTTTACGTCCTCCGCCGTGGCGGAGATGGCCAGCGTGTTGAGGTTTCGGTCATAAACGGTGCCTCGGGAGGCGTTGACCACGGCGCTGCGGGTCTGCTGCTCGATGGCTTTTTCCTGCAATACGCTATGCTGACGGATCTGGATGTCATAGAGCTTCCAGAACAGCACTGCAAAGGTCACGATGCCCAACAGCAGCATGACCAGCACCGTCCGGCTGCGGATGACCTGATTGGCCCGCCGGGCCGCGTCGCTTTTTCTCCGGGGATTGGATGCCATAGAGTTCTCCTTTCAGGGGCAATTCAGCAAAGAAGGGGAGTAAGAAGACGCCGGCTTCTCACTCCCCGCTGTGTCACAACATACTTATTTCAGGTTCAGTCGAAATATTCCACCACGGCGTAGACTCCATGATGCAAGGAGCTTAAGATCCGGCTGAAAACGCTGGGGGTCTCCGTCCGGTAGACCACGGCGCTGTCCTCGCTGTCCAGATCCAGATAGGTGATCTGGCTGCTGGTGGGCTTGGCCATTCCGGCAGCAGCCGCCACCTCCTTGACGGTGGCCATATCAAACATCTGCTCGTGCTGGGCCGTCAGGCTGACATTTTCCGCCTGCAAGACCGTCAGTTCGCTTTTCAAAGCCACGGTGTCGGCGGCCAAGGTGGTCAGCTGCACATAGCTCAGCAGCAGCATCACCGCGGCCACGGCCACAGCCGTTACCCCCAACACAGATAGCACGGGGATCGCCTGACGCTCCCGCACCAAAACCTGTTCCTTATGATAAACCTTCGGAGCCGCCTGTGTCCGCTCGTGGCGAGGGACCTCGCCGGCATGTTCCAATTCCCGTTCCCGGACCGCCCAGTCCAGATCCCGGGCCAGACTCCCGTTTGTGCTGAATTCCCGATGCGCATAACGGTATTCTCTGGCCGCTGACGCCATTGCAGAGTCCCTCCCTTCCACAAAATCAACACACAATAAAGGGCTTGTCCCTTTTTAAAAGTCAAATATCAAATGGGTCACATTTTTCTACCACCCGCAGCTTGGCGCTGCGGGCCCGGCTGTTTTCTTCCAGCTCCGCCGCTCCCGAAACGATAGGCTTCCGGGTCACCAGCCGCACTCTGGGCTTTTTCCCGCACACGCACACCGGAAATTCCGGCGGGCAGGTGCAACCCTTTGCGGCATCCTGAAAGGCCCGCTTCACAATGCGGTCCTCCAGAGAATGGAAGGTGATGACGGCCAGCCGGCCGCCGGGGTTCAGACGGTCAATGGCTCCGCTGAGCATGGGCGGCAGGGCGTCCAGCTCGCCGTTGACGGCAATGCGGATGGCCTGAAAGCTCCGCTTGGCCGGGTGCTGTTTCTCCCGGAGCGCGGCGGCAGGCATGGCGGAGCGGATTAGCTCCGCCAGTTCCAATGTAGTCTGGACCGGCGCGGTCTCCCGGGCCTGTACGATTCTTTTCGCAATGGCGGGGGCGTAGCGCTCCTCGCCGTACTCAAACAAAATGCGGCGCAGCTCCTCGTAGCTCCAGGTGTTTACCACATCATAAGCGGTGAGAGGGGCGGTGGCATCCATCCGCATGTCCAGCGGTGCGTCATGCATATAGGAAAATCCACGGGACGCGTCATCCAGCTGAGGAGAGGATACTCCCAGATCAAATAACATACCGTCCACGCCGGGAATGTCCAACTCCGCCAAAATCTCGCTGACCCGGTCGAAATTGCTGTGGACCAGCGTCACCCGGTCCATCCAGGGGGCCAGCCGCTCCTGGGCCGCATCGATAGCGGCCTGGTCCCGGTCAATGCACACCAGCCGGCCGGTGGTGAGCCTTTGGGCGATCTCTCTTGAGTGCCCCGCGCGGCCCAGTGTGCCGTCTACATAAATGCCCTCCGGCCGGATATGCAGCGCTTCGATGCACTCGGCCAGCAAAACGGGCTTGTGGGTAAATTCCATAGCTCAGCTCCGATTCCGACGGGCCCGCGCCAAGGCATCCATGGCGGCGGCCATATCGTCCTCTTCCAGCATCTGGCGTTCCCGCTCCGTCCAGGTGGCGGAATCCCAGATTTCGGCAAAGCCGTTCATGCCAACGATTGTGGCGGTTTTTTTCAGGTTTGCGTAATTCCGCAAAGCGGCGGGGATCAGAACGCGGCCCTGACCGTCAGGCTCGCACTCCACAGCGTTGGCATACAGCAGCGTCAGCGCCCGGGCCTCGGTGTAGGGCAACTCGTCCATATCCTCGGACATCTGGTTCCACTTGGCCTCGGGGTAAATGGTCAGGCAGTGCTGGGCGCCGATGGTGATATAAAACCGGTCTCCCAGTGCTTCCCGCATATTGGAGGGGATCACCAGCCGGCCCTTGGAGTCAATGGTGTTATTGGACTTGCCCATGAGTCTGGCCATAGCGGTGCCCTCCTTCCCTACTTTTTGGGTTTTCGTGGTCCAATGTGGCACTGTTATCCACATCTTCCCCACTTTTCCCCACCACACACCCTGAGTATAAGCGATTTCAAGGGGGATTGCAAGTATTTTTTTCCGACGCAAACCCTTGAAAACAGGCCACTTTTTGCCAAAAGTCAGGAATAATTCACCGTTTTCAAACAATTGTTCCATCGTTGCCGATTGGTTTACGTAAAATCAAAAAGAATGACAACACAATATCTTGTGTTGTCATTCTTTTTCAGAACGCAAGTTGCACTAAATATAGAGTTCTTTGGAAAAGTTGCAGGTCTTTTTTCGTCATTTTTAACGAATTTTCCCGCAAATCCCCTTTTTTACGGCACACAGTCTCCGTTATGGTCAACCATCTTTTCCACACCGACTATACTTGTTCCTATGTGTTTCGTCCGCTTGCATTGCGGCGGACAGCACGTCAATTCCCTGCCTCTTCCGCAGTCTTTCTTTCTGCCTCCAGCTTTTCCCGCTGTTCCTGAAGCTTGGCGGTGGAAGCGGCCCGGAATGCGGACCGGGACTGCTTCACCTCGGTCAGCGCGGCCTGTACAGCCTCCTCCGTCCGGGCCAGAGCATCCTCTGCGTACTCATTGGCCACCTGACAGAGCTGGCGGGAGCGATCCTCCGCGTCGGCAATGATCTTCCGGGCCTTCTCCTTGGCGGCATAGAGCACCTCGCTGTCAGAGACCTTGCTCTTGGCCTCCAGATCCGCCTGACGCATCATCCGCTCCACGTCCCGCTTGGCCTCGTCCACAAATTTTTCCCGGGCGGCCAGCAACTCCTGAGCCCGTTTCAGCTCCACAGGAAGCTGGTTCCGCAGCTCGTCCAGCAGATCCAGCACCTCGTCCCGGTCCACCATGCTGAGGTTGGGCTTCAGGGCGGGGGACTTGGCGTCCTCGACCCGTTCATACAGCATATCAATTAAACGGTTTACATCGTTTTCAGCCATAACGCATTCTCCTTATCGTTGTTCCGTCCAGTCCCGGATCAGGGGCAGGATCGCCTTGGGCAGGTACTTATCAATGGGCTGATGATAATGGATCATCTCCCTTGCCACGGTGGAGCTCAAATAGATGTACGCCGGGTCCGCGGGCAGCAGCAGCGTTTCCAGCCCCGGATGCAGGCCCCGGTTCACCATGGCCTGCTGATACTCCGTGTCGAAATCGCTCTGGGTCCGGATGCCCCGGACGATGGCAGTAGCCTTCCGCTCCGCGGCGAAATCGGCCAGCAGGCCGCCGTACAGCTCCGCCGTTACGTTGGGCAGCTCTAAAACCGCCGCCTCCACAAGCTTCAGCTTTTGCTCCGGGGTGAACATCTGGCCCCGCTTTTCTGCATTGGGGCTGACGCAGACATACACCTGATCGAAGCAGGCCGCCGTGCGGCGAATAATATCCATGTGTCCCAGCGTGATGGGGTCAAAGCTGCCGGAACAGACTGCAATCCTCATACCTGCGCCCCCTCGTCTCCGTCCCGGTGGTAGATGGTGACGGCGATTTTGCCGTACCGGTAGGTCCGGCCCATGCGGTAGGGTGCGGACAGGGCCGGCAGGGCCTTGTCCACCGGATGCTCCGCGATCATCATGCCGTGAACGTTCAGCAGGTCATGGCGGGCAATATGGGCGATGGCCGTCTCCAGCAGTTCCGTCTCATAGGGCGGGTCCAGAAAGATCAGGTCATATTTTTCCCGGGCGGCCTTGAGAAATTCCATGGAGTCCCCGGCCACTACCCGGCTCCGGTCCGTCAGATCGCAGAGCTTCAGGTTTTCGCGGGTCAAAGCTGCCGCATCCGGCCGCCGGTCCACAAACACAGCGGAAGCCGCGCCCCGGCTGAGGCACTCGATGCCCAGCTGGCCGGTTCCGGCGAACAGGTCCAGCACCCGGCGCCCCTCGATGTCGAACTGCAGGGCGCTGAAGAGCCCCTCCTTCACCCGGTCGGTGGTGGGGCGGGTCTCCATCCCCTCTAATTCCTTTAAGCGGCGTCCTCTGGCGGAGCCGGTGATAACGCGCATGGCGCAATCCTCCTCAACGTGCTGAACCGGCCTGTCCGCCGCGCTGTGCATCCCGAATGTCCGGCGCTTCCGTCCGATGCGGACATTCCGGCGCGGGCCTCCGCTCCCCGCGGCAGCTGTCACCTGTTCAGCAGAGTTATTGCATGGCAAATACTTTTTTCATTTTACGGCAAAAGGCACACTATTTCAATAGTTTTTCCGCAAATCCGGCGGAAGGCAGGGCAGTATTTTCCCATTTGCCCTGTGCATTTTTGTGAAATCCGCCAGTATTCTGCGGTCTTTTCGCCCTCAATAGCTGCTGATATCCAGACTCGCGTCATCCGTGCCTTTCTCAATTTTCCGGATCTCCACAGTGTATTTCAGCTCCGGGCTGACGGCAACCTCCACCCGGTCTCCTGCCTTGTGGCCCATCAGCGCCCGCCCCACCGGGGACTCCTTGCTGATGAGGCCCTTCAGGGCGTCCTGCCGCAGC
>ERZ779895.3858-NODE-3858-length-11047-cov-1.982169_pt1 | contig 11047 bp, 9 predicted proteins | sample MGYA00511093_ERZ779895 | MGnify/ENA primary metagenome ERZ779895 (study PRJEB29588, sample SAMEA2142970) | human gut metagenome | biome: human gut; feature: human-associated habitat; material: faeces | place: Denmark | collected 2008/2010 ... | reverse complement strand
TTTCCAGACTGCCTCTTCCGCATACGCGAAGTAGGCTCAAAAGCTGCACCGGCATACCGACAAAGCTGTCCGGTCTTTCCGCGCGCATCAGCTCACTAAGCTCAAAATAGCTGAGCCGTGCTCCCGCACGTATCGGACTTGCTCCCAGCCGGCTCACCGCCTCGGCGATAAGCTCGCCCAGACCGAATTGACCCGAGAAGGGCATACATATCAGCGTCCTGCCGCCGGGAAATATAAGCTCACCCAGACCCGCCATGAAAAGCCGCACCGTGCGCTCACAGTCGGCGCGGGTATAGAATACGCGCTTTCCAATGCCGGTCGTTCCGCTCGTCACATCGCTTATTACGCGCTGCACCTCCGACTGAGAGCACAGGAGCATGGCTCCCACGTTTTCCGCAAGCTCCGTCTGCGTCGTAAAGGGAAACTCGGAAAGCTCTGCCAAATCGTCTAAGTGTGCCGGGAGTCCGGAATAAAATCCGCCGCGCTCCCGCTCGCGGGCAAGCAGCGCGTTGAGTCTTTCAAGCTGTATGCGCCGTATGTCCGCGCGCGTCAGCGACTCAAGCCCCTCCTGCTCACATATGAGCGCGTCAAGTCTTGTCCTTGTCATCGTCTATACAGTGCCCTGCCTTCCGTGTTCGTCAGGTTATACGCGCAAAACGGCACCATGCCGAATTCTGAATCGACCTCGCAGATATAGCAGCGGCGCAGCCGCTCAAGATCAAGATTATATGCGTCCTGAAAAATCATACCCGATACGGCGAAGGTGCTCCGCCGCGCCTGCTCAAGAAAATCATCGAGCACCGAGGTCTCGCAAAGCTCCGGGTCGGAGGTGTAGTCCGGCTCGTCCTCGCCGTTCCACTGCTTGGCGACGTAGCTGCGCGAATCGTCCGAGGTCGTGCAGCAGCAGGCGGAGGCGCCGGATTTCTTCGGCAGCAGACGGAGACTGCCGTCCGCACGGCGCAGATAGCTTGCGTGGAAGGAGCAGTAGGGATTTTCCGCCCCGCCGCCGGCAAAGTCCTGCGCGTGCATCACGCCGCCCATCTGCTCCTCGATGAGACGAAGCATACGCGGTATGGTGATGGGCTTTTCCGGGCGTTCAAGCCCGCAGCGCCCGAAGTAGCTGATGGGCTGAAAATGCACTCCGCGTATCGCGGGCATACGCTCAAGAGCGAAGCGCAGTATATCGCCGACCTGCGCGTCGTTCACTCCCGGCGCGATGACCGGCACAAGCACTATGCCAAGCCCCGCCGCCGCGCAGTTTTCTATCGCGGCAAGCTTTTCGGTCATGAGCGCCCGTCCGCGCAGTGTCATATAGACCGCATCGTCCACGCCGTCAAATTGCAAAAACACCGTGTTGAGCCCCGCCGCCTTGAGCGTCCGGGCGTATTCCGCATCAGCTGCAAGGCGTATGCCGTTTGTGTTGAGCTGGAAAAAGCTAAAGCCCTTTTTGCGCCCGCGGGCTATTATCTCCGGCAAATCGTCCCGCATGCTCGGCTCTCCGCCCGAGAGCTGAATATTAAACGGACCGCCGTGCGACATGAGATAATCGTACTGCCGCTCGATTTCCTCCATGCTTAGCTCACGCTCCTCCGTACCCGCAGAGGCAAAGCACACGGGACAGTGGAGATTGCAGCGCGTTGTGAGCTCCAGCAGCATACAGCAGCCCTTGCGCAAATGCTCCTTGCAGAGTCCGCAGTCGTTCGGACAGCCGTTTTTCGCGTCCTTGCCGTTTACCGGCGGCTCCACGGTGCTGCTGCCGAGGTTCCAGCGCATATAGCTTATGAGATTGTCCTCCCAGATGAGCGTGCTGAATTTGCCGTGCTCGGGGCACTGCTTGTCCATATAGATATAGCCGTCTGCACCCGTGTGCTTTTCTGCGGAAAGCTTTCTCAGACACACCGGGCACACGCTCTCCGTCCGCCCGACGCGCATCAGATAAGCCCCCTTTCGGAGAGTATTTCCATGCACTTTTCGTAGGTGGAGGCGATTATCTGCGGGCACAGCTCCACGCGCTTTGCGGGGTTGCCGTGGGTTATGTCCTCGCACTCGTAGCCGCCGTAGTATAGCGTCATTTCGTCCTTGAACCAGCGGGTAAACTCACCCAGCGCCGCCTTGTGCTCAGGTGAGTCCATGCCGGTGTCCTCGCCCTTGCCGGTGAAATAGGATATGATGCACGCGCCGCCGCTCATGCAGCCGCAGCAGCCGCCGGAGAAGCCGACTCCGCCGTTGAGCCCGCCCATAGCCTTGACAAGGCCGGGGTTTTCCTCGCCTATCGTCTCAAGCAGGAGCTTTGCCAAAATCTGACCGCAGAAATAGCTGTAGCGTGAAAGCTCCATTACCCTGTCAAAAAGATCCATCAGGCATTTCCTTTCTGCATATGATTAAATAATATCTGCATTTTAAATTGGTTTTCGGGCAGCCGATAGTCTCTCCGCTCCAAAGCGCGGCAAAATAATACTCGTGCCACTGCTCGGTCATGTCCTCGATATGCTCAAGACTGAAGCCCGACGAGGCTAAAAGCGCCTCGGGAGAGTCGAAAAATACGTCCGACAGAGCCAAAACGCCGCCGTCTCTGAGAAGCCGCCGGCTTTCCCGGAGCGCGGCCTTTGCATCTCCGCTCACATAAAATGCGCACTGAGATATAATCGCATCAAAGCCTTCGTCGGGATAGCCGCTGTGCAGCATATCGCCGCGAACGACGTTTTTTCCGCACGGAATCAAATCAATGCCGACGGCGTCAAGTCCATGAGCGCGCAGCAGGGCGACTGCCTCACCCTCGCCCGCGCCCATGTCGAGCACACGAGCGCCCGGAGACAGGGCGCAAAGCTCTATCATGCGCATGGTGTGCGCGTCTCCTCCCGGATGCCCGTTCATTTGTCCTCCAGCGCCTTCTCGACGGAGAGAACCTTTCCCAGTGCAAGCTCCTCCGGTACATAGACAAAGCCGCAGCGAGGGCAGACCGGCAGCTCTACGGGGAAGCCGTTATCGAGATACATGAATTTTGCCTTGCCCTTGACGAGCGCTACGCCGCATTTTCTGCATTTGAGCTTACCCAGCGGGTCAATGGTGTAATATGTTCTGTCCTGCATGATATCACTCCTGACGTTTAACGACGTTCATCCTGTGGCTATAAGCGCGGCGGACCGTGTAGCCCTCCTCGTCCTCGGTAAGCGCGACCCAGAAGGTCACGTTCCCGAGTCTCGCTCTCAGCATGAGATAGCCGGTGTCGGCGTCCTCTATCGCCTCGCCGCTTTCGCGGTATGCGTCAATGACGGATATGACGTCGGATTTTAATATCATGCGCTCGTCCATCATTTTGAGCGCGGCCTCGTCAAATTCCAGCTTATAGGGCAAATCCATATTCATAGTCTCCTCGCCCCAGATATCCCGGAGCAGTTCATTTTTCAGCGTAAGGCGGTTATAGCGCTTTTCGCTTATATCGGGCGGCGCACCCGCGTCCGTACCGTACACAAGCTCAAGTATATGCCGCGACTCCCGCCCCTCCCGCGCAAAGCGGTCACGACAGGCCATGCAGTAGCTGACATAGGGCGCGTCACTGCGCTCAAGGCATTTTTCCGCAAGCTCGTGGGCAAGCTCGCGGTTTGTGTATGAGGTCAGACCGCCGTAGCCGCAGCAGGGGGAGCGGTCGCCTGAGTATTCCGTCTCAAGTATCGAAACGCCGAGCTTTTTCAGAATGTCGCGCACACTGCGCTGAGTCTCCGCGTCTCCGCGCGCACCGCAGGAATCGTGCAGCGCGGCGCAGCGCTCAAGCAGCTTAGCTTCCTTGGGAAGCCCGATTTCCTGCAATACGTCCCATATTCCGACAATTTCTATATTCTCATGCCCCGAAAGCTCCTTTTTGCAGCTGGGGCAGGCGGCAATGACCGTGGGATATCCAAGCTTTGCAAGCTCGTTTTCGATAAACTCAAACTGCTGCCCGTACATCTCATAGCGCCCCGCCCAATCGCATATCGCGCCGCAGCAGCCGAGCATCAGCGCAACGCCGCCCTCAAGCCGCACGCATAGATCCTCATACGCCGCGCGTACCGTCGCCGGAGCGATGGCGGAGGACTGACAGCCGGGGAAAAAGACATATCTGCACTTATCATATCCGGGCTGCCTGCGGCATAGAAAGGCCTCGCCGTTTGAGAAAAGCATATCCATAAGCTTAATGTATTTTTTCTGCATCTCAAATGACTTCTTAAAATCACCTGCAAGTGCAGCAGCTACAAGCTCGTGGCTTTCCTTAGGGCAGATATTTGCAAATACGGAAATAACACCCTTACCACCCATAGCTGTAATTGTGAAAGCCTGACTATCTTCGCCTGAATATACATCAAGATTATCTCCGCAAAGAGCCATTGTGCGTACAAGTGCTGATGTATCGCCGTTAGCTTCCTTTGTAGCCTTGATATTTGGGTGCTTGGAAAGCTCGTAATATGTTTCCGGCTTAATGTTACAGCCTGTTCTTGATGGAACATTATAAAGAATAATCGGAATATCAACATTATCTGCAATAGCTGTATAGTGGCGAATAAGCCCTGCCTGAGAGGTCTTATTATAATATGGTGTAACGGAAAGAATAGCGTCTGCACCAACAGTCTGAGCATGCTTTGAAAGCCCTATTGCGTAGTTTGTGTCATTGCTTCCTGCACCTGCAATAACAGGTACACGATGTGCAACCTTCTTAATAGTGTATTCGATAACCTCGCAATGCTCCTCGTTATTGAGAGTTGCGGATTCACCTGTTGTACCACAGGTTATAATTGCATCAGTACCATTTTCGATTTGGAAGTCGATAATTCGTCCAAGCTCGTCAAAGTTTACTGAACCATCGGGATTCATAGGTGTAATAATAGCAACGCCTGAACCCTCAAAAATGTGTTCTGACATAGTATCACCCCGTTTATAAATTTTAGATTTATAGAATTAATCAGTCAAAGTAACCTTCTGCTGCAAGAAGCTCTGCAAGAAGAACTGCACCGCCTGCTGCACCTCTAAGAGTATTATGTGACATACAAACAAACTTGTAAGTATACTGTGTATCCTCTCTGAGTCTGCCTACAGAAATAGCCATACCGTTTTCAAGAGTTCTTGCTGATTTAATCTGTGGTTGGTCTGGCTCTCTGAAATAGTGGAGGAACTGCTTTGGAGCACTTGGAAGTTGAAGCTCTTGTGGCTTACCGCTATAAGATTCCCAAGTTTCGATGATTTCCTCAACTGATGGCTTTTGCTCAAGCTCTACAAAAACTGCCGCTGTGTGTCCATCACTTACAGGAACACGGAGGCACTGTGCTGTGATTGCAGGAGTATTAGTTTTAACGATTTCGCCGTTTTCGATTTTACCCCAAATCTTGAGTGGCTCTTGCTCAGACTTTTCTTCCTCGCCACCGATATATGGGATAAGGTTATCTACCATTTCAGGCCAACGCTCGAAAGTTTTTCCTGCACCTGAAATTGCCTGATATGTGCAAGCAAGAACCTTCTTAACACCATACTTGAGAAGTGGGTGTATAGCAGGAACATAGCTCTGAAGTGAGCAGTTAGATTTAACAGCAATAAAGCCCTTCTTTGTTCCAAGACGCTTTCTCTGAGCCTCAATGATTTTAAGATGCTCATCATTGATTTCTGGGATAATCATAGGCACATCAGGTGTAAAACGGTTAGCACTGTTATTAGAAACAACTGGGCACTCTGCCTTCGCATAAGCTTCTTCCAAAGCCTTGATTTCGTCCTTCTTCATATCAACAGCACAGAATACGAAGTCAACCTTAGATGCGACTTCTTCTACATTTGCAGCATCAAGGATAACCATATCTTCCATAGCCTTTGGAATAGGTGTTGTCATAGCCCAACGGTTAGCAACTGCCTCTTTGTATGTTTTGCCAGCTGAACGAGCACTTGCTGCGAGAGCAACAACATTAAACCAAGGGTGGTTCTCAAGAAGTGTGGCAAAACGCTGGCCAACCATACCTGTAGCACCAATAATACCTACATTGTACTTTTTCATAATAAAAAACTCCTTTTATATTGCCTGATGGCAAAAAATTTCATTATCCCGAATAAAAGAGCAACAAAAAACCGGTTCACTAAAAACCGGTTCATACTTCTGATATTATTAAGCTGCCTCTATGATATATAAAGATAGCTCTCCACCATAAGTATGATGACAGCCATATGGAGATGTTCCACACAGCCAGCGAAAGGTTTTGCCATAGCCCTACGCTTCGGCGATAATTCTATTCGCAAGGTATCTCAGATTTCGGAACTCTCCTCCTTGCTACACGAATTAACGCACCTCTATCCCGGAATTTAAAAATTCTTACAATTCATAATATATCATTTATACGACTTTGTGTCAACCTTTTTGAAGCAACTTTAGAAAGAAGTTTTTGTTATTATAAAATAGTAAAAATCAAAATTTTATTTTGTACAATTTATTTACAAAACTTCATAAATATGATATACTAAAATAAAAACAATGTATATTTTAGGGGGTTAATATGATTTGCGAATCTTGTGGTGATAATAGTGGCAAATATAATTTGTGTAAAAAATGCTATTACCTTTTTAAAGATGGTAAACTTATCAAATGTGAAAAATGTGGCAAATGGCATAGTCCAAATTCAAGTTGCGAAAGCTCCTCAATTCAAAGTAATGACGCACAACAATCTCAAAAATTCATTTATAATCCTAAACCATCAATCATTACTGAAGCTGAAAAAGGATTTTATAATGTAATTAAAGAGCTTATTCCTGATAACTACTTGCTTTTTCCACAGATAAATCTTGCGGCTGTCATTTCTAAAGATGACGATTCTTCTCATTTTCAAAATGAGCTTTTCAGGAATATAGATTTTCTAATTACAGACTCTGAGTTTAAACCACTTATATTTATTGAAATAAATGATTCTTCTCATAATTCAAATCAGCGTAAAGAGCGTGACCAAAAAGTGCACAATATATGTGAGGAAGCAGGTATTCCAATAATTACTCTTTGGACATCTTATGGTGTAAACAAGGAATATATAAAGAAAAGAATAGATACTACTTTTTCAGAACTGCCTGTAAAAAGAGTTGCTCACAGCAAACCAACAGAAAGCACTCAAAAATCTCAAAAAAATTCAGGTGGCTGTTATGTTGCAACCTGTGTATATGGTTCATATGATTGTCCACAAGTTTGGACTTTAAGAAGATTTAGAGATTTTAAACTAAGTAAATCTCTTTTTGGAAGATTGTTTATCAAAGTATATTATAAAATTAGTCCAAAAATAGTTAAACTCTTTGGAAATCAAAATTGGTTCAAGGTATTTTGGAAGAAACAACTTGATAAAATGGTTTCTAAGCTACAAAAAGACGGATATGAAAATACACCTTATTATGATAGATAATTACAGCTTTTTCTTAAAAAACGATAGGATTTCTGACCAGATTTCGTCCTGAAAGAAATGCTCGTCTGCGTGGTCTGCCCCATCAATCGCAATAAGCTCTACATCATTACCAAATGAATTTAATTTTTCATAAAGTTCCTCACCTTGCGAAAATGGCACTGTATTATCATTTGTACCATGAATAATAAGGCTTGCTGGCAAATTTTCTCTTACAAAATTTACTGGTGATGACTCTAAGGCGGATTTTTTATTTGAAAGTTCTGCTCCAAGCATAAGTTTTTCTGCTGAGACAGGATTTGCATTCATAAACTTAGCAAGATTTGTCGGCGGATACCACATACAAGCCGCCTTGACCTCACTTGAGTAATCAAGATAAGCTCCGACATCAAGCGATTTATCGTTATCAAACGCTGCCATAGCTGTAAGATAACCACCAGCAGAATCTCCCATTATGCCTATCCTTTCAATATCTATATGATACCTTTCAGAATGTGCTTTTAAATATCTTATACCAGCTTTCACATCTTGAATCTGAGATGGATAAGAAGCTTCATTACTTGTTCTATACTGAACACTCGCAACAACGAAGCCCTCTAAAGCAAGCTTTGAAAGATAAGCCATATGAACAGATTTATCCATAGAAAGCCAACCGCCACCACATATCCATACAATACAAGGATATTTCTTTTCGGTATGTTCTTCTGGAAAAATTATATCAAGCTTTAAATCCATTCTTGCGTGTCCGAACCAGTAATCAATCTGTGCATAACTTAAATTTGTTACAGTAATATATTGGGGTTTTGTCGGATTTATAGAAATAGTTCTTTTCATAAAAATATCCTCCTTATTTCATAGGTATTTCAATATATAGATTATATCACTAATGTTAGATTATGGTCAATAGTAACTAAGTATATTTATATTATTAGCAATAATTTATCTATTATATCAATTAAATCGACTATAAAAATGCCACAACTCGCTTTAATTTGAGTTGTGGCATTACCATTATTTTATTTATAAAATAAATCCATATTTCTCATAAATAATTTTGAAGGTCTGTGTCCACCATTCATAACTGTTTTATCAGTTTCTACTACATAATCAGCTATTTTTCTGCGAAAATTAGGTTTAACAAGCTCTTTATTTAAAATAATCTCAAAAACTTCTTGTAAATCTGTTAAAGTAAAATAAGTTGGCATTAAATCAAAAGCTGTTCTTAAATCAAATGCTAATTTTTGCCTCAGTTTATTTAGAATACAAGTTAAAATTTTTGAGTGGTCGAACGCTAAAGCATCAGATTTAATTATACTATACTCAATTTCTTTATGATAATTTTTATATAGCCTTTTCTCTTGAATAACAGCAGTAATCTTTTCTTTTCCTTTTAAATTAAGCTCATATGTTGTTATACTTTTTCTGTCATCTTTTGTGCGTTCATAGCCATCACCTACTATGTTGAGTGAAATATCAAACCATTCTGCTTCTTTGGCATCTCCACCAGCGTGGATATTTTCCATAAGTTCCTTATCTTCACTATTGATAAGAGCCATAAAAGTTTGTGAAATTATCCAACCACGAGGGTCTCTACCCTCTTCATCAAATGTTCCACACATTTCAATATAAGCTTGTTGTGTACCTGTTTCCTCTAATAGCTCACGCCTTGCCGCTTGATTGATAGTTTCTCCCTTTCTCACAAAGCCTCCAGGCAATGCCCATAGATTTTTAAAGGGTTCTTCTCCTCTGCGAATAAGCAATACCTTTAATTTTTTTGAAGGAAGCTTTCTGCAATCTACTATTTCTGTATCAGGAACAACAGTAAAAACTGCTATATCTGTTGCAATAGACGGTCGTTCATAGCTTTCAATATTATATGTCGAAAGAAATTCATTTAAATTACTCATTGCTTATCACCAAACAAAAATTCTTCAAATTCAATTTCTGATGGCAAACGCAAATCTCCTCTCGGACTTACTGAAACTGTACCAACCTTAACACCATCTGGCATACAGTTTCTCTTAAATTGCTGTCTGAAAAATCTTGTATAAAATACATTCTGCCATTTTTTAATTTCCGCATCATCAAATTTATATTTATCACTTTGCTTTACAGCAGTCTGACAAAGCTCGAATATTTCATTTGGCTTCATTCCATAACGCAAAGTGTAATATAAGAAAAAGTCGTGCAAAATATATGAGCCTACTGTATCCTCGGTCTTTTGTGCAATAGTTCCGTCCGCATTAGGAGGAAGCAATTCCGGGCTTACCGGAGTATCTATAATATCCTCTATAACTTCATCTATACCATCAAAGCCATTTCTGCCAAGATGATGTCCGATTTCATCAACAAGCGTTCTGACAAGTGTTTTGGGGATACTTGTATTTACAGCATACATACTCATATGGTCACCATTATAGGTACACCAACCAAGTGCAAGCTCGGATAAATCACCTGTGCCAATGACAAATCCACCCTCTTTATTTGCAACATCCATAAGAACTTGTGTGCGTTCACGAGCCTGGCAGTTTTCATAGGTTATATCGTGTATGCTTTCATCGTGTCCAATATCTTCAAAATGTTGTCTTGTCGCTTTTACTATGGAAATTTCTCTTATATCACAACCAAGCTTCTCCATAAGAGTAATAGAGTTACTTTTTGTGCGTTTTGTTGTACCAAAACCTGGCATAGTAATTCCTACAACTGTTTTTGATGGAAGATTAAGATTTCTTACCGCCTGTGCTGCAACGAGCAAGGCAAGCGTCGAATCAAGACCACCCGAAACTCCTATAACCACGCATTTGCTTTTAGTTGCTTCGAGTCTTCTTTGTAAGCCTGCTACCTGCATATTGAAAATAGAAGTACAGCGTTCAAGTCTATTTTTTGATGGAACAAAAGGTGTCATAGAAACCTTTGCAAGAATCTCATTTTTCTGCATAAGCTTCTTATTGCATATGATTTTTACAAAATTTCTTCCGTTAAACATTCCTTTACAATCAGCAAAAGATTTATTTGCTATTCTGTCATGGCGGATTTTGGTGAGGCTAAAGTCACGAATCAGAATACCGCTCTCGAATGGCTTAATTTCTCCGAGAAGTTTGCCATTTTCATACATAAGATTATGTCCGCTGAAAACTATATCTGAAGTCGATTCGTATATTCCCGCTGAAGCATAGGCATAACAAAGACAGGTTGAGGAAATATTTCCTACAAGATTGCGTCTATATTGTTCTTTACCTATAACTTCGTTAGACGCTGAAAGATTAAGAATAATCTCTGCCCCATTTATGGCAAGAATACGGCTTGGTGGAATAGGGGTCCACGCATCTTCGCAAATTTCAATACCGATTTTTACGGATTTACCCTTTTGCCCAAGCTCTATTATAAGATTGTTTCCAAAAGGAACTGTCATATCTCCTATTTCTATATTTTCAAAGTCGTATTCTCTGGCACTGAACCATCTTTTTTCATAAAATTCACCGTAGTTAGGAAGATATGTCTTTGGAACAACAGCAATTATTTTGCCATTTTGAATAAAAGCTGCACAGTTATACAATTCACCTGAAACTTCTATTGGCGCACCGACAACTAAAGCTGAACCATTCTCTCCAAAACTTTCAGTAAATTTGGTCAAAGCCATAAGACCACTTACTGTGTTA
>ERZ779895.3856-NODE-3856-length-11053-cov-6.236498_pt1 | contig 11053 bp, 7 predicted proteins | sample MGYA00511093_ERZ779895 | MGnify/ENA primary metagenome ERZ779895 (study PRJEB29588, sample SAMEA2142970) | human gut metagenome | biome: human gut; feature: human-associated habitat; material: faeces | place: Denmark | collected 2008/2010 ... | reverse complement strand
GGGGCCGTTACAGCTCGGTCTCAAAAATGCGGGCTGCTGCGGCGGCCAGATAGGCGCAGTCCTGCGCGCCCATGGTCTCCCAGGAGGAGTGCATGGCCAGCTGGGCAAGGCCGATGTCCACGGTGCTCACCGGTACCAGCGTGCCGGCGATGCTGCCCAGGGTGGAGCCGCCGGGCAGGTCGGAGCGGTTGGCCATCAGCTGCACCGGTACGCCTGCCTCAGCGCAGGCGGCGCGGAACACGGCACAGGAGCGGCCATCCGTGGCGTAGCGCTGGTTGGCGTTGAATTTGATGACCACGCCGCCGTTCATGCGGGGGCAGTTGCCTCGGTCGGCGTATTCGGGGTGATCGGGGTGGATGGCGTGGGCATTGTCGGCGGATACCAGAAAGCTGCGGGCCAGGGTGGTCTGGAAAGCCTCCTCGTCCTGGCCCAGGGCCAGACTGATGCGGCGCAGGGTGTCCCGCAGGAATGTGGAGGCCGCGCCCTGCTTGGTGGCGGAGCCCACCTCCTCGTTGTCGAAGATGCACAGCACCGGCAGGCTGCCGCTGTCACCGGCGGAGAGGAAGCCCTCTGTGCAGCCCCAGACGCAGGCCAGGTCGTCCAGCTTGGGGGAGAGGATGTACTCGCCGTGGGCGCCCAGCACCGTGCCGCAGCCGCGGCAGTAGAGGAACAGGTCCTGTCCCAGCACGTCCTCCGGACGGACGCCGGCGGCCTCCGCGGCCAGGGGCAGGATGGCGGCGTCGGGGTCCTCGGCGCTGAACAGGGGAACGGTGTCGATGTTGGCCTGATACTTCATGCCGTCGTTGGCATTCCGGTTCATGTGGATGGCCACGCTGGGGATCACCAGCAGGTCACGGTCTACGTTCACCAGCTTTTCCGCGATGGCGCCGTTTTCCCGCACGAACAGGCGGCCCGCCACGGACAGGGGACGATCGAACCACGTGGCCATCAGCATGCCGCCGTATTTCTCGGTGTTCAGGCGGATGTAGCCGTTGTCCCGCAGCTCCGCGTTCTCCTTGAGCTTGAAGGCAGGGGAGTCACTGTGGGCCGCGGCCATCATGAAGCCGCCGGTCAGCTTCTGGGGTACGCGAAAGGCGAGGATGCTGGAGCTGTTGCGGGTGACGAAGTACCGGCCGCCGGGAGTCAGAGTCCAGCGGTCCCGCTCGGACAGGGGCGTATAGCCCTCCGCAGTGAGACGGGCGGCCAGATTGGACACCACATGGTAGCAGCTGGGGCTGGCGGCGATGAAGTCCAGCAGCGGCTGGACGGAAGTGTGCGTCATAGAGAAGAACCTCCTTTGTCCTCGAAAGATGGACAATTTTGTCGTTGATATTATAGCACACGGGCCACGGGTCTGGCAAGCGCCGTGCGTCCCCGCCGCAGCCCCGCCACGAAAGATGCTTGCCAATCGGCGATCTATCCGTTATAATGTCTACTTACACGATACTATTTACGTGATACTATTTCATTTCAGGAAAGGAGGGGGGCGGTCGTTCCGGCGGAACGGTCCGTGCAGATATATGAAACAGACCGATGAGCTCCGACCGGCTGTCGCCCCTCTGTGGACGCGAGACTTTACCATCATCACACTGGGCAGCGTGGTATCCATGCTGGGCAACGCCATGTCCGGCTTCGCTCTGAGCCTGCTGGTGCTGGACTACACCGAGTCGTCCCTGCTGTACGCCATCTATATCGCCACGTTCACCGCGCCCCAGATCATCGCACCCATCTTCTCCGGCGCTATTCTGGACAGGTTTTCCCGCAAGCGGACCATCTACACGCTGGACTTTATCTCAGCAGGCATCTACGCCATGGCGGCGTTCATTTTGAGCAGGGGCTGGTTCAGCTTTCCGGTACTGGCGGTGTGGTGCTTCGTTATCGGCACTATCAACAGCGTCTATATGGTGGCCTACGAGAGCTTTTACCCCATGCTCATCACCGAGGGCAACTACTCCAAGGCCTACTCCATCGCCAGCGTACTGGAGACGCTGTCGGCGGTGATGATCCCCATCTCCACCTACGTCTACAACAAGGTGGGCATCGCGCCGCTGCTGGGCATCAACGCCGTGTGCTTCCTCACCGCTGCCATCGCGGAGACGCAGATCCGGGCGGAGGAGAAGTACATCGAGACGCAAAAGGCCACGGCGACGGCGGGAGAGTCCTCCGCACGGCGGCTGCTGCGGGACATCGGGGAGGGCTTCCGGTTCCTGTGGAGCGAGAAGGGACTGCTGGCGGTGGCGTGCTATTTCGCATTCAGCTCGCTGGCCGGCGGCGCGTCCCAGGTCATCACGCTGCCCTATTTCAAGGGGGCGTTCCCCAACGGCGAATACGTGTACATGCTGGTGTGGGGCATGATGGTGGTGGGCCGTACCGTCGGTGGGCTGGTACACTATAAGGTGCAGCTGCCTACCCACCGGAAGTACGCCATCGCCCTGACGGTATATATCGTTATCTCCATGCTGGAGGGCGGGTATCTCTACACGCCGGTGCCAGTGATGATGGCGATGTGCCTGTGCAACGGGCTGCTGGGCGTCACCAGCTATACCATCCGCATCTCCGCCACCCAGAGCTATGTGCCGGACGAAAAAAAGGGACGGTTCAACGGGGCGTTCAATATGCTGAACACCGTGGGGAGCCTTACCGGTCAGCTGGTGGCCGGCGCACTGACGGTGGTGCTGCCGCCGAGACTGGTGCTGACGGCGTTCATGCTGGTGACGGCGGCTGCGGCTATCGTGTTCATCGGCGGGAACAAGACGGCGGTCAGCGCCATCTACAACCGCCAGCAGTGAATTTGTATGCCGACGCGGCGGCGGATGATCCGACACGCCGCGACATAGAACGATATACCATCGTAAATCATGCAAGGAGGAGCAAGATATGAAGTTTTCCGAAATGCCCTACGCCCGCCCCGACACGGAGACGGTGAAAAAGCAGCTGACGAAGCTGACGGAGCGGCTGAAGAACGCCGGCACCTATGAGGAGGCCAAGGCGGCCTTCCTGGAGGAGCAGAAGGCGTCTCTGGCCGTGGAGACCCAGGCCACACTGGCATCCATCCGCCACTCCATCGATACCCGTGACACCTTCTACGATGAGGAGGAGAAGTTCTGGAACACCTTCAGCCCTGAGCTGGAGGAGTATCAGCAGGCATGGAAGGCGGCTATGCTGGAGTCCAAGTTCCGTCCGGAGTTCACCGCAGAGTATGGCGACCTGATGTTCGTCAACGCTGAGATCGCCCGCAAGTGCTTTACGCCGGAGATCATCCCCGAGATGCAGCAGGAGAACGACCTGGTGCAGGCATACGAGAAGCTGCTGGCCTCCGCTCAGATCCCCTTCGAGGGCAAGACCTACACCCTGTCCCAGCTGACGCCGCTGAAGAGCGATCCCGACGATGCGCGCCGTCTGGCGGCGTGGCAGGCTGACGCCAAGTGGTCCATGGAGCACGCGGCGGAGTTGGATGAGCTGTACGACAAGCTGGTACACCTGCGCGACAGCATGGGCAGGAAGATGGGCTATGAGGGCTACACCACCTTGGGCTACTACCGCATGAACCGCAACTGCTACACCAAGGAGGACGTGGAGAAGTTCCGCGCCGCCGTACAGAAGTATCTGGTGCCGGTGGCCGACAAGATCTGCCGCCGTCAGGCGGAGCGTCTGGGCAAGAGCTATCCCCTGAGCTTTGCCGATCTGGCGCTGGAGTTCCGGTCCGGCAATCCCTGCCCTGTGGGCACCCCTGACGACATCCTGGCCCAGGGCATGAAGTTTTACGGTGAGCTGTCTCCCGAGACCAAGGAGTTCTTCCGCACCATGCTGGACAACGAGCTGCTGGACGTGCTGAGCACCGAGGGCAAGCAGGGCGGCGGCTACTGCACCAGCCTGGGCGAGTATGAGGTGCCCTTCATCTTTGCCAACTTCAACGGCACCCAGCACGATGTGGAGGTGGTGACCCACGAGGCCGGTCACGCCTTTGCCGACTGGACCAACCGCAAGCGCATCCCCAGCAGCTACATCTGGCCGACGCTGGAGGGCTGCGAGGTACACTCCATGAGCATGGAGTTCTTTGCCTGGCCGTGGGCCGAGGGCTTCTTCGGCCCCGACACCCGCAAGTTCCTGTACAGCCATCTGGCCGGCGCCCTGACGTTCATTCCCTACGGCACCATGGTGGACCACTTCCAGCACATCGTGTATGAGAAGCCCGACATGACCCCCGCCGAGCGCAACGCCGCCTGGAAGGAACTGACCGGCCTCTACATGCCGTGGGTGAAGATGGACGACAGCGAGATCCCCTTCTACACCGAGGGACGCCGCTGGCAGCGTCAGCACCACATCTACTCCAGCCCGTTCTACTATATCGACTACTGCCTGGCGCAGACCGTGTCCCTGGAGTTCTGGGCCATGATCCAGAAGGATCTGGGCAGCGCCTGGGAGCACTACATGGCCTACACCAGACAGGGCGGCAGCCGCACCTTCACCGATCTGCTGAAGAACGCCGGCCTGGAGTCTCCCTTTGATGAGAGCTGCCTGCGGGGCGTGTGCGCCGCCGCCGACCAGTGGCTGGACAGCTATGACATGACCGGTATCCGGTAATGGCGGAGGGCAAAGAGCGGCGGGGACGCCGCGACCATCTCAATGATTTCTATCGCGACGTGTCGGGCAACTACGTCTACACCGGCACCTGCTACGTCTGCCGCGCCGCTGAGAAGGAGCGCACTGCGCTCCTTCGGCGGGTGTGGCTGCTGACGGCGGTGATGGCGGCGGCGGTGGTGGCCGGAGGGTGCATCTCCGCACCGGGTATGGACCGGTGCTTCTACGTGCTGCTGCCCTATGCGGCGGAGGTGGGACTCACCGGCAGCGTCGTATGGGCCACAGTCCGCTGGCAGGCCCGGGAGTACCCCATGCGGGAGTACGTGTACAGGGCCACGGTGCAGGCGCTGCCCGGACGGTGTCTGGGCGAGGCCATCGCGGCAGGCGTGGGCCTTGCGGCGGAGGTCGTATACCTCCTGCTGTCCGGCAGCGGTGGACGCGGCGCACTGGCGGCAGCCTATCTGGCGCTGAAGGCCGTAACCCTTGTGGCAGCACTGTTTGCGCGGCAGCTGGTGCGGCGCAGCGCGTGGGAACCCGTGGGGAAGAGCGGCGAAATCCCGGCAGAATGAGAAAAAAGACTGTACAACAGGCATAAGTATATGGTATAATAAACAAAATGGCCGATAATACCGCAGCGGCGATCGACCGGCCCAAAGGGAGTACTCCCTTTTTCTGCATGCTCCGCATGCAGAGTCCCATTGTGCACCACGGGTATACACCCGTTGCTGCAAATATATCGAAAAGGAGTTAGATCCAATGAAAAAGGCACTTGCATTGATCCTGTCTGTCGTCATGTGCGTGGGTCTGTTCGCAGGCTGCGGCCAGCAGAACGACGCCAACAATGGCGGTGATCAGGATCAGGGCTCGACCGCTAAGACGCTGGTGGTCGGCACCCAGAACTTCGACGGCAAGTTCTCCCCCTTCTTCTACACCAACGATTATGAGAACCAGGTCATGAGCATGGTTTTCGACGTTCTGCTGGGCACCGACCGTGAGGGCTCCGTGGTGCTGAAGGGCATCGAGGGTGACGTCCGTCCCTACAACGGCACCGACTACACCTACTACGGCGTGGCCGACTGCGAGATCGTTGAGAACGAGGACGGCACCGTTGACTACAACATCACCCTGAAGCCCGGCGTCAAGTTCTCCGACGGTACCGAGATGACCATCGACGATGTCATCTTCTCCTACTACGTCCTGCTTGACCCCACCTATGACGGCGTGTCCACCCTGTACTCCATCCCCATCAAGGGCCTGGATGCCTACCGTTCCGGCATGGACTCCCGTATGAACCTGATCCTGGCTGCCGGCCCCGACGGCTATACCGCCACTGACTTCTTCACCGAGGATCAGTACAACACCTTCTGGGCCGCCTTCAACGCCGCCGGCGTGAAGTTCACTCAGGAGATCCTGGACTACGTTGTGGCTGGTAGCGCCACCGCCAGTGATTCCGTGGCCGCCCAGGCTGCCAACTGGGGCTATGAGCTGGCCGAGGGCGCCACTGTCGAGGATTTCTGGAAGGCCATCGTGGCTAAGTACGGCTATGACATCTCCGATAACGGCATCAACGCCGAGACCGCCGGCACCAGCATCTCCGCCTTCATCGAGGCTGAGATCGGTGACGCCTTCTCCGACTACACCGTCGGCGTGCAGACCGGTGAGTCCGCTCCCAACGTCGCTGGTATCGTCAAGACCGGCGATTACAGCATGACCGTCACCCTGACCGAGGTCAATGCCACCGCCATCTATCAGATCCCCGTGACCATCTGCCCCATGCACTACTATGGCGAGACCGAGAAGTACGACTATGACAACAACAAGTTTGGCTTCGACAAGGGCGACCTGTCCCACGTCAAGTCCGTTACTTCCGCTCCTGTCGGCTCCGGTCCCTACACCTTCGAGAGCTATTCCAACGGCGCTGTGACCCTGGAGAAGAACGCCGGTTACTGGAAGGGCGAGCCCAAGATCGACACCATCATCTGGCGCGAGATGCAGGATGTGGATAAGATCCCCGGCGTCGTTTCCGGCACCATCGACATCACCGATCCTTCCTACTCCAAGGAAGCTGCCGATCAGATCAAGAAGGCCAACTCCAACGGCGAGATCTCCGGTGACGTGCTGCAGACCGATCTGGTCGCCAACCTGGGCTATGGCTATGTCGGCTTCAACGCCAACCGCGTGAAGGTCGGCAACGGCAACGGCGGCGACGAGGCCTCCAAGAACCTGCGTAAGGCTATCGCTACTGTGATCGCTGTCTACCGTGACGTGGCTGTGGACTCCTACTACGGTGAGTTCGCCAACGTCATCAACTACCCCATCTCCGACACCTCCTGGGCCGCTCCCCGTGTCACCGATGAGGGCTACAAGGTCGCTTTCTCCGTGGATGTGAACGGCAACGACATCTACACCGACGGTATGTCCGCCGAGGATAAGTACGCCGCTGCCAAGCAGGCCGCTCTGGGTTACTTCGAGGCTGCCGGCTACACCGTCACCGACGGCAAGATCACCGCGGCTCCCGCGGATGCCCGCATGGACGCTGAGGTCATGGTCGGCGGCAGCGGCACGGGCGACCACCCCACCTTTATGGCTCTGACCCTGGCCTCCGACGCTCTGAAGGAGCTGGGCTTCAACCTGATCGTCTCCGATATGTCCAACTTCTCCGAGATGACCAACGCCATCAACGCTGGTAACGCGGACATGTTCGCCATGGCGTGGCAGGCCACTCCCGACCCCGATATGTTCCAGATCTATCACAGCCAGGGCGGTTCTAACGAGAAGTCCTACTGGATCAAGGATGCCGAGCTGGATGACCTGATCATGCAGGCCCGTCAGTCCACCGATCAGACCTATCGTAAGACCCTGTACAAGGAGTGCCTGGATATCGTGGCCGACTGGGCTGTTGAGATCCCCGTCTATCAGCGCCAGAACTGCATCATCATCTCCAGCCAGCGCGTGAACCTGGATACCGTGACGCCCGATATCACTACCTATTGGCAGTGGTACAACGATCTGGAGCTGCTGGATCTGAAGTAAGCGCCTGATCCGTACATCTGATTTTCCTTAAAGGCCCAAAAACCTTTAAGACGGCTACCCTGCGGCTGCAAAGCCGCAGGGTAGCCTATCCCCGGACTTGTCCCGGAGCACCCCAGACACTCTGCGTATGAGTCAGGCGGTTCGACGTCCGTGCCGGAACGACTGCCTGATACGCAGAATCACATTAAAAAGGACAGCGGCCCCTGGCGCGGGGCGGCTGTCGGCAAAACGGAGGGATTGTATGCGCAAATTCTTAGTCAAACGCACACTGCTATCGATTGTGATCCTGTTCTTTGTGACATTCATCATCTACGTGCTGATGCGCTGTCTGCCCGCCTCCTACGTGGAGACCATGGCGCGGCAGCTGTCACAGGCACCCGGCTCCAAGCCCTACGAGGAGTGGCTGGCCCAGCTGAACGCCCAATACGGATTGGATCTGGAGCTGATCCCAGGCTTTTTCGTGCAGCTGAAAAACCTGGTCACCGGCAACTTCGGCGACAGCTGGAAGTACACCGTGCCCGTCATCCAGAAGTTCAACGAGGTCATTTGGGTGTCCTTCATCATGGGAGCGATCTCTCTGGTGTTCGAGCTGCTGATCGCGGTGCCCCTGGGCATCGTGGCTGCCACCAAGCAGTACAGCGTGACTGACTATACCGTTACCACCGTGGCCCTGCTGGGTATGTCTCTGCCCACGTTCTTCTTTGCCACCCTGCTGAAGCTGGTGTTCTCCGTGAAGCTGGGCTGGTTCGATCTGGTGGGTCTGACAGGACGTGATTTCAATACGCTATCCCGCTTCGGGCAGATACTGGATATGGCCAAGCATCTGGTGCTGCCTATCGTGACGCTGGTGTTCATCTCCATCGGTCCGTGGATGCGCTACGTCCGCACCAACATGCTGGAGGTGCTGAACGCCGACTACATCCGGACTGCCCGTGCCAAGGGCCTGTCCGAGAAAAAGGTCATCTATCACCATGCCTTCCGCAATACGCTGATCCCGCTGGTCACGTTTATCGGCGGCAGCCTGCCCGGCCTGTTCGCCGGCGCGCTGATCACAGAGACGCTGTTCGCTATCCCGGGCATCGGCTACACCTCCTACAACGCCATGGTGGCCGGTGATATTCCGTTCTCCATGTTCTACATGACGTTCCTGGCGATCCTGACGCTGCTGGGCAACCTCATCTCCGATATCCTGTACGCCGTGGTTGACCCGCGGGTACGCATCGCTTGAGAAGGGAGGACGTGACGAATGAGTTATTTTAACGATAAGACGGATAAAGATATATCCCAGCCCGGGAAAGGTCAGGGAATGCCGGGCACCGATGCCCGCCGCCGTTCCTATGAGCTCAACGAAAAGTACGCGGGAAAGGACAATACGCCCTCTGAGGATAACACGCCCCAGGAGGATTACTCCCTCAGCGATGACCGCCGCGTCAAGGTGCTGTCCCCCGGTACGCTGGTGGCCAAGCGGTTCTTCCGCAACCGGCTGGCGGTGGTGGGTCTCACCATCCTGGTCGTCATGTTCATCTTCTCCTTCATCGGCGGTCTGGTCAGCCCCTACGGGCAGGACGAGGTGTTCTACCGCGATGACGTCCAGATGAAGGAATACGCTGCCCTCAGCGAGAACACCGAGTACCGGTACCTCATCGCGGACGGGCAGGAGTTCGGCGCCATCCTGCAGGCACAGCTGACACTGCACATGGGCAAGGATGACAGCTTCAGCTACAAGGGTGTGAACTACGACATCACCGAGGAGGGCGACAGCCTGTACTCCGTGTCCAGCGGCGGCACACTGCTGGCGGTGGCGTACAAGGACATCGTGAATCCCAGCGTCACCGGTGAGAAGTTCAGCTTCAGCTTCAGCTTCAACGCCCTGAAGGCCCACGTCACCGGTGAGACCGAGTTCACCGCCGACGGCAAGACCTATACCATGGACGACGGCAGCGTGATGCTCAACGGCGAGGAAGTCGCGTACATCAGCCGCTACGTCATCCAGTCCAAGGTGTCCGGCACCGTGATCTCCAAGGAGTTCAAGGAGCGGGTCATTGAGGCCGCGGGCAAGGGCGAGACCCAGATCGAGTACACCAACGAGAACGGCGAGGTTCGAGAGATCCAGCTGGAATACAACCCTGCCAAGTACCAGTGGTCCATCAAGGAGGGCACCGTCACCCGCGTGTTCGACGCCTACTCCTTCCCCAACAAGGTCCACCCGCTGGGCACCGATAAGAACGGTATGGATATGCTGACCCGTCTGATGTACGGTGGCCGTGTATCTCTGGTGATCGGATTTATCGTTGTATTTATTGAAGCGTTCCTGGGTATCCTGCTGGGCGGTATCGCCGGATACTTCGGAAAATGGGTGGATAACCTGATCATGCGTATTGTAGATATTTTCTACTGTATTCCGTCCACACCCCTGATCATCATTCTGGGTGCTGCGATGGATGCCATGCAGCTCGATCCCCAGATCCGTATGCTTTATCTGATGCTGGTTCTCGGTTTCCTGGGCTGGCCGTCTATCGCACGTCTGGTGCGTGGACAGATCCTTTCCCTGAGAGAGCAGGAATTTATGACAGCCGCGGAAGCCTGCGGTATCCGCGCTTCCAAGCGGATTTTCCGTCATCTGGTTCCGAACGTTATCCCGCAGCTGATCGTAACCTGTACGATGAGCCTTGGCGGTACGATCATCACGGAAGCAACCCTTTCCTTCTTAGGTCTGGGTGTTAAGTTCCCGTTCGCATCCTGGGGTAACATCATCAACGACGTCAACAATGCTTACGTTATGACCAACTACTGGTTTATCTGGATCCCGGCAGGTATCTGTCTGCTGATCACAGTACTTGGCTTTAACTTTGTAGGCGACGGTCTGCGCGATGCGTTCGACCCGAAGATGAAACGATAAGGAGGGAGAACCAGATATGGCAAAAAAACATCCGGAAGGCTATCTCTCCGCGAAAGAATCCAGACGGATTTCCAGAGAGAACCGTAAGATTACAGGTAAGTATGAAAAACAGTACAAGCGTAAAAATGTTCCGGAGCAGGAATATCTGACACAGATGCACAATCCGGAAAATGCAGTGGAATTTGATAATCTGCATACCTATTTCTTTACAGACGTCGGGACGGTAAAATCCGTTGACGGCGTAAGCTTTGAGGTTCCTATCGGCAAGACGGTTGGCGTCGTAGGCGAGTCCGGCTGCGGTAAATCCGTAACCAGCTTATCCCTGATGCAGCTGCTGCAGCGTCCCCAGGGTCAGATCGTAGATGGTCAGATCCGCTTAAACCTGGGCAATAAGGCATATGATATTGCAAAAACTCCGATGGAGAAGATGCAGAAGCTGCGCGGCAATTATATGTCCATGATTTTCCAGGAGCCTATGACTTCCCTGAATCCGGTTTTTCGTATCGGTGAACAGGTAGAAGAAGTAATCGAGCTGCATGA
>ERZ779895.3855-NODE-3855-length-11056-cov-5.249432_pt1 | contig 11056 bp, 4 predicted proteins | sample MGYA00511093_ERZ779895 | MGnify/ENA primary metagenome ERZ779895 (study PRJEB29588, sample SAMEA2142970) | human gut metagenome | biome: human gut; feature: human-associated habitat; material: faeces | place: Denmark | collected 2008/2010 ... | reverse complement strand
GATGGCCTCGCGGGCGATGTAGTCGATGTGTCCCTTTTCCAGCAGGTCGCTCGGGTGCTTGTCGTCGGTGCAGAACATGCAGCGCTCGGCGTACTGCGGCGTGAGCAGGGGGACCAGCGCCTCGAGATTGCGCGCGGCCGTGCCCTCGCGGATCATGATGTACTGTCCGCGCTCAAGCTTGGCGATGGCGTCCTCGACGGTGCTGCACTCGTGATCGGAATAGACGCCCGCTGCGATGTAGGCGTTTAAGTCGTTGCCCGCAAGCCCCGGCGCGTGGCCATCGATCTTCTTGTGGTGCGCCTGCGCGGCGACGATCTTTTCCAGCACCTGCTCGTCGGCGTTCGCAACGCCGACGTAGTTCATCATCTCGGCAAGACCCTCAACGCGGTTGTGCTCGTAGAAGGAGTCGATCGCGCGGTAGTCGAGCACCGCGCCGGATTCGTCGAGCGGTGTCGCGGGCACGCAGGAGGGCAGCATGAGGCGCACGTCTACGGGAAGATCCTCGGTGGCTTGCAGCATATATTCGATGCCGTCCGTTCCCATGACGTTTGCGATCTCGTGCGGGTCGGTGATGACGGTGGTCGTTCCGTGCGGAATGACGGCGTTGGCAAACTCCTTGGGGGAGACGAGCGAACTCTCCAGGTGGATGTGCGCGTCGACAAAGCCGGGCAGCACGAGCTTGCCGCCCATGTCGACCTCGAGTGCGCCCTCGTAATGCTCGCCCATGCCCGCGATGAGCCCCTCGGCTACGGCAATGTCGCCGTGACTGAGCTCATTGCAGAATACATTTACATACGTCGCATTCTTGAGCACAAGGTCGGCCTTCTGCCGGCCGGACGCCACCTCGACGACGTGAAGCTTCTTGTTCAGCTTGCGGTTGATCCTGCCTGCGTAGCTTTCCCGGTATGCCATGCGTGTTCCTCCTTATTTTGTTGTGTTTGACCAGTTTGTGTGATACCTCGTCTGGTTTACTCGGCTATTTTTTATAGGATACTACGTTCTTTTGCACTTGTCCAGCAGAAAAAGCTGAAAGTTATTTAGCGAAACTGACGAAAAGTAAGCCGCCGGCCGGCTTTCGAGGCTTCCGTTTACAAACGCGAGCAGATATTGTATAATAAATCAAAAAGGGCAATTTGAGATCTGAGCCTTTTCCTTCAGTCACAGGACTTTCTCCCATTTCCGCAGTAAGAGCGCACTGTAAATTCATTCACGATATGCAGAAAGGAGCAAAGCGTATGCGTTCAAGACTTTCCCCGCCTTCTGACCCCTTGAAGCCTCGCCCCTCCTCGGTCATCATATTCGCGGGCAACGCCGTCGTCTTTCTTGTCCTGTCACTTTTGACGCAGCGGATGATCTACAGTTTTCTCTTCGCCGTTAGCTTCCTTCTGTTCGTGTATGAGGTCGTGGCGCTGTGGAAACAGAAAAGGGAACGACGCGGCCTGCATCGCCGGGACTATTCCGATGCAGAGTATCGATCGCTGGGCATGACTCGCCCGAAAAAGGACCGGCGCAGCGCAGTGCAAGCCGCGATCAACGTGCTTTTGTCGCTTGCCGCCGGTGCGATCACACTTTGCAGCTTTACAACAAACGACCCGGCACTCTCTCCCCTTCTTGGCGCCGCCATGCCCTTCCTGCTGATTCTGCTCGACTACAATACCGTCCGCTTTACCTGGCAGGAGATCCGTGGACAGACCTTCCGCCTCAGTGTCTACGCTCTGTCACTCGCGCTGTTTCTCTATCAGCTGCTGGCGTATTTTGAAGTTATTTCCATCCCGCTCCCCGAGGCGCTTCGGTTCGAACTGACGCTGCTGCTTGGCCTCGCCTTTTTCCCGCTCCTGCTGGTGATGACGTACTATATCATCCGCGATACCTCGCGCCGCGCGAGCGGGAGAACGCTGTGACGCGCACGGAAGAAAATGCGCCGCTCTGGCGCCGACCGTGATGGAGCGGACGCGCTCCCAAGCAGACACTTGCTTGTTGCTGCCGTCATCACGCTCGTAGATCTTGTTGTTATCGTGGGTATCGGCATATACCTTCTCGCATGCACACAATTTTTGCAGTAAAAAAAGCATCGAAAGCCGAAGCTTTCGATGCTTTTTTGGAGCTGGTGGTGTGACTCGAACACATGACCTGCTGATTACGAAGTGTATCCGGGCGCTCCATTTGACGGTTTTCAGGGATTTTGGAGCCTTTCTGTCTGGTGTATTGCGCACGTCTGCCCTATCTGTTCCGTTGCTTCCGTCCGCTCATTTTCCCGTGTGGGTCACGGTGTGGGTCAGAGTTTCTTCCCATATACGATTGGAAACATGCTTCATGAAATCGGTCAGTAGCGCAGAATCCAACTAAAATCAAGATCATTGCTTATCATATTTTGCGCTGCTGTAGTCAATAAAAGTCATTTGGCGGAGACATCTTTCATAGCGATCTTTCACTGAAGCGGTCCCTATAGAATCTTTCGGTATCATCTAACAGTGAAACACGAAATGAAACTCACTCCCATTTATTTGTACGGCGGTTCAATGAGAACCGCCGTACATTTTGTTGAGTGTTGGTTCTACTCGTTCATGCAATCTCTATACAGGAACGTCACGATCTGAGCGCGGGTGCAGGCGCTGCCCGGCGCAAAGGACGTATTGCTTACGCCCTTGGTCACACCGTTGGCAACCGCCCAGCGCACCGCTTCAGCGTAATACTTCGTGCTTTCCACATCGGCAAACAGCTTACCATCCGCTGCCGGGTTTCCGGCAGCGCGCCACAGGAAGGTCACTGCTTCGGCGCGGGTGACGACGCCGTCCGGATCAAAGGTCGTATCGCTCGTACCGGTCGTAATGCCGTTTTCGACCGCCCAGAGAACCGCCTTGGCGTAATAGGCGTCCACCGCAACGTCGGTAAACGGCAGCTCGGTCACCGTCGGCGCGGGCGAGCCGTTGGCGCGCCACAGGAAGGTCACCATCTGCGCGCGGGTGCAGCTTGCACCGGGTGCAAAAATCGTGTCGTTCACGCCTTCGGTGATCGCATTCTTCACCGCCCATGCAATCGCATCGAAATAGTATTCCTTGACCGAAACATCCGTAAAGGAAAGTGCATCGACTGCTTCCACCACATAGGTGGAGAAGTGGTTCAGCACCAGCGTCGCAACGCCGTTTTTATAGGTCACATCGATCGCGGACTTGTTGCCGTTTTCATCGATGTAATAGGCTCGGAGAAGCCCCTTCATCGACCACTCAAACGGCACGTCGATCGTCACGCTGCCGCCGTTAAAGTTACTGATCTTCTCACCATTTGAGCTGAGACTCACCTCAATCACAGAAAGCTCACGTGCGCCCGTGATGGCATTTTTCTGTGCGTCGGTCAGGTTGCTGTTGTTGGCGGAGCCTACATTGACGCTCAGGCTGAGATCGGCGCCGCTGCTCTGCTCAGCGACAGCCGCAAGCGCTTTGTCGTCAAAGCTGACCGTCACATCGGGCAGTTTGACCGTCAGGCTCTCGGCCTCAGAGGCGGCAACCTCCTTCACCGCATCAGTGGGCAGCGTCACATCTGTGATGCCGCTCTTGGTGCCGGAAAGGTCGATCTCAGCGGTCTTCTTGTCGCCGTTGTCGGTCACCAGCTTGTCAACGTCTACGTTTTCCACCTTCACCGTGCTGCCGGATACCGTGATGTCTGCTGAGCCGTCCGGCGTGGTGGTCTGCGGGGGCGTAGTCGGCTGCGTGGGCGTGGTCGGCTTACTGGGTTTCTCAGGCGTAACGGGATCGCCGTTCCTCGTCCACTGGGCGAAGAACGTCAAAACCTTGCCGACAAGGCTGTCCCATGCGCTGCCGTCTGCAAGCTGACGGAACGTATAGCTTCTGCCGCTGCCATCTGCGCGATCATTATAACCGTTCAGGGTGTAGCCATCGCGCGTGAATCCATTCCGCGCCGTCGATTCCGTCAGGCGCAGGTCTGCACCGGAGACCTGTGCCACATAATACTTGGAGCCGCTGCTTGTTGTACCGCCGTTGCCGTCGAGGATCACTGCGCCGCTGTCGTCCCACATATAGTTCGCATGCAGGGTCACTTCCTCGCCTTCGATCACATCGCCGGGGCGATACCACACGCTGCCGCGTCCGTCCGCGCGCCACGCGACAAACACGACGCCGTCCGCTTCGGGCAGAGCGGGGACCGTCTGCCCCGGCTGGACGGTAACGGTCAGCAGCTCGTCACTGACGCGGACAAAGCTCTCGCCGTTGTAAGAACCGACAAGAACGGCATCGCTTTCCGAGCTGCCTGCAAGCATCGCGCACCCGGTCTGGACGCTCCTGCCAACCAGTGCAGGCTGTCCGTCGCCGCCCCGGAAAGTAATGGGGACTGCGCTTGGAAAGGCGTAAATTCTCCCGCTTGCCCGCACGGCAGGAGCGCCCGCGCCGCCGGTGATCGTAAGGCTCAGATCATCCTCCCTGTAACGGTAGCCCTCGATCAGTACGCTGCCGTCCACGGAAACCGCGGGCTGGCCAGCTGTGCCGGTGATTTTCCCTGCGGCCATCAGTTCCACATTGCACGGAATGCTGATGGGCCCGCCGGAGTAATTCTCATAAACGTCGAGCCGGACTTGTTCTGACCAATATCCATATTCGAAGGCAGGTCTATACTCCCAGCCAAGGCTGCGGCTGCCGTGCGCGCGGTCCATGCGGTAGGTCTTGCCGTTGATCGTCATCGACAGGACCTCGTATTCCGCGGTATAGGTCACGCTCTGCTCCACGGTGATCTCTGTACCTGCGTGGTAGAGCTGACCGTCCTGCGCGGAGCGCCAGCCCAGGAAGCGGTAGCCCGCCTTATAGGAATCCGGCAGCGTATACTGCGTGCCCGCATCGACCGCGCCGACAAAGCGCTCGTGATAGACATAACTTCTGACATTGAAGGGGCTGACCGTATCGTCGCGCCGGCCGTAGTCGTTCAGCACAACGCCCTTTCGGCTGTCGCTCTCCCATACGGCGTAGAGGTCTGCCGAGGCAACGCCGCTATCAAATCTAAACTCGGCACTTGAACTGTTCAGATAATCGACATTGGTCCCATTTTCCGTCTTCGACCAGCCCAGCAGCACTTTTCCGTCATTGGAAAAGCTGTTCGCATATTGACCGAGATCAATACGGCCTTTTTTTGTATCAGCAGAAATATTGTCTTTCCCATCCGCCGTGCCGCCGTTTCCGTGCAGCGTCAGCGTCTTGGTACGCACCTCATAAGAAACATATTGCTGGTCAGTATACGTGTCTACTTTCACAGCTTCTTCCGGTCCTGCACCTGCAGTGATTAGACAATCCAATCCGCTGATATTGCTGATAGATGTCGCCGAAATGGCGGCAATATTACCGCCCCGCGCAGAGATCCGTCCCTCAACATATAGATTGAGCGCCAAGTCTCCACCCGCGCTGACAGCAGGTTTTCCCTCTGCACCAACAACGGAAAGCACAGCGTTGCCTGTCGCAGTAATCTGCATATCTCCCTGTGAGATGAGAGCTGCGCCCTCTTTGGCATTCACCGTCAGCGACACACTGCCGCTATTCTGATTGCCACGCAGATTAACAATCAGTTCCGGCGCACTGATGCAGCCTGTAACGATGTTCTGTCCCTCGGTGCAATGGACCTGCAGAGCAATGTCCGATTCGATCGAGCCGCCGCGGTAGCCGAGGAGCGAAATTGACCCTACGTCGTTGTACCAATAGTACCAGCCATTGCCGCTCCAAGTCTGCGCGGCGTCGTACTGCTTACCGTCAACTGTGATGTACTGTCCGCTCTCGCCGTTCTTCTTCCACTGGGCGTATAGGATCTGGATCGGCGCCATATCGTCTGTGACGACGCACTTGTTGAGCGCATACTCCTTGCCGCTGCCGTCGGGCTCGCTGTTGTAGCTGGCAAGTGTGTAGCCCGGCCGGGTGAAGCGGCAGGCATAGTTGACCGTCTCGCCCTCGGCGGCATTGTAATCGGCAATCTTTCTGTTCACTTCATACGTGACACCGCCCGTGCGGTAAGCGTAGGTGCCGCCGTTGCCGTCAAGGAGAATGGTGTGCTCGCCCTTTTTGGGCTCTTTTCCATGGGATCTCTCAAATCGTGAACCGTTTTCAGGAACGACTTCTTCGCCGCCGTAATACAGGTTATGCGTATTGATGTCTTCCCAGACGGTCGCTCCCTCCGTGGTTTCCGGCATAACAAAGCCGCTGCTCAGGTCATAGCTGTAGAAAATGCTGTTTTTCCATACCTCTACACTGTCAACTGCGCCTGTCAGCCCGCCCGAATAACCAAGGATACGGAAGATGGCATAACTCTCCGGCACTGCGATCCAGACGGCATACAGCGTATCATACGAGGTGCTGCTGATCCAACCATCATATTCCGCCACAAACTTGCTGCCGTCTTTGTCCGCCGCCCAGCCGATCAGGGCGTAGTCTTCACGTGTAAAAGCGTACTTGCTCAGGTCAAGCTTGTTGCTTACATCGTAGTCAACATCAACTGTTTCCTTATCGTTAAACATACCGCCGTTGCCGTCAAGCGTGGTCTTGTTTTCGATGGCAAAAGTGGTTAGGGTCCTACGGTCTTCAGATACCTCGTAATCAATGCCGCTGCCGCATACGATCGTTGCATCCGTGGGCACGGCGGGATCGCCGGTGATCGTCACATTGGCGCAGTTGATGCGGATGATTGGAGCGTCAACGCCGATGACGCCCTCGCCCTCTGCCGTGATCTGACAGGCAGTCATGCCACCCTTGTCCGAGAACTGCACCTCTTCGGCGCGGATGGCGGAAACGCCGCTCGTTCTGACATGCAGCGCGGCGTCATTGCTGTCTGCATACACGCACAGCCGCCCGTTGACCTCGATCTGACCGGTGGCAACTTCGCCACTGCACTGGGCATTCAAATTACCATCGTATGCGATGGCGTCCCCATAATAGGAGTCACCGTAAATTCGCAGCTCGTTGCTTTTGGGATAAAATCTCCAGCCGTTACCATAAAAGCTGTCATCCCGATCCAGCAGCTCGGTCATGTCATCGCCGTCGATGACGAGCCTTACGCCGTTTCCAAGCTGATTCGCCTCGCTCCAGCGGGCATAAAGCGTGATAACGCCATTCTCCGCCGCCGGGTATTTACCGACAACATTATTGCCGACAACGACAAGCTCCCCGTCACTGTCCACCCAGCCGGTGAGCAGATAGCCGTCCTTGCTATAGCAGGGAACATTTTCGCCGCGAACCATCACCGTCGTTCTGAGATATCCGCTATTTGGCGAACCGGCATAGAACAGTTCCGCATTGAAATTGCTCTTGCCGCCATTGCCGTCAAGCAAAACGGCGTTGTATCCATAAACGGGCTCGTAGATTTCACCGGCGTCGGCTGCTTTGCCTACCTCATGAAACCCCTTGTCGTGATCTGCCCAACCAATCAACTTGTATGAATCGCCGGCAGGCAGTGTTTCACTGTCCGCAACGTAATACCTGTCCACCGGATAAGATTCGATATCGACCGGCTTGTTGCGATACAGTGCGCAGTTTTCGCCCTCGCCCCATACAGCGTAGAGCTGCGAATCCTTGCCTGCGTTTTTGGCGTAAAGTTCGCCGAAGCGCGTGTAGTCAAGGGTGCTCGCATCCTCTTTTTCACTCCAGCCGAGCAGCGTGTAATCCTCTCTGGTAAAGATATAATCCTCCAGATAGAGCGTGCTGCTCCCGTAACTGATGGAGAGGGTTTCCTTGTCCTCATAAGTACCCCCGTTACCATTGAGCACAACGGTGTACATCGGGCCATCATCATCAATGACAATGTCCGCAGCCTGCACCGGCAGCATCGTGAGAAGCATCACGAGTACCAGATTCAGACTGATCAATCGCACTTTCTGACTGTGCATACTGATTTCCTCCTTCTTACACATCACTTTTATCAAACAACGCCAACGTCAAATAGAAGTAAGGCGCTGTCATGATCATACTGAAGCCAAAAAACGCTTGGATGCTGTAGCAGAGCAGCATCGTACCCAGCACTGCAACGAGTGCATTGCGTCCGCTGTCTCTCAGCCATTTTTTTGCCGCGGCAGCGAGCGCGCCGAGGTAGGCCGCCAGCGCAAAAATGCCCTGATGATAGAGAATGTTGAGATATTCGTTGTGCGCTACGTCGATTTGGGCAACGATCGTACCGCCGAGCGCTTCATCATAGCGGGTAAAGGCTTCCAGCCCGCCGTAGAGCATGGTGTCGGGGCCGGTGCCAAGCAGAAAATGCTCCGGCACGGCACTGAGGACCTGCTCCCAGATGTGGATCCGCCCCGAGCCGAATGTAGTGGAAATCTCTCCGTGCATGATACTGTGCAGTTCGTGGAACACCCCGCCGAAGTCAACGCAATACAGCGCTGCAAGCGATCCCACCACAAGGCAAAAAAAAGCTGCTGCCAAGGCGCGCCGATGCGTTTCTCCCACGGGCGCGATTACCACATAGCTAATCGCCCCACCGGCAAATACGCCGACAAAACCCGCCAGCACGTTCATTTTGACCAGCACAGACAGCGACAGCGCGAGCGGGACTGAAAGCAGCCAGCGCTGCCAGTCGCGGCTGCGCAGCATCGCCGCCCAGAACGCCGGAATGGCAAGGCAGAAAAACGCGGCGACAAGGTCGACATTGCCAATCGTCCCGAGATACGCGCCGGAGTAGGCGACGCCCGCATCGGCATAGCCATAGCCCACGGGATAAAGCGTGAACGGATTGCCGCCGTAGAGCTGCGCGATGCAGAGAAGGTCGAACAGCGTCACCGCTGCGCCAAATACAGTGATAAGGACACGGTCGATCCGCCCGTAAGCGCGCACAAGGAAAAAGCAGACGACATAAATACTGATCGTCAGCGCGCCCTCATAGCGGCTGACGCCGATCACCGTTTCGGGAAAGTACGGTGAGAGCAGGGCGGAAAGCCAAGTGAATAGCAGATAGAGCGCAAGGAATCGCTGCGTCCAGTTCGTTTCCTTCAGTACCACTTTGAGATTTCTGCACTTTTTGCCGCTGACAAGCGCGCTCTCCGCCAGAAGAAGTAGCATTAGAGCCGTATATCCGCCGCAAAGGAGCAGAAACATCTGATATTTCGCCTGTGCGATTCCGCCGAATCCCTGTGTCCCCGGATAAAGCAGAAAAAGCGAACTCATTAAGATGAGAAAAGCTCTTGTTATGCAGTTTTGAATACTAAAAGCAGATATTTGGGACATAAAATAAGTTCCACCTAAGATAACAAAATGCACATTAATCTATTGTCGCTCGCAAAGATTATCGTGCAATTTAATTATACCTGCTTAGCTGGGGAAGTCAAGTAGTGCTGAATGCAAATAAAAAGTGCGCAACACGAAGTTGCGCACCGAAAAACGCAAACTCCCTGCTGCGACGCAAGTTTTTAGTCATTCAAGCGAATGCCAAAATAGAGCCTGCGCTTTTACCAAAAGTAAAAACGCACACTCGCTTGAATGGACATATTAACTTGCGTCGCAAATTTACTTTATCATGGGTAAAAGGAAATATCAAGGAAAAGCCTTCTTAATCTGAATTTAGCTGACTGGAATTTTTCCAGTTATCAATATATTTTACGCTGCTGAAATCAATAAAAGTGAGTTCCCGCTCGGTCGGGCAGTGACTCCCTTTTTCAAACCATTTCTGCACTCAAGCCCGCTCCAGCTTCGTCCGATACGCGGCATCACTCAGCTCGCCGGTCAAAAACGCTTCCTTCAGATCCTGAATATACGCCACTCTGCGATTCCACTCCTCTGCGCTGAGCTTCCCGCGCCGTTTCCATGTCTTCAACCGGTTGTACGCCCTCGCGTATTCGCGGCAGGCAAACTCCCTGCCGTTCCTTTCCCGCTCCTTCCGGTGAGCGCCGACCTGACGGCAGGTGCGTTTTGTTTCTCCCGGTGCCGTCCGTCGGCAGTACACCGTGTCGTAGGCTCCCACCAGCAAAAACCACCTCCCGCAGTTGTGACACCGACGTGGAATATTTCCCGCCGCCATGCCGCGGTACCGCCCTTGCCAGCGCCGCAGCAGTTCATTCTCTCTCGTTCCAGTCGTGAGCATACGGTCATGTTTTTGCTCGTCGTCGCGCAGGTCACAGATCATACCGCTGACGACGCTCCCGCACCCGTCCCGATATGGGAGCTTGTTATACAGTGGGAGCTGCCGGATGAGCTCCCATGCCCGATCCAGCTTCTGGATCGCCATTCCCGCGCTCGAGCCTGTCCGCGCGGTCAGAAACACATCAAATTCCTCGCCCGCCTGCTGGGTCAGCTTTTCTAATTCCGCAAGAAGTACGTCGTCCACCTCCAACGCTTCGGCGGCAAAGTATCCCATCGGATATTCCTCGCCTGCCACAATGCTGCTTTCCTGTTCCGAATGAGCTGTTGGACTTTGACCTCCCCGCCGGTGCGGTCGCCGTGTACCTCTACCTGCTGCGCCACGCGAACCGTAAAACAAACCGATGCCATCCGAGTGAGGCGACTATTGCAAAGAAGTTGCACCTCTCGCGCAACACCGTTGCCAAGCATGTTCGTCTGCTGGAAGAACGTGGGCTCATCGTTACAGAGCATACAGAGATCATCACGCGACGAGGTATCAAGAAAAATGGCAACCTGCTCTACACGCTAATCCCAATGCACGAGGTCATGGCAACATACTATGAACGACAACTTACTGCATTGGACAGAACCACTGAACGTCACAAAGCGCAGATAAAGCTGTCGGCACAGCAAGGCGCGTGAAAGCTCTCTCCTGAATTTCGACACAGCGATGGCAAACCGTGAAGCTCACCAATACAGCGCAGGAACCAGTAGCGGGGCCGCGACGCCTCGGAATAGAGACGCGCACGGTGCGTGTATCCGTTCCGAAGGCTCTCTGCTTTTTCCAATGTTCCTTCGACCCATACAAAAATAACAAAGTACACCCATCCTGGCCTCTGCGCGCACAGAGGTTCCGAACCGCGCAAAACGGTCCGAGGGTAGTGATACCACCCCACCCGAAACACCCCCTGTTTCGGCGTGTGAGCCGCTGTGTGCGCGGTTAGGGGCTGGGGTGGCGTGTG
>ERZ779895.3854-NODE-3854-length-11057-cov-16.013725_pt1 | contig 11057 bp, 9 predicted proteins | sample MGYA00511093_ERZ779895 | MGnify/ENA primary metagenome ERZ779895 (study PRJEB29588, sample SAMEA2142970) | human gut metagenome | biome: human gut; feature: human-associated habitat; material: faeces | place: Denmark | collected 2008/2010 ... | reverse complement strand
GCCGCTACCACACCGACGGCACCGGCCTGCTGAGCCAGGAATACATCGACCCCGTGGTAGCCGCCAGCCCGCAGGAGGCCTTCTATGCCCCCAAAAAGAGCCTGCCCCTGCGGGAGACCGAGGGCATGGTCTGCAGCGAGTTCGTCATGTGCTACCCGCCGGGCATCCCCATTCTGGCTCCCGGCGAGCGCATCACCAAGGAGATCCTGAACTATATCGAGTACGCCAAGGCCAAGGGCTGCAGCATGACCGGCCCCGAGGACCCTGATATTTTGCACCTGAACGTTCTGGCATAAGGAGGGAAAACAGATGGAGTTTTGGTTTTCGGAATTTCACACCCCCGATGTGAAGCACAGCATCCGGGTGAACAAGCAGCTCTACTCCAAGCAGAGCGATTACCAGCGCATTGATATTTTTGAAACACCCGAGTTTGGCCGTGTGCTCACACTGGACGGCAACGTGATGCTGACCGAGCGGGACGAGTTCATCTACGACGAGATGATCGTCCACGTGCCCATGGCCGTGCACCGGGAGGCAAAAGATATCCTTGTCATCGGCGCGGGCGACGGCGGCGTGGTGCGGGAGCTGACCCGTTACGACCGGGTGGAGCGCATTGATCTGGTGGAGATGGACCCCCAGGTGGTGGAGGCCTGCCGCGCCTACCTGCCCGGCAACGCCTGCCGGATGGATGACCGCCGGGTGCACATCTATTTTGAGAACGCCCTCAAGTTTATCCGCCAGTGCGAGGAGGAATACGACCTCATCATCGTGGACTCCTCTGACCCCTTCGGCCCCAGCGAGGGCCTGTTCACCCGTGAGTTCTACGGCAGCTGCTTCAACGCCCTGAAAGAGGACGGCATCATGGTCAATCAGCAGGGCAGTCCCTTCTACGCCGAGGATGCCAACGCCATGCAGCGCAGCCACAAACGCATTGCTTCCACCTTCCCCATCAGCCGGGTGTATCAGGCCCACATCCCCACTTTTGCAGCGGGCTACTGGCTGTTCGGCTTTGCCAGCAAGAAGTACCACCCCATTGATGATCTGGATGCAAACGCCTGGAAGGCCCTGAACATGCGCACCCGGTACTACACCACCAAACTGCATATCGGAGCATTCTACCTGCCGGCTTTTCTGGAGGAGATGCTGCGGGAAGTGGAGGAACACTGATGCTTTACCCCAACGTTGAAACCTTTATCGGCTGCGACAGCAGCTACCGTGCCGCCAGCATCGTGCTGTACGGTGCCCCCTACGACTCCACCACCAGCTACCGCCCCGGGGCCCGGTTCGGCCCGGCGGCCATCCGCCACGAGAGCTACGGCCTGGAGACCTACAGCCCCTACCAGAACGCCGACCTGACGGACTTTGACGTGTTTGACAGCGGCGACCTGGAGCTGTGCTTTGGCTCCAGCGAGCTGGCGCTGGCGGACATCGAGGCCCGCGCCGCCGAGATCTTGCACGACGGCAAGTTCCCGCTGCTGCTGGGCGGCGAGCATCTGGTCACGCTGGGCGCGGTGCGGGCTGCCGTGAAAAAGTACCCGGACCTGCACATCGTCCACTTTGACGCCCACGCCGACCTGCGGGACGACTACCTGGGGGCAACCTTGAGCCACGCCTGCGTGCTGCGCCGCTGCCACGAGCTGGTGGGCGACGGCCATATCCACCAGTTCTGCATCCGCAGCGGCGACCGCGCCGAGTTCGAGTTTGCAGCCCAGCACACCGAGCTGCACAAGTTCGACTTCACCGGCCTTTCCGAGCTCACCGCGCAGCTGTGCGAGAGCAAGGTGCCGGTGTATCTCACCATCGACCTGGACTGCCTGGACCCCTCCTGCTTCCCCGGCACCGGTACCCCGGAGGCTGGCGGCGTGAGCTTTCTGCAGCTGCTGGAGGCCATCCGCACCGTCACCAAGGCCAACATCATCGGTGCCGACCTGAACGAGCTGGCCCCCACGCTGGACACCACCGGCGTGTCCACCGCCACGGCCTGCAAGATCCTGCGCGAAACGCTGATTGCGCTGGACAAGGGCTGGCCCGGCTTTCAGGTATAACGACGAACCCACCGTTTTACAGATAAAGGAGTAACTGCTATGAGCAAAGTTCTGATCATCGGCTGCGGCGGCGTGGCCTCCGTTGCCATCCACAAGTGCTGCCAGGTGCCCGAAGTGTTCACCGAGATCTGCATCGCCAGCCGCACCAAGGCAAAGTGTGACAAGCTGGCCGCCGAGCTGGCCCCCAAAACCACCACCAAGATCACCACCGCCCAGGTGGACGCCGACAAGACCGAAGAGGTCATCGCCCTCATCAAGGCCTACCAGCCGGACCTGGTCATGAACATCGCCCTGCCTTATCAGGACCTGACCATCATGGACGCGTGTCTTGCCTGCGGCGTCAACTATATGGACACCGCCAACTATGAGCCGGAGAACACCGATGACCCCGCGTGGCGCGCCATTTATGAAAAGCGCTGCAAGGAGGCCGGTTTCTCTGCCTACTTTGATTACAGCTGGCAGTGGGCCTACGCCAAGAAGTTCGAGGAAGCCGGCCTGACTGCCCTGCTGGGCAGCGGCTTTGACCCGGGTGTCACCCAGGCTTACTGCGCCTACGCCAAAAAGCACGAGTTCGACACCATCGACACCATCGACATCCTGGACTGCAACGGCGGCGACCACGGCTATGCCTTTGCCACCAACTTCAACCCGGAGATCAACCTGCGCGAGGTGTCGGCCCCCGGCAGCTACTGGGAGAACGGCCACTGGGTTGAGATCCCGGCCATGAGTATCAAACGGGAGTACAACTTCGACCAGGTGGGCCAGAAGGATATGTACCTACTGCACCACGAGGAGATCGAGTCTCTGGCCAAGAACATCCCGGAGGCCAAGCGCATCCGCTTCTTCATGACCTTCGGCCAGAGCTACCTGGACCACATGCGCTGTCTGGAGGACGTGGGCATGCTGTCCACCACCCCGGTCAACTTCAACGGCCAGGAGATCGTGCCCATCCAGTTCCTGAAGGCTCTGCTGCCGGACCCTGCCAGCCTGGGCCCCCGCACCAAGGGCAAGACCAACATCGGCTGCATCTTTACCGGCAAAAAGGACGGCAAGGATAAGACCTATTACATCTACAACGTCTGCGACCATCAGGAGTGCTACCAGGAGGTGGGCAGCCAGGCCATCAGCTACACCACCGGCGTGCCTGCCATGTGCGGTGCTCTGATGCTGCTCACCGGCAAGTGGACCACCAAGGGCGTCCACACCGTAGAGGAGTTTGATCCGGACCCGTATCTGGAGGCCCTGGATCAGTACGGCCTGCCCCGCAGCGAGAGCCACAGCCCGGCTCTGGTGGACTGATGCGGCTGGAGGATCGCCGCCCGGCCTTTGCAGGGCTGGCAAACCTGACGGAACAGCAGCTGCAAAGCCTGCCCACCCCCTGCTACCTGCTGGACGAGGCCCAGCTGCGCCGGAACGGTCAGATCATGCTGGAGCTGCAGCAGCGCACCGGATGCCGGGCTCTGCTGGCCCAAAAGGCCTTTTCCAACTTTGATGTGTACCCGGTGCTGGCCCCCTACCTGGCAGGCACCGAGGCCAGCGGTCTGTACGAGAGCCGCCTGGGCCGGGAGCAGCTGCCGGAAAAGGAGAACCATGTGTTCTGCGCTGCCTACCGGGCAGACGAGTTCGCCGAGCTTTTGCAGTACGCCGACCACATCGTGTTCAACTCCCCGGGGCAGCTGGCCCAGTTTGGCCCGGCAGCCAAGGCCGCCGGCAAAAGCGTGGGCCTGCGGGTAAACCCCGAGTGCTCCACCCAGGAGGGCCATGCCATCTATGACCCCTGCGCCCCCGGCAGCCGCCTGGGCACCACCCGTGCCCAGTGGGACGCCGCTGTGGCTGCTCACCCGGAGCTGCCGGAGCTGCTGGATGGCCTCCACTTCCACACCCTCTGCGAGCAGGACGCCGACGCCCTGGCTGTGACCCTGAAAGCGGTGGAGGCAACGTTCGGGGATCTGCTGCCCAAGATGAAGTGGATGAACTTTGGGGGCGGCCACCACGTTACCCGGCCCGGCTATGACCTGGCTACCCTGGAGCAGTGCATCTGCCAGATGCAGGCAAAGTACGGCGTCCGGGTGTACCTGGAGCCGGGCGAGGCCTGGGCCCTCAACGCGGGCTACCTCGTCACCACCGTGTTGGACACCTTGCAGAACGGAGACACCAGCCTTGCCATTCTGGACACCTCTGCCGCCTGCCACACTCCGGATGTCATCGAGATGCCCTACCGCCCGCCCCTGCTGGACGCCGGAGACCCCGGCGAAAAGCCCTGCACCGTGCGGCTGGGCGGCCCCACCTGCCTGGCAGGGGATGTGATGGGAGACTACAGCTTCAAAGCCCCACTGGCCCCGGGCCAGCGGCTGGTGTTTGGCGATATGGCCATCTACACCACCTGCAAAAATAACACCTTCAACGGCATGCCTTTGCCGGATATCTGGCTTTTGCGGTCCGACGGCAGTCTGGCCCGGCTGGCCCACTTTGGCTACCAGGATTTCCGCTGCCGTCTGGGGGGCCGGGGAGAGGGCACCTTGGATACAACATCTGTCCAAATTTGAGTGCACTGTCTCTGCCGGAAAAACAGCCCCAGCCTCCGGGCCGCTGGCAGGAAATTCCAAGCGGCAAAGGTTCTTTGCGAAGTTTGGTATGGCAGTTACAATAGCGCAACAAATATCACCTGTTTTCGTGGCTTTTTCACGAATGCCCCTCCGTATTTTTAGGGAACTTTCCCATTGACAGCCCTGGCTTTTGTTCGATATAATTGAGACAAGGAAAGCGTCCCCGGCCGGGGATGCAGCTTCGTAAATCACGAAACATATCCACAAAAACAACCAGACTGGAGGGAGATCCTATGAAAAACCTGAAAAAATTCGCGGCCCTGTTACTGGTAGGTGCCATGGCCCTGCTGATGCTTACCGCCTGTGGCGGCGGTGGGTCCGCTAACAAGACCGAAGAGCAGAAAGTAATGGAGAAGATCGGCAGCCAGAAGAACGTCCAAGTGACCAATGATGCAGAGCTTCGTGCAATAGCTGAGGCACATCTGGACGAGGATCTCAAGATCGTCTGGAAGCTGGGCAACCATGCATTCCGGGGCGACGTCTATGTGAATAACCTGGGCGATGATCTGGTCATCACCGTTACTGCCAAGTACGATTATGAGGACACCCTGCTGAGCGATATTCTGTTTAGACTGTCGAATTACATCGACACGAAGGTCGATGCCAGCGTGAACCAGAGCGGCATCTGGTCTAAGGTAGGCGTTGTGATCAAGCATAACGAGACCCAGAGCTACATCGGTATCGCCATCCGGATCAAGAACCCCCACAAGTAAACAATAATTCGTCATCCTTCCCCCCGGCGTGTGGCTGCAAAGCTGCCCTCCGGGGCTTTTTTGTGCCTGTTGGCAGGGGAGGGGCTCAGGCCCCTTTTTGCGCTGTGACAAAAGCTGCCGGTAAAGCAAAAGCAGCCGCGTACCTTTTGGAAGGCACGCGGCTGCTTTTTGTCTGCCTTGCCCATAGACACAGAAAACCGCCGGAGGTTTCCCTGCCGACGGTTCTCTGTATGATGATAGGAGGATCAAAAAATGATCGTCACATAATTGCAGCTTAGTTCAGGATGGTCTGCTCGGTCTCGATGTCGAACAGGTGGACCTTGTGCGGGTCAAAGGCAACGCGGACGGTGTCTCCGTTGCGGGCCTTGGAGGTGGGAGCCACACGAGCGGTCATCTTGTTGCCCTTGTACTCCAGGTACAGGTAGATCTCGGCGCCCATCATCTCGGACACTTCGACCTGAGCCTCCAGCTGGCAGTCGGTGTGCTTTGCCATGAACTCGGGCTCGTCGTCGATATCCTCGGGACGGATGCCCATCTTGACCTTCTTGCCAACGTAAGCATCCAGCTTGCCGTCGGCGGTCTTTTCCTTGGGCAGGGGGATCACGTCGCCGCCCAGGTCAATGCCGTACAGCTCGCCCTTCTTGATCAGGGTGCCGTCCAGGAAGTTCATCTGGGGGCTGCCGATGAAGCCGGCAACGAACATGTTGCAGGGCATATCGTACAGGTTCTGCGGGGTATCGACCTGCTGGATGATGCCGTCCTTCATGACAACGATACGGTCGCCCATGGTCATAGCCTCGGTCTGGTCGTGGGTAACGTAGATGAAGGTGGTAGCCAGCTTCTTGTGCAGCTTGATGATCTCGGTGCGCATGCTGGTACGCAGCTTGGCATCCAGGTTGGACAGGGGCTCGTCCAGCAGGAAGACTGCCGGGTTACGGACCATTGCACGGCCCAGAGCGACACGCTGGCGCTGACCACCGGACAGAGCCTTGGGCTTGCGGTCCAGCAGATGCTCGATTTCCAGGATCTTAGCAGCCTCGTGGACGCGGCGGTCGATCTCGTCCTTCGGGGTCTTGCGCAGTTCCAGACCGAAAGCGATGTTCTTGTAGACGGTCATGTGGGGGTACAGAGCGTAGCTCTGGAAGACCATGGCGATGTCGCGGTCCTTCGGGGGAACGTCGTTGATGAGGCGGCCGCCGATGTACATCTCGCCCTTGGAGATCTCCTCCAGACCGGCGATCATGCGCAGGGTGGTGGACTTACCACAGCCAGAGGGGCCGACGAAGATGATGAATTCCTTGTCCTGGATCTCCAGGTTGAAATCGGTGACGGAAGGAGCCGTAGCACCGGGGTAGATCTTGTAGATATGCTGGCAGCTGATAGAAGCCATAAAGCTTTTTCCTCCATTGATGTTGTTGCACTCAAAGGCTCAGCTTGACGATGAGCCGTTTCATTGCTATTATAATAGCAGATTATTTTGTGTTATAAAATAGCATTTTATTGATTTGAGGTGTCAGATATTGATTTACTCTCCCAGCACGACTGCCGCCCTCGGCATCGTGGAGGATGCCCAGCCGGAAGAGCCCCTCACCCTGCGGGGCGAAGGGCTCTGGGTCTGCCTCATTTCCAGCGGAAAATGTGTCGTCTCGCTGTCCGATCTCGAACTGATTCCGGCAGGTTCTGCCCTGTTGCTGCCGCCCCAGAATGCCGCAGCGGGCCATCTCGTGCTGAGCCGGGGGCCGCTGACCCTCGCGCCGGAAAACGAGTGCCATCTGCTCTGCGTCCAGCTCACCGGGCAGGCAGCGGAACAGTTCCTCGCAGGGCTTTCCGAGATGCCCTTCCTTGCCCGGGGCGAGACCTGCCCAGCGGCGGCAGAGCTGATGGGGCGCCTTGCCGAAGAGCGGGACGCCTCGGAGCGGGTGCGCAGTCAGCTGGCCTTCGCGCTGCTGTGCGAGCTCTCAGACGCCGACAGCGCCGCCCCTGCCCTGCCCCCGCTGGTGGCCGCCGCCATCGAGGACATCCGCAGGAACTACGCCGGGCTCTACGGCGTGGAAGAGCTGAGCGAGCGGCTAGGCGTCTCCAAGAGCCACCTCGTCCGGGCCTTTACGGCAGCGCTGGGCGTCTCGCCGGGGCGGTACCTCACCAACGTCCGCATAGAAGCCGCCATGCGTCTGCTGCTCCACCGGGAGTACACGCTGGATGTCATCGCCAGCCTCTGCGGTTTCTCGGGGGCCAACTACCTCTGCCGCGTCTTCAAAAAAACGACCGGCCAATCTCCCACGCAGTGGCGGGCGATGGCCGGTCGGAGCGCACTGCCCGAGCTTTCGCCCGAGCAGCAGCGGTTGGAACAGGAATTGTTTATTTAATTTTTCCGCTTCAGCAGGAAGAGGGTCAGGCAGGCCGTGATGGCCTCAGAGGCCTGGAACGCGGCCCAGACGCCGTTCATCCCGAAGAGGGCGCTCAGCACCAGAGAGCAGGCCACGATGGCCACGATGCCGCGGGAAAGCGACGTTGCAGAAGCCTCTGCGGGGCGGTCCACCGCGCCCAGATAGCCGGCGGCCACGATATTGAAGCCCGCGAAGAAATAGCCGAGGAAATAGATGCGCATCCCGCTGAAGGCATACTGCGCCATGAGGGTCGAGTTCTCACTGTTGAAGACCGCGACGATCGGCCCGGTGAACCCGAACAGAACTGCATACAGTGCCGCCGCCAGCGCAAGCGCTGTTCCGCTGCCCAGCAACAGGAGCTTGCGGGTACCGGCGGCATCGTTTTTGCCGTAGCACTTGCTGACCAGCGGCTGTGCGCCCTGGGCCACGCCGTTAAAGATAGCCGTCGCCACCAGCGCGTAGTTCGCCACGACGCCGTAAGCCGCCACGGCCACATTGCCCGCCAGACGCAGGAGCAGCAGGTTGAAGACGGTGGTGGTCACGCCGGAGGACATCTCTCCCACGAAACCCGAGACGCCCAGCTGGCAGCTCTGGGCCAGCAGCTTCGGCGAGGGCGGCTGCCGCACAAGGCGGACGGTGCTGCTCTTTTTGAAGAAGTGGCGGCTGCAGATCGCAATGCTCAACACCGGCGAGACTGCCGTCGCCAGCGCCGCGCCGGGCAGGCCGAGGCCCATAGGGAACATGAAGATGTAATCGAACACCACGTTGAAGAGGCTTCCGCAGAGGGTCGCCACCATGGCCAGTGAGGGATCGCCGTCGTTGCGGACAAAAGCCGAGACGATGTAGTTGCACATGAAAAAGGGCGTGAACAGCAGGAAGATGCGGGCGTACCCCACGCCGAGTGCAACGATCTCCGCGTCGCCGCCCATGAACCGCAGCAGCACCTCGGGGCAGAAGATGCCCGCCAGCATGAAGGGCAGGGCGAACACCAGCGCCCAAAGCAGGGCGTTGGAGAAATAGCGCTCCGACCGCTCGTCGCCCTGCGCCCGGAGGATGGCGTAGCGGGTGGCCGCGCCGAGGCCCAGCATGGAGCCGATGGCGAAGATGAAGTTGTAGATGGGCAGACAGAGGTTCAGCAGAGCCACACCGCTGGTGCCTGCCGCCTGCGAGATGAAATAGGTATCGGCCAGGATGTAGCAGGACGTACCCAGCAGGCCGAAGATGTTCTGGCTGACGTATTTGAAATACTGTTTGGTAAGGCTCATGTTCTCCTCGTCAAATGTCACATTTTTATCATTTAAATTTCAGATATACTGCCATATTGCGTCAGTTTATCACAATCCGACCGAAGCTGTCAAGCTCTCCATTTGCACAAACGCCCGGATGGGTGTATACTGTAGTTTGTTTTTGAAAACAGGCAGAAGGGAGGGTGCATCATGCCGGGCAAGACTTTATACTGTCTGGGCGAAGCGTGGCTGGAATTGAACAGCCCCGCGCCGCTGGCGTCGGCAGAGATGTTTTCTCCCCGCATGGGTGGAAGCGCCGCCTCGCTGGCACTGGCTTATGCCGCACAGGGCGGCAGAGCCTCTCTTTTAACGCAGCTTGGCGAGGATGCTTTCGGACACCGCATCGCAGACGCTTTATCTACTGCCGGTGTGGACATCAGCCGGGTCTGCTTCACCTCCCGCGCCCCCACGCCGCTGCTGTTCGACGGCGGCGGCGAGAAGCTGGCCTGCCGCACCCGTTCTTCGGAGCTGCTCTATGCACCCGAACAGCTGGGCGCTGACTGGGCCGCAGAGGCTGAAATGCTGGCCTTTTCCAGCGCCTGCCTCGTGGACAGCCCCTGCCGCTACACCCATCTTGCCGCGCTGGACACCGCCCGCACCGCCGGTGTGCCGGTCTGCTTTGTCCCCTCTCTCCGCCCGGCTCTCTGGCCCAGCGAGAAGACCCTGCGGGACACGGTGATGCAGTTTCTCCCCTTCGCGGACATCCTCCTCCTCACCGCCGACGAGATGGAGCTTCTGCTGGACACCCGGGAGTATCAGGTCGGACTGTTTGCCCTGCTGCAGAGGCATACCCAGCTGGTGGTGCTTGAGACAGAAGAGGGCGTCCACGCCTTTACCCGGGCAGTACACGCATTCCGGCCCGGGCTTTCCGCCCCGCCCGAAGAGCTGGCCGCACGGCTGCTGTATCAAATCTCTCAGCAGGAGCTGACCCTGAAAAAGCTCATGAAATGCAGTGCTCCGGCACTCCAGACACTTCTATAACGCCGGAAAGCCCCCGCCTTTGCAGGCGGGGGCTTTCCGTTTATTTTGTCATCCGGAGGAGAATGAGCTGATCAGTGAATGAACACCGGGCCAAGCGGGTTGGTGATGGGGCTGACATAGCCGCCCAGCAGCTTCGGGATAGCGAGGCTGATGTCAGGCACGAAGGTCAGCAGCAGCAGAGCGATGAACATGCACAGATAGAACGGGAGAGTAGCCTTGACGACCTTCTCCATGGGGCGCTTCGCAACGGCAGAGCCGATGAACAGAACCGCGCCGACAGGGGGAGTCAGCAGGCCGATACCGCAGTTCAGGACCATGATGATACCGAACTGGATGGGGTCGATGCCGATGGAGGTCGCGATGGGCAGCAGGATGGGGGTAGCGATCAGGATGATGGGAGCCATATCCATGATCATGCCCAGCACCAGGATGATGAGGTCGATGAGCAGTGCGATGATGTAGGGGTTGCTGGTGACGCTGGTGATGGCGTTTGCAGCCAGATCAGGCACGTGCAGCATGGTCAGGCAGTTGCCGAACACGGCAGAGGTGGCGATCAGGATGAGGACGATGGACAGAGTGTTGACGCACTCATCCAGAGCGTGCCAGACGCCCTTCCAGTCAAGGCCCTTGTAGACGAAGACGGAGACCAGCAGAGAGTAGATAACTGCGATAGCAGCGGACTCGGTAGCGGTGAACACACCGCCGACAACGCCGAACACGACGATGACGACTGCAGCCAGAGCCCAGATGGAGGTACCCAGCTGCTTGATGAAGCCCTTGATGGTGAAGGGAGAACCCTTGGGGTAATTCTCCTTGACGGAGATGATGTAGGAGCCGATCATCAGGACGATGGCCAGCAGGGCGCCGGGCAGGTAGCCAGCCAGGAACAGGCTGCCCACGGAGATGCCGCCGGCGGTGGTGGCGTAGATGACCATGTTATGGCTCGGGGGAACCAGCAGGCCCTCGCAGGAGGAGGTGATGGTGACAGCGGTGGAGAAGTCGGCGTCGTAGCCCTGATCGACCATCATGGGGATCATGA
>ERZ779895.3845-NODE-3845-length-11079-cov-11.191763_pt1 | contig 11079 bp, 8 predicted proteins | sample MGYA00511093_ERZ779895 | MGnify/ENA primary metagenome ERZ779895 (study PRJEB29588, sample SAMEA2142970) | human gut metagenome | biome: human gut; feature: human-associated habitat; material: faeces | place: Denmark | collected 2008/2010 ... | reverse complement strand
TGCGGAGTCCAGAGGCAGAGCCTCTGGACTCCCCTTAGAAAATCAAGTCCATGCTCCGCAGTTTTTCGCGAAGCCAGCTTTCGGATAGGCCGGATTTCTGCGACATTTCGCGAATCGTTAAACCCGATAGGTATGCGTCAGACAGTACCTCCGGGTCGCTCAGGTTGTCCCAGTCGATGTCCGGGATGACCGGCGCGGGCGGGGGCGTGTAGACGGGCTTCGGCGGCATCGGTTTGGGGGCGGTGCGCACCGGGTTGCTGAACGCGGCGGACTGCGCACGCTCCGCCAGCAGCTTCACATTCGCCTTCATCTTCCGCTCCTGCGCCACATACGGGCGAATCACCTGAAGGAAAGCTTCGCCGTAGCGCGCGGTTTTGATTTCGCCCATGCCGCTGACGCTCCGCATTCCTTCGAGCGTTTCCGGCTTGCGCCGCACCATGGACGTTAGGGTTGCGTCGCTGCAAATGATGAACGGCGCAACGTGATAGAGCTTCGAGAGCGCCATCCGCACCTGCCGCAGCTGCTCGAACAAATCGCCGCCCGTCGGGGCTTCGATTTTCCCGATGCTGCCGATCTTCTCCGCCGTCACCTGCTGCCCCAGATGTGCGCCGTCCGCTCCTCGCCGCCGCTGTCGGGCGATTTCTTCCGCCTCGCCGTAGCGCGCGCCGCAGCAGGCGCTGCAATGCCCGCAGTCCTGCGCCGCGTTCTCCCCAAAGTACCGCAGGATAAACGCCCGCAGGCAGCCGGGCTTCGTGCAGTAATCCACCATTCGGTTCAGGCGGTTCATGTCCTGATAGCGCACTGCCGACTGCTCCGCCGCCGTCATGTTCTCGTTTGGCTCTGTGTGCTCAATCATCCACTTCGCGGTGAAAATGTCCGACCCGTTGTACAGCAGGATGCACTCCGCCGCCTCGCCGTCGCGTCCGGCGCGCCCTGCCTCCTGATAGTACGCCTCCATCGAGCGCGGCATTTGGTAGTGGATGACAAACCGCACGTTGGATTTGTCGATGCCCATGCCGAACGCGTTCGTCGCAACCATCACCGGGCAGGTGTCGTACTGAAATTTCTCCTGATTCTCCTTGCGCTCCTCGTCGCTCAATCCCGCGTGATAGCGCGTCGCGTCGATACCCGCGCGAATCAGATTATCGCAGACCTGTTCGACCGCCTTGCGCGTTGCACAGTAAACGATGCCGCTTTCGCCGCGTTTCCGGCGGAGAATATCCATGAGGGCAGCATCGCGGTTTTTGGGGCGGATGACCTCGAAGTAGAGGTTCGGGCGGTCAAAGCCGGTCGTGACCGTCTCCGGGTTTTGCAGGCGCAATAGGCGGATGATATCTTGCCGGACGCGCTCGGTTGCGGTCGCGGTGAATGCGCCCATGACCGGGCGGGTGGGCAGCGAATCGACGAAATCCGCGATGCGCAGATACACCGGGCGGAAATCCTGCCCCCATTGGGAGACGCAGTGCGCCTCATCCACGGCAAGCAGAGAAATCGGCATGGATTGCGCCATTGCCTGAAACGAGGGCGTTTCGAGGCGCTCCGGGGCGACGTAGATGATTTTGTACGCGCCCTGCCGCGCCCGCTGCATGGCGAGTTCCATCTGGCGCGGGGTGAGTGAGCTGTTGAGGTACGCGGCTGGAACGCCCGCGCTTTTGAGCGCCGCCACCTGATCCGCCATCAGCGAAATCAGCGGCGAAATAACAATCGCGACCCCAGGCATCATCAGCGCCGGCACTTGATAGCACATGGATTTTCCTGCGCCCGTTGGCATGACGCCCAGTGCATCCCGGTGGTGCGTCAGCGCATTCACCATGACCTCCTGCCCCGGTCGGAACGCCTCATGCCCAAAGTACTTCCGCAGGGTTTCCTGTGCTTGCATCCTTTTTTCCTTTCTTGGGGGAGGCGCCAGAGGCTCTGCCTCTGGACTCCGCAAGGGGCTTTGCCCCTTGACCCCACAAGGGAGTTCCTCCCTTGACCCTTTCGCGCGATTCCGTTGGTGACAACTGCATACAATGTCCGCGTGTTTATTGGGGAAACGAACCTGCGGCTTAGAGGTACTTCACCTTCACCGTCGGCGGAAGCATCTCCGGCACGTCCTGCCCCTTCGCCAGCACCAGCACCTCAATGCGGTACAGGCGCATCAGCTCCGGCAGCGTCAGCTTCTCCGTCTCCAATTCCAACACGCGGTCAACACACCGCAGCGCCAGCAGCGAACTTTTCCGCACATCCTGCGCACATCCGGTCAGCGCGACCGTCAGGTGTCCGCCCTCGTCTTTCGCGCGGGTCAGGAACGCAATCGCCTCGTGCGACAAGTCCGCAAATTCCCCGATGACCATCACGCGGCGCATGATGCCGCCGGAAATGTGGCGCATGAGGGCGCTCTCGAAGCGCACTGCCAGTTCGCTCTGACGCACTTCGCTCGTCTTGTCGCGCGTCATGAGCGCCAGCGCCATGTCCTTCGCGCTGATTTCGCCCTTCACGACCGCGTTCACCGCCTTGGCAATCGGCATTTCCACCTGATAGCGCTCCATCAGCTGCATGGCGGCGGGCAGCGCGTTGATGCCCTCCACCGTGCCGACCTGCCGAACGGCTTCCTGCGGCGGAACACCCTGTCCGATGAGGATGCCGCAGCGGTTGTTGCGGCTGTGCATGGACGTCGCCGTCACGATGAGGTCGCCGATGCCCGCCAGTCCGCCGAACGTGTACTCCGCGCAGCCCATTTTCAGCCCCAGACGGCTGATTTCGGCAATGCCGCGCGTGATGAGGGCGGCGCGGGCGTTGTCGCCGTTGCCCAGCCCGCTGGAAATGCCGACGGCCAGCGCCTCGATGTTCTTCATCGCGCCGCACAGCTCTACGCCGAGCACGTCCGTGTTCGTATAGGTGCGCATACAGGTGTTCATGAACACATCCTGCACCTTTTCCGCCACCTGCATGTCCGTGCAGGCGGATACGATGGATGTCGGCATATCGAGCGCGACTTCCTCCGCGTGGGTCGGGCCGGACAGCGCAACGAGCTTCACATGGTCATGCTGACCGTCCTTGCTCAATTCGTCGCGGATGACCTCGGTCATGGTCATGAGTGTGTCCGGCTCAATGCCCTTGGCAACATCCACGATAATCTGTCCGTCCGGGATGAACGGGCGCGCGCTTTCCGCTGTCTGCCGAATGGCGATAGACGGCACGGCGAAAAGCAGAATATCCTTGCCGCTCGCCACTGTCTGCAAATCGCAGGTGAAATGCACCGTTTCGGGGATGACCAGCCCCGGCAGCGCGGGATGCGTGCGCGTAGCAGACAGATTTTCGATTTCCTTCGGGAATTTTGACCACACGGTCACATCGTGCCCGTTGCGGTGCAGCAGCCGCGCCAGCGCAATGCCCCATGTGCCGGAGCCAAGAATGCCAATTGTCGTCTGGTTATTCATGCGATGTTTCTCCTTCTGCTGGATGATGGACGTTTAGCTCGCGCATCAGCATCTCGTAAAACTCCCTCTGATCGCGCCGCAGCCGAATGAAATGCCCTTCGGGATTCAGGAAGCAGTGTTCGGATGTGCCGGTGAACACACGCGTTCCGTCCTGCTTCGTCATGTCGTAGCCAATCGTCAGCACGACGCCGTTGAACGCCTCCACGCGCACATCCACCGTGATGCGGTCGTCGAATGTCGTTGTCGCCAGATACTTGCAGTTCACCGCCGTCACGGGCGAAATCACCCCGCGGCGCTCCAGTTCCGCATACGGGAAGCCGAGCTGCTCCAGATACGCCACGCGCGCTTCCTCCATGAAGCGGATATAATTCGAGTGGTGCGTCACGCCCATGCGGTCGGTTTCATAATACTGCACCCGATGTGTTAATGCTTGCATTGCTTACCAATTCAGGCGGCATCCGTCCGCGGAGCAGCCCGTTTCCTCCTGATTTTCTTCCGCCGGAATCACGCCGCGCAGCACGTCCGTCATTTCCGCCAGCGTGTACGCCCGCAAGCGGATGCGCTGCCCATTGACGAAGAGAATCGGCACGCCGCGCGGATGATAGGTGTCCAGCGTGTGCTGGAGGGCGGCCTTCACGTCGCCTAAATAGGTGCGGTTTTCCAGCGCCTGACGCATTTCGTCCGCGTTCAGTCCGATGTCCGCCGCCAGCGCGCACAGCACGTCAATTTGCCCAATGTCGCGCCCCTCGACCCAATACGCGCGGTAAACCCGGTCACTCCACGCCTCGTGTCTGCCCGCTTTGTCCGCCAGCACCGCCCCTTCAAACGCGAGATACGTCATTGGGCGCGGGCGGATTTCCGGCGGAAGCTGCATGTTCAGCCCGACCGTCTCCGCGGGTTCTTTCAGCCGCGCGAAATACGCCCGATGCTCCGCGTCGCAGATGTCAGTCGCCTCGCTGCCCTCGGGGGTCAGCGCATACGGATGCTCGATGATTTCCGCCTCTTGATGCAGCGTTTTCAGCGCTGCGCGGAGGTTCTCTTTCGTGACAAGGCAGAACGGGCACACATAGTCTGTCAGAAAATCAATGGTCAGCATGGGGGTCTTCTCCTTTCGGGGGATAATCAGCCGTCGTCGTCGCGCCAGCACTCGTTTTTCGCGCTGCCGTCGCGGTACGTCGGTTCATAGGGCGACATGTCCTCGTCGTCCTCATCGGGGGACACGCGGTCGCTGTCGTCAGGAATTTTGCGGATACGCTCCATCTTCGCCGCCTCCTTGCGTTCTGTCTTCTATCATACCACTTTCGCGGGAGGACTGCAAGGGGAAAGAAAAAGCGCCTTGCCCCCGGTAAGTGTGTGGGGGGCAAGGCGAAGAAGGGGATTTTTGTTGTAGGTTAGTTGTTCAGCCAGTCGTTGGCGTCGGGGTAGGTGTAGGGGATGTTGTTGGTTTTGGCGTACTCGGCAGCGTAGGAGTTGCGGGGGACGGTGAGGGTGAGGTCGAAACACATGCCGAATGTCACGTCACCAATGGAAGTAACGGAATCGGGAATGGTGACATCGGTCAAGAACATGCACAGGAAAAATGCGGCTTCACCAATGGAGGTGACGGAATCGGGAATGGTGACGCTGGTCAGGGACGTGCACCCGGAGAATGCCTCGTCACCAATAGAGGTAACAGAATCGGGTATAGTGACGCTAATCAGAGATGTAGACTGATAGAATGTCTTGCTACCAATAGAGGTAATGGAATCGGAGAGCGTGACACTCGTCAGGGAATCGCAGAAGGAAAACGCGCCGTCGCCAATGGAGGTAACGGAATTGGGGATCGTGACACTCGTCAGGGAATCGCAGGCGGAAAACGCGCCGTCACCAATGGAGGTAACGGAATCGGGGATGGTAATGCTTGTTAGCGAATTGCAGTAGGCGAACGCGCTCATGCCAATGGAAGTAACAGAATCAGGAATGGTGATGCTGGTCAGAGATTTGCACCAGTAAAATGCGCGCTCACCAATGGAAGTTATAGAATTAGGAATGACGACAGTGGTCACGGACGCATGTCCAGCGAACGCGCTGTCGCCAATGGACGTAATCCCCTGCGGAATGTTATAAGTTACAGACGGCCTTCCAACAGGATAGGAAAGCAAACACTTATCAGCCTTTCGGAACAAGACGCCATCAATGGCGGAAAAATACGGATGTTCAGGAGAAATAGAAATACTTCTCAGTGTATCACAGTACGCAAAAGGATTAACGCCGATTTGTGTAACGGAATCGGGAATGGTGACACTGAACAAGGAATTATGAATTGCAAACGCTTTATCCCCAATTGAAGTAACTTTTTTCCCAGCAAGCGTATCCGGAATAATTAACTCCTCTGCGTCACCGCTATACCCCGTAATCTCTACCGTCCCATCATCCAGCAGCGCATACTCATAGTCCCCAGACGTGAACGTCTCGCGTTCCTCATCCTCCGCGAGTACACCCGTCCAGCAGGCGCACATCATCACAACGACCATCAGCAGAGACACGAACCATTTGTTTTTCATAGGAACAACCTCCTTTATTACTATTATTATACACTATTCCCTCTGCATGTCAACACTTCCGCAAAAAAATTCCCCGCACGAATGCCGTTGCTGGCATTTTCCGCCTCTTGAAGCCTTCATACGAAAATATTTGTTCGTGTTCGCCTTGCATGTGCCGGACAAAATGTGCTATACTGTGTTCCTAAGCCAAGGAGGATTGCAACGATGAACGACCAAATCATCATTCGCGGCGCAAGAGAACATAACCTGCGCAATGTCAGCCTGACCGTCCCGCGCGACAAGCTCGTTGTGTTTACGGGGCTGTCCGGGTCGGGCAAAAGCTCGCTGGCGTTCGATACCATTTATGCCGAGGGACAGCGGCGCTATGTGGAAAGCCTGTCCAGCTATGCGCGGCAGTTTCTGGGGCAGATGGAGAAGCCCGATGTTGACCAGATTGACGGCCTGTCCCCCGCTATCTCCATTGACCAGAAAACCACCAGCCGCAATCCGCGCTCGACCGTCGGCACGGTGACGGAAATCCACGATTATCTGCGCCTGCTTTATGCGCGCGTGGGGCATCCGCATTGCCCGAAGTGCGGCAAGGAAATCCGCCAGCAGACCGTTGACCAGATGGTGGACGCAATCGTCGCCTACCCCGAAGGCACGAAGCTGATGGTGCTGTCGCCCGTCATCCGCGGCAAAAAGGGCGAGCATGTCAAGGTGTTCGAGGAGGCGCGCAAGAGCGGTTTCGCGCGCGTTCGGGTGGACGGCGAGCTGTATCGGCTGGAAGAAGTGCCGGCGCTGGACAAAAAGAAGAAGCACTCGATTGAAATCGTCGTTGACCGCCTGATTGTCCGCCCCGGCAAGGAGTTCCAGAGCCGTCTGGCGGATTCCATCGAGACGGCGACGAAGCGCTCCGGTGGCTTGGTCATCATGGACATGATGGACAAGGGCGAACTGCTCTTCTCCATGAATTACGCCTGCCCGGACTGCGGCATCTCCATCGAGGAGCTCAGCCCGCGCATGTTCTCATTCAACAGCCCCTATGGCGCGTGTCCGGCGTGCAGCGGGCTGGGCTACCGCATGGTGGTAAGTACAGATATTCTGTTCCCGGATAAGTCGCTGTCCCTGCGGCAGGGCGGGCTGAACGCGATGGGCTTCGGTTCGGCGGATGGCGACGGCGTGACGGCGCAGTATTTCCAAGCCCTGTGTGACAAGTACGGCTTCACGATGGATACGCCGATTCAGGAGATTCCCGAAGCGGGCATCCACGCCTTGCTCTACGGCACGGGCAGCGAGAAGCTGACCATGACCTACGACACGCCCAGCGGCAAGGGGACGTATTCCACGACGTTCGAGGGCGTGATTCCGTCCTTGGAGCGCCGCTATGAGGAAACAGGCAGTGAGGCCATGAAAGCCGCCTATGAAGAATACATGGCGGAAGAACCCTGCCCCGTCTGCCACGGCAAGCGCCTGAAGCCGGAGGCGCTGGCGGTCACGGTCGGCGGCAAGAATTTGTATGAGGTGTCCAGCCTGTCCATCACGGACGCGCGGGCGTTCTTTCAGTCGCTGACGCTGACGGAGAAGGAAAGCATGATTGCCGCGCAGATTTTGAAGGAAATCAACGCGCGCATGGGCTTTCTGGAGGACGTCGGGCTGGGCTACCTGACATTGGCGCGCGCGGCAGGGTCGCTGTCCGGCGGCGAGGCGCAGCGAATCCGGCTGGCGACGCAGATTGGCTCGGCGCTTATGGGCGTATTGTACATTCTGGATGAACCGTCGATTGGCCTGCATCAGCGCGACAACATGAAGCTCATTAACACCTTGAAAAAAATGCGCGACTTGGGCAACACGCTGATTGTCGTCGAGCATGACGAGGACACGATGTACGCGGCGGACTGGATTGTAGACGTCGGGCCGGGCGCGGGCATCCACGGCGGCAACATCGTCGCGGAAGGCACGGTGGAGGATATCAAGCGCAATCCGAACAGCATCACCGGGCAGTACTTGTCGGGCAAGAAGCGCATCGAGATTCCCGACGTGCGCCGTCAGCCGAAGGGCTTCCTGACCATCCGCGGCGCGAAGGAGCATAATCTCAAGAACATCGATGTGAAAGTGCCGCTTGGCTGCCTTTGCTGCGTGACGGGCGTGTCGGGGTCGGGCAAATCCAGCTTGGTGAACGAAATCCTCTACAAGCACTTGGCGAAGGTGCTGAACCGCGCGAAAACCCGTCCCGGCGCGTTTGGCAGCATGGAGGGCGTGGAGCAGCTGGACAAAATCATCTGCATTGACCAAAGCCCCATCGGGCGCACGCCCCGGTCGAATCCGGCGACGTACACCGGGCTGTTTGACCAGATTCGCAAGATCTTTGCCGCCTCCCCCGAAGCGAAGGCGCGCGGCTACAAGGAAAACCGCTTCTCCTTCAACGTCAAGGGCGGGCGGTGCGAAAACTGCTGCGGCGACGGGATGCTGAAAATCGAAATGCACTTCCTGCCGGATATTTTCGTGCCGTGCGACGTGTGCAAGGGCAAGCGCTACAACCGCGAGACGCTGGAAGTGACCTACAAGGGCAAGAATATCTCCGACGTGCTGGACATGAACATCGAGGAAGCCATCACGTTCTTCGAGAACCACGAGAGCATCCGCCGCAAGCTGGAAACGCTCTACGACGTCGGCTTGGGGTACATGAAGCTGGGGCAGGCATCGACGACCCTTTCCGGCGGCGAAGCGCAGCGCGTGAAGCTGGCGACGGAGCTCAGCCGCCGCGCGACAGGCAAGACGCTCTATGTCTTGGACGAGCCGACGACCGGGCTGCACATGGCAGACGTGGACAAGCTCATCGGCGTTTTGCAGCGCCTGACTGAAACGGGCAACAGCGTGCTGGTGATCGAGCACAATCTGGATGTCATCAAGGTGGCGGACTACCTGATTGACCTCGGCCCGGAAGGCGGCGACAAAGGCGGCGAAATCGTCTGCGAAGGCACGCCGGAGGAAGTTGCCGCGTGCGAAAAGTCGTACACGGGGCAGTTCCTCAAGAAGATGCTGGGGAAACGCTGATTTCTGCCGTGCAATGCGGATGCCGTCAGCGCGAATCCGATTCCGAAGCGAATCACCATTTGAAAAATTGACGAGGCGGGTGTGCCTGCCATCAGCGGAGCGCACCCGCTTCCTGCTGCGCGAAAATGCAACATTCCCGGAAATATGTTGAAATTCATCGAAAAACGCGATATAATGGAACAAGCTAATCTGCCGGAAAGGGGTGAGCGGCTTGAAGAAACATGGAATCCGCGGCCTGCTGATACTGGCGCTGATTTGGGCGCTCATCGGCGCGGCGGGGGCGGAAGAGACGCTGCCCACCTCCATCCGCGAGGCGCAGTCCGCTGAAGAGGCAAACGCGCTGCTCATCCAGTCCGATACCGGCGAACGCTTGGATGTCGTGAGCGGGCAAGTCCGCCTGATTGTCCAGACGCGGCGCGACGACATGTTCTGCGCTGATTACTGGCGTTCGGGCGAGGAAAAAGGCGAATTTGACCTGACTGCGAAGGAAAACCGTTACGGCGCGCCTTATGCCTACTACATCGGCACCATGTGCACGCGTGCGGTGTACTCGATGGCGCTGTCCTACCTCGGCGTGGATATGACCCCGGTGGATATGAGCGTCCTTGCCCAGCGGCGCACGCTGAATGAGCCGTACGACGAAATCACGGCGCTGGTGGATGGTTTGGCGCGGCGTGGATTGACCGAAGCGACATTTGATGAAATGATGGCGCAGTATCTCAACGATGAGCGATATTCGCCGCTATATATATATATGAAGCGGACGAACGGTGTGGGCCATGCGCTGCTGATTGTGGGGTATAATGCGGAGCGGAAGCGGTTTGTGGCGGTTGATCCGTCGCCGCGCGGATTTCAGGGGGATACGGTGCGGACGTATGAATTGTCGTTTGCGCAGAATCGCCAGCGGGTGATGCGCTGCCCGTACGCGAAGGACTTGGAAGGCGCAAAGGTCTTGCAGGTGTATCAGTGGTATTGGATAGGGGAAGGAACAGAAAAAGAATAGGCGCGGCACAAAGGGGCTAAACACGCGGAAAAAGGATGGAGAAGAAGCCGTCTCCATCGCGCAGAGGGGTCAAAAGGGGAATTTCGCACGTCCGCAGACGCGCCCCCTAAGCCGCGCTATTACACCCTCGTTTGTCCTAAACACAGCCATGTAACCTTTTCTTCATGTTCCGCAATGTTCAAAGTAACCTCTTCCGCAAATTGTATTCAAATTGTACACACCTGTACTTCAACTGTTTTTTTTGCATTTTCCAGCCGAAAACAGCCTATTTTTTACATTCATCACTTTTCTTTTTCTCGTATCCGTGATACAATAGAAGTGTGAATACTTCTTATTGTGCAGTCGGACGTCAGGCAGTAGCAATTTGAAAGTTCCGTTTTTCCTTGTGTTTGTTTTGTCGAGTTTTTACTTCCATTTTTTTCTGTCGACTTTGAAGGAGGTCCTTTCCCGTGGATGATGCGAAACGCCCTGCGCCAGAAACCGTCAATTTCTCAACCTGCCGAGTTGTGAGCGTCCGCGCTGTACCCGCCGCAAGCCCGAACTTCGCGCCGGTGTACTGCCTGATGACGTCGGAGGTGGACGGTTTCCCTATACAGCAGGCAATTCCGCTCATCCCGCTTGGCGGAGCGGTGCAGGGCGCACAGACAGCGCGAGCCGTTCAGCCCGCACAGCCCATGCCTTCCGTGTCGTCGTCCACTGCATCCGCCCGCCCGAAGCCGCCTCAACTGCCCCTGCCGAAATCGCAAATCCCGACGCAGTGGGAAATTTCCAGTCTGCTGTCGTCTCTCGGCGTGCCTGCGCGTCTGTCCGGCTTCTACTATCTGGTGGATGCGATTCTGTATCTCCTGTGTCAGCCCATTGAGACGCGCTGCATGACGATGGAAGTCTACCCGACCGTTGCGCGGCGATACAGCACGTCGCCGCTGGCGGTAGAACGCGCGATTCGCACGGCCATCAACCAATCGTGGCAGGAGCAGAACATTCCGCTTTACTGCGCCCTGTCGGGGCGGAATCCCGCGCCGCATGAACCGCGCCCCACAACGTGCGAGTTTGTGGCGAACGTGCTGATGTTCCT
>ERZ779895.3843-NODE-3843-length-11091-cov-7.899420_pt1 | contig 11091 bp, 8 predicted proteins | sample MGYA00511093_ERZ779895 | MGnify/ENA primary metagenome ERZ779895 (study PRJEB29588, sample SAMEA2142970) | human gut metagenome | biome: human gut; feature: human-associated habitat; material: faeces | place: Denmark | collected 2008/2010 ... | reverse complement strand
ATTTGCAGAGGACATGGGGGCGGAATGCCCGGCGGCCGGGGATGCCGGGGCGGGGATTGCCTGTCCGGCATCGGGTGTGCCCGCCGGGATTCGGGCCTTGGGGCCGTATTTCGGCCACGTGGGGAGTATCTCGTGGACGTTACCCCTTTTCGAGGCCAGCTTCTGTTGCAGGAAGGCCGGAAGGTCGATCTTGCCCACGAAGCAGATGCCCTGCGAGTCCTTGCGCTTGGCCGTGGCCAATCCCTGCTCGGCGGCGATGCGCCGCACCTCGGGTTTGAGCAGGGCGCCGACGGGGAACAGGGCGTAGCGCAACTGCTCCTGCGAGAGCTGGCAGAGGAAGTAGCTCTGATCCTTGTTGGGGTCGGTGCCCGCGAGGAGTTTATAGATTGTCCGTCCGTCGGGCAGCGTCTCCTCGGCCTTGCGGCAGTAGTGCCCCGTGGCGACGAAATCGGCGCCCAGCCGGAGCGCTTCGCGCAGGAAGACGTCGAATTTGATTTCGCGGTTGCACAGCACGTCGGGGTTGGGCGTGCGTCCCTTTTCGTATTCCGAGAACATGTAATCGACCACGCGGGTGCGGTAGTCCGCCGAGAGGTCGACGACGTGCAGCGGGATGTCCAGTTTTTTGGCGACCAGTTCGGCGAAGACGCGGTCGTCGTGCCACGGGCAGTCGCCCTCGAGCGTTCCCGTCGTATCGTGCCAGTTGATCATGAACAACCCCACGACGTCATGCCCCTGCTGTTTGAGCAGGTATGCGGCGACCGATGAATCCACGCCGCCCGAAAGTCCGATTACGACACGTGCCATAGTAATATTGTTATTTACAGGTCGAGCAGCCCTTCGGGCAGCACCAGTTTCATCGTGCGCCCCCCGAAGTCGATATGGGCGATGAACTCCTCGGCGGCGGGGACGAGCACCGTGCGGCCGCCGATCTCCAGCTCGAAAAGCGGGTTGGCGTCGCTGTCGTAGTAGTCCGTGACCGAACCCGTGAAGGCGGCCGCTCCCTTTGCGCCGTCCGCGCCCGCTTCGGTGCAGGTCACGGCGAAGCCGATCAGGTCTTCCAGGTAGAATTCGTCGTCTTCGTCCTCGTCGCATTCGATACGGAATTCAAGCCCGACGAGCTCCTGAGCTCGGCGCTCGGTGTCGAAATCGGCGAATGAGGCCACGGCGCCCGAGGTGCCGCGGCGTTCGAAGCGCTCGCAGTAGAGCGGCACTTCGAGGGCGTCGATCGTGACCAGCAGCGGGGTGCCGGTATCGAATTGCGCCGGGAAATCGGCATAGAGCGACAGCATCACACCTCCGTCGGTGCCGAAAAGCCTGTTGATCCTGCCTGCGGGAATAGTAACGCTCATATCGGTTCGTTTTTTCTCTTATGTCCGTATCGCGGTGCGGAACGGGGGAAGCGGGTATCCCGGCCGCTCCGTTACACCCGGCCCCGCTGTGCTGCCGCCTTGTCGTGCCGTGCAGCGCCTCGCTGTGCCTTGCCGGACGATTCCCGCACGGGATGCGCCCGCATGGGACTATCTGCAAAAGTAATGAAAAAAACCGGTAAACCTCCCGTTGCGGGAAATTTACCGGGATTCCGGAAAGAAGCTTTCCTGGTGTTATTCTGCGGCAGGAGCCTCTGCTGCGCCCTCTGCGGGAGCCTCCTCGGCTTCTTTGGCGGCAGCTGCGGCAGCGGCCTGCTTCTCGGCGATGGCCTTTGCGCGCTCCTCCTTGATCTTGGCTTCGGCAGCCAGGCGTGCTTTCTCGGCCGACTTGGCATCCGTGGCGAGCTTGTTGCTCTTGGCCTCGATCTTACCGGCCTTCTCGCCCAGCCATTTGTTGAAGCGGGCTTCGGCTTCGGTCTCCGAGAATGCGCCCTTGGCGACACCGCCTAACAGGTGCTTCTTGTATAATACGCCCTTGTACGAGAGGATGGCCCGACAAGTATCCGTAGGTTGTGCGCCTTTCTGTAACCAATCCAGGGCTTTCCCGAAGTCCAGGTCGATCGTAGCAGGATTCGTGTTGGGGTTGTAGGTTCCCAACTTTTCGATGAATTTACCATCACGTGGCGCTCTGCTATCTGCGGCAACGATGTGGTAGAAAGCGAAACCTTTCTTACCGTGGCGTGCCAGACGAATTTTAACAGCCATTTGCTATAAAATTTTTAATGAAATTAATAAACGCTACCCACTTTTCGGGGCTTTCAGGGGAGCAAAGGTAGAAACAAAAAACCGAATTGCCAAATCTGCCGGGAAACAAAATGGATCAATTTGGTAAAAGATGGGGTGTCCGGCCGTATTCGGCTGCTTTGCAGAAGCGGACAGGTGCAGTGAAGGCGGTTGCGATCAGGGCGGTACGGTTTGGCGTAACCGCCGATTTGCCGTTGATAAATCCCGAGTTTGGAGCACTCTTCGGATCGCACAGATCGTCTTCGGTGAAGGTTAATTCTTCGTAGTATAATTCGCCCCAGGCGCCGCTTTCATCCTGTCCGCAATAGTAGAATCCGAATGTTTCCATTTCGGCGGGGAGGAAATAATAACCATTTTCGACATTTTTCCAGCCGAACAATGTGCCGGTTTCGAGATAGTCGAGGATCTGCATATCTGAAAGATTCAGTTGTGTTGATCGTGCGACATGCAGAAGGCCCCATGTATGGATTGTTTCAGGGCTTGTCGGGGTAACCTGGAAGATAAATACCCGATGGTCGCTTGCCCCTTTGTAAATATCTGGGTAGAGTGTTTCCAGAGCCGTCCCGTCATAGAGTTGCCATTCCGCCTGCACGGTAGCGTTCATATTGCGCGGCAGGGGTTTGCTCGTCACGCGAGCAATGAATATATTATTTGGAAAATCATTGGTGTCGAGGAATCCATAAATTACATATTCTGTTCCCGGAATACAATTTATTTGCAATATTTCTCTATCCATATATAAGCTCGGCGAGTATGAGTTCTCTGGGGTCATATCTTGGATAAATTGGCGCCAGTCGTCGTAAGAATCGAAATACGAGGCAGTGGTGATTCCCACATAATACCATGTATCATTGAAATTTGGGGTGACTTGCACGTTGAAGCTGCGCATTTCGATATCGTACGGTTCGAAAATCAGTTCAAACCTTTCTTCAAACGGATGGTCGAACCAATCATCCAGTTTGTCGATCACTCCGTTGCCGTCAATATCCAAGTACTCGTCGAACGGTGGAATTGCATAATCCGTAATGGAGAGTTCTTCATAACGTCGTTCCAAATTTCTCGTAACTCTCGCAGGTTTAATCCCCATACCGTTGCTCCGTACGGCTGCGAGCAGGGCTTCGTCTTTGATCTGTCCGTTCACCTCGATGTCTGTCGCGATTTTGGAAACGATTTCCGAGAGTTGGGCAACCGTTCGTCCGTGTTGCAGCGTGGCGGAAATAGCCAGCAGGATGGCGTTGCCGACACCCGGACGGGCGATGTCCATCTTGTCGAAGCCTTCCGGCGAGGGAAGTTCGTCTTGCGGGATGCAGAACGATCGGAGCACTTCCTGCTCGGCCGTCCGGCGTGCATCCGGAATGGTCCGGCCCTCGTTCAAAACAAGGTACTTGATGCGGGGCGTTTCCAGCGAAGTGAGCAAATTGACGTTCGACTTTCCTTCCATTGCAAGGTCGGACAGAGACCGCAGGGTCAGCGGGGCATCGGAAAGATTGCCTGTCACTTCGTTGAAATAGAAACCCTCGGCGATGATCTCTACGTAGCGGCTGTCAATATCCGATGTAAGTTCGAACGAGCCCATGTCGTCGAGAATCTGCGTTTGGTAACTTTTACCGGTCGGTTGCAGTCGTTCGTTCAGCTCCTGGATAGTGACGACAGAGCCTTGGATGAACTGCCCTTTCTGCACGCTTCCGTTGATCGAATATTCCGGAATGTCCGGTTTTTCATCCTCCGAGTCGTTACCGTCGCCGGGGTTCTCGGTGTTATCCGATCCTCCGTAGGGCGTTTCATCGATACCGCTGTCGGTACAGCCGCAGACAAGCAGTACGGCGATTGCGAATAAAAAGAGTTTTTTCATAATAAGATTATTTAATAAGTAGAAATTTGATCATTCCTGCTACTTACCGTATCGGCTCCTGCTGCGGTGGTTTGAACAAAAAAAGTGTGGAGTCGTTCGTTTATCTGACGACAGGCATTTGGCGTGGCCCGGAAACAAATAAACAATACCCCACACCGAATAGTATATCGAGAACCGATATAGCTATACACGGTGATGAGTGTCTGTATTGCCTATCCTTGTTTCCTTAAAATCGCCAAATTTTATCGTCAAGGATTAGCGAAACACTTTCACTAAACAATATGTCGCCATCCGTCGGGGACGGCACTGCAAAGTTAGTGAATGTTTCCTAATACACAACACGCTCTGGGGTATTGCCACCGCAAAGTTCCACAAAACAAAGTTTTTCTGCAACGGCCGACGGCCGGATCGAAAATTATATTCGTTGTAATTTGGGTGAAAAGTTTTTGTGTGTAAAGAGGGGGATGTTTGTAGTGTGTTGTTTTTCAGAATATTAATTGTGTGAAATTTTGATGTGCGGAAATGTTGTTTTGTCGGTGTACGGTTCGGAGATAAAAGGAAAAAGTGCTGGAATTTTGGGTGCGAACTATTTTTTCCGTTGTGTTGTATTAACTATTTGATACCTTGCTGGATAAGAGGTAAAACTTGTCGTGTTGCTTGCATAAGCGAGGATTTTGTATTACCTTTGCTGCGCTGTGCGATTATGTGCTGCAAACGATGGTTCCGTAGCTCAGTTGGATAGAGCAACAGCCTTCTAAGCTGTGGGTCGAGCGTTCGAACCGCTCCGGAATCACTTGAGAAAAACGATGAAAGATCCGCTAAACAATAACTGTTTAGCGGATCTTTCGTTGTCATGGTGTGCCGGGCTTGTGAGAGGATTCGCCAGGGACCGAAGATGAACGGAGCCGTGTAATCCGGCAGTGCGTTGTCTGAAAAAAGCTCTGGCCGATTTTCCGGTCGGCCGTCTGAATGTTGCGGGCAGTGTCTGAAGTATGTAAATATCGGTATTGTTATCGGGTTATCGTCCGTTTCCAGACGGTTTTGTTGCCACAGTTGTCCGTGACGGTCAGTTGGAGCGTGTAGCTCCGGCCTTTCGGGGTGCGGGAGTCGTCGAAGGTGTGGGTAATGGTGCCCTGCATCGGATTGCGTTCGAGCAGGATCCACTCCCCGTCGAGTGTGGCCGTATAGCTGCCTATGCCGGAGAAGTTGTCTCGCAGGCGGAAGGTGATGCTGCGCGTTCTGATCGGCTCTCCGGCTTTGAAGCGGGGCTCGATGCGTGGCGGAACGGTGTCGGCCACCACGCAGAAGTCGCCCAATGTGCGGGTCGAAAGGGTGACGGCGCCGTTTTTATATTTTCCTCCGGCATAGGAAACCTTCCCTTTGCGGACGAAACCCAGGGTGGTGTGGGGTTGTAAGTTCTGAGGAACATATGCCCGGATCGTAACCGTAGCCGCCGTATGCAGAGGCGTGTCGTAATCGAGGATCGAATAGAGGGGAGAGAGGACGGCGACCGACGGTGCGGCGGCGAATTGGGCCGGGCGGCTCGACTGACTGAAAAAGAGCGGTTCGTAGAAGACGCCGGCGGGGATGTGAACCGATGCCTCTCCCGCTGTATGCGAGAAGGGCCGGCGGTTATCGACGATGAGAGCCGTCGAATCGCATACGGCGCGAAAATCCCGCTGCGCAGGCTGTCGGATCGTCCGGAATTCGAGTATCGAACGGTTGCCGCTGTCGTCTTCGGCTTCGATGCGGATCTGCTGGCTCTGGCCTTCCGAAGGAGTCAGCAGGGCCTGGTTTTTCAAGACGGGGTAGAAATCGTCGATGCAGCCGTCGAGTCGGGTGAGGCGGATCACTTCGTTGCGCGAGGCGACCTGCATGGGGTAGTGGGTGACGGCGTTGCAGTAGCGGGTCTGGTCGAAGGCGAAGCCGTCGATACGAAGTTCGAAGATCGGATCTTCGTCTGCAAATTCACGTATGCGCCAGAGTCCGAATGTGTTGGATACGTCGTTTTTGCGGTCGGTCGTCTCCAGGATGAAGTAACCTCGGCCGCCGACGGAGAGTGCTCCTTCCTGTTTGAGCGCATAGCGTCCGGGTGTTTTTTCGACCAGCTCGACGGGGCGGGGCCGGGCGTGCACCGGGACACCGCGCACGCTGTCCACCTCGACGTAGTAGAGTTTCACCAGGCGCGGCGGAATGTCGTCGCGGGTGCGGATCACGCCGCTGGAAATGGTGTTGAGGGTCCGCTGCGTGCGGGAGTCGCGGATCTCGAAATGCAGGTGCGGGCCTGCGGACGAGCCTGTATTTCCCGACCAGGCGAACTGTTCGCCCTGCTTGAGCGGAAACCGGTCGGCCGGGGGATAGAGATTGATGCTGTTTCGCCGGGTGCGGTAACGCTCCTCGTGTACGTATTTTTCGATGTCGTCGCGGAACTTCGAGAGGTGCCCATATACGGAAGTCGTGCCGTTGGGATGGGTGATGTAGATGGCGCGTCCATAGCCGCCCGGCGTGACGGCGATGCGTGAGATATATCCGTCGGCCGTGGCGAGTACGGGTTTTCCCGTTACGCCGTCGGTTTTGATGTCTATGCCCGAATGGAAGTGGTTGGGACGCATTTCGCCGAAGTTGGCGGAGTAAAGCCCGGCCACGTCTCGCAGGGGAAAGATGTAATCTTCCGGGGCGAGGTGCTGGGCCGAAACGGGAGCGCTGCACAGCAGCAGCGCGGAGATCAGAAGTCGTCGCATGGTTCGTCGTTTGTTTGGATCAATTCGCCGGCGGCATCGAGTACGGCGTCGTAGTCGTATCCGAGCGAAAGGCCGTAGCGGATCAGTTTGGTTTTCAAATCGTAAGTATCTTTGTATCGGGTCAGTCGGAGCTTTTTTTCGAGCTGTGTCCGCAGCCGTTCGGACTGGTTCGCCGGATCCAGTCGGGCAAGAGCTTCATCGATGATCGCTGCGGCGATGCCTTTGAGCCGGAGCGAGGTGCGGATCTTGCGGGCGCCCCAGCCGCTCAGTCGGATTTTGTCGCGCACGAAGGCTTCGGCGTAGCGGTTGTCGTCGATGAATCGGTCGGCGAGGAGCTTTTGCAGCACGCCCTGCCGGGCCGAAGGCTCCACGCCCCAGCGCTGCATCAGCCGCAGGGCATCGCCCGAGGATTTTTCGCTCCGGGCACAGAGCCGGATTAAGGCCGCATAAGCCTGTTCGGGCGTTTTGTCGCGTTTTATCTTCTTTGCAGGCTGCATGTCATGCGGTTTTTGTCGTTCAGGTCGCGGCGCACGGCGGTATCCGGAAACCCTTCCCGGGTCAGCATCCGGAGCGTTTCGTCCGCGAAGTTCTCGTGGATCTCGAAATAGAGCCGTCCGCCGGGACGGAGCAGCCGCCGGGCATTGCGGGCGATGGCCCGGTAGAAAATCAGCGGATCGTCGTCCTCGACGAAGAGCGCCTCCGCCGGTTCGTAACCCGTGACATTCACGCGCATCGAGGCTTTTTCTCTGCGGGGGATATAGGGGGGATTGGAAACGATCAGGTCGAACTGTTCCCGTTGTCCGGGGAATAGCTCCCCGAGGGCGTCGCCTTGTCGGAAATCCACTTCTGCGTCGAGCCTCCGGGCATTTTCGCGGGCGATGGAGAGGGCTTTTTCGGAAATATCGACAGCTGTGACACGGGCGCCCGGAATCAGCCGGGCCAGTGTGACGGCGATGCAGCCGCTGCCGGTGCCGACGTCGAGTACGGCGGGATTGTCCGGAGCGGGGGATTCGGCGATCCAGCGGACCAGCTCTTCGGTTTCGGGACGGGGGATCAGCACCCCTTCCCGCACCTGAAAGTCGAGCCCGTAAAATTCGGTGTGTCCCAGCACGTATTGCAGGGGACGGCCGGCGGCCAGTTCGCCGATGATCCGGTCAAGCTCATTGATTCCGAGCTCTTTGTCCGGCTCGGCGACCAGGTCGGTCAGGCAGAGCCCGCCGAGTTCCATTACAATGATCCGGGCGATTTGCCGCGCTTCGCGCTCGCCGTAGAGGGCGGTGAGCGGCGTTTCGATCCGTGCGATGATTTCCCGGCGTGTCGGCATAGTCGGTCCGTTTATTCCGCAGTACGCAGGGATTCGAGCCGTTCGAAGAAGTCGGGAAAGCTCTTGGCCACGCATGCGGGATTTTCGATAACGACGGGGGTGTCGGCGTTCAGAGCCGCTACCGCGAGCGACATGGCGATGCGATGGTCGTCGTGGCTGTGCACGTGTCCGCCCCGGATTCGTCCGCCCCGGATTTTCATCGTATCCTCTTCGTCGAGATCGACCTCGATGCCGAGTTTGGCGTACTCCTCGCGGATCGACTCGGCGCGGTTGCCCTCCTTGTTCTCCAGCCGGGAGGTTCCTTTGATGACGCTCGTCCCCTCGGCTGAAGCGGCCAGGGCGGCCAGGGCCGGGAAAAGCCCCGGACATTGGGTCGCGTCGAATGAGAAGGCTTGCAGCGGACGGTGTGCGACGGTGATCGTATCGCCCTCGTCGATGACGGATGCGCCGGCCCGAACGAGGGCAGTCATAACGGCTGTGTCGGCCTGTCGGGAGAGTACCGAGAGGTTGCGGATCGTCACTTCGCCCGCGACGGCCCCCGCTACCAGCAGGAAGGCGGCCGCGCTCCAGTCGCTCTCGATTTCGAACTCCGCAGGCCGGTAGCGTTGTCCTCCGGCCACGTAGAATTCTTTATAGTCTTTATGCAGGATTTCGATGCCGAAGCGCTCGGCCGTGTCGATCGTGATGTCGATATAGGGGGTCGATATTACGTGGGGCACGTGAATCGTCGTCTCCTCTTCGGCGATCGGCAGGGCCAGCAGCAGCCCTGTGATGAACTGGGAGGAAACCAGCCCCTCTATCTGAACCTCGCCGCCCCGGATCGGACCTTGGATATGGAGGGGGAGATGGTCGTTGCGGTCGTGAACCCGGACGCCCAGTGCCCGGAGCGTGCGGATCATCGTCCGGAACGAGCGGTGTAGCAGCGGTCCTTCGCCCACCACTCCGATCGGCGTGTCGCAGAGGGATGCGATCGGGGTGAAGAGCCGGGTGGAAAGCCCCGACTGGCCGACGTAGAGTCTGTCGCCTGCGGGGGAGAGGCCGCCGTCGATTTCGAGCGTGCGCTCTCCGGTGCGCCGTACCCGGGCACCGAGCGCCTCGATGCAGCGGATGGCCGAACGGGTATCGTCGCAAAATTCGATGTTATGCAGCCGGGAAGTACCTTCGGCCAGCAGCGAGGCGGCCAGGGCGCGCTGTGCGTAACTTTTAGAACATGGGGGAATGCAAATGCCTCGAACCCTCCCCGGAGGAACGGATTGATCCATAGACGGATAATTACTGTATTTTTCGGTGCGGCAGGTCGGAGTTTACGTCCGTTGCGGCACGTGTCAAAAAGTCGTTGTTTCGCTTTCCATTTCCCGAAGCCGGAATGATTCGCGCGAACTGTACGATGCAAACCGGTGTTCGAAAATGGTTGTCTGTTCGTTTTTTTTCGGGATACGCTCCCGGAATCGGTTGTGAGTCCGCAATCCTTTCCGGACTTCGTTTCGGAGTTCCCGGTTTTGCCGGAAGGGGCGTTTGCCGCAGGCGGAAAACGGTTCCGGATTCCGGTGTGGCGCGGGGTCGCACCGTCGTAAGCCGGAGTCGGATTCCGCGAGGCCGATCCGCCGGACATTGCCCGGCAGAAGGCGGGCACGGTCTATTTCTCCTCGGACGGCTTCTCCTCGGACGGCTTCTCTTCGGCTGCGTTCGCGGGCTGTCCCTTGCGGAGTTTGTCGAGCGTCGGACTGCGCCGCAGTTCGAAGTGCTGTCCCAGATAGACCTTGCGGACCATCGGGTCGGCAGCCAGCTCCTCGGCCGAACCCGCCTTGAGGATTTTACCCTCGAACAGCAGGTAGGTACGGTCGGTGATGGCCAGCGTTTCATCGACGTTGTGGTCGGTGATGATGACGCCGATATTCTTGTTCTTCAGCGTAGCGACGATGCTCTGGATGTCTTCGACAGCGATCGGATCGACGCCTGCGAACGGTTCGTCGAGCAGGATGAAGGCCGGGTTGATCGCTACGGCACGGGCGATTTCGGTGCGTCGCCGCTCGCCGCCCGACAGCTGGATGCCGAGGCTCTTGCGTACTTTCTGAAGGCGGAACTCTTCGATCAGCGCTTCGCAGCGTGCGGCCTGTTCGTCCTTTTTCAGATCGGTCATCTCCAGAACGGCCTTGATGTTATCCTCGACGCTCAAACGGCGGAAAACCGAGGCCTCCTGCGCCAAATACCCCACACCCATTTGGGCCCGGCGATAGACGGGCTCTTTGGTGAGTTCGGCTACCTGGCCGTTGTCGTCTTCGAGAAAGATCTGGCCTTCGTTGGGTTTGATCAGGCCGACGATCATATAGAACGTCGTGGTCTTGCCGGCTCCGTTCGGGCCCAGAAGACCCACGATCTCACCCTGGTTCACGTCGATCGAAACGTGGTTCACCACGGTGCGGGCTTTGTATTTCTTGACGAGCTCGCTGGTGTAAAGACGCATTTTTTATGAAATTTTTTTACAAAGTTATGTTTTTTTCCGAATTATTTTTATCTTTACATTGAAATTTGTGTTTGAGAAGAGTTATGAAGCAAAATGAAGATTCCCTGCTGCGCGAGAAACTGAAAGAATATTTCGGCTTCTCTTCATTCAAGGGGAATCAGGAAGCCGTGATTCGCAATGTGTTGAGTGGAAAAGATACGTTCGTGCTGATGCCTACCGGCGGCGGCAAGTCCTTGTGTTACCAGTTGCCCGCCCTGCTGATGGACGGCGTGGCGATCGTCATATCGCCGCTGATCGCCCTGATGAAAAATCAGGTGGATGCCATGCGCACCTATTCTAACGATGCGGGAATCGCTCACTTCCTGAACTCTTCCCTGAACAAGAGCGCTGTCGCGCAGGTGCGCAACGATGTGTTGGAGGGGCGGACCAAGCTGCTCTACTTCGCTCCGGAGTCGCTCACCAAAGAGGACAACGTGGCGTTTCTGCGCAAGGTCAAGGTTTCGTTCTACGCCATCGACGAGGCGCACTGTATTTCGGAG
>ERZ779895.3835-NODE-3835-length-11115-cov-2.412929_pt1 | contig 11115 bp, 11 predicted proteins | sample MGYA00511093_ERZ779895 | MGnify/ENA primary metagenome ERZ779895 (study PRJEB29588, sample SAMEA2142970) | human gut metagenome | biome: human gut; feature: human-associated habitat; material: faeces | place: Denmark | collected 2008/2010 ... | reverse complement strand
CCATTCCTGCGGCGATGGGCGCAAAGCTGGGCGCACCGGGCAGACAGGTCGTTGCAGTCTGCGGTGACGGTTCGTTCCAGATGTCCATGATGGAATTTGCGACGATGCGTCAGTATCAGGTTCCAGTGAAAATTGTGGTAATTGCAAATCATTATCTTGGTATGGTAAGGGAGTACCAGCAGAATACTTACAAGGGACGTTACTCTGTCGTAGAGCTCGGCGGCGGTCCTGATCTGGAAAAGCTGGCACAGGCCTACGGCATGGACTTTATCCGTCTGGAGGCTCCGGACAAGATGGACGAGGCGATCGACGCCTTTTTAAAGGATGAGGACGCTGTTTTGATGGAATGCGTCATCAATCCGATGGATACGGTAAAATAACGGAGGGAGGAACAAACCGATGAAGAAGATATATTCTGTACTGGTGGAAAACCGCTCCGGTGTTCTCTGCAAGGTTGCGGGGCTGTTTTCCAGAAGAGCGTTTAACATTGACAGTCTGGTGGTTGGAGAGACAGACGATCCGAGTGTTTCCTGCATGACGATCGTATCCAGCGGCGATAACCACACGTTAGAGCAAATCGAAAAGCAGTTAAATAAGAAACTGGATATCATTAAAGTAAAGACCTTCGACGAGCCGGCCAGCATCAGCAGGGAGCTGATGCTGGTGAAGGTAAAATATAACCGGAACAATCGCAGGGATATTATGGAAATCTGCAACATTTTAAAGGCGCAGATCGTAGATATGAGCAAATATCAGATGATGATCCAAATCTGCGACGTGCCGGACCGCGTGCAGTTATTCTTAAAGATGCTCAATTCAATCAGCATCGTGGAAGTTGCCCGCACCGGAACTGTGGCGCTGCAGAAATGCCACGATCAGGAAAACTGAATGGGGAAGCTGTTGCAGGTGCAGTGAGGACATTACATTCTGTAGACAGTTTGGCGGGATTTTGATATCAGGCGATCCTGCGTTATAACACAGATTTTGCGTAAAATAAAAAGCCATAACTTCCGGTTATGAATGACATGCCGGAAACTCATACGTTGACATGCTATGCGAACATTGCTAAAATAAAGCGCATAGGGTGATCAGGCAGCCTGGCAGAAGAGCCGGGTGCTGTACAGGGAGGAAACGAAGCGATGCATAAGAAGGCATTTCAGCTGATTGTTGACAATACCTCCGGCGTATTAAGTCGGATTTCCGGGCTGTTTTCCAGACGGGGTTACAATATTGAAAGCATTACTGCAGGCGTAACGGCTGATCCGCGTTTTACCCGGATTACCATTGTAGCCAGCGGAGATGATGAAATCCTCGATCAGATAGAAAAGCAGGTCGGTAAACTTGTGGATGTCCGGTATATCCGTGAGCTGGAGCCGGATTCCAGCGTATTCCGCGAACTGGCGCTGATCAAGGTAAGGGCCAATGCCAAGGAACGGGAAGGTATTATTGCTGTTGCAAACGTGTTCCGTGCCAAGATCGTGGACGTCGGGGCAGAGAGCCTGGTCATTGAAGTAACCGGCTCCCAGAGTAAGCTGGAGGCGTTTCTAAATCTATTGTCCGGCTATGAGATCCTGGAGCTTGCAAGAACCGGTATTGCGGGACTTACAAGAGGTGTAGACCGTGTGGTTTACATCGATGAAGAGGACAACAAAAATCTTTAATGTACAATGTTACTGATAGGAGGCTGACCTCCTTTTCAGAGATAGAAGCAGATACCAAAATATGGAGGATACCAAGATGGCAAAGATTTATTATCAGGAAGACTGCAACCTTTCTTTATTGGAAGGTAAAACAATTGCAGTGATCGGTTATGGCAGCCAGGGACATGCACATGCATTAAATGCAAAGGAGTCCGGATGTGATGTCATTATCGGCCTGTATGAAGGTTCCAAGTCCTGGGCAAAGGCTGAGGCACAGGGCTTTACCGTATACACTGCTGCAGAAGCTGCAAAGAGAGCAGATATCATCATGATCCTGATCAACGATGAGCTGCAGGCAGACATGTACAAGAAAGACATCGAGCCCAACTTGGAGCCCGGCAACATGCTGATGTTCGCACACGGCTTCAATATCCACTTCGGCTGCATCAAGCCTCCGAAGGATGTAGACGTAACCATGATCGCTCCCAAGGGACCTGGTCATACCGTTCGTTCTGAGTATCAGGCAGGCAAGGGCGTTCCGTGTCTGGTTGCTGTTGAGCAGGATGCTACCGGCAAGGCATTGGATCTGGCTCTGGCATATGCACTGGCAATCGGCGGCGCAAGAGCAGGCGTTTTAGAGACTACCTTCCGTACCGAGACAGAGACAGACCTGTTCGGCGAGCAGGCAGTTCTGTGCGGCGGCGTATGCGCACTGATGCAGGCTGGTTTCGAAACTCTGGTAGAAGCTGGCTACGCATACTTCGAGTGCATCCATGAGATGAAGCTGATCGTAGACCTGATCTATCAGTCCGGTTTCGCAGGCATGAGATATTCTATTTCCAACACTGCTGAATACGGCGATTACATCACAGGTCCTAAGATCATTACTGAAGATACCAAGAAAGCAATGAAGAAGATCCTGTCCGATATCCAGGATGGTACCTTCGCTAAGGAATTCTTACTTGATATGTCCCCAGCAGGCCGTCAGGTACACTTCCAGGCTATGAGAAAGCTTGCTTCCGAGCATCCATCAGAGAAGGTTGGTGCTGAGATCCGTAAGCTGTACAGCTGGAATAATGAGTCTGATAAGCTGATCAACAACTAAGCACAATTTTACTTTTGTGAAATTGCGCGCTACTCAAACGTAATGTAATGGAGTTTGAGTTTCCCGTACACGCTACCCAAACGTAGCGAAGCGCGTATAAAATATTAAAACTCCCGGAAGTTCAGAAGGCTGTGACCTTTGAAATCCCGGGAGTTTTTTTGCGGTTTTTTATATAGCGGCATGGCGTAAAACTATTTTTTCAAGAGAGCCCCTCTCACCACCCGCGCGTCAGCGCGGATCCAATCCATTTTAATATAAAAATTCCAAAAATGTTTTCAATGACATTGCCTGGTTTGCGGGATGATAGGCAAAACCAATGGTCCGTCTGTGGATCGGTATTTCCAGTGGTAATTCTACCAGTGTACCGTTATCCAGTTCTTTCTGTACCAGTTCCTTGATAACACAGGCAACCCCAAGTCCGATCTTTACGAATTCAATCAGCAGGTCCATTGTGGTTACTTCCAATACCTGTCTTGGTACAATATGATTTTCAGACATGTAATCATCTACATGATGCCGGGTCATATTGCTCTGATCTAAAAGCATGATATTTCCTGTCTCAAAAATATTGGTATCTTTACCTTCCCGTACATACAGATTGTTCAGATAAGCCGGTGTAGTGACAAAGGTATCCTGGATATCCATGACCGGGATAAACGCCAGATCCTTGCGAAGGGATGGCTCTGCCACTAAGCCAAGGTCCAGTTTCTGCTGTTCCAGCCTGGAAAGCGTCTGGGCTGTGGACTGGCTTTCGATAGTCACTTTCATATGGGGATACTGGTCAATAAAGGTTTTAAGATAAGGGAGCAGTACATATTTACAGAGAGTATTGCTGACACCAATGCGCAGATGTCCGATGTCAAATTCCTGGATCCGTTTTAACTCCTGTTCACCTCTGCTTAAAGTATCAAAAGCCTCTTTTGCATGTTCAAACAAAATCTCCCCTTCAGAAGTCAGCTGAACTCCCCGGGAGCTGCGGGTAAACAGAGAAAGCCCCAGACTGTCCTCTAATTTGCTGATGGCCTTGCTGATGGCAGGCTGGCTGATATAAAGTTCTTTGGCAGCTTTGGAAATGTTGCCTGCTTTTGCTACTTCATAAAAGATTTTATATTGAGAAAGATTTTGTTCCATGAAGACCTCCAAAATTCTGTAAGTATGTTTAAAATACATGTATAACATTAATTCATACATACCATATATTTTTATTATATCAGCACATCATAGAAAATGTAAAGTACAGAATAAAGGACCTTCTTATCTAAAGTTTATGGAACAGAAAATAAGGGATTAAGAAAGTTCCTGGGCCAGCTTGATAAACTCCGCCATTTCCCGTGTTACCCATTTATCTTTGTGATAGAGGAGCTGTCTCCAGGTACGGATGGCAAAACGCTTTACCGGAAGGATGCGCAGATAACCTTCTTTTACGGATCGTTCTACTGTAAAATGGGGAAGGAAGGTAACACCTGTATTCTGTCTTAAAAACTGCAGGATAAAGTCAGTGTTTCCAATCTCCAGATAAGGATCCAGATGCTTGCCCATAGCAGCCAGATACTGCTCTAAGAGCAGGCGGTAGCTGGCATCTTTTTCAGTAAGAACAAAAGGATAGGAAAGGATCTCATCCAGTTCCAGTGGTTCGTCACGCTGGGCCAAAGGATGGTCCGGTGTAGCTGCAAATACGATATCCTCAGGTTCTTCTAATACTTTTTCCCATTTCACATCATAGACCCGCTTGTCCATAAAATAAACCAGATCCAACTGGTTGCTGTTGATCTGCTCTAACAGCTGGTCCGGGGAGTCGGTGCGGATGCTGATGTTCACTTCCGGGTGACGTTTGTGGTACTCCGTCAGGAGGTTGGGGAAAATAGATGCGCAGATAGACTCAATGGTCCCGATACACAGGCGGCCCGTCAGTTTTTGGGGATGGGAAACAGCATCTTTTGCCTGCGCCATGTCCCGTATGATCGAGGCTGCGTATTCATAAAAAACACTGCCCTGGTGTGTCAGGGTGGTCTGTTTGCCGATCCGGTCAAAGAGATGAGCCCCCAGTTCCTGCTCTAACTGTTTGATCTGTATGGTAACAGCGGCCTGGGAATATCCAAGGACTTTGGCGGCTTTGGAAAAACTTTGCAGCTTTGCCACCTGAAGAAAGGTTGACAGTTCACGAAATTCCATAGAATGACCTCGCTTATCTATAAAAGTTTTTAAACAATATGTTTAAAACGTTAAATTTTACATTAGGATAGTTCTATGGTACAGTAAGTGCAGTAATAAATCAAGGGCAAATCTGGAGGCTGTGAAAATGGACAAGACAAATGAAAAATACAATGCGTATATTCAAATTTTAAAAGAGGAACTGATCCCTGCTATGGGATGTACAGAGCCGATCGCTCTGGCTTATGCAGCAGCAGTTGCAAGAAAAGTACTGGGTCAGCTGCCTGAGAGAGTAGACATCGGCGCAAGCGGAAGCATTATCAAGAATGTAAAGTCAGTAATCGTACCAAATACCGATCACTTAAAGGGAATTCCGGCAGCTGCAACTGCAGGTATCATTGCAGGTGATCCTGATAAGGAACTGGAAGTTATCGCAAGTGTAACCAAAGAGCAGGTAGAGGAGATGAAGGAATTTCTGAAAAAGACTCCTATTTCTGTAGAACATGTAGATAACGGACTGACTTTTGACATTATCGTAACCCTGTACAAAGGGGATGAATACGCAAAGGTACGTATTGCCAACTATCACACCAATATTGTCCTGATCGAAAAGAACGGTGAAATTTTAGAGCAGACAGAAGTAGCTGGTGAAACAGAAGAAGGCCTGACAGACAGAAGCCTTTTAAATATGAAAGATATCTGCGATTTTATTAATACAGTAGATGTAGAAGATATCAAACCGATCTTAAAACGTCAGATCGATTATAACTGGGCGATCGCAGAAGAGGGAATTAAAGGAAACTACGGAGCAAACATTGGTAAGGTTCTGTTAGATATGGAAGGAAACAATGTGCGTGTCCGTGCAAAAGCAATGGCAGCAGCTGGTTCTGACGCCCGTATGAACGGATGTGAACTGCCGGTAGTTATCAACTCCGGAAGCGGTAACCAGGGAATTACAGCTTCTGTACCTGTTATCGTATATGCAAAAGAATTAAAGGTAGGAGAAGAGAAGATGTATCGTGCTCTTGCATTATCCAACCTTGCAGCGATCCATCAGAAAACACCGATCGGCCGTCTTTCCGCATACTGTGGTGCAGTCAGCGCAGGTGCGGGAGCAGGTGCAGGTATCGCATATCTGTGCGGCGGCGGTTTCAAAGAGATCGCACATACAGTAGTAAATTCACTGGCTATCGTATCCGGTATTGTCTGTGACGGTGCAAAGGCATCCTGTGCAGCGAAGATCGCATCTGCAGTAGAAGCAGGTATCTTAGGATACAATATGTACATCAGAGGCCAGCAGTTCTACGGCGGTGACGGAATCGTTACCAAGGGTGTAGAAGAGACCTTACAGAATGTAGGCCGTCTTGGAAAAGAAGGAATGAAAGAAACAAACGAAGAGATCATCAAGATCATGATCGGAGAATAAAAAATGACGTTCCCGCTGCCTGCGGTAAGCAGAATAGATCTGTTTTAGAATGAAAAATCCCTGAGCACATGTTATAGTGTGTTCAGGGATTTTTTAACACATCAGTCGTTATCAGGCAGCAGCTTGATAATGACCATGATATTCTTAATAAACATACCTTCCTTTAACTCAATATCATCTACATGGGTAGAAGGCGGGATCTCACAGGTATCTTCCAGTTCTGCAGTGATCCAGTTTCTGGCTGCGTCTCTGGCATTTTCAACAGCATCCTCTAAGTCCGGTCCGTCTGCCTCACAACATTCCAGATCCGGGAATTCTACATGAAAACCATTGTCCTTTTCATGAGGGGTAAAAACAGCGGGATATACAAATGTCATAACAGGTTCCTCCTGGTGTATTTATAGTTGTTATTCTCCGATGTATTATACTCTATTTATATAGGAAAAGCAAATATTGGTTTTCGTACAAAAACGGCTTAAAAACTGTTTGAAAAACAGTTCTCATACAAGTATAATAACCACAAAACGGCTATGCAGAGCATGAAAGGCAGGTACAGATATGGGAATGAACGAAACACCTACAGGAGAACGGGTCCATATAGGCTTTTTTGGCAGAAGAAACGCTGGAAAATCCAGCGTGTTAAATGCAGTGATCGGACAGGAACTGGCAGTTGTATCCGATGTAAAAGGAACGACTACAGATCCGGTGTATAAATCCATGGAATTACTTCCGTTAGGACCTGTAACTGTGATCGACACTCCTGGAATTGATGATGAAGGTGAACTGGGAACATTGCGTGTAAGAAAAAGCTATCAGGTGTTAAATAAAACAGATGTAGCTGTGATCGTTGTGGACAGCCAGGCAGGTTTTGGCGAACAGGAGGAGAAACTTCTTAATAGAATGCAGGAAAAGCAGATCCCCTGTGTGTTGGTATTTAATAAGATGGATCAGAAAAATGCAGTCTGTCCGGAGAAGATAAAAGATATTCCGGTTCTCGGAGTCAGCGCCCGCACAAAGGCAGGTATCACAGAATTAAAAGAAACTATTGCAAAAGCTGCAAAAACAGAAGCAGTTTCAAAACCACTGGTATCTGACCTGTTAGACCCTTCAGATTTTGTTATTTTGGTAGTTCCTATTGATAAAGCAGCCCCTAAAGGCCGCCTGATCCTTCCGCAGCAGCAGACCATCCGGGATATTTTGGAGGCAGGCGCTGTTTCTATTGTAGTAAAAGATAATGAATTGAAAAACACACTGGAAAATATTGGAAAAAAGCCAAAGCTGGTGATCACAGACAGCCAGGCATTTGGAAAAGTTTCAAAAGATACACCGGAGGACATTCTGCTTACCTCCTTCTCCATTCTCTTTGCCAGATACAAAGGCGAACTGGAGACCATGATCGCAGGAGTGGCAGCTTTAAATAAGATCCGGACCGGCGATAAGATCCTGATCTGCGAAGGCTGCACCCATCACAGACAGTGCGGTGATATCGGAACTGTAAAACTGCCAAACTGGATCCGCCAGTTTACAAAAGCAGAGCCGGAATTTACCTTTACTTCAGGAACGGAATTTCCAGATGATCTGACACAGTACAAACTGATCATCCACTGCGGTGGCTGCATGTTAAATGCAAAAGAGATGAAGTACCGCATTAAATGTGCTTGTGACCAGAATGTTCCTGTTGCCAATTATGGAATGACCATTGCCTATATCCATGGTGTTTTAGAGCGCAGCCTGAAACCTTTCCCGCAGGCAGCAGCATTGCTCCACAGCTGATTTACAGCCAAACACAGCTGGAACACAGTCGAAATACAGCCTGGGCAGCCCATGGAAAAAAGTGCTTGCAATTCCACACACATGATGGTATAGTGTATACGATAACTAATGGATTTTACTTAATGTAAGAGTGGGCGCTGGTCCACTCTTTCGTATTGTTAGGGAAAGAAAGGTGGTGTAGACATGACAAAAAAGGAAAGTTATGAAAGCAGAGTAGAAGCCTATCTTCTTCCACTTATGGAAGAAAACAACTTTGAACTGGTAGATGTAGAGTACGTAAAAGAGGCTGGTACCTGGTATTTAAGGGCTTATATTGATAAGGAAGGCGGAATTGCCGTAGATGACTGTGAAGTGATCAGCCGCAAGCTCAGCGACTGGTTGGATAAAGAAGACTTTATCGATGACAGCTATATCCTGGAAGTAAGTTCACCGGGACTGGGACGTCCTTTAAAGAAAGAAAAAGATTATGTACGCAGCATGGGCCGTGAAGTAGAAGTAAGACTGTACAAGGCGATCGACAGACAGAAGGAATTTACAGGCACATTAAGCGCATATGATGATAAGACAGTGACACTGACCATGGAAGATGGAAGTGAGGCTGTATTTGAAAAGGCAGACATCGCACTGATCCGTCTGGCACTTGATTTTTAACTGTATCATACAGAGAACATGATAGGAGGATAAACATGAATAAGGAACTGTTAGAGGCAATGGAGGTATTGGAAAAAGAGAAAAATATCTCTAAGGATACCATGATAGAGGCAATTGAAAATTCCCTTATCACTGCCTGTAAAAACAATTTCGGCAAGGCTGACAATGTAAAAGTTGTTATGAACCGTACAACCGGTGACTTTGCTGTATACGCAGAGAAGACCGTAGTAGAAGAGGTAGAAGATCCGGTTATGGAGATCAGCCTGGAAGATGCAAGAATGATCAGCGCAAAATACCAGCTTGGTGATACCGTACAGGTTCCTTTAGATTCCAAGAAATTCGGCCGTATCGCTACCCAGAACGCAAAGAACGTTATCCTTCAGAAGATCCGCGAAGAAGAGCGCAAGGCATTATACAATGATTACTACACCATGGAAAAAGACGTTGCTACCGGTATTGTACAGCGTTACCTTGGAAAAAATATCAGTGTTAACCTTGGCAAGTTAGATGCGATCTTAAATGAGAGTGAGCAGGTAAAGGGTGAGACTTTCCGTCCAAATGAGCGTATCAAAGTTTACATCGTAGAAGTAAAGGATACTACAAAGGGACCTCGTATTTCCGTATCCAGAACCCATCCAGACCTTGTAAAGCGTCTGTTTGAAGAGGAAGTATCTGAAGTACATGATGGTACTGTAGAGATCAAGGCCATCGCAAGAGAAGCAGGTTCCAGAACCAAGATCGCAGTTAAGTCCAATGATCCAAGTGTAGATCCAGTAGGCGCATGTGTAGGCGTAAACGGTGCCAGAGTAAATGCCATCGTAAACGAACTGCGCGGTGAGAAGATCGATATCATCAACTGGGATGAAAATCCTGCATACCTGATCGAAAACGCATTAAGCCCGGCAAAGGTTATCTGCGTTGTTGCAGACGAAGAAGCAAGAGAAGCACAGGTCATCGTTCCTGATTATCAGTTATCACTGGCAATCGGTAAAGAGGGACAGAATGCACGTCTTGCAGCAAGACTGACTGGATTTAAGATCGATATCAAGAGCGAGACACAGGCAAAGGAAATGGGCCTGTTTGAGCAGATGGGCTTACAGTACGGTGATGCTCCGGCTCCTTCTTATGAGGAAGAGAATGCAGAAGATGCAGAGCAGGAAGCAACAGAAGAGCCAGCTCAGGATGACTACCAGGAAGAAAACAACGAACAGTAAAAAGGTTTTCCGGAAGATGAGGAGTGATCAAAGGTGAGTGTAAAGAAGATCCCGCTGAGGCAGTGCATTGGCTGCGGTGAGATGAAAAGTAAAAAAGAAATGATTAGAGTGATCAAAACAGCCGAAGGTGAGATCTTATTAGATGCTACCGGACGTAAAAACGGCCGGGGTGCTTATCTGTGCCCGTCTATGGAGTGCTTTAAGAAGGCTGTGAAAGGCAGAGGCCTGGAACGATCCTTTAAAATGGCGATCCCCAGAGAAGTTTATGAGACTCTGGAAAAGGAGATGGAAGAAATTGACAGACAAGAATAAAGTATTTAGTATGATCGGACTGGCGACCAGAGCGAGAAAAGTGGTCAGCGGAGAATTTTCTACAGAGAAATCCGTTAAAAGCGGACGTTCCCATATGGTGATCGTATCAGAAGAAGCTTCTGATAATACAAAGAAAATGTTTACCAATATGTGTACTCACTATAAAGTTCCCATCTATCTGTTCGGCACAAAAGAGGAACTTGGGCATGCTATGGGACAGGAATTTCGTGCTTCCCTTTCAGTAGAGGACGCAGGATTTGCCAAGACCCTGGCATCACGGATGAATGTAAATGGAGGTAGTTTGAATGAGAGTAAGTGAACTGGCAAATGAACTGGGTAAGACCAGTAAAGAAGTATTAGATATTATTAAACAGAAAGACAGCTCTGCAGCTCTTTTTGCAGCTTCCAGCGTATCTAAGGACCAGGAAAATATGGTAAGAAATGCTGTTAGCCAGAAGAAAGAGGGAAAGACAGAGCCTGCAAAGAAGAAACTGACAGCTGTATTCCGTCCGCAGAACGCACAGCAGCAGATCAAGCGTCCGGTACCAAAGCAGCAGCCAAAGCCACAGCAGGCACCTGCTAAGGCAGAAGAGACCAAACCGGTACAGGCGGCAGAAGTAAAGCCACAGGTACAGGAAGCATCTGCTCCGGCAGCAGAGAGCAGACCTGCACAGGCTGAAAGAGGAGATTTCCAGGGCAGAAGCCAGAACGGCTACCAGGGAAGAGATAACCGCGGTGAGAGACCACAGGGCGGTTATCAGAACCGTGATGGAAGAAACGGCAGCTACCAGGGAAGAGACAATAACCGTGGTGAGAGACCACAGGGCGGTTATCAGAACCGTG
>ERZ779895.3830-NODE-3830-length-11129-cov-6.097165_pt1 | contig 11129 bp, 8 predicted proteins | sample MGYA00511093_ERZ779895 | MGnify/ENA primary metagenome ERZ779895 (study PRJEB29588, sample SAMEA2142970) | human gut metagenome | biome: human gut; feature: human-associated habitat; material: faeces | place: Denmark | collected 2008/2010 ... | reverse complement strand
GCGCGTGATGATTGCATTGTTCGGCGCTGCGTGGTCAGTTGGTCGAACACGCATGGTGCGCGTGGCCTTGGTCATGGCCTGTCCGCTCTTGGGGGCAGGACTGCCCTTGGCCGATACCCCCGAATTGCCTTTCTGCGGAGTGGTCATTGTGCCTCCACGGTCTGACCGTGGAGGCATAAAAGGGCTTTCTGTTGTTCTTTTTTCGGCAAGGTTCCATCGAGAGGCGGCTTTCGCGTCCCGCATGGCTGTTTGCCCGTTCACAGAAATCTTCAACAGCAGCAGTGCGGTAACTTCGGTAATGCCCCCAAAAGTAATTTGGCGGGCCATCTCCATCATTTTTGCAGTTTCGCACCCATGTCACAAACGGATCGGGAGCTTTTTCACATTCACCTATGGCAAACTCAGCATTGCCAACACGGACGCGCGCCGTAATTTGATAGTCGGCATTGATGATAATAAGCTGCCCGCTGGACGGCAGAATGGAAAAACAGGTTTCCGGCAGCTCGTTCCTGCGCATCGGTTCATTCCTCATCGCGCCTGCTCCTGCTGCCGCTTGCGGTGCCAACCCTCCAGCAGCTTGATGATGACATCCTCCATCTGCTTTGGGGTGTAGCTGGAGGGAAAGTATTTTTGTAGACGGTCGTTGCGGATCGTGACCTTGCGTTCCAGCGGCTTTTCCTCCCGCATGATGAGGTCGATGATGTTGTTTTCCAGCTTGCCCTCGGCGCTGAGCTGCTTGAGTCGCTGGGCCTGTCCCAGCGACGGGGATACCTCGTCGCGCTCCATGACCAGCAGGAGGTAGGTCTGTTCTTTTTCGGACAGGTGGGAGAGAAAATCCGCTGCGGGAACGAACTTGAGCGTTCCCGCGTCCACCGCGTCCAACAGCGGAGGGATCAGCTTATTCAGGCGCACATAGCGCTGAATTTGCGATGTACTTTCGTTGACTTGCTCTGCCAAAATTTCTTTTGACTTGCCACGAAAATAATGGGGGCCAACTTGGTCCCCATTTTCTCTTGAAGGCCGTCCAGCCTGCCGTTTCATGGCGTCCAGCTTCAGCTTGTAGGCTTTGGCTTTCTCGCTGGGCAGTAAGTCCTCGCGGTTGATGTTGTAATCCACCACGAGGATGTCCGCTTCCTCGTCACTGTAATTGCGGACGATGACGGGGCGGGTATCCAATCCCACGGCCTTCGCGCAGTAATCGCGCCGGTGGCCGGAAATGATCTCGTATCCGCCAGCATCACGGGGGCGGACGATCAACGGCTCAGCGATGCCGATATGCTCGATGCTGTCCATGAGGCGCACCAAGTCTGGCGTGGGGCGGTCAATGGTGTATGGCTGGCGGGAATATGGGAAAACCTCTGCTGCGGGGACAATCTGAATCCGCTCCTGCCGGTTGGCTTCACGCTCCGCGTCCGTTTTGAACAGGTCATCGTACCGGGTCAACTCGATGCCGCTTAATTTGCTTGCCAAGGCTCAGCACCTCCCTCGTCAGATTTTCATACGCCAGCGCCGCCTTGCCGCTGCGGTCGTGGTCGTAAATGCTTTTGTTTTCCACGCTGATCTCCGCTGCCTTGATGGAACGGGGGATCTCACTTGCGAACACATGACCGCCATAGGTCTTGCGGACAAGCGCGTTGATCTCCCGCGCCAGTGTGGTACGGCTGTCCACCATGGTCAGCACAATGCCGTCCACCTCCAGCTTCGGGTTGAGCTGCCGTTTCACGCGGGTGATGGTTCGCAAAAGCTGTTCCAGCCCCTTTGCGGGGAGATATTGCGCCTGCACGGGGATAATCACGCTGTCCGCCGCAGTCAGGGCGTTGATGGTCAGCATACCGAGGGACGGCATACAGTCGATGAGCGCGTAATCGTAGCGGTCCGCTACCGTGGACAGATATTGCCGCAGTACCGTTTCACGGCTCATGGTGTTGACCAGCGTGACCTCCAGTGCCGACAGCTCGATATTGGCGGGGACAAGGTGGACGCCGGACGGGTGGTGCAGAATGCCCTCGTTGGGGGCGATGGGCTGCTCCGCGATGATCTTCTCCATCAGCGTGGAGAGTGTGGGGGACAACTCGTCAGGCTGCGGCCAGCCCAACATCTGCGTGAGATTGCCTTGTGCATCGGCGTCGATCAGCAGGACTTTTTTACCTTGCCGAGAAAGACCAATGCCGAGGCTGGCGGCTGTGGTGGTCTTACCCACGCCGCCCTTCTGATTTGCCAGTGCGATTGTTTTCAATGGGACACCTCCTCCAACAAAAAAGGAGACTTGCGGCCCCTGTTCTAACAAAGCTGTTGCTTCTTACAGTTATTCTTTTTTCGGGTAGTATTCTTTCTATTCTCAGTCTTGCTATATCTCAGTCTTATTAGCGTTCGATTATCGAATGTCAAGAAATTCGAAAACCGAAAATCAAGACTTTCGAAAATCGAAAGTCACAGAAGCGCAGATTCCGGCCATATCTATGATTTTCGAAAATCGAAAGTCTGGACTTTCGATTTATTCAGGATATATCGCCGGCAAAGTTTTTTACATAAATGATAGCCGGTTTTCCAAGCCCTTGCCGCTTTCGTTCAATCAAACCAATACCTTTCTTGCTGTCCAATTCTGCGAATAGGCGCACCGCCTTTTCAGAGCGACAGCGCAAGGTTTCCATGACTTCTTCTACCGTAAAAATGATAAAGACGCGATTTTGGTCGTCAACCCAACCGTTCCGATAGGACAACTCCATGCGATCAAGCAGTAGTCCATACAGTAGCTTTGCATCAGAGAAAACGCCATCAAACCGACTATCGGTGATTAGCAGTTTTGGAATGCGAAAGAAAGCGTATTGTTCACCGGCGTGACCGTAGTAATAGGGAAAACTCAATGGCATAAGATTCACCACCTCCTCCTACATAAGCAAATGGAGCATACATCATGTATGCTCCATTTGCTTATGTAGGCAACAAAATATGTGTGTTACAAAATATATCCAAATGACGATTATAGCTGTCGAACCGCATATTACCAGACAGGGTTTCTTTACTATCTTTTGAATCAATATTTAGGGAAGATATGGGGCAGGGAACAGCTTCTTGTGCCTTTGAACCACATGCTAAAGAAGTACTATACGCAGTCTGACGAACAGGACGACCTGATCTCGATCGGCACCATCGGGCTTATCAAGGGGGTTTCCAGCTATCGCCCGGAAAAGGGAACTCGCCTTGCGACTTATGCTGCCAAATGCGTGGAGAATGAGATCCTCATGTACTTTCGCAGCCGGAAGAAGGCGCAGGGCGAGGTGTCGCTCAACGATTCGCTCGATTCCGATTCCGACGGCGAGTCGCTCTATCTCATGGACGTTGTCGGCGTGGAGGACACGATGTATCTCGATATTCAGGATCGGGACGACTGCCTGCGCGTGCGAAAACTCGTGCACGAATGCCTGACGGAGCGGGAGGAAGAGGTCATCACCTCGCGCTATGGCCTTGGCGGGAAAATGCCCCGCACGCAGCGCGAGGTCGCAAAAAAGCTTGGGATCTCGCGCAGCTATGTCTCCCGCATCGAAAAGCGCGCGCTGCAAAAGCTGGAGGAGGCCATGGGGGAACGGGAATAAAAAAACGCGGGGCGCTTGTGCGCCCCGCGCCCGCTCAGGGGGAAAAGCGGGATAGGAGAGGGAGAAAACGCTGCATTTTTTGCTCGATCATGCTGCGCGCGGCGGGGGGCACCGAATCTGTCATACCATGCGGCAGGTCTCGCAGCTTTCGCAGTCGGGAAACTCCTTGTGATCGTAAGCAATGCCGTTTCTGTCGTAATAGTCCTTGATGGCGGACTTGAACGCCTCCTCGGCGAGCACACTGCAATGCAGCTTGTAGGCGGGCAGACCGCCCAGCGCATCGACCACATCTTTGTTCGTGATCTTGAGCGCCTCGTCGATGGTCTTACCCTTGATCATCTCGGTGGCGATAGAGCTCGAGGCGATCGCGCTGCCGCAGCCAAAGGTCTCAAACTTCACATCGTCAATTTTGTTGTCCTTGATTTTCAAATACATCTTCATGATATCGCCGCACTTGGCGTTGCCGACCTGACCGACGCCGTCTGCGTTTTCGATCTCGCCGACGTTGCGCGGGTGCATGAAGTGATCCATCACAGTTTCCGTATAAAGAGCCATTGTCAAATCCTCCTTTGTGGGCTGATGTTATAAAATGAACGGTTTCCTGCCGCTGATGAGATCCTTCCACATCGGAGACATCTCGCGGAGATATGCGACGACCTCGGGCACGGCGGCAAGAATGCGGTCAACGTCCTCATCGGTGTTCCATTCGCAAAGGCTCAGGCGCAGCGAGCCGTGCGCCACCTCGTGCGGTCTGCCGATGGCCAGCAGCACATGGCTCGGGTCAAGCGAGCCGGACGTACACGCGCTGCCGGAGGAAGCGCAGATGCCCTTCGCGTCGAGCAGCAGAAGAAGGCTCTCGCCCTCGATGCCCTCAAAGCAGAAGCTCACGTTGCCGGGCAGACGATTCACAGGGTCGCCGTTGAGCGCGCTGTGCGGGATCCTGGAAAGTCCGGCAATCAAGCGGTCGCGCAGGGCGCTGACCTTCCGGGCGTTTTCATCAATGTGCGCGCAGGCGTCCTCCAACGCTGCGGCCATGCCCATGATGGCGGGGAGGTTCTCCGTGCCGGCGCGCTTGCCGCGCTCCTGCGCGCCGCCCTCGATGAGACTCGTGAGGGGAACGCCCTGCCGCGCGTACAGCACGCCGATGCCTTTCGGGCCATGGAACTTGTGCGCGGAGAGGGACAGCATGTCGATGTGCTGCGCCTGCACGTCGATGGGGACATGCCCCGCCGCCTGCACGGCGTCAGTGTGGAACAGCACGCCCGCCTCGCGGCAGACTTCGCCGATCTCGGCGATCGGCAGAATGGAGCCGATCTCGTTGTTGGCGTACATGACGGTCACGAGACAGGTGTCCGTGCGAAGGGCGCTCTTCACCTGCTGCGCCGTAATCGTGCCGATGGCGCCGACGGGCAGAAGCTCGATCTCGAATCCCTCTTTTTCAAGCTTTTTGAGCGTGTGCAGCACGGCGTGATGCTCGAAAGCCGTCGAAATGATGTGCTTTTTGCCCTTGCGCGCGCCGAGACGCGCGGCAGAGAGAATCGCCTGATTGTCGGCCTCGCTGCCGCCGGAGGTGAAGTAGATCTCGCGCGGCGAGGCATTCAGGCACGCTGCGATGCGCTCGCGCGCATTTTGCAGCGCCTCGGCCGCCTGCTGCCCGACGGAGTGCAGGCTCGAGGGGTTGCCGTAGATCGTTTCCATATAGGGCAGCATCGCGTCGATGGCCGCGCGGCTCATCTGCGTGGTGGCGGCGTTGTCTGCGTAAACAGTTGTCATAGGTATCGCTCCTTTGCAATGGATAATTCCTATCTATCAAGTATGTTTATATGATAGCGATAAAATCCTACTTTGTCAATAGGAATTTAGAAAAAACCATATTTTCACATTTTCAGAAAGACCGGCGGCAAGGGACAATAAAAAGGAAGGGAGGAACGCTCAGATAGAGCGTTCCTCCCTTCCTATGGGGGGTGGAGGAAGTATGCTTACTTTTCAAGCAGCGTCCAGTCGCGGTTCGCGCGCAGGGCGGTCCACTGCTCGTCGCCGTTCTTCTCGGTCGCGGCGCGCTCATAGGTGTGGCTGTTCGTCGCCTCCTGCACGGCGATATAGAACCAGTCGCCGCTCTTGCAGTCGGGGAAGGTCAGCATTACGCGCTTGGAGAGCAGGTGATCCTCGTCGGAGGGTACACGCTCAAGCGCACGGTTCACAAGCGTCATCATCTCGGCGCGGGTGATGGTCGCATCGGGACGGAACGTGCCGTCGGGATAGCCCTCGATCCAGCCCATCTTCGCAGCAATGGCGATGGCCTCATACGCCCAGTGCTCGGCAGACACATCGGAGAACTTCACACCCTTGACGGGCTTGGCATCCGAGAACTGCGCGAGCATCGCGGCGAGCTCGGCGCGGGTAATGGCCTCGTTGGGACGGAACGCGCCGCCCTTGGCGGTGTCAACGATCACGCCGGCCTTTTCAAGGGTCGCGATGCTGTTGTTGTACCACGCACCGGCCTTGACGTCGGTGAAGCTGCTCTCGGTCGTGAAATACTCATCGCGCGTCTTGTCAGAGAGCAGGCGGAAGAGAATGGCCGAGACCTCGGCGCGGGTGATGCTGCCGTTCGGGCGCACCGTGCCGTCGGGATAGCCCATGACGTAGGCGTAGTGATCGCCCGTGTTCAGCGTGGGCTTGCTCGGGGTGGCAGCGGAGTGGCGCTTGGTGTACTTGTTCGTGAAGGTGCAAGTGATAGGCGTCTTGATGGAGATCTCACCCTTGTCGTTCACGGTGAACTTGTAGGTGTAGGTTGTATCGTCATAGTTGACGTAGCGATCGCCGCCATTCGTTTCCTTCACGGTGATGCGATAATCGCCGGGCTCCAGCTGGAACTTGCTCTCCTTGCCGAAGTCAAAAGCCTTGGTGGTCTTGCCGGTTTTCAGCGTAACGGTACCGGTTGCCTTGCCGATATAGGTAGGCTCAGCGGTGACTGCGCTGCGGTTGTTGGGAACATTAGGGAGGATGGGGGAATCGGGATCCACTACAGCGGTATAAGTTTCCTTTTCGATGGTGACGGTCGCCGTGAAGCTCTTCTCGGCGCTGCGGCCATACTTGCTCACGAATTTCTTGTCGACCTTGATGATGTTCGAATTGCTCAGGTCGAAGTCATACGTCCGGATAATCTTCTTCTCCCATTGTGCCGTAAACGTCAGATTATCTGCGGGCATGGTTGCAGGAACAGAAGGCTCCCAACCGGTGAACCGATAGCCGTCGCGGGTCGGGGTACCGTTGAACGCAGGGGTAGCGGTGCCGGACAGAAGGTTTTCATGCACCTGATCGACAAAGACTTCCTCACCGTCCACGCCGTCAGTGTAAGTCACGGTGTACTTTTCTTCCTCGTCGTCAGGGGTGCCGTTGTTGTTCTTGTCGTCTTTCCACTGAGCGACATAGGTGGCGTTGCCAGTTACGGTAGGGGCAACCTCGGGCTCCCAACCGGCAAAGAAGTAGTCTGTGCGGGTCGGGGTACCGTTGAACGCAGGGGTAGCGGTGCCGGACCGGAGGTCTCTATACACCTGATCGGCAAAGACTTCTTCACCGTCCACGCCGTCGGTATAGGTCACGGTGTACTTAGGGGTCACGCACAGGACATAGTGCTTGGCAGGAGCGTCCATCACAGTCCACTTGCCATCTTCCCATTTCAGGTTGACAATGATCTGCTCTTCACTGGTTTTGCTGCTATCGGAAATGTGCGTACCCTGCGCAACGTCCAACTCGGTATTAAACTTCTCCACATATTCGTTGAAGGAATCGATCTTCACTTCGCAGGTATACTGGCCGTCGTAACGAACAGAGAACGTGCCGTCGATCAAACCGAAGGTCTTGCTGCCGTGGCCGGATTCGTCGTTGGTGCAGATGATCTGTACCGCAGTGTCGCCCAGCAGCTTCTTGACTTCTTCCTTGCTGGGCTCCGTGGGCGTGGCGTTGCATTTAACGTAAATCTCAGCGGCATCAATAAGGGATTCCGCACTAGACCACTTCTTGGTACTCGCATACCAGGTTGGGGATATCGTCATAATGCTGGTCGCGCGTGAATGATTCATATCGCGGGTATGACCGGGATGCTGGCTATCGCTATTGTAAAGCTCGAAATACTTCGCCAGATCAATGGTGATCGTGCATTTCCAGTTGCCGTTCGACAACTGCTGCTTATCACCCACCGTGTAATAGCCGTTCATCAGATGATAACTGCAATTATGCTTGTTGGTAGTCTCGCAAAAGACATCAACAATGTTCTTGTCATATTTAAAGTTCACGTCCAATTTGGGATTAGCGGGCTCAGGGGCAGGAGTCTCTTTCTCCGTATACTTGCCGTAGAAGGTGGTGTCCGTCGTAAGCGGCTTAGTAAAATCTGCTTTCTCAGTGCAGGCTTCACTCGTGTACCAATCGAACTCGTAGCCTTCCTGTTCGGCAACGGCAGGAACCTTGTTTTCGGGGAAGGCTTCACCCTTGGGGCAAGTCATCTTTCCGTTGGGAAGAATCGAACCGAAGACATTAGAATCATTTTTGAGCATGAAGTCTACGGTGACAAAATTGCACGTGATAACGACATCGCAGTCAACGTGGTAGTTACCGTATGTCTGGTTGCCGCGAGAGACCTTATAAGGCACGAGAGTGATCGAATCAACCTGATCCTCGGTTAAGCTTCCAACCCCGTTGTCGGCTTCAACTTTTGTCTTGAAAGCCTCAAAAATGTCATTCCACTCATCTGTGTTCTTATCCAATTTAAGACCGTCTTTATTTGGCGTGCCGTAGCCCGAGGGCCAGGTCACATCGTCAGGCTGTACGCTCATAGAGTTTTCAACGCTTGCGTTAGTGGCGGACTGTTTCCAAATAAAACCGGTGGTATCAACAAAACCGGCTGTTGTGCCGCCCAAGGGGCCGTTCCAGTCCTCACCCGTATTGGAATCGCGGTTCTTCGTCGGGTCTTTCAGGTAGAAAATGGACGCCTCTTCAAAACCGTCGGGGAGCTTCCACTTGGCATAGATGGTGCGAGAATAAACACCTAACGGCAGAACATCACTAACCTTGTCTTTTTCAACGTCTACCTTGTGTGGAAAACCAAGTAAGTCCTTATAATACCAGCCCTGAAATACATAAGGCGGATTGCTGGGGTTCTCATCGAGTATGTTGCTATTTGCAACATCTCCTGATTTTACTAGAGCTTTTCTGCTATTATATGTCGCCTTGAATGTCTCATTACCATTGCTAAGCTTGCCGCCTTTGGCATCAAAGGTGATGGTGTATGTTGTCTTTGCGGGCATCAGCGACCGATCCCCGCTGTTGTCCTCGTCGGACATCTGCAAGGCATCGGCCTCGTCCGCCTCCGCCGCCAGCGCGTTGAGCGGCAGCAGGGACAGTGCCATCACAAGCACCAGAACCCACGTCAGCAGCCGCTTTCCTGTTTTCTTTCCAGCCATAAAAAAATTCCTCCTTCTTTTGGGCGCAATACGGCACATAGAAGGGGGAACATGAATGCATCGGCAACCGGCTGCCATGCGGTGCGGGGACACCGTTTAGGCCCTTGGCTTTGCGACACCGGCTTTCGCCGGCTGTGCCTTTTGTCTGCGCATTTGCTCGTTTCTGTGAGCCGCACAGCGTATGATTGACAATTGTCAAGTCAGGGATTGCTTACAGTTATCAGTATAACATGAATCTGAGAAAAAGCAAGGGAATTTGCGAAGTTCGGCACATCGACGAAGAACGCGGACGGCGGCGGGAGCGTCCCGCCGCCGCAGATCTTTTTTTGCTTATACGCTGAGCCAGTCCTCGAGCACGAGCCCCTCGTTGTGCTTGGTGAGAAAGCCCACGCTCCACTCGCCGCCGAAGGCGATAAGCTTGCGGCCCTTGAAGTCCTCGAGCACGCGGGAGCCCGAGCAGAGCATCAGGTCCTTCACGTCGCACGGGCACTCGCGGATGAAGCGCAGGTGCTCGTAGGGGAGGCCGCTCATGCGCAGGTCGACGCCGTACTCATTTTTCATGCGGTATTCGAAGACGTCGAATTGCAGCGTGCCGACCACGCCGACGACCACGTCCTCAAAGCCGCTGTCGGGGATTTTGAAGATCTGGATCGCGCCCTCCTGCGCGATCTGCTCCACGCCTTTGACGAACTGCTTGCGCTTCATCGTGTCCTTGGGCGAGACGAGCATGAAATGCTCGGGCTCGAAGGTCGGAATGCCGGAGAAGCGGAACTTCTTGCCCGGCACGGTGATCGTGTCGCCGATGGAGAAGATGCCGGGGTCGAACACGCCGATGATGTCGCCCGCGTAGGCCTCGTCGACGATCTCGCGCTCGGCGGCCATCATCGTCTGCGGCTGGGAAAGGCGCATCTTGCGGCCGGACTGGACGTGGAAATACTCGGTGTCGCGCTCGAATTTGCCCGAGCAGATGCGCATGAAGGCGAGACGGTCGCGGTGCGCCTTGTTCATGTTGGCCTGAATTTTAAAGACGAAGGCGGAAAAATCGGGGGAGTAGACGTCCACCTCGCCGGAGTCGCTCACGCGCGGCAGCGGCGGCGTGGTCATCTTCAAAAAGGCGTTCAAAAACGGCTCGACGCCGAAGTTCGTCAGCGCGCTGCCGAAGAACACGGGGGAGAGTTTACCGTGGCGCACAGCGTCGAGGTCAAAGTCGCGGCCCGCACCGAGCAGCTCCACCTCGTCGGCGAGCGTGTCGCGGCGCTTTTGCCCCAGCATCTCCACGAGCGTGGGGTCGTCCAGCTCGATGGAGGTGATGCCGGCCTTTTTCGCGTGTCCCTCGTCGGTGAAGTGCAGAATGCAGCGCTCGCTGCGGTCGTACACGCCGAAAAATTCCTTGCCGCAGCCGATCGGCCAGTTGACGGGATAGGTGTCGATGCCCAGCTCGCGCTCGACCTCTTCGCAGAGCTCGAGCGGGTCGCGTGTTTCGCGGTCCATTTTATTGATAAAGGTAAAGATGGGGATATTGCGCAGGGCGCAGACCTTGAAGAGCTTGCGCGTCTGCGGCTCGACGCCCTTCGCGCCGTCGATGACCATCACGGCGCTGTCCGCGGCCATCAGCGTGCGGTAGGTGTCCTCCGAGAAGTCCTGATGTCCCGGCGTGTCGAGGATGTTGATGCAGTAGCCGTCGTGCTGAAACTGCATGACCGACGACGTGACCGAAATGCCGCGCTGCTTTTCAATTTCCATCCAGTCGGACTTTGCCGCGCGCTCGCGCTTGCCCTTGACTTCACCCGCCTGCGCGATGGCTCCGCCGTAGAGCAGAAACTTTTCCGTCAGCGTGGTTTTACCGGCGTCCGGGTGCGAAATGATCGCAAACGTCCGGCGGCGGGAGATCTCTTCCTGTAAAGTGGCCATGACTGCCTCCTGAAAAATACGATTTACCGGGCAAGTGTATCACAGCCCCCCGCATTTTGCAACAGAATCCTAAAATCTATGCTTGACAAAGCGAAAAATGTCTGGTATAGTACATCTTGTTCCGCGGGCGTAGCTCATCTGGTAGAGCGCCACCTTGGCCAGGTGG
>ERZ779895.3823-NODE-3823-length-11154-cov-28.379764_pt1 | contig 11154 bp, 5 predicted proteins | sample MGYA00511093_ERZ779895 | MGnify/ENA primary metagenome ERZ779895 (study PRJEB29588, sample SAMEA2142970) | human gut metagenome | biome: human gut; feature: human-associated habitat; material: faeces | place: Denmark | collected 2008/2010 ... | reverse complement strand
ACTCTGTATGCAGTCAAAATGATTAACGAAGTCTGAGATATTCTCCTTCGCAATCTCTACTATCTTCTCCTGCTCGACGCTGGCGCCGTCGAGCAGTTTTTTTCTGGTTGCGTAGATTAGGTCTCGCTGGCGCTGGAGGACCTGGTCATACTGCAGTGATTTCTTGCGGTTCATCTCCTCAGACTCCACACTAAGCTTCTGACACTGGTTGACAATACGCTTTATTTTGCGCTTTCCAATACGCTTTTTGCCATCAATATAGCGCTGCAGCTTGTCATCATCCTCAGCTCCCACTATGTCATCCTCCAGGCTCACATAGTACTGGCTGAAGCCCGGATCTCCCTGTCTGCCGGCGCGGCCCCTCGCCTGCCTCTCGGATCTTGAATTGTTCATCCTTCCTATACCTATGACGGCTAAGCCGCCAAGCTCCTTCACTCCGTCTCCGAGCTTTATATCTGTTCCTCTTCCTGCCATCGTTGTAGCAACCGTAACCGCATTCAGCTGGCCTGCGCCTGCGATAATCTGTGCTTCCCAGAAAGCATTGCTTGCGTTTAGTACATTGTGCGGAATATTTTTCTCTATTAAAAGCCTTGAAAAAAGATCTGTATCCGTAACGGAATTAAGCACCACAAGCACAGGCTGGCCTGTCTCGTGAAGCCTTATCACATCATCCACTGCTGTCCAGAACTGGTCATGACCGTTTTTAAAGTATCTGTCCTTCCTGTCAACTCTTTTAAGAGGCCTGTTTGTAGGTATTCTCACCACATGCTTGCCGTAGGTCTCAAAAAGCTCATCCTTTGCATCCATGAGTGTGCCGCTCATGCCTGCCATCTTGTCAAACATCATAAACAGATTCTGGAAGGTAACGGATGCCACAGTTCTGTATTCCTGCGATATCTCCACCTTTTCCTTTGCCTCTATAGCCTGATGCTGACCGCCACGCAGCTTGACACCGTGCATGAGACGGCCTGTCGCTCCATCAAACAGCTCTACCTCTTTCTTGTCAGTAACAACATAATCCTTTTTGTTCTTCAAAAGCTTGTGCGCCCGAAGAGAAAGCGTGACATGCCTGTTTATCTCAAAATTCTCTTTACCGTAGAAATTGGATATGCCAAAGAAGCTCTCGGCAAACTTAACACCCTTTGGAGTGAGCCAGACGGCCTTATCCTCCTCTATGTAGTCAATATCCTCCACAAGTGTCGTGACGAAAAAATCACATACATCATACAGGTTCGACTGCACTCTCGGCACTCCCGATATGACGAGCGGCATAATTGCAGAGTCTAAAAGCACCGAATCAGCCTCGTCAATTATGACATAGTGGAAATCACAGAGAAATCTGTCCTCCTTTTTCTTTACCAGATTGTCAAAAAGGAAATCAAAGCCAAGTGCGCCATTTGTAGTGTATATGATATCAGCCGAATAAAACTGTCTTTTCTCGTCATCATCCTGCTTTTTTGTATCATCCGCATCCGGATATGAGCAGGTGAGACCCATAAAATTGTAGACCTCTCCCATCTCTGCACCATCTCGCGATGCCAGATACTCGTTTGTGGTCACGAGCATGCAGCTCTTGCCGGTCAGCGCATTCAGATAAAGCGGCATCGTGGCAGATAGAGTCTTTCCCTCACCTGTATTCATCTCGGCGAGATATCCACCGTGAAGAGCTGCTGCCGCTAAGATTTGCACATCATACGGTCTCTTTCCAAGCACCCTGTAATCCGCCTCGCAGATAGCCGCAAAGGCCTCTGGCATAAGCGATTCAAGCGATTCCCCATCGCTATACCTGCTCTTAAACTGCTCTGTCAGTGCAGAAAGCTCTTCATCACTTAGATTTTTTATTTTTTCTTCGCTTTTTCTTACTTTTGTTAGAGTCCTCTTTAAGTCTCTCAATTCTTTCCTGCTCTGCATCAAACTCTTCCTCTGAAACCTCTTTAATCACCAGTGATTTGAATGTAAAATCAGCATTTCCACCATTTATCAGCTCTATCCTGTAGCTGTAGGTCCTGATGGACGGCTTGAAAAACGCCTTTTTATCGCGGACAATAATACTCTGCGCCTGTGCATCATACCTGTCAAAAAATATGATACGAAGCATCAGTGCCTCACTCTCACTGTTGTGATAGTCAATATTCACCGCAATGGAATATGCCCGCTCTCCATCGATGAGCGGAAGCGACGGTTCTATCCTATTCCCCTGGAAATTCGTCATAGAATACCATGTGTGAATCACCGTGCCCGGCGGCATGAGGCGGTTCTTATAAGAGACTGAACCATCCTCATTAAATTCAATTTTTGATCCATATACATACGAGTCCGATAGAAATTCCTTCCAGCGGACCTGCCATGTGTCACCATACATAATACTTACCTGTCTTACTATTGTTCACTTAATATTTGTTTTCCTGTTACTGTTCACACCTAACTGTGTGACCTGCAACGTTTATTTGCTTATCTTGAAAAATCATCATGCAGCAGATTATTGTACTGGCTCTTGAACCATGCCATGACATTTGATGAATTGTCAGTATGTCTGCCGTGTGAGCCCTTGCCATACACCTCAACACCGCTCGACTTAAGATGCGACAAAATGCTCGGATAACCATCCGGGTCGTAATCATCCTCATACAGATATGAGATGATGAACTTTGTTTGCGACCAGTCGGCACTGTCGAATCTGTCCCACATCCTGTTGTTGAGCTGCTCTATCGCCTCGTCAGAGAGATTGTCATAATTTTTCATCAGAATATCAAGCGAGGTAGCGAAGCCTCCGGCTCTAAGGATTCGCTCGTTTCGTGCTACATTTCCCATGTTGGCAAGCGGCTTTGCAAGAAGCAGTGCATGCGGTGAAAGCTTTGAGCCATAGTATAGTGAACCGAAGGTTCCCATCGAAGCTCCTGAGAGCACGAGCTCATCCTTTGTAAGACCAAGCTCATCGAGCTTATCAGTCACATAATCCGTAATCATCTGCTCAAATTCACTGTCTCCCAGATAAAAGGCTCCACCCTCACTTCTTGGGTCTGTCACAAGAATAAACGGACATCCGAAGCCTCGCATCATATAGTAGCCCTCAAAGCCCTCCTGAGTCCTGTAGCCTGAGAAATAGACAGCAAGCGGTGGCTTCATATCGCCCTTCTCAAAGTATACAAACACTTCCTCTCCTTTAGAAGAGACAAGCCTCTCACCTCCGGGCAGGAAAAATCCGTGTCCACGGCGGGAATGTCTGTCGTGCAATGATATGATATTCAGGCTGCCGGTGCCCCTTGCAAGGATAGAAACAAAAACAGGACCCTGATCTGATTCATTATCTATTCTGAAAACATCCTGAAGCTGTTCCTCGTCAAACTCCCAGACCTGCTTAATATCACCAATCGAGCCATAGTAGAACTGAAATAATCTAAGCTTAATCTCTACATCCCCAGTTTTCTCATATTCAAGATACATATCAATACACTGTCCCTCAAAAACCGGGATATTATATCTCCAGTATGCAATCTGCGAAAAATCCTCCCCAAACTCTCCATCTAGAACCAAGTTATAGTTTCCATCACATGCTACCCTTCCTGTAAAGGAATCACTGACAGCAAGCTTGGCAGGATTAAACTTCTCACCATAAGGATTTGGATAGTAATTTCTCACCTCATGAGCCAGAAAATACTGCACATCGCCGGTATACAGATACTGTCCCATTCGTGCCTTGAAATATCTGCTCGTCGCGCTGTTTAGCATCTGCACATTTTCCGTTGCAAAAAGACAGTAGCCCCTTGTAAACTTCGTAAAAGCCTTTTCCTCTGAGAGTGTTATATCCCTGTCAAGAATAACTAAATCCATGAGCTTTCTCGCAGGTCTGTTTGCCGTTAGTTCACTCTCATCAGACTCGTATACTTCAAACTCTATATTGTCCGGAATGCTGTATTTAGTTGTCCAATCGTCATCGCCAACATATAAAACATGAATCTTACTCACTAAAATTTAGCACCTTTCTCCACTTCTTAAGCAGCACCGATGTGGTATATTTCTGACCAAGCTCATAGCACTCCACCAATGCCTGATTCCAGTTTTCAAAGCTGTCCAGATAATAGGTCAGACTCCTTCCGATATCAGAAAAATCATCTATGACCATTCCGTTTTTTCCTGAAACAAGAAACTGGTCTGCACTCAGGCTGATTCTCGGCACGCCCTTGCTGATAGCTGTAACATAAACAAAAACATCCATCGTGCCTCTCATATCGAGGATGACTCTCTGCTCGTTGATACACTTGCTGATATCACGCTCATCCACACATACATCCACGAAAAATCTCTGCTCCACCGTTTTTTCTATATCCCCCAGCTCATTCTCGGCAAATACATCAGCCCCGCTGCCTCCAAAGCCGAGAGCTGCCTCACCATCGCCTGTTACCAAACGGGAATCATAGCCCATACTATCAAGAAGCTTTACCGTATCATTCTTTATAGCATCCTCATGACCCCATGAGGCATCTCTTGTAAAGAAATGAACTCTCGCAAGGTCATTAATGGTCAGATAATCCGCAAGCCCCTTTATAATCTGAGCAAATGCATCCTTAGTCAGTCCATCAACCGGCACGAGGATGTTCTGCACCCGAAGCTGCGAGCTGATACCGAAATCCATCCTGGTATCATATGGTGGAATATCTGTGATATGTAATCTGAACGGCTTGTTATTTACTGCACCCAGATTTTCCATAATAAGCTTCGTCGTATAATCAGAATCCGTAATGATATTTTCCGCATGCTCTAAAAAATCCGCTGCCAGTGATGTCTGCGTGAAATCAAATCTGTTTTCAAAAAATGTAGCAATAATCCTTTTCCCCTTAAGCACATGCTCTGCAACCCTGATATGAAGCGGATGCATCGCCACGAAAAAGTTGTCATTTTGCCTTGTGAGATTCACATAGCTTGCAAATACCTCTTCGATAACCGCCTCGAGGCTGTCATATTCAGCCTTTGTAAAGCGCATCTCAACCGGCTCACCTGCTTTGCCGCTCTTAGCATCAGGCACCACATCATAGTCAGGGCATGTCTGATTGACAACCACATGACCATCATTTTTATACTCACGTATCTTCCAGATGCCGTTTTCCATCAAAAAATCCTGATACTGCTCTATGCCGTTTTCATATATAACAGTACTGGAAACAAAGCCTCTGTCATCATAATAGTTGCGCCTGCAGATTTTGCCATCCTCAAACATATCTATGGATATCGGATTGCCATCCTCACCAAACTCTACCTGTGCATACTTCACATCGCCCTGCAAAGCGATTATAGAAAAAGGCGAATACACAAACTCCAGCCCCTTCGGCCACTTGATATCGTGATATGACAGCACAGCGACCTTCTTTCTCCTGACCTGTGCTATCGCATCAAAGCATGACCAGTACTTTGAGCGGTACATGCCCTGCCTGTGTAGGAAATGTCTGAAATTTGGCGAGTATCCGAGCACAAGAATCCTGTAAGGTCTGTCCACATTTCTATGAAAAAGAGTAATCTGCTTTATAGTCTCGTCAAACTCTGACTTGAGCCTGCGCATATACCACTGCTGCTCGTTTTCGCACCACATATTCTGTTTATACCATGCCGGTATAAAATATAGCATTATGATTCCTCCTAATTCTTAATTCAAAGCGCCGGGAGCTATATGAATGTATGATATCTGTCCATATTCCGGTACACCTCTGCCTCGCGGTACAGCGAAATCCAAAGACCTGTCGTCATCATGATAGAGCACGGCAGCATAGCAAGTGATGCGTCCACATATCCTCCAAACTGTAAAAACAGCGGTCCACCCTGACATATACAGATAATGATTGAGCTTATAACGGAAAAGCTGAGCACTGTGCCAATCAGATATCTCTTCGTAGGCTTTCCTGCATATATATCCTGTATAGAATCACCCGACTTAAGCAGATCATCTGCTGTCCTGCCCGGAGACAGCATAACCATAGAAAAGATAATTGTAAGCAGACATATAATCACCATGTATACTACAATTCCAAGCGGTGATGTGAGCCTCATATTGTCCATCCACCACTGAATATCAGCATTGTCCGGAAACAGATAATGAAGTCCATTGCACATAAACTGTGGAAGCAAAAAAGCGGCTGACGCAAACATAAGCGGTGTAGCACCGACAGGATTGAGCTTGTAAGCGATATAGTTCTTATCCGCATAAATATTGTTTATGGAAACTCTCTGTACTGCTATTCGCTTCTCAGTGGTCTCAAGTACTATCATGACAGCAATCTCTGCCACTCCTATGGCTACAGGCAGTGCCAGCTTCTCAAGCGGCTTTCCTGTAAACATGGTCATCATACCACTGACTATATTGACCATGAACACACTCACCTTGCCACCGATACCATACTTGGTAGCTCTGTCGCACATATACACCACTATCAGCATGCCCGCGATGAGCTGTATGAAAACTATTATCTTATTCCATATAAGTTCATCTCCACTAACTCTATACATAAGTGTCTGTGTTTTGTGATATGCCTGAACTGCTGCGATAATCATCATGATGGTAACTGTCCATATGTTTATCTTCTTCGGTGACAGCTTTCTTGTATTGTCAAGCGACATGATTGCAACTATCAGTATGGCAAGCATGGATGCCAGCATGTACGGCCACAAGCCTATGATGAAAATGGAACAGTTCTTCATATCACCTGAAATAGCCTGTAAAAGTATGGACTGCGCATCTACGTTTACATTGCTATATGCATCTATATCTATCCCGTAGAGTGGTATATTTCTGCCTACCATGTACACGAGCATGGTCATGAACGAATATAAAAGCTTATATAATAATACGTGTTCCTTCTGTTGTTTTTGTTTTTTCTTCTTTATACTATCTTTCTGCTTCAAGGAATTCACCTTTCCTCACAAAGTAATCTCGTCTTACTACAAAACAGCTTAACGAATTAGTGACCATCCGCTACAGATGGTCACTAATATTATAAAATAATATTGTTAGTATTGCTATTAATTATTTATTTCTCATCAGAATTATCTTCTGAATCGTCGCTCTTTGCAGGTTTTCTTCTGCGGTTGTCATAAACACCCTTTCCTGTGATAGCTGCAACTGCTGCTGCAATCCACCACCACCATGTTTTGATACCGTCCTTGGCTGTTCCGCCTGCTGCAAGAGGTGTATCCTCATCCTCGATGTTCTGAAGATTATCGTCTTCCTCATTTACTGCAAGAGGAACCTGTGCATCCTGAATTGGTGTATTCTGTGCTGCCGGTGCCGCAGGAGCTACCGGTGTAGCTGCTGCAAGAGGTGTAGCAGCCGGTGTGATAGTTGTTGCAGGTGCAGGAGCATTATCTACTGCCGGTGCAGGAGTTGGAGCCGGTGTCGGTACCACATTTGCAGCTGACTGACTCTGACTCGTACTTGTGCTTGTGCTGATGCTCTCGCTTGTGCTGAGTGACTCGCTTACACTTGATGACTCACTTGCACTTGTTGAGGCACTTGTACTTGCCGATGTACTTGCGCTTGTTGAAGCACTTGTACTTGCTGAGGTGCTTGCACTTGTTGAGGCACTTGTACTTGCCGATGTACTTGCACTTGTCGATGCACTCGTACTTGCCGATGTACTTGCGCTTGTTGAAGCACTCATACTTGCTGATGTACTTGCACTGGTTGAGGCACTGGTGCTTGCTGATGTGCTTGCACTTGTCGATGCACTTGTACTTGCTGAGGTGCTTGCACTTGTTGAGGCGCTGGTGCTTGCTGAGGTACTTGCGCTGGTTGAGGCGCTCGTACTTGCTGAGGTGCTTGCACTTGTTGAGGCACTGGTACTTGCCGATGTACTTGCACTTGTTGAGGCACTTGTACTTGCTGAGGTACTTGCACTTGTTGAGGCACTGGTGCTTGCTGATGTACTTGCACTTGTCGATGCGCTTGTGCTTGCCGATGTACTTGCACTCGTTGATGCACTCGTGCTTGCTGAGGTACTTGCACTGGTTGAGGCACTGGTGCTTGCACTTGTTGAGGCGCTCGTACTTGCCGATGTGCTTGCGCTAGTTGAAGCACTTGTACTTGCTGAGGTGCTTGCACTTGTTGAGGCACTGGTACTTGCCGATGTACTTGCACTTGTTGAGGCACTTGTACTTGCTGAGGTACTTGCACTTGTTGAGGCACTGGTGCTTGCTGAGGTGCTTGCACTTGTCGATGCACTTGTACTTGCTGAGGTACTTGCACTTGTCGATGCGCTTGTGCTGGCTGAGGTACTTGCACTTGTTGAGGCACTTGTACTTGCCGATGTGCTTGCGCTTGTTGAGGCACTTGTGCTGGCTGAGGTACTTGCACTTATTGAGGCACTCGTACTAGCTGAGGTACTTGCACTTGTCGATGCACTTGTGCTGGCTGATGTACTTGCACTAGTTGATGCGCTTGTGCTTGCTGAGGTACTTGCACTTATTGAGGCACTCGTACTAGCTGAGGTACTTGCACTTGTCGATGCACTTGTGCTTGCTGAGGTACTTGCACTAGTTGATGCGCTTGTGCTTGCTGAGGTACTTGCACTTGTCGATGCACTTGTGCTTGCCGATGTACTTGCACTTATTGAGGCACTTATGCTCGCTGAGGTACTTGCACTTGTTGATGCACTTGTACTTGCCGATGTACTTGCGCTTGTTGAGGCACTTGTTGATGCGCTTGTACTTGCCGATGTGCTTGCGCTGGTTGATGCACTGGTGCTTGCAGAGGTACTTGCACTTATTGAGGCACTCGTACTAGCTGATGTACTTGCGCTGGTTGATGCACTGGTGCTTGCAGAGGTACTTGCACTAGTTGATGCGCTTGTGCTGGCTGAGGTACTTGCACTTGTTGATGCACTTGTACTTGCCGATGTGCTTGCGCTGGTTGATGCACTTGTGCTGGCTGAGGTACTTGCACTTATTGAGGCACTCGTACTAGCTGATGTACTTGCGCTGGTTGATGCACTTGTACTTGCCGATGTACTTGCACTTATTGAGGCACTTGTGCTCGCTGAGGTACTTGCACTTGTTGATGCACTTGTACTTGCCGATGTACTTGCGCTTGTTGATGCACTTATACTTGCTGAGGTGCTTGCGCTTGTTGATGCACTTGTGCTGGCTGAGGTACTTGCACTAGTTGATGCGCTTGTGCTGGCTGAGGTACTTGCACTTGTCGATGCACTTGTGCTTGCCGATGTACTTGCACTTGTTGATGCACTTGTTGAGGCACTGGTACTTGCGCTTGTTGATGCACTGGTTGAAGCACTTGTGCTTGCACTTGTCGATGCACTAGTACTAGCCGATGTACTTGCACTTATTGAGGCACTGGTGCTCGCTGAGGTACTTGCACTAGTTGATGCGCTGGTACTTGCCGATGTACTTGCACTTATTGAGGCACTGGTGCTCGCTGAGGTACTTGCACTTGTTGAGGCACTGGTACTTGCTGATGTGCTTGCGCTGGTTGACGCACTTGTACTTGCCGATGTGCTTGCACTGGTTGAGGCACTTGTACTTGCCGATGTACTTGCACTTGTTGAGGCACTCGTGCTGGCTGAGATACTTGCACTGGTTGAGGCACTTGTACTTGCTGATGTGCTTGCGCTGGTTGACGCACTTGTGCTTGCTGAGGTGCTTGCACTTGTTGAGGCACTTGTACTTGCCGAGGTGCTTGCGCTGGTTGACGCACTTGTACTTGCCGAGGTGCTTGCACTTGTTGAGGCACTTGTACTTGCCGAGGTGCTTGCGCTGGTTGAGGCGCTCGTACTAGCTGAGGTACTTGCACTTGTCGATGCGCTGGTGCTTGCACTTGTTGATGCACTTGTACTTGCCGATGTGCTTGCGCTTGTTGAGGCACTTGTGCTTGCACTCGTTGAGGCGCTAGTACTTGCCGATGTGCTTGCGCTTGTTGAGGCACTTGTACTTGCTGAGGTGCTTGCACTTGTCGATGCACTTGTACTTGCTGAGGTACTTGCACTGGTTGATGCGCTGGTGCTTGCTGAGGTGCTTGCACTTGTCGATACACTTGTACTTGCTGAGGTGCTTGCACTGGTTGATGCGCTGGTTGAGGCGCTCGTACTAGCTGAGGTACTTGCCGATGTGCTTGCGCTTGTTGAGGCACTTGTGCTTGCCGATGTACTTGCACTTATTGAGGCGCTGGTCGATGCACTAGTGCTTGCCGATGTACTTGCACTTGTTGATGCACTTGTGCTTGCGCTTGTTGATGCACTCGTACTTGCTGATGTGCTTGCACTTGTTGATGCGCTAGTACTTGCCGATGTGCTCGCACTTGTTGATGCACTTGTACTTGCTGATGTGCTTGCACTTGTCGATGCACTCGTACTTGCTGAGATACTTGCGCTGGTTGATGCACTTGTACTTGCCGATGTACTTGCACTTGTCGATGCACTCGTACTTGCTGAGATACTTGCGCTGGTTGATGCACTTGTACTTGCCGATGTACTTGCACTTGTCGATGCGCTAGTACTTGCCGATGTGCTCGCACTTGTTGATGCACTTGTACTTGCTGATGTGCTTGCACTTGTCGATGCACTCGTACTTGCTGAGATACTTGCGCTGGTTGATGCACTTGTACTTGCCGATGTACTTGCACTTGTTGACGCGCTAGTGCTTGCTTCAACACTCAAACTCTCTGATATTCTTACTGATTCACTCTTCTCATAGTTTTGATCTGCATCATCCAGTAAATCAATGGAATCCCCATGCTTATATGCGTATTTATACGTATGTACTCCACCTGTACTACTACTTCTAAATTCTACCCATTCATTATCAGACACTTTTAATACAAACGCATTTCCGTCACATATATACAATTCGCCAGTTTTATTATGGCTGGTTTCCCACCAGAGAATTCCTTCTGTCCAATTAAATGTAACTTGATCAAAATTATTAAAATATTCCCACTCACCTGTATTTGAATTCTTTACTCTATACTGAAAATTTTTATCTTTCCATTTCTTCGGTTTTACATCATTTATAGATTGAACATCAGATCTAGCTAAATCTTTAAAATTTCTTGCCGTAATCTTAGTCACATGATGTACCTGATCTGATACACAATCATCTCTATTTGTATCATTACTTGCAAGCTGCGGCATTCCACTCATTCGAGCATAAACAGCCGTA
>ERZ779895.3821-NODE-3821-length-11160-cov-20.694012_pt1 | contig 11160 bp, 8 predicted proteins | sample MGYA00511093_ERZ779895 | MGnify/ENA primary metagenome ERZ779895 (study PRJEB29588, sample SAMEA2142970) | human gut metagenome | biome: human gut; feature: human-associated habitat; material: faeces | place: Denmark | collected 2008/2010 ... | reverse complement strand
CGTTGTGTTTGAGCCATGCATTCACATTGCCCGGATTCAGCTTCAAGTCTGTGTAAAGGCGATAATTCGTCAATTTCTTTTTTTGCTGAAGTTCCAATACCCGGCGATGGATCAGTTCTTTCGTGTCATTGTCCGCAAGGGCGGCATCCCGCACCGAACAATAACTGCGCCAGACTTTCCGGTAGCCTTCCGGCAGTTCAGGTGACTGATTTTCCAAAAGCAGCAGCATTTGCGCCAGTGAATAGCGGTTGGAAAGCCGCTCATATTCCGCAACAACAGCGCTGTTTACGGTATAGCGAAGCAACAAATCTACTTTATCAAAGGTCAGCGCATAGAGGAACAGCGGTTCTTTCAGGCGAGGATTCTCGCTCAGACAATCTGCCAGCTTATGGACACTTGCCGTCTGAATCCCGGAAAGCTCTGCCACATACTGCTTCAAAAAGCCTTCAAATGTCAGCTTTCGCATGGTCTCCACCTCTCCACATACTCCTGATAGCGGATATAAAAATCCCGATACCGCCAGTCGTTCAGGATGCTGGCTCTCAACTCATCTTCATCCGTTGCAAGGTGTTCCAGCAAGTCCCAATCCAAAGAGTTCCGCACAGCTTCGCTCTCTACGTCTGCCTTGTCAGTGTCCCGGAAAGAGCAGAGCTTTGCAATCACCAAATCTTCCAGGCTGGGTGTGTAGAACTGTACCTTTGTACCACCAAAGGGTAGCGGCTGAAGCCGGTCTTGGAAGTTATACGGGAAATTGTCGATGTAAGCTTCCACATCGGTGTTGATGTCGTACTTGCCGAGCAAGCTATACAGTTCTTTCGGAACACTCAAGGCATCAATGTCATGAGTAGCGCGGGTCAGCTTGCCCAGCAAAATAAACGCACTGCCGCCTACGATCACCATCTGATAGCGGTCGTTATTGTCGATCATCAGATCTGCGTCTTCGTCCAGACGTTCCAGACGCTTGCGGAGGTCATCTAAGATCATCTTGCCCATAAAACAGCCTTTCGTATTTTCAATAATAGTATTTTCTAAAATCATTTTACAGAAAAGGAATCCGATTGTCAAGCACAAATCAACGACATTTCATACAATTCATACTACCATGTTGTCAGTCCACATCTCACACTGGCTAATGACCGTGCTGATTGCCGTATCATAATCTTCCGGTGGATACTTATATTTTTTCAGCAAATGCTTCACCATCTTACGCATACTCGCACGGGCAGTTTCTTTTTTCTGCCAGTCTATCGTCCGATTTTTGCGCAACATTTCCGTAAGTTCTCTGGTCAAGTCAATCAATTCATTATTTTGATAGAAGTCCTTTATGTTTTCCGGCTTTGTCAGAGCATCGTAAAAAGCCAGTTCTTCCTGCGTCAAGCCCAGCTTTTTACCGTTGTTATACAGTTCTGTAATCTCCTGTGCCGTTTTCAGAAGTTCCTTGATGACCTCCTCGTTTGTAATCAAGCCATTGTAGTAAGAGTTCATCAACTGTGTAATCTTTTCTGAAAACTTCTGAGACTGCACAACATTTGTCCGTTTATACAGTGAAACTTGCTCTGCCATAAGTTTTTTCAAAATTTCTACGGCAATGTTCTTTTCTTTCATTTTTGAAATTTCATCCAACACCGCCGGGTCAAACAGGCTGATATTTTCATCTGCCTTCTTGCTGTCAAACAAACTGATAACACCTTGACTCTGGATACTTGCTTTCAGCAGTTCATTGATTTGAGCATTGATTTCTTTCAAAGAAAGTGTCTTGCCGCCACTCCCACCATAGGTGATCTTCACCACCGTAGAACGGACTGCTTCCATATAGGCCGCTTCATGTCGCTCCTGCTCCGTGGTCATGCTGGAACACAGCGAATGCGACTGTTTCAGCAACAGAGCCTCTCGCAGGAACAGATCTTTGCGCTTGGGTGCTTTTGCGTCCAGAACAAAGTTTACGCCGCCAGTGACCAGCTTTGCCATCATCAACGGAGAACCGCCAATAAATTCGCTGAAATCAAAACCGTGCAACAAATCTTTGCACACCTGAAGCTTTTCCTGAAACTTTGGATAAGCAACTTTGGCAATGTTCATATCGCCATATCGGGACTGGTCACGCTTGGTATACTCCTTCATAGCGGCTTTGAGGGCAGATGCAATGCCAACGTAATCTACAATCAAGCCGCCCTCTTTGTCCTTAAACACGCGGTTGACACGCGCGATGGCCTGCATCAGATTGTATCCGTGCATTGGCTTGTAAACATACATCGTAGCCAGTGAAGGCACATCAAAACCTGTCAGCCACATATCCACAACAATGGCAATCTTCATCGGGTCATCGTTGTCTTTGAATTTCCGGGCAAGTTCTTCTTTGTGAGATTTTGTACCGATGATTTCTTTCCAATCCTCCGGGTCATTGTTGCCACCCGTCATAACTACGCCGATTTTTTCGTTCCATGTCGGGCGCAGCTCCAGAAGTTTTCGATAAATCTTCATCGCAATCGGGCGCGAATACGCCACGATCATCGCCTTGCCCGTCAAAAGATTGGCGCGGTACTTTTCGTAGTGGTCGACAATATCTTCGCACAGGGATTGAATGGTAGAATCTGCCCCCAGCACACTCTCCATCTGCCCCAACATCTTTTTGCTTTTTTCAATCGTTGCAGCATCCGATTGCTGTTCCAGCGCATCATAGGTCGCATCAATCAAGGCCAGCGTATTTTGGTCAAGGTGGAGTTTGATAACGCGGCTCTCATAGTAAACCGGACGCGTTGCGCCATCCTCCACAGCCTGTGTCATATCGTAAACATCGATATAATCACCAAAAACTTCACGCGTATTTCTATCTTTTGCCGAAATCGGCGTTCCCGTAAAGCCTATGTAGGTTGCATTCGGCAGGGCATCATGGATGATTCGGGCATTTCCAATCACTGTATATGCTTCTTTTTCACCCTGTTCATTTTCTTTGATGACAATTTTCTCATCAAAACCATATTGTCCGCGATGGGCTTCATCGGCCATCACCACAATATTCCGCCGTTCGGACAGTGGCTTCTCGCCACGCTCAAACTTGAACATCGTGGTGAAGATAATGCCGTTTGCTTTTCGACCATCCAGCAGCTTGCTTAGATTTTCCTTGCTGGTTGCCTGTACAGGTGTCTGGCGCAAAAACGGCGCACACTTGGCGAACTGCGTGTAGAGCTGATCGTCAAGGTCAATGCGGTCCGTCATCACAACGATGGTGGGGCTATCCAAAGCTTCTTGCAATAAATGGGCGTAGAATACCATCGACAGCGATTTCCCGCTGCCCTGCGTATGCCAGAACACACCACCCTTGCCATCCGTTTTAGTGGCAATCTTGGCCTTTTCGATAGCTTTTCGCACTGCAAAATACTGGTGGTATCCAGCCAAAATTTTAATCGGCTTCTGCCCATCGCCGGAAAACAGGATAAAATTTTTCAGAATATCTAGCAACCGGGCTTTCTGGAACATCCCCTCATAGAAGGTATCAAACTGTGCATACGCCGTATTTTCGTAATCACCATCCTTTGTTTTCCACTCCATAAAACGGTCAAGTCCAGAAGTGATTGTTCCCGCCTTATTGGTCGAAAGGTCGCTGATTACGCAGATTGCATTATAATAGAACATCGAAGGGATGTCCTTCATGTAGTTCCGAATCTGGTTGTATGCGTTTTCTGCGCCCACTTCGTCCTTGGAAGGACTTTTCAGTTCGATCAAAACCAACGGCAAACCGTTGATAAACAAAATAATATCCGGGCGGCGGTTGTTTCCATTTTCCACGAAGGTATACTGGTTTACCACATAGAAATCATTTTTGTCTGCATCTGCATAATCAATCAGCTTTACTACCGAAGACCGTTCTTCACCCTTGACTGCGTATTTGACCGTGATACCGTTTTGCAGATAGTCCATAAAGACAATATTCTTCTGCAACAGGCTTCCTGCATCAAAATCATTCAGTTTCAGGATGGCTTCATCAATTGCCACAGCCGGAAGGCTGCGATTCAGCCGCACCAGACAATCCCGCAAAACATCGTCCAGCAGAGGGCGGCTGTAATCTGTTCGGTTCATATCAGGAGCATAAATGTGGGTGTAACCCATATTTTCAAATAGCTCTATGACCGCTTGTTCAAAGGTATCTTCGGTAAATGAAAGCATGATTTTTTCTCCTCAACTATTATCCGAAGTTGCTGTATTCGATTCTTGCGCAATGGCATTCACAATCTTTTCAACGATAGACTGTGCTGCTCTTTTTGCCATCGCACGTCCTATCGGCGTACCATTATCCAATGTGTCCGTCAGTGCCAATCGAACTTTACTGAGTCCAATTTCCTTGCGATACCAATCTGGCATCAGATTTTCCTGAATTGCAATATAGGACTCATCAAAAAACGCTGGATTTATTTCATCCCGCAGTACCCTCTGAATAATCTCATCCACTTTATCGTCTGAAATATCTAAATCACATACTTCTCTAATATTTGTTACCGGAACTTCTATTTTCACAAACCTATCGGCCATAGGCTTTTGTATGTTCGCATAATTGCTTTTAATATATGCCATCTGGTGCTCAAGTTCCGGGAAAAGTGTTCCTTCATTGATATTGTAAAAACTTAGTTCTTCTAAAATTGCACTTTTTCTTCCCGCTGGTATTCTAAAACTTTGAAGTTCAAATTCATCTTGGACATCACTATATGCCCGTTTAACAATGCTCTGCCTGATTTTTCCTTTCAGCTGAACATTGTATTTCCCGCTAATCAGAAAAGAGCCGCTTTGCCGTACCAATCTTTCATTATTCAAGTTGGAAATCACAAAATAATTTCTTTGAATAATCGAAAGCAAGCTTTTATACTCGCTTGCCTCGCACTCTTTTACCTCTTTATCTGTATAAATTCCATACTTGTTCAAATCCGAGAGCAGCTTTTCTAATGTATAATCGCCCGAAATTTCATGACTCGCTAAATATGCCAACACTTTGATCTCTATGTCACTATAACTTTTTCCGTAATCGCGCTTATAATAGATTTTCCCATCGGTCGGCGGCAATAACGTAGTCTTCCCGTCAGTTATCTTTTTCTCTTGATTGTTTTGGCAAGCAAAATACAGTGCCACCAGTGGGTTTTCCGTCACATCCAACAGTCTTGTTGGCAACCCATAGTGTTGCAATTTTGCGAGCTTTTCAAAATCTGTTGTCAGTTTTCGGAAGTCGTCAGGATTCCGTGTGTAGGCAGCATTTATCAATTCTGCTTCGTGCGGCAGCATCTCACCACGGAACACTCCCGGCATGACGTTCCATTCGTTGCTGGCCTGTCCACGGAAGAAAAAGTGCTTTGTGCTTACTTCTGCGCCTTCTTCTTTCTTTATTGTTTCCTTTATATCAGAAATGTAGGTCAGGTAGCTATTAAGGTTTGTAACAACGCATTCCCTCGGATTTCTTGTCTTAGCATTATCAAAATCTTCCATGTTATCCCTTCATTTCTTTTATAAACGATAATTTAGCGGCTTAAAGTTGGACGTTAGCAACGTCAATCACACCGGACATAAGCTTTGGAAGAAGCGTATCTCTGAGATTTGCAAGTTTTTGATTTTCTTCTTGATTTGAAATAATAGTAGAAGTCATCGGGGCGATTATGGAATTAAATCGACTCAAGCTGCTATCATCAGGTAGAAGTAATTTCAGCATTTTCACTCGATCTCTGGGTAATTCTGTCTGCCCTGTACTGCCTGTGTGAAGCGATTCGATCTCCTTCTCGTGTAAAATTCCCCAAAGTCCGATATAGAAAATCAGTTCTTCTCGCGCTGGCCGGACAATAGTCACATGAGAATCAACAGTAAGGGCTTTAGGGGCGAACCAGACTTGTGCAACTCGCCCTAAAGTGCCATCACCAGTAGAATTAATCAATAAATCACCAAATTTGAGCCATTTTTCATTGATAGCTTTCGGTGTATGGGTTCGAGCAAGAGAAAGATCGATTGTATGATTACGAATACATTTTTGATTGACAACTGTTTGATCAGAATTATCAGAATATTTAGGTGCGATTCCACGCGTTATCAGTGTCGTGATATTTTCCAGTGTGGTATCTTCCCAATTTTCAGGAACAGTACCCCCGAACAAGCTAAAATCTACAAACCAAGACTTGAAAAGAGCAACTGCTTGCTGCTCTAAATTATCGTTTATCTTTTGATTGACTTCAATTTTACTATCGATTGCAGATAAAATTCCAGAAATCCTTTTCTGCTGTTCCAGTTCCGGAAAAGTCACTACAACTTCTCCAAGTAACTTGGTATTGATTGAAGGCATTGTTGCTCCAACGGATATATTTCGGACAAATTGCTTTGTTTCCTCTAAGCAAAAGTAGTAGTAAAGATACTCGGAATCAATTTCACTAGTTGGGCGTACTCGAAGGCATCTTCCAGAAAACATCCATCCATCGTGTTTTTGATCAACATACGAGCATCTATCTACAGAACCCACACGACTAAATACAATATCGCCTTGTTTTAGCACATATTTTTTTAATCGATTTTTATCCGTATTTGATACTCGCGGCAAATTCTGTTCGGAAAACATCTTGTTCCCTAAATGTTCAACTGTGACAATAGGTGTTCCATCCGCAACATAATCTTCTTTATGAAGTTGACTTCCAAACGGTCCTGTTTGAATGTCCGCAAGTTCTCTCAAAAACTTTTCTTTCATTCATATCACCTTATCCAATAAATTTTCTATGTGCCAATTTCACATTTTGTTGTTTTACCATTGCATAGTGCATAGTTGTGTCGATTTTCTGGTGCCCTAAAAGCTGCTGCACCTGTTCAATCGGCATTCCCTTGTCAATCGCTGACGTTGCCAATGTTCGCCGGAACTTGTGCGGATGCACCTTATTTAGCTTCAATCGCCGTCCCAATTCACGGAGCATTGTCTCCACACCGCCGATCATCAACCGCTCATGTGGCTCTTTCAGTGTCACAAAAAGTGCAGGATTGTTATCCACTCGTTCATCCAGATAATTTTGAAGGTGAATCTTCGTCCGTGCGTCAAAGTATACCAATCGTTCCTTGTTGCCCTTACCAAATACAACACATTCGCGCTCGTTGAAATTGATATCCTCCCGATTAAGCGTTACCAACTCGCCGACACGCATTCCAGAAGATGCCAGCAAATCAATAATCGCCAAATCCCGTACTGTTGAACAGTTGTCGCGCATCAGTTCAAGTGCCTCATCGGTGTACGTTTCCTTGATGATTTTTGCAGTTTTTACTTTGTGAATCCTACGAACAGGACTTTTCACAATAAAATCTTCATCTTCCAGCCACGAGAAGAAGCTGGAAAGAATACGCCGGATATTGTCAATTGTAACTTTGCTTGACCGCCGCTGTGTTTGATAATCCGTCAGATATCTTCGCAAATCGTCCGTTGTAATTTGCTGCGGTGATTTTCCCACGCCATTCAGCATCGCTGCAATAGTTTTTGAATAATAGGTCAGTGTTTTCTCGGAACATCCTTCTATCCGCTTTGCTGTAATGAACGCTGCTGCCGAATCTTGTTCCTCAGCCTTTGGCTGCTCTTCCCCCATTTCAATTATGACACCTTGAAATGACGCTTCCAGCACTGCTTTCAAATGCAGCAACTGTTCGTTATTGAGATACGGCAGCATTTTTCGCTGTATCTCGTTGATAATTTGATTTTTCATCGCCGTATCTCCTTATTACGATTTCAGAGAACGACGGCAGTGGCAGTTTCTCTATAGAATCTCCCGCCACTGGTGAGAGTTATCAAAATCTGGTAAACGATAATTTATCTGATCTTTTGCAAACAATCTATCAAGGACAATTTGGTAAAGTAGGTTTAGCGAACAATTGTGGAATCCTTGCTGACATATGCTCGTATTCCAAAGATAAAATAGAAATTTCCAAACTGAGCCTTGATACTTACTACTCCACTGAAAATATGTTGCCGGAAAAATCTGGCGCAGTTAAAGCTACAAGCCTTCCAACCACATCACAAACCACTGCTTGCCATAAAGGTGACACCTTGATTTCTAATATTCGCCCATATTTCAAGAAAATCGTCTATTGCGAAGATGATTGCGGATGTTCAACCGATGTCTTGTGCTTCAAACCAGTACATCCGCGTTATACAGCGTATTTATTTAGTACACTGTATGCTGACAGCTTTTTTGATTTTATGGTTGCTGGAGCTAAAGGAACTAAGATGCCCCGTGGTGATAAGCAGCAAATTATGACTTATCCTGTTGTGCTTCCATCAGAAAAAGATCTTAGTGAGTTCAATTCTGTTGCAACTCCTATTCTAACGCAAATTTATTCAAATAGAACTGAATCCGAAAGGCTTTCAGCTATACGGGACACACTTCTCCCTAAACTTATATTAGGTGAGATCGATGTTTCTAGCATTCAGCTCTAAGCCGCTAAATTATCGTTTATCATTGAATTAACCGTTATTTTGCCATCAATGCTTTCACAGTAACTTGCTATTTTGTTTTGGATATCTATAGAAGGCAAAAGAATGGGTAGCTTTCTTTGTGCAGTAATTCCTAAATACGCTCTCGTACTACCCGAACCTGCCCAGTTCGACAGCAATTCTTGAAATTCTTTCGAGTCAAAGTATGCCTTTAAATATCTATTCGATATTCCTTTTTTCACACGATAGTATGTAATTTGAGGTGTCAAAACAATTGTATCATATTCATTTCCAACAAGTGCAGTTCTACCAATCGTTGCCTTATGGGTTAACAAAACATCGCCCGGATGTGCAAACCCTTTTTTTAGTTGCCTAGCTTGTGCTTCCGTGATATGTGCACATTTCTTATAATCAATTTTTCCATTTACCAGATCATTAGCCATAATAAATGGTATTCCCTCTAAAACATAATCTGACACTTTAGGGTGCAAGTTTCCATGATTTCCATCCATTGGTGCTTCAAGCATCCCTAGATCTATAAGTTCTTGGACTGTATATGTCTTCCATTCAGATTTCATATCCAATCGCCCCCAGCTTCTCCTTAATTTCTGCTTCCAGCTTATGTGACTGCTTGAACAAATCCGAAAGCTCAGAAGTCAGCCGAGCCATTTTTTCTTCAAACGGTTCGCCATCATCTTCCTGTTCCTCAACACCAACATAACGACCCGGCGTTAAAATATAATCCTGCTCTGCAATTTTCTCAGTATCAACAACTGCGCAGAATCCTTTTACATCTTCCAGTGTGCCATCAACATAAGCATTGTAGGTATCGGCGATCTGTTTAACATCCTCATCAGTCAATTCACGCAGCTTGCGGCTCACCATATCGCCCATCTTCCGGGCATCAATAAACAGCGTTTTACCGGCTTGTTTCTTGCGTTTGGTGATAAACCAGAGCGAAACCGGAATCTGGGTCGTATAGAAAAGCTGTGTCGGCATGGCAATAATGCAGTCCACCAAATCAGCATTCACAATGTTCTTGCGAATCTCGCCCTCACCGCCGGACTGGGAGGACAGGGAACCGTTTGCCAAAACCATGCCCATCCGACCGCCAGGCGCAAGGTGATAAATCATGTGCTGAAGCCATGCAAAGTTGGCATTGCCAGCCGGCGGCATACCATATTGCCAACGCACATCATCTTTGAGCTGCTCTGCGCCCCAGTTGGACAGGTTGAACGGCGGATTTGCCATGATATAATCTGCGCGCATGGTGGGGTGCTGGTCGTCAAGGAAAGTGTCAGCCGCATACTTGCCGAGGTCAGGTTCGATTCCACGGATGGCAAGGTTCATCTGCGCCAGCTTCCACGTTGTAGGGTTAGAATCCTGACCGTAAATCGAAATATCGTTGATGTTGCCGCTGTGGTTTTCTACAAACTTTGCCGACTGCACAAACATACCACCGCTGCCACAGCAAGGGTCATATACACGCCCCTTGAACGGTTGCAGCACTTCTACCAGCGTCCGCACAACACAGGACGGCGTAAAGAACTCGCCGCCACGCTTGCCTTCCTGTTCTGCAAACATAGACAGGCAGTATTCATAAGTGCGTCCCAGAATATCCTTTTCACTGCCATGTTCAATCATTTTGATGTTCGTAAACAGGTCAACGACTTCGCCCAACCGACGTTTATCCAGTTCCGGACGCGCAAAATTCTTTGGCAGAATATCTTTTAGGCGCGCATTTTCTTTTTCGATAGCGCGCATTGCATCGTCAATTACCTGACCGATTTCCGGGTCATGTGCCTTTGCAGAAACATCGCTCCAACGCGCACCAGCAGGCACAAAGAAGATTCCTTCCGATGTGTACTCGTCACGATCTTCCTCAAAACCATCACCGTCTGCAACCAGCTGATTGTACTTATCTTCAAAACGATCCGAAATATATTTCAAGAAAATAAGACCAAGGACAACGCCCTTATACTCCGAAGCATCCATGTTGCCCCGAAGTACACAGGCCGCATTCCAAATCTGTTTTTCAAATCCAATGTCGGCGGTGTTTTTCTCTGCCATGGTTCAATACCTCCGTTTTAGCTCAACAAATTCTGCTCTGAGTATAGCACAGATGTGCCGATTTTCCAATTTGTGCGCATAAATTCTTTGCTAGACGCTTCGATTTTCAGTAGATAAGTCCTACTATTACCGCTTTAGCACAATAAATTTTACAAAACCATCTTGACGCACCCTGCAAACCATGATATTCTCTGTCACAAATCCCACCGATTTTGTGGATTGGTTCAAATTCATCCACAAGATGTGGTCGTGTTCATTTTGAACACAGCCACAGAAAGTGGTTGGTTATCACCGTGAGACCCACCACTTCAGTGAGGGAAAGTCCGCAAAAGAATTTACCGCCCCGCAACACACCCGATTCATTTTGCCGCTGTTTCACCCGACAAAATCCATCGCTATGCTGCATGGGCGGTATTTTTCTTTTACGGGAAACGCACCTTGAAAATCTCATGAGCCGACCGAACGTGATACCGGCTTTTCGTCAACGCCGCTGCACAAACAGGGGCAGGAACTGCGTTCGGGGCAAACGGCGACCCCATTACATGAGCAGAATCACCTCTACTTATTTTTTGCGTCTTAACAATTCGGAAACAATTACCCAGAAACGGTTTTGAGCGCAGCGGTAGAGGGCAAGAACCGTCCCGTGGCCACAAATTTTCAAT
>ERZ779895.3812-NODE-3812-length-11189-cov-2.698311_pt1 | contig 11189 bp, 14 predicted proteins | sample MGYA00511093_ERZ779895 | MGnify/ENA primary metagenome ERZ779895 (study PRJEB29588, sample SAMEA2142970) | human gut metagenome | biome: human gut; feature: human-associated habitat; material: faeces | place: Denmark | collected 2008/2010 ... | reverse complement strand
CGTTATATTATCAATATATTTTTTCCACCTATTTCCCGACAAAAAAATCGGTCGCCTTTCGACCAGCTCCGACCCCCTCTGAGCACCCCTGCCAGCCCCCCTATCAGGGCGTTATATTATCAATATATTTTTTCCACCTATTTCCCGACAAAAAAATCGGTCGCCTTTCGACCAGCTCCGACCCCCTCTGAGCACCCCTGCCAGCCCCCCTATCAGGGCGTTATATTATCAATATATTTTTTCCACCTATTTCCCGACAAAAAAATCGGTCGCTTTTCGACCGTATTTGCTTGTCCATATTTTACAGTAACGGCACGAGGGTGTCAATCCCTCGTGCCGTGTTTCTCTTTAATTTCTTGGAGCTGCACTCGGATACTCTTTTTTCTCTCTACTACTGCTTTAGGTTGTGCCTTTAATGTCCTATTGCACGCCTGTACCGTTGTACCTAACGCGGTCACAGCATTTATTATCCGCTGCCACCGCTCCCACGTTAACCCTTTTACTCGTCCAAAAAACGATTTCTTCGTTTGAATATCTTGAGTTTCCTCAGTTACTCCCATACATTTCTCCATAAGAGTGTTTACTACGCCTATTAGCAGTTTCTTTTGTTTCTGTAACCTCTCTGTTTCTTTCTTAAAGTTCGAGATCATCTCTCTGGTGTCGGCGCATACTTGCTTCAGCTGCTCGTTTTGCTTCTTTAGCTCTGCGTTCTCTTTCTGTATCTCCTGCACTTCGTCGGCTTCGTTCAGCTGCGCGTTCTTGTCTGCCAGCTTCTGCATTTCCGACTTGAGCAGCGATATTTGCGATGAAAGCTCCGATATTGTCTGCTTCTGCTGTTCGATTGTCTGTCTTTGCTCCTCGATCAGCTGCGAGCTGCTCTCTTGCACGCTGCGCTGTTTGCTGACTTCGTGCATTGCCCTCAAACTCATGTTCCAAGCTCTCCTTTCCAAAGTCCATGTTATAATACTTCTCCAGCTTGTTATTGCGGATTTTGCACTGCTTTTCGCCCTGCTCTTGCCGTTTTAAGTCTGTAAAGGTAATATATTTGTGGCTGTCCTGCCAGTCTACGCCGTATCCTCGCTCATTCATACGCTGCACAAAGTCTGTACGGCTGGTGGCCTTTTCTCGGCAGTCCAATATCGCCAGCGCAATATCTTGCACATAGCTCTTTACCTCGCCCTGCTCGGCCTTTTTGAGCAACTGATAGGTGTCCTTGCTGAACGCTGCCGTTTCCTCTCGCTCCTGTCCGTCAAAGGTCTTTCCCTTTTCGGTAATATGCAGCCCATATTTCGCGCAAAGCTGGTCGGAATAATCTTTCATGGCCTGCAGCTCTGCCTTGCTCTGCTGGAGCTTATGGCCGTCTACATAGCTCACGCTGTTCACCACAAAGTGCGTGTGGATATGCTCCTTGTCCTCATGGGTAGCAATCAACACCTCAAAGTCCTGCCACTCCGGCCGTGAGGCTGCTAGCTGGCACGCGATCTGGTGCGCCTGCGCCGGATCTATCTTCTCGCCTGGTGCAAAGCTCTGAACAAAATGCTTGTAGGTTCGCCCTCCGTCCTTATCCCACAATAATTTCGTAACTCTCATTTCATCTTTAACTGTATCAGGAACGCAATTCAAGCCACTCAGCAACTTTTGTTCCGTTTTTTCCTCTTGCATTACATAATCGAGGACTGTGTTTATCCCAGCTTTTGAAGATACGGCCTTAATGACTGCCATACCATTTTCACCTCATCTAATACCGTCGGCAATTCTTTTTTGTAATCAATATAGCCGCGCTCATTAAGTCTTTTGGCGATTTGGTTGAGGTTCGTACCCTGCCGTTTCAGCTCCGGCACGATCTCTTTGATACCGTCCGTATTTACAATCTCCTTACCCAGCACGCAGGACAAAATGTACCGCTGCTGGTTCATGCCGCTTTCTGCGATTTTCTGTTGTAGTAACTCCCATTCTTCCTCACTAACTCGGAATGAGAGCTGCTTTGGTCTACTCTTATTTGCCATGACCGCCGTTATTCTCCCTTAAATTTTCTCAGTGCCTCTACATAATCTCGGATTGCTTCTACTTCTTCGGCCATACTCAACTTGCTCGGCTTCCAATCGTCCAGCCAATACTGTAATTCGTCTTCAAAATCGAATGTGTCGCCCGGCTCCATTTCGTATTCTTCACGTTGCTCCTCAAACTCCTCCGGGTGCGACTTATATTCTTCGTTCTCCTCATAGAGTTCGATGAAATTTTCGAGGTCTGCGTTCTGCTCCAGCAAATGCCACAGCAGCGTTCTCTTATCATCACGCTCGAAGCCGCAGCGGTTGAACCAGTCCTCAGCAAGATAGCGTTCGTCCGAACCATTGGTGAAAGTACCATCGACCAGATCACCGATGAAGCTCTCCAACAACCCAGAAACCGTCATGCCGTGGCTGGCTGCTTTTTGCAAAATGCGGTCGCAATCAGCATCGGATAATTTCAAAACGAGTGTCCGCTCTTTGATGGTTTCGCTCTCTTTTTTCCGATCTTCATACAACATAGGAAACCTTTCGTTCGCGGCGTTCTCCAAGCAGGGGATTGAAGGGGATGCAGTCCCCTCACAAGCTCTAAAGTGGTAACACTTTAGGTAGCTTGCAGTATATCTCCAACACCCTCATTATACATAGCTGGTATACCGTTGTCAAGTGTGGGAGATGGGCTTGCGGTAGCAAGCCCCAGTGCGGCAGATTGCCCTCCTGCCTGCTGTGGCACATGGAGAAAAACGAGCGTCAAGGGCTTGCTTTTTTCGCCACGTTCGAGCCGTCTGCGCAGCAGATCGGCGTATAACGGGTAGAAAAAAGTGGTTCGCATGAACCACCCTTGATGCTCGTTTTTCGGAATGTACGATGTGTAAAAAAATTCAAATAAAGGGAAGAGCGCTATTTTCACTCTCCCCTCTATTTCAAAGATACCGTCTTCTTCTATGAATTCCACTCAAATGGATCACTGATTATTACTTGATCACTACTAGTAGGTATTACTAGCCTATATTGACCATTTGGCATATGCGATAAACCATCAAGATGCTTTACACCAAAGTTATATCCCCATCCGCTATCAGCGGTTGCTGCTGGTAATATATATTCTACAGCAAGTTGAGTACTTTCTGAAGCTCTCTTTCCTGTCTTAGTTAATACCTCATTCCAGTTAAATCCATCAAAGTATTCTATCGCACAAATGGTCGAATATTTAATATCCTGTGGCAATGTGTTATAAATGACATATATAATCTGATTATAGCCAGTATCAATTTTTAGATCAACATTTACACCCTTTACCTCTGTTGTATTATTATATAGCGATATTTTCTGTTGTGATGTACCTAACCATGTAAACAATATAGATATGCTTATTATAATAATACTACAAAGTGCCACCCATTTTATATGATACTTTTTCATAGGCTGAATCCAGGTACTGCGCCAGACGGAGAATAAAACCATACTCCAGAAGTATTATATCCAGTTACTGTTCCATAAAAATTACTGCCATAATATACTGGTCCGCCACTATCTCCAGGCTGTGGAGTTGAATCTGCACTAACTTCTACTAATCCATAGCAAACTACACCATCCAATGTTGTACTAATATTCGTTGCAAGAACTGTACCCGTCTTGAACCCAGACGTCTTTCCATATCTATTTACTTTCATTCCCTCTACAGAAGATTTGTTAATAGATGTAATTGTCTGAGTTCCACTTTGCGTTTTTACCTTATTAGTTACCTTTGCTGCCGCATTACTATTTAACTGTATAATTGCATAATCGTAATAACCAGATGAACTCCAATTTACCTTAACAATACTACCAATTACACTACCATTTACAGTTACCGATTTTCCAACTTGTTGGCTATGGCCACAGGTCAATATTGCTGAATTTCCATTATATTTTCCACAAATGCCCAACGTAAATCCGTGCTGATTTGACGAAAAAGCAAGACCACCCATTAATGTCGGTATTGCATATGGTTGTACTTGATAAGTATTATCGTCTCTTTGAATAGACGTTTCAAGATTTTGATATGTGACATTCAATGGAATATCTTCTGGCAAAGTAAGTAATGTATTATTAAACGTCACAGGAAGCGCCGATAAAATATCGTTTTTTACTTGGTTTACGTCTTTATTCGTGCCTACATCTACAATATTAGACTTCTGAATAACCGCAACAGTCAGAATATCTTCACCTTCTATATTTCTAACCTGATCTGCAAGATTATTCAAATAGTTTAAGTTGAAACCCTTTATTACAAATTGAATGCTTTCCGGAGATCCACTTTCTGATAAGTATTTATTTCGTATTTCATCATTATCTTCAGTTAAGCAAATATTTAGCAACCCGTTTTCAATGTATGCTCCTGCATACTCATTCGGATAAATATATTGACCACTTTCATCTTTGGAAAAGTTTTCAATAATATTGTTATACGCTTCTACTAACTGATCTTGCTGAAAATCAGACTCCGATGCTGCATATGCACTCATAGGAAGCATCATAACAACCAGTATATTAACCAATATAAACGATAAAACCTTTTTCTTCATGAAAACACCTCCAAATTTTGTTCTCGTTTATAATAATAATTCACATAACAACACCGAAATTGTACTATTCGTCACACATTCAATACTAAAATCAGTTAGATCGTGCATCCATCCAAATATCGTATTTTTCTGTCTGGTTTTCTTCAGAACCCTCTAATACGTAAATTGGCTGGATATATTCACTTTCTGGATCCGCGTAGAAAGCATCAGAAACAGAATCGACCAAAATACTGCTTGGAGCCACTTCAGCATTTAGGGTGTACTCATTTTCGCTCAGCGATGTTGCTACTTCATGATAGTTCTTACCTTCAACATCAGCATCAACCAAGGTATATTCATTTGCAAACTTGTCAACGCCAACGATTTCTCCGGTCCCTGATACGGAAATGCAGATACGAAATGTTCCATATACAGGTTTTCCGGCAATCTCAGGGTAGAAATATACATTTTTTCTGAGAATTTCTTCTGTCCCTTGTGTTGCATCCCCGGTCGATGTCGTACCAACCTTCGCGTCACCTAGCTCCTGCAGCGGGTACAGATTGTTGTCCTCAATAAACTGCTCAGCTATTTGGATGGCATCGGCGTCCGACAGTGTGCCTTCCTTTGCATCAAAGTCGATTGGTTTTTGATAAAACCATCTGCCGGTTTGCGCATCCATTCCAACTGTAGTTCCATCAGATAATGTATTTCCGGTTGGAAAAGTTCCTATATCAGATGAGGACACCTGAAATAAATCTTCGATTTTTTTCTTTTCCTGATTAATGTTAACCGGTTTCAAACGATATACAGCCAACGATTGGCTCGCGTTGTCGATCTCCGATTCGGCAGTATCCGCGATAGATACACGGGTATTTGCTGTTACGATGTTTCCAACTGCAGGGAGATTTAACTTCGGAATTTGCTCATCCTGCGGTTCTGCAAAATGCAAGACTGTTACGACACATAACATCACTGCGACACATGTCGTGACAAAGATTTTACGGTTTTGAATAACGAAATTTTTCATGCTACACGCTCCTTCCTGTGTGTGGAATTGTTTCTGTAACAATAATACTAAAGGAATTTTTCGAGCTACTATAAGATGGTGCCGCGCTTGTTGTGGTGATATAATCGTTTTTGGCATTGGTATATCCCATTACACGTGCAATAACATCGTTATTTTTTTGCTGTGGTTGGTAGACTCTAGTCGCTCTTAGGAATGCGTTCACTACAGTCTGATTCTGTAGATTTTGGCCAAACATATAACCCTCACGGCTGTCCAAATACATCTTAGATGCATAGCCTAATTGCAGTCGAGTTCCGTTAAAGGTATTATATATTCGAGTCACCTCGGAGGATAATCCCTGATTGGTCATCCAGTTGCATGCATACATCACCACATATCGGTGTTGTGTTCGGATAGCCTCTTTCAGAACAATTGTGCTGTCATACGACATCGGACCATCCACGTAACCGTGTCCGGAAAATGCAAAAATCGTTTTCGGCGAAGCATTCAGCCTGCTCTTTAATGCAGACGCAGTGACTTGACTGTCCTTTAACAATGTTCCGGAGTAGTTATATGAACTTCCCAATGCAACAGCTAATTCGGTATTTAATTTCGTAACATATGTAGCACCAGCACGATCGGGCTCTTTTAGATAATCATTAATTCCACAAAAGGAGCCGTTCACCGTTACCGCAGATGCGGATCCTATCATCAATACTGCTCCCATAAGAGAACAAACGATGGTTTTTAATCTTCCCCTCATAACTAAACCTACTTTCCAAAGATCTTGAAGCGATTTTATTACTTTTGTTCTCACCGGTAACGTTGTCATACTTCGAGCCTATAATGAGACTCCATCCGTATTTATCTCAATATTTTACATAACCACTAACTGAAATACTCTGTGAAGAATTATTTCTCACTGCAAAAACATAATTTCCTCTGGTATCAACCTTAATGGTCTTATCAAAGGTGCCATTATTCACGGTTAAGTAGTGAAATTTACCTTTGCCATCAACCAATCCAAAATCTACGCTTGCAGAGAACGGAGAGTATGTAGCTTTAATCGTTACAGTTTCTCCAGCTTCCAGCGGGAAACTTTTATCTGCCCGCAAGATAGATTTAGCAGGAACCGTCATATTAAAGGATCCCGATGCACGTTCATGGCTCAGTTCAATTACACGATCTCGATGCTCAACGTTTTTCGGAGCAATATCAGCTGCATTAGCTGACATACCCACCCCGCTAACGATAAGCACTCCTGCCAAAATAGAGCCGAAAATTTTCTTAACTCTCATTTCTACTACTTCCTTTCACAATTGCTTACCAATCTACCGAAAAATCTCCAGAAAATACGACATCTTCTTCTGTTTCCATTTCGGAAATTGGAACTTCATTTTGCGGCTTATTAGTGTTATGTAAATGCAACAGCATAACACCCACCACAATCAGCAATATAACTACAACGCAAGCTATTAGGCCCACCCGTAAATGGTTTGACGGTTTCTCTTTTGCTTCATCTTCCGGTTTAGAAACTTTTTGCACATCTTCAGCCGTTTTATCCGATAGCAAATAATCCACGGATACATTATACAGCTTACTCAATGCTCTGAGTTTCTCCCGAGAGGGAACCGCTAACCCGACTTCCCACCTTGATATAGCCTGACGAGATACATTGATCTCCTCAGCCAGCTGAAGCTGAGATAAACCTTTCTCCTTTCTCAAGCGAACTAACTTCTCTGCTGTAGTCATTTATTACACCTCTATATTACCCACATATTCGACTAAAATAAACCAATCTACGATTGCCTTTGAGCAATTATAGATTGTATCTCATGCAATTCTCTAAATTTCACCTATTATAATACAATCTCCATTAAAATATGTAAATATCAACCACTCTAAATGTCCAAAACACATACAGCAAAAGCCCTGGCGTTTTGTGCTACACCAGGGCTTATTATCATTGCTTACAGCCGTCTGAACCACTTCTATAATCTACTTCTCACAGCCTTTATCTCCTAAAGAACCTGCTTAACCAGCTCCGTCCTTTCGGCGCTGCCCGATCCTCCGGCACGTCGGCAGATGCACGATCTTCCCCACCGGCAAGCTGCTGCTGCATTGTCCCAGCGTGGAGGGCCTGCGCCGCACGCGCAGTTTCCTGCGCTGCCAGCAATGCAGTGCTGCACTCCGCCAGCCTCGCGTTTAACTCTCTGATCTGCTCGTCTTTCACTGCCAGCTGTGCTTGCAGCGTATCAACAGTAGTCTGTAAAACGCCAACTAAACCGCAAACTTCATGGTTTGCGGTTTGCGATTGGTTGGCGTTTGTGGTTTGCGATTTGGTTTGCGATTGCTCATCGCTAACCGAATTTTCAGTCACTATTTCTTGCTGTCTTTTTTTCTGAAAAGCCATTTTTATTAACTTTTCTTGTTGGTTTTCGATCGCAAACTGGTTTCCGTTTTTTCGCAAACTTGATCGCAAACCAAGGTTTGCGATTTGCTTACTTACAGCAGTCTTTGATACGCCCAATTCGTCCGCAATTTCCTTGATCGTTTTGGCCATCTGGCACACTCTCCTTAAAACAGGTCGCTATGCGAACCAGTTCTAATCAGCTTCAAGATCAGAGCGTCGCGCTCAATCTTATACACCAACAGCCAATCCGGCTGAATGTGACACTCTCTCATGTCTTTGTAATTTTTCGAATTGGTCAGCGCATGATCTCGGTAGGCAGACGGCAAAGGCTTCTCCTCGCACAGCAATTCCACGACAGCACTCAGCTTTTGCGGATCGCAGCCACGCTTCACCGCCAGCTTATAGTCTTTCTTGAACTGCCCCGTAAACTCCGGTTTAAGCATTAAGGGCCTCCATCATATCTGCCACACTGTCGAACGGACCGTGCATATCTTCGTCATTCTCCGCTGCTTTCATCGCTGCATAAGTGATGTCGTTCGGCTCGTCCAGACGAACTTCAAACGGCAATCCATGATAGCGCAGTGCCTGACGGTAAAAAATGCCCGTAGCGGTGCTCAAATCCATGCCCAACGACTGAAACAAATCTGCCGCCTGCTTCTTCAGCTCCGGTTCAATACGAAGCGTCATATTACCCTTAGTTGCCATATAAAAGCACTCCCCTCAAAGCATATTACTGATATTCTACATCCATATTATATGCTTTATTTATTTGCGTTGCAAGCGCAATGCAAATAAAATTTGCTTGTGATTATTACTCTAACAATCTGGCAACATCTCGTTTAGCATACACCACACGAGCGACTGTCACCAACTTCTTTTCCTCGTCCACCCAATAGAGCATTAAAAAGTTCTGCACTAAGATTTTTCGATACTCACGCTTCAACGGGCGGATTGGTTGATACGCCGGAAGCGCATACGGAAATGTAAGTATGCTTTCCGCAGCGTTCACCAGTTCCATAGCCAAACGATCTGCCGCAGCAGGATTTTGCAGCTCTCCACTGATATAGCGCACGATTTCAACCATATCTCGCTGGGCAACAGGCAGGTACTCCAGTTTATACACCCTGCTCCCCTCCAATAGCGGCTTTCATCGCTTTCAATACATCTTTGGAGGAATAACGCTGATCTGTCAGCTCGGCCTCTCGCTCGGCCTCTTGCAGCTTGAAGTAAACCTCGCTTTCAAATTGCAAGTTTTCAAACGCTTCCATGCTCAAAACGACCATATCACCATACCCATTTTTGGTTAAAAACACAGGCTGAGCCGTTTCATGCACTGTTTTGGAAATGTCCGCAAAGTTATTTCGCAAATCCGATACAGGTCTAATCATATTCATACCATCAACCTCCTTACTATTATTTTAGCGTAATCATGCTAAAATATCAACATCATTTATTTTCTGTTTTGGGCGGAAACAAAGCGTTAACGCAATCGGTCGCTAAATAATTCATGTACTCATCGTCCGGCATAACGTTGATCCGGCGAATACCATTCGCCGCACACCCAACCAGCAGCCCGGCATCGACCTCACTTTCCGCAAAAACCATGTGTTTTTCCTTCTCCTGCACCTGCTCTTTTCTGGTCTTTCCATGCAAGAACACTTCATAGGCTTCTTCTTCCGAAAGCCCGCGTTCCTTCGCAATCGCAGTCACCGCAGCCACAATCTCAGCTGCCTTACGCTGGCTCTCATCACCAGACAGCTGAACCATCTTCTCTTTGTTCGTATATTCGCGTAAATTCATTAAACCGGCCTCTTCCCACCAACGATATACTGTCTTTTTACTCAATCCAGTTTCTCTGATACACTCCGCTTTCGTCCCCTCTGAGTGCTCAGAACGCCACTCAGCTACCACAGATAGCTTGTCCGGCCTACCATTACCGTCCGTCCATTTACGCCCCTGTCGGCGCATACGAATATCTCGAATTGCTCTTGCTTCCTCCAGATGATCAGATTGCTTCTGACCATTCCTCCTGTTCTTCTCAATCTGAATACCGGTACGCCACACAATCGTATCAATCGGATATGTAGCATAGCTATCCGTATAAGCCTCCAGAGCGTGCATAACATCGTCCTCAGTGAACTCATCACCTTTTGTATTCATGAATGGAATAAGGCCGTATGCGTCCTCCTCGAGCGTTTCTCGGGGTACTCCACACTTCTGCGCATATGTCGCAAGAGTCATAATACACCAATATCTGTGTCCCTGTTCGGCACCCTCTTTTAACTTCCTAATCCACCAGTCATAAACTGCTTTCTTACAAGTCCATGTATTCCTCGGTCGCTTCTCCACAATACGCCGCTGATACCACTCTGGATACTTCTTCTTCGCATCTTCGAGCCGTAAATCAGACTTATAAACAAAGCTCACAGCACGATGATCCTCTGGCACAAACTTATTCAAATACTCTACTGTGACCTTTTCACCGACCGAAAAGGCACGGCAGCGACCACCATCTTTCGTAATCGTACCAACCACACGAAAACCCTGAAACAAACTCTCATACTGCACCTTATCATGCAACGAGGACGCGCCCTGTGTCCATGCCTGCCAAGTCAGCCGCCTTTTTAGCTTCTCCAACTCCTCAACAATGTTCTTAAACATCGGAATAGGCTGCTTAAAGACATAATAAATATGGATACCTGAGCCGGAAGATACCAAATACGTAGGCCGCGGCAGACCCCAAACAAACTGCAACATCTCATGACCACGGTTGATCTGCTCCATAAAAAAATCCCAATGCTTCCGCTCCGTCATACCATCAAGATCAATAGCCAACGCATACATAAACCGAGCATTGGAGGACTTCCGACTCTTACCTGCATAACTGATCGGGCTCATAAGACAGAAATCATGTGACCCAACCATATCCGCAATCGTATCAAGATCATCAGTAATCGTCATACGCTTTGCACGCTTGCTGCCTTTCTCAATAGCAATCGCTATACCATTATATTTCCCGTCCTCATACTCACCGCGCTCCTCAAAGGAGCCCTCCGGAAAGATGTCCCGATAAAAGTCCATATAGTGAACTTCCTCAAACAGCGCTTTCAAAGCACCTAAAATATCATACATCCCCATGCACCTCCAACCCCCTATCAGGGCGTTATATTATCAATACAGTTTTTTTACCTTTTCCCGACAAAAAAATCGGTCGCTTT
>ERZ779895.3803-NODE-3803-length-11216-cov-3.236896_pt1 | contig 11216 bp, 7 predicted proteins | sample MGYA00511093_ERZ779895 | MGnify/ENA primary metagenome ERZ779895 (study PRJEB29588, sample SAMEA2142970) | human gut metagenome | biome: human gut; feature: human-associated habitat; material: faeces | place: Denmark | collected 2008/2010 ... | reverse complement strand
CCGCCGTCCATTACAAAGATCTGGTCGCTGCTCATGGCGCTGGTCACTCGCTGCGTCACCACGATCTGAGTCCTCCCGGCCGCCTTTTCGGCCAGCGCCCGCCGCAGGTTCGCCTCGGTCATAAAGTCCAGCGCCGAAAAGCTGTCGTCAAAGAGATAGATCGGCGCGTTTTTCAGCACAGCCCGGGCAATACTCACCCGCTGCTTCTGCCCGCCGGAAAGGTTCTTGCCGGCCTGCTCCAGCCGGTGGTCCAGCCCCTCCGGCTGCGCTTTGATGTAATCCGCCATCTGGGCCGCCGCCGCGGCTTCCATCAGTTCCTCCTCGGAAGCGCCGGGGCGCCCCATGGCGATATTTTCCCGGATGGTGCCGCTGTAAATGCCGGCGCGCTGCAATACACAGCTGATATTGTGCCGGATGGTACGACGGCCTAGGGTGGCGGCATCACGCCCGTCAAAGTAGATCTTCCCCTCGGTGGGCAGCCGGAAGGCCATCAGCAGCTGCACCAGCGTGGATTTACCGCTGCCGGTCCCGCCGATGATAGCTACCTTCTGTCCCGCGGCGATATGCAGCGAAACATCGCTTACCGCCGCGGCGTCAGCACCCTCATACCGAAAGGTCACATTCTCCATGCGGATGTCCCCGGCAAAGGTGATATTGTCATCCTCCTCGGCGGTCTCGGTCATCATGTTGGCGTCCATCACTTCACCGATGCGGCCCGCGGCCACCTTGGCATGGGGGTACATCACCAGGGCAAAGGCCGCCATAACGATACCGTTCATTACCAGAGCCACATACTGCACCATGGCAAAGATATCGCCGCCGGAAGCGGCGGAAATCCCGCTTTGCATCCGGCTGCCGCCAAAGTACAGGATCGCGACCGCCACCAGGTTCATCAAGGCGATGGCAATGGGCGCCACCAGGCCCATCTTTGTATTCGCTTCAATGATATGCTCGGCCATCACACGGGTGGCCTCAGCTATGCGGCCCTGTTCCTGCTCCTCCCTGTTAAAGGCCCGGATAACGCGGATGCCGTGCAGCCGCTCCCGCACCAGGTCGTTCTGCTTATCGCAGAACTGGTCGCTGATTTTCCACAGTGGCTCCACCCTGCGGCCAATAGCCAGCACCAGCAGCGTAATGATGGGCATAGCCACCAGGATAATGAGCGCCAGCGTGCTGTCCTTGGAAAAGGCCAGCACCACCCCGCCGAAAAACAGCACCGGAATGGTGATGATGTTGCTGGAAAGCATATCGGCCACCCAGGCCAGCGTCCCCACATCGTGGGTGGAACGGGTAAGCAGCGCCGAGGTGCCGATGCGGCTGACCTCTTCAAAGGTCAGGGCATTCACCCGGCCAAAAACCGCCGTGCGCAGGTCGGCGCAGAAGCCGGAAACAACTTGGGTGCGGCACCAGGTACCGGCCGCCACCGCCCCCAGCGAGAGCAGCGTGACCAGCAGCATTCTGCCGCAGCAGCGCAGGATATAGTCCCAATCGGAGGTGTAGATGCCGCCGTCCAGGATATCACTCATGATGGTGGGCAGCAGCAGCGAACAGACGCTGGAAACGGCAATCAGCAGCATGCCCAGCAGCATTTTCCCTCGGTAGGGCTTAAGATATGGCAAAATTCGTTTCATAATTTCTCCGTCAGTTTATGGGTTCCGCTCTCTCCCCCGATCTTGAAAAAAGGCGCAAAAAGGCCGGGAGCAACAGAAACTCCCGGCGAGCGAAATAGCACCTTGGTTCAGGCGGACTTACAGAGAGAGCTGCTGTGCAGGTATTCGGTTGATTCCAGTGCGGAACTTGTTCATCTTGTTGTTGTGCAAAAAGTACATTTCAGCAGCTCCTTTCTTTCATATTTGGCATCGAAAAGAGTATAGCATACCGAAGGTTCGATTGCAAGCACTTTTTCCCGTCCCTGCATTCCGGCGGCACGCCTCCGCTTTGTCTCGGGGCGCCGTTTGTGCCAAACCGGTCACCCCTCGCCCGCTCCGTCGCGCCGCCTGCCTTGTCTTTCATTCCACCAGGTACCCCACGCCAAAGCGGGTGCGGATAAACTCGGAAAGCCCAGCAGCCTCCAGCTTTTTGCGCAGGCGGTTCACATTCACGGTCAGCGTGTTTTCATCCACAAAGCTGTCGGTCTCCCACAGCCGCTGCATCAGCAGCTCGCGGCTCACTACCTGGCCCTTGCGTTCCATCAGGCACAGCAGGATACGGTATTCATTTTTGGTCAGGTCGATGGCATTTCCCTCATACTGCAGGGTCTGGTCGGCAGTATTCAGCACCGCTCCCCGGCACTCCGGCGCCGGCAGGGCAGTCTCCAGCCGATAGCTGCGCCGCAGCATGGCCTGCACCTTGGCCACCAGCACACTGCCGTCAAAGGGCTTGGCGATGAAATCATCGCCGCCCATGTTCATCGCCATCACGATGTTCATGTTGTCAGCCGCCGAGGAGATGAAAATGATGGGCGCCGCAGTCCTCTGCCGCAGCTGGCCGCACCAATAGTAGCCGTCGTAGCTGGGCAGCTTGATATCCAGTAGGATGAGATGAGGCTGATAGGTCTCGAACTCCCCGGTGATGTTGCGGAAATCCTGCACCTGCCGCGCCTCCATCCCCCATTGCTCCAGCAGGCTCTGGATGCCCTCGGCAATGCCGCGGTCGTCCTCCACAATGAGTATTTTGAACATTTGGCCCCTCCTCGCTATGCGGTAAATCTCTCCTCCCAGTATCGCACATTCCGGCTAAAAAATCCACCCGAAGATGTTTAAGATTTCTTGATTTTTATGGTCACAAGCGGCATTCCGGGACGCTGCCCGCAGTCGACTGCCCGACGAAATCAGCATAACGCTGTCCCGCCGCAAATGCCAGCAACGGCTGGTTGAGTGGGTCAGATTCAACCACCAATTGAGCCCCACAACCACAGCGTCACCAAAAAAGCCCTCTCCGGCCGGACATGGCTCTACTTTGCGGCAATTGGCCTAATTTACAAGAGCATTCCATATCCAACAAATTCAGACTTCCAGCTCGTCCTCCATCGGAGGCAGCTGCTCCTCCGGGAACAGGGCGGCAGACTGCTCCTCCGGCAAACTGGCCACCCCCCGCAGCTTCCGCTGGATCTGCCGGGTGCGGACACCGACCAGCTTATCCAGCTCGCTGCTGGCCTGCTCCAGCCGGGTTTGGGTCATGGTCAGGGCATCCGCAAATCTATCAAACTCGGTCTTAACGGCGCCCAGGATATTCCAAACTTCCCCGCTGCGCCGCTGGATGGCAATGGTCCGGAAGCTCATTTGCAGAGAATTGAGCAGAGCTGCCATAGTGCTGGGGCCGGCAATGTTCACCCGGTATTCCCGCTGCAAAGTTTCCACCATACCCCGGCTGACCACCTCGGCATACAGCCCCTCAAATGGCAAAAAAAGGATGCCGAATTCGGTGGTCTCGGGCGGGCAAAGGTACTTTTCGCGGATATCCTTGGCTTCCATCCGGACGGTAAGCAGCAGCTGCCGCACCGCCGCTTGAATCGCCGCCGGGTCACCGGAATCATAGGCGTCCCGGAGGGCAGCGTAGCTATCCCCAGGGAATTTGGCATCGATGGGAAGCCAAATAAAGCTGCCATCCTCCGCAGGAAGTTTGACAGCGTATTCCACCACATTGCGGCTGCCGGGAACCGTTGCCACATTTTTGCAGTACTGCTCCGGAGTGAGAATGTCCTCCAGGATAGCGCCAAGCTGAACTTCCCCCAGAATTCCACGAGTTTTCACATTGCTGAGGACCTTTTTGAGGTCGCCGACGCCCTGGGCCAGCGACTGCATTTCACCCAGACCGCGGTAGACCTGTTCCAGCCGGTCATTCACCAGGCGGAAGGATTCGGTCATGCGGTCATTGAGGGTCTTTTGCAGCTTTTCATCGACGGTTTGGCGCATTTCGTCCAATTTGGCATTGTTATCCTGGCGAATGGTGGAAAGCTGGCGTTCCATGGACACGCGCACATCCTCCAGCGCGCGCGTGGACTGCTGGGAGAATGTGGATAGTCTGTTCTCGAACTGGGTGAGCTGCTCCAGCAGGGCCCGGCTTTCGCTTTGCGACTGGGACTGCTGGGACTGCATGAGGTACTTGCCGAGGGTGAGAATATCGGCCTGCACTGAACGCTCCAGATCGCTTTGCAGGCGCTGGAGCTGGGTGGAAATATCATTTTGGCAGGACTTTTTGACCTGCGTAAGCAGGTAGATGAGCAGAGCAAGGATGAGGACGGCCGCCCCCAACAGCACCCAGCCCATGGTTTGCTGATCCATAGGTTTTCTCTCCTGAATTTGGCCAAACGCGAACTGTTGTTCTTATACGATTTCCATTGTAGCACAAATGTTCGATGATGTAAAGGGACGAACAAAAGTTTGTATGAATGAACGAAAATTCTACCATTTTGGGGCTTGACAATGGGCAGGGTGCATAGAAAAAGCCCCCCGGTGGGGGGGACTTTTTCCTTGAGAAAGATCTTAATCCTTGCGGAGAATGATGGCGGAGCCGGCGAGCGCGAGGGCCGCGGCGGCGACGGCGACAGCAACGAGGTCATTGGCGCCGGTGGTGGGGTTCTTCTGGTCATCGGTCTTGGGGGTGTCCTGGGTAGGGCTGATGATGACGATGGTGGTGGGGCCTTCCTCCTGGACATGGGTGATGTTGCCCTTGGCGTCAGCTGTTACCTTGCCGGTAATGGGAGTAGGTTCATCTGTATTACCACTATTTCTTACTTTGGTTGTACCGTTAGGTGTGATAGTGGCAGTAAAATTATTTGAGGTTTCACCTTCACGATAGTCACCCAACAGGATATCACCATTATTGCCGACAGTGCCAGTAAAGGTGTTGTTTTCAATGGTTGCATCCAGAGAGCCAGTGCCGCTGTTAACGAAGCGGACCGGAGCTGCAAATGCACTCCACTCACCTGCATCACCGCAGTTGGTGAAGGTGCTGTTCTTCACGGTGACAGTCTGAATGCCATTTGCTTTGTGATTGAAGTTTACGGGAACTTGGCCACCGTTGAATGTGCAGTTATCAATGACAACCGTACCGTCCGCATTAGAGTAGAGGGCAGTTGCCTTGGTGAGAAAGTCGCAGCCTGTTACGGTGATGTTATTGACACCGGTAGCGCCGCTGATGTATACACGCTGGACATTGACCATGCCGCTAATCGCCTTACTATCGCAGTTGGTGAGGTTGATGTTTACCGTGTAGCTGGTGTGACGCTGGCCCCAAACGCCGAGGTTATAAAGGTTGGAGGCTGTGATGGTGATATTCTTTTCAAGGTAAGCACCATTTTCGTCCTGCTTGCCGGTAGTGCGGTCATACCGATAGGTGTCAACTTCGAGATCGCATTCGCCACCGGAAATATAAGCGCCGTTGCCAATAATGGTAATATTATCCGCAACATGGCCGTGGGTCAAAGAACCGACATCGGAATTAGGGCGGCAGGTGATGGTGATATCACCCTTATTAGCCATATAAGCGGCCTTCAAAGCATCGGCCAGAGTGGGGGTTTGACCAGAAGCATTGCCCGCCTGCCAATAAACATTATTACTTCCTTCCCAGATGATTTCATCGGCCATGGAAACGACAGGCAGCATGACGGCCAGCATAAGGATAGCCAGCGCCAGGCTAAGGAGCTTTTTCATAAGACATTACCTCTTTCTTTTTGGGGTTTCCCCTCTTTATTTCCGGCAGGTGAATCATGCCCGCGAGTAAATGAATCATGTTTGCCCGCAAACATGAAATCCCCCATATGGGGGATGCCGGTAATGTTATTTTAGCAATTCAAGCGAATAAAGTCAAGAAAACAGTGGAAGTTTTTTCATCTTTGTAGGAGTTGCCAAAAGCGAAGAGGGAAATTTATGCAAAAAAGCAGAGGCCCGGTGAGGGACCCCTGCTGGGAAAATCATTCCTCCCGCTTTTTGCGGGTGGCACGGACGATATTGAGGGCAATGATGCCCGCCACGCATGCGCCGAGGAACATGGGCATGATCATGGCGCTGTATTTTTCATCGGCGGTCAGCACCTCGGCCCACTTGCTGTCGATGTAAAGGGACAGCTCCGGGCCGATATAGGTGTAGTAGCCGCAGTGGGCCAGGGACTCCTCATCGGGGTAGGCGGTGGGGTCGGATTTTGTCTCCTCATCCAGCAGCTCGTACACCTTCGTATTGGGGGTGGAATAGCCGATGGCCTCGGTATTGGCAAGGCCGACCTCCGGCTCCAGCATAAAGTTGATATACATTTCCGCCAGCTCCCGCTTCTGGCTCTCCTTGGGGATGCACAGGCAATCGGTGAAAAGATTGCTGCCCTCCATGGGAATGGAGAAGGCAAGATCAGGGTTGTCCGCTATCATGGTGACGGCATCGCCGTTATAATAGGGCGCCATGGCCGCTTCCCCGCCGATCATTTTATCGAACACCTCATCGGCGACATAGGCCTGAATGACCTTTTTCTGCTCCTTCAGCAGCACCACAGCCTTATCCACCTGCTCAGTGCTTTCGGCATTAATGGGCAGCCCCAAATAGGCAAAGGTGATGCCGAAGGCGTCCTTGGAGTTATTGATCATCAGGATATTATCCATATAGGCTTCGCTCCACAGGGCGCCCCAGCTGGCCACCACCGCTTCGTCCTCTACCATTTTGGTATTGTAGATGAGCCCCAGCACGCCCCAGGTATAGGGCACCGAATACTCATTGGTGGGGTCGTAGGACTGGTAAAGGTACTTTTCATCGATGTTTTTCAGGTTGGGGATATTGGACATATCCAGCTTTTGCAGCATCCCCTCGGCGATCATACGAGAGATCATGTAGTCGGAGGGAACGACGATATCATAGACGGCGCCGCCGGTTTTCAGCTTGGCGTACATCGATTCATTGGTATCGTAATTGGAATAGATGACCCGGATGCCGGTGACCTCCTCAAAGGCCTTGTTGACATCCAGCGAGCCGTCGGCGCCATCGGAGATATACTCGCCGCAATTGTAGACGCTGATGGAATAGCCCTTATCCCTGTAGCGGCCGTAGTACTCCATATCTAGAGCTGAGGTATCAATGCCGGTTTCCGCTGCCAAAGCGGTAACGGGAAGCAGAAGGACAACCATCATCAGTGCCAAAAGGAGGGAAAGGATACGCTTTTTCATGCCGCAGGTTCCTCCTTTCGCATCATCTGCTTTTCCTTGCGGGCAGAGTAATAGTTGCTGAGAAGCAGCAGCGCCAGCACCACCACAAATATGATGGCGGTAAGGGCATTGATCTCCGGGCTGACGCGCTTGCGGACCATCGAGAAGATGGTGACGGGCAGAGTCTGCGAGGAGGCGCTGGACACAAAGTAGCTGATGACGAAGTCATCCAGCGAGTAGGTGAACGCCATGAGGAAGCCGGATACCATGCCGGGCATGATCTCCGGGATGACGACCTTATAGAAGGCCAGCTTGGGGCTGCAGCCCAGATCCTGCGCAGCCTCGAAGGTGAAGCGATCCATCTGACGGAGCTTCGGGAGGACATTGAGGATGACATAGGGCGTGCAGAAGGTGACATGCGCGATGATGAGCGTCACGAAGCCGAGCTGCATTTCCGGCAGCTGAAGGAACGAAAGCGCGGTGCCGCCGATCCAGTTATTGAACTCCTGGATGCCATTGCCGAAAGAAACGAACAAAAGCAGCATGGAAACACCGGTAACGATCTCCGGATTGAGAATGGGCAGATAGGTGATGTTCATCACCAGTGATTTGAACCACTTACGGCGCATGGCATAGATGCCGACCGCCGCCATGGTGCCCAGCAGCAACGCAATGACCGACGCTGCCAGTGCGATGATAAGCGTATTGCGCAGCGAGGAGAGGATCAATTCGTTATGGAACAGCTCCTTGTACCAATGGAACGAAAAGCCTGTCCAGTTGGAGCGGGATTTTGACTCATTGAAGCTGCACACAATAAGGACAATGATGGGAAGATACAGGAAGATGAAAACCAAACGGGTATAGAGCTTGGCATACCATTTCATATCAGCATACCTCCTCTGTCATCGTTATCCTCAAACTGGTTCATTAGGCTCATAACAAGCAGAATGAACACCATGAGCACCAGCGAGATGGCGGAGCCGAGATTGGGATTGTAGGCGTTGCCGAGGAACTGGGTCTCGATGAGGTCACCGACCATCATATTGGAGCCGCCGCCCAGCATACGGGAAATGATGAAGGTGGAAACAGACGGCACAAATACCATGGTGATGCCGGTAGTGATGCCGGGTACCGAAAGGGGCAGCACCACTCGGGTAAAGGTATTCCACGGGTTGGCGCCGAGATCTCCCGCCGCCTCCAGCGTGTAGGGTTCAATTTTGGTCATGATGGAATAGAGCGGAATGACCATGAATGGCAGATAATTATACACCATGCCAAGCACCACAGCACCCTGCGTGTAGATCATCTTGAAGGGCCCCATGCCGAAAACCTCCAGAATGCTATTGATGACGCCGTTATTTTCCAGCAGGGTCATCCAGGCGTAGGTGCGCAGCAGGAAGTTGGTCCACATGGGCAGCATGACCAGCATAACCAGCGTGCGCTGATTATTGGCATTGTAGCGGCTCATGATAAAGCCGAGAGGATAGGCGATGACAAGGCAGATGGCAGTGGCCACCAGCGAAAGCCAGATGGAACGGACAAACACCGCGGTGTAATCCGAGACCTTGGCGACATTGGCGAAGGTGAACTGGCCATCACTGGTGGAAAGGCCGAACACCGCCACCAGAATGAGCGGTACGACGACAAAAATCACCGACCAAACAATATAGGGGACGGAAGAAAAGCGAAATTTCATGGCTTTATTCCTCCGTGCGCTTCATGATATGAATATCCATAGGCGCGACATCCATGCCGATGAGGGTCCCCGGCTCCACATACTGGGTGGTGTGGATCTTCCACTTATAGCCCATGGCGTCTACCATGATCTCGTAGTGGACGCCCTTGAAGATGATGGATTCCACAATGCCGGAAATTTTGCCCTTATCGGCGGGAACGATCTTGAAGTCCTCCGGACGGACGACGACCTGTACCCGCTCCTTGGGCTCGAAGCCCTTATCGACACAGTCGAAATAGTCATTCGCAAATTCCACGAGGAAGTCCTTATGCATGATGCCATCGATGATATTGCTTTCACCGATGAAATCGGCCACGAAGGCATTGCAGGGCTCATTGTAGATATCCTGCGGGGTACCGATCTGAAGGATGTTGCCATCCCGCATGACGACGACGCGGTCGGACATGGTGAGCGCTTCTTCCTGATCGTGGGGGACATAGATGAAGGTGATCTCCAATGCCTGCTGGATGCGCTTTAGCTCGATCTGCATTTCCTTGCGGAGCTTGAGATCCAAAGCGCCGAGGGGTTCATCCAAAAGCAGGACCTTGGGACGGTTGACCAGCGCACGGGCGATGGCAACACGCTGCTGCTGACCGCCGGAAAGCTGGTTGACGTGACGCCTGTCGTAGCCGGAAAGACCGACCAGCTTGAGCATTTCCTTGACGCTCTGGCGGCGTTCCTTTTCCGGCACCTTGGCGATCTTCAGGCCGAATTCGACATTTTCGTACACATTGAGGTGCGGGAACAGCGCATACCGCTGGAATACCGTATTCACCTCACGCTTGTAGGGGGGCAGGTCATTGATGCGGACACCACCAAAAAAAACATCACCCTCCTTGGGTTGGATAAATCCGCCGATGATGCGCAAGGTAGTTGTCTTGCCACAACCGGACGGCCCAAGAAAAGTAATGAATTCCTTGTCCATGATGTCAAGGTCGATCCCCTTGAGGACCGGCTCGTCATCAAAATCGACTCTGATGCCGCGCAGGCTGATCAAAGCATTTTTGTTCATTTCAACATCCTCCTTTTGCGGTAAATCTGCAGGCCCTCACACCTGCCGCAGCCGCTATTGCACCGTCCCCGCAAAAGGTTTTTAGGATACCCCGAAGATTGGGGTTCTTTCAGATGGGCATATACGAGCCGCCTTTTTATTGAATTGAATGGTCAAAATGACAGATATCAATATATCATATTTTGTCGTAATGTCAATGCTAAATTTCAAGATTTATTAGAGTTTTTCAGAAAATTTCTGCGTCTTTTGGGCAGAGCTTATGATGAACTTTGAAATACTCCTGATTTCTCCGTTTTCCTCTAAATATCTTAAATTCATGTTTTGGGGGATTTTTCTCCCCGCAGCAGCGAAAAAAGCCAGGAAAGCTCCTCCCGCCGCAGTGCCCCGCAAAGCAGCAGCGCCGCCCCGTAGCAGGCCAGGTAGAGGACAACCAGCAACAGGAGAATAAGCGGCTGCCCGGTCCGGGACAACAGCCTACCGAAGATCAAGCGCAGCAGCCACCAGCCCCCGACTGCCGCTGCCGCCGTAAGCAGCCAGCAGAGCGGCTGGAGCCGGAACACCGTGACCCGGGTAAGCCGCGCGGCACTGAGGGCGAAATTGAGGAGCTCGGTGGCGGAGATGGAGAAAAGATAGCCGGCCACCCCATACCGGGGCAGCAGCAGCCAAACGAGCAGCAGGCCGGTGGCGGCATCGATGATATTGTACCGCATATTGGCGCGGTACTCCCCTACCCCCTTCAGCATGCCATCCACGAGGGTATCCATATACATGATAGGCACCAGCGGCGCCAAAAGGCGTATGTACTGCCCGGCGGCGGGCTCGGAATAGATGAGCTCGCCAAGGGGATGGGCGAAGAAAAAGCAGGCCCCAGCGACGGCCATCGAAAAGAAAAGCCCCAACCGGTAAAGGCGCTCCAGCATGTAGCCAAGACCCCGCAGCCGGCCCTGTACCTGGGCTTCGGTCAGCTCGGGAACGATGAGATCCGCAATGACGGCGATGAGCGCTGCCGGGAACAGCAAAATGGGCAGGGACATGCCTTGGATCACGCCATAGGCGGCCAGCGCCGCCTGAGCCCCGCCGCCAAAAAGGCGAAGCCCCCGCGGGACAAGCAGGTGCTGGGCGGTACTGAGTGCCGACCGGGCGTAGCTGCTGAGGGAAAGCGGCACCGTAATGCGCAAAAGAGACGGCAGCATAGGGGTGCGGCAGCGGCCCTCCCGGCGAGGGAGGGAGGCAAGCAGTAAAAGCAGCAGCGCCAGGAAGGAAAAGACCTCCGACGCGAGCATACCGAGAGTAAGGGCGCCGCAGGCGTACTCCAGGCCGTAGCCGCCCCGCCGACGCAGCGC
>ERZ779895.3798-NODE-3798-length-11230-cov-3.308635_pt1 | contig 11230 bp, 10 predicted proteins | sample MGYA00511093_ERZ779895 | MGnify/ENA primary metagenome ERZ779895 (study PRJEB29588, sample SAMEA2142970) | human gut metagenome | biome: human gut; feature: human-associated habitat; material: faeces | place: Denmark | collected 2008/2010 ... | reverse complement strand
GGCTGGTGGATCAGGATCTCGGAGTTAGGCAGGGCAAAGCGCTTGCCCTTGGTGCCGCTGGCCAGCAGGAAAGAGCCCATCGAGGCCGCCATTCCGACGCAGATGGTGGAGACATCGCACTTGATGTAGTTCATCGTGTCGTGGATGGCCATACCGTCAGAGATCGAGCCGCCGGGGCTGTTGATATAGAAGTAGATGTCCTTCTCCGGGTCCTGGCCCTCGAGGTACAGCAGCTGTGCCACGATGACGCTGGCAGAGGCGGAGTTGACGTCCTCGCTCAGCACAATGATGCGGTCATTGAGCAGGCGGGAGAAGATGTCATAGCTGCGCTCACCGCGCGCAGTCTGTTCGACAACATAAGGTACAAGGCTCATTCTGGTTTCCCTCCTTGGTGCTTTAGATAAAGTATGGGTGATGACAAAGGAACCGATACGGCGGCATAGCTGCGCAACCGTACCGGCCCTTTTACTCAATGTTTACGGATGCCCGCGGGGTGATTACTCGCCCTTGGTCTCCTCTTCCTTCGGCTCCTCGTCCTGCTTGGCGGCAGCCTTCTTGGTGGTCTTGCGGGTGGTCTTTTTGGCGGGCTTCTTCTCCTCGGCAGCACCGGCAACGATGTTAGCCTTGGACTTCACGAAGTCGATAGCCTTGTTGACAGCCAGATCCTTCTTGACGGCGGCAGCATCGACCAGGCTCTTGACCTTGTCGGCCTCCATCTGGTAAGCATCGGCAATGCGCTTGATCTCGGCCTCGAACTCCTCCTCGGTAGCCTCGATGGACTCCTTGGCGACGATAGCCTCCATGGCCAGGCGCATCTTGACCTGCTTGTCGGCCTGCTCACGGAACTGCTCCTTGAACTGGTCCATGGTCATGCCCATGTACTGCAGGTACTGCTCGAGCTTGAGGCCCTGCTGGGAGATGCGGTACTGGAAGTCCTGCACCAGCTCCTCGATGCGGCTCTCGATCATGGCGTCGGGGATCTCGGCCTTCATGCCGCCCACGACCTGGTCGATCAGGTCGTTTTCGACCTTCTGGTCAGCCTGCTTCTCGTGGTTGGTCTCGATGCCCTTGCGGATGGAATCCTTCAGCTCGTCGAGAGTGTCGTACTCGCTGACGTCCTTGGCAAAGTCGTCGTCCAGCTCGGGCAGCTCCTTGTACTGGACCTCATGCAGCTTGATCTTGAAGGTAGCGTCCTTGCCGGCCAGTTCCTCAGCCTGGTACTCCTCGGGGAACTTGACGTTAACGTCGAACTCCTCGCCGGCCTTGTGGCCGACGACCTGCTCCTCGAAGCCGGGGATGAAGGAGCCGGAGCCCAGCACCAGAGAGTAGTGCTCGGCCTTGCCGCCCTCGAAAGCGACGCCGTCAACGAAGCCCTCGAAGTCGATGTCAACGGTGTCGCCGTTCTCGGCAGCACCCTCACGGGTCAGCAGACGGCCGTTGCGGTCCTGCATGCGCTTCACTTCGGCGTCAACATCTGCCTCGTTGACATTCTTGGCTTCTTTGGTCACAGTTAAACCGGCATACTCGCCCAGTTCAACTTCGGGCTTGACAGCAACCTTGACCTTCAGCACAACGCCGTCAGCCTCAGACATGGAAACGACCTCGGGATCGGGGCGGCCGACAACATCGATCTTTGCTTCCTTCACAGCGGCCTCATAAGCCTCCGGGAACAGATCATTGACAGCGTCATAATGGAAAATGTCAGAACCGTACATCTTCTCGATCATATGACGGGGAGCCTTGCCCTTGCGGAAGCCGGGAATGGCATATTTTTTGCCTTCGCGCTTGAACGCATTGTTCACAGCGGCCTTGAAGGTCTCAGCGTCGATAGAGAACTGCAATTCTACCATGCTCTTTTCGAGCTTTTCACAGGAAATCAGATTCATTTGAAAATCCTCCAAACATAGAAATACAATGTATTATATCATGTACCGGCAAAGAATACCAGCCCATTTTGAAATAAAATTCCCTTTACAGGCAAAAAAATTGAAAAAAGCTGCAAACAAATGCTTTAATCACAGATTTTATAAGGGCAAAAATGCAAACCGTCCGCCGAAACCAGCTTGTAGCGGATACCATCCACTTCGCGCTGGATAGCCCCGCGGATGGACTTTCCGTGCAGGTGGCCGTAATAACATTGCTGCACGCCAAACTCATGCAGGATATCCACCAACGGCTGTGCGCACCCGCCGGGATAAACTGGCGGGTAATGCAGAAATGCAATTTTCTGTGCGCCCCCCCCTGCCTGCAGCGACATGCGCAGGCGGCCGGCTTCGCGCGCCATGATCTTGGCATCTTGGGCGTTGGTATCGTCAAACGGCCAGCCGCGGGTGCCGCACAAGGCATAATCCCCCACCATGCAGGCATTGTTATGCAGGATGTGCATGGTATCAAAGCCGTTTTCTGTCAGGTAGCGCTCCATCTTGCGGGCGGTCGTCCACCAATAATCATGGTTGCCTTTCAGCAGCCATTTTTGACCCGGCAGGTTTTGGATAAACGCAAAGTCGGTTTTGGTGTCCTCCAGCTTCATGGCCCAGCTGGTATCCCCCGCCAGAATGACTGTATCCTGCGGGGAGATCAGCGTGCGCCAGTTTGCTTCCAACTTGGGCAGATAGCCTTCCCAGCCTTCAAAAACATCCATCGGCTTATCCCCGCCGAGAGAAAGGTGAAGATCACCAACCACAAAAATTGCCATATGCACCCCCGGCAGTATATTCTGGTGTATTCTGCCCATACTGATAGAGCACGCAAAAGCAAACGCTTTTGTGCCTTACCAAGAAAGGAGAAGCACCATGATGGAAGAAAACGTAATCAACGGAATTTGCTGTGATGTAGAAAACTGTGTGTACAACAACGGCTCCTGCTGCTGCACAGCGCATGAGATTCACGTGAACCACCGCGCCAACAACGGCACAGAAACAATGTGCGAAACCTTCAGCGAAGTATAACCACAGTTTACCGGCGGCTGCCGGGCTGCGTTTGCGGGCCTGGCAGTGCTTACTTAATGCGTGTAATGCACGCCCCTAATGCCGCTTATTTCAGCGCGGCATCCCGGATGGCGGCAGGCTCAATGACGGTATTGAACCGCACCGGCAGGGTGTTCAGCACGCTGAGGGAAGCCGGAACCGGGCAGCCGGTTTTGACATTCAGAGCAGCCATGGCGGCAAAGTCGCTTTCCGGGGCAGTTTCACCCAGCGCGGCCAGCACATCGCGCGGGAACTTGTACGGGCTGGCGGTGGAAAGCACCACCATAGGTGCCGCGCTGCGCACCGTCTCAGCTACGCAGAACGCAACGGCGGTGTGGGTATCGCAGAGATAATTGTCCTGCTCAAAGCGGGCATTGATCTCTGCAGCGCCAGCTGTATCATCAGCACAGCCGCAGGCAAAAGATGCCTGAATGCGGGCCAGGGTCTCGGCATCGACGGTGTACATACCAGTCTTTGCCAGGTCAGCCATCCAGCCTGCCACTTTGGCGCTGCTGCAGCTGACATGGTACAGAAGACGCTCCAGGTTGCTGGAGATCAGGATATCCATGGACGGCGAAGTCGTCTTGTAGAAGGTGCGGCGGGCATCATAGGTGCCGGTCTTGATGAAGTCGGTCAGGACGTTATTCTTGTTGGAAGCGCAAACCAGCTTGCCCACAGGCAGGCCCATCTGCTTGGCATAATAACCGGCCAGGATATCGCCAAAGTTTCCGGTCGGCACGCAGAAGTCCACCGGCTGTCCCCAGGCAACATTGCCCTGCTCCACCAGGCGGAAGTAGGCATAGAAGTAGTACACGATCTGCGGCACCAGGCGACCCCAGTTGATGGAGTTTGCGCTGGACAGGCAGATATTGCGCTTTTCCAGTTCTTCAGCAACCGAAGCATCGCCAAACACGCGTTTCACGCCGGTCTGGGCATCGTCAAAGTTGCCGTTCACGGCATAGACGGATACGTTATCTCCTGCCTGGGTGGCCATCTGCAGGCGTTGGATTTCGCTGGTACCGGCATCGGGATAGAACACTTCGATCTCAATGCCCGGCAGGCCTGCATAACCAGCCAGTGCAGCCTTGCCGGTATCGCCGGAGGTTGCCACCAGAATGCGGGTCGTTTCGGTGCGGCCCAGGTTTTTTTTGGCCTGAACCAGCAGTTTGGGCATCAGCTGGAGCGCATAGTCCTTGAAGGCGCAGGTCGGGCCGTGCCACAATTCCAGCGAGTACAGGCCATCGTGAACCTTCTGGACATAACCCGCCTTACCGGCAAAGGCATCTCCATAAGTTGCAGCGGCAGCTTCACCCAGGAAAGCCGGGTCATAATCTGTCAAAAAGCCAGCCAGAACTTTCTGGGCAAGCTCCGGGTAGCTGAGGGATTTCCAATCTTCCAGCTCTGCTTTGGGGAACGCGGTGGGAACGAACAGGCCTCCGTCCGGTGCCAAACCGCAGAGAATGGCCTCCGACGAAGAAACGATGGTGTTGGGATCGCGTGTGCTTTGGAACTGCATAATCAAACCCCCTATATATTTTTCATCTCTATCAAACCTTTCCGCACAGAAAGGCCTGTTTTTTCTGGCACAGCAAAAATAGGTTGCTCATCCTGTTTTGCTGTATCCAAAACAGCTCAAAATAGTCCCCGCATCATTCGCTGGCAAAAGCATCCCGGATGCAGTGGACCTGCCAGCCGGAACCGGCAGGCAGAACTTCCACCACATCAAAACGGATGTTGGCATCAGCATACGGGCTTTGCTGAAGATACTGGCCTGCCGCGGCAATCAGACGTTGCTGTTTATAATAGTCCACCGCTTCGGCCGGAGCGGCGCGCTGGGCGCTGGTGCGGGTCTTGACCTCGGCAAACACGATGGTGTCTGCCTTATATAAGATCAAGTCCAGCTCCCCCATGCGGGTGCGGTAGTTATGGTTCAGCAGCAGGTAGCCCTGCCGGATGTAATACTTAGCGGCAACAGCTTCGCCCGTATGGCCCAAATTGGCGCGGTTCATGGCCAGTAGCCCTGCCTTTTCAAGAAGCTGCGGCGGTAAAAATCCTGAATGCCATATTGTTCAATCAGCTCATAATGGAGCTTGGTGGGATAACCTTTATGTTTGGCCAGCTGGTACTGCGGATACTGTTTATCCAGCTCCAGCATGTACCGGTCACGGCTGACTTTGGCCAGAATGGAAGCCGCCGCAATACTGGCGCTGTTGGCGTCACCCTTGACGACAGCCTCGGCAGGCTGGGCCAGATTGGGTGGGCAGCGGTTGCCATCCACCAGAACATAGTCCGGCGTAACGGCCAAACCGGCCACCGCCTGCTCCATGCCGTCCATGGTAGCCCACAGGATGTTGCGCTCGTCAATTTCCTGCGGGGAGATAAAAACGATCTGGTAGCACAGAGCGCGGGCAATGATCTCGTCAAACAAGGCTTCGCGGCGCTTCTCGCTGAGCTTTTTGGAGTCGTTGACTCCTTCAATGGGGTCATCCGGGTTTAGAATGACGGCGGCTACGCAGACCGGCCCACACAGGGGGCCGCGTCCAGCTTCGTCCACGCCGCAGATGTTGCCATGCTCGGCGCGCTTTGCTGCGTCAAACGTATACAACGCGGGGTTACTGCTCGTCCTCATCGGCATCATCGCCCTCCCAGTCTGTCACTTCTGCGCGCTGCGGCGGGCGTTCCAGCGAGATACGGCCCCACTTGCTGGCGCGGAATTCCCCGACCAGCATTTTGGCGGCACGCTCGGTGTCAACCTCGCCGCCGGAAATCAGCATACCGCGCTTGGCACCGATGGCCTGCAAAAGGTCATATGGCGGCAGAGCCAAAGCCTGCTCATCGAGCTTGTAGCGCTCCATCAGGCGCTGCGGATAGATGACCCGCACGCCGGACAGCAAACCACAGGCAAGCTCCTCGATATCCAGGATATCATCTTTGATGGAACCGATGAACGCCAGATTGGTGGCGGTTTCCAGACTGTCAAACTTTTTCCAAAGCACGCCGGGCATGTCCATCAGGTCGTAATCATCCACGGTGATCCACTGTTTGCCGCGGGTAACGCCGGGTTTGTTGGCCGCTTTGGCGCGGGCAGCACCGGCAAAGGAATTGATGAAGGTGGATTTGCCCACGTTGGGAATGCCCACCACCATCACACGGATGCGGGCACCGATCATGCCTTTTTTGCGGCGGCGCTCCATCAGGGCGGAAATTTCTTTTTCAATGGGGCCTTTGACTGCACCTGCCTTGCCGCTTTGTTTGGAGTTCATGGGCAGGCAGCCAGCCCCGGCACTTTTGAAGTAAGCCAGCCACTGGGCAGTGATATCCGGGTCCGCCAGGTCGGCTTTATTCATAATATACAGGTGCGGCTTGCCGGAGGTGATGCGTTCAATTTCCGGGTTCAGGCTGGAAAGCGGGATGCGCGCATCCAGAATTTGTAAAACACAATCCACGTTGCGGATCTCGGTTTCCATCAGGCGCAGGGTTTTGGCCATATGGCCGGGGAACCATTGGATCGCGCGGCGGTTGATGATATCTTCGCTCATCTGCTTCTCCTGTCAATATTTTTGAATGGTTTTGCCCATCACATCCCGGATATCCACAAAGCCGATATCGGAACGGCGGCTGTCCAAAGAATTGTTGCGGTTATCCCCCATCACAAAGATGGTGCCTTCCGGCACGGTGACGGGAAACGTCATATCCAGGCGGGTGTAGGTCGGTTCCGCGGTATAGGGTTCGTCCAGTGCTTCGCCGTTGCGGTACACGGCGCCGGTGGTAAAATCAATGTCGATCGTATCACCTGCCACGCCGATGACGCGTTTGATAAGCGTTTGGCCGTGCGGGGTGTAGGCGTCGATCACGACGATATCCCCATGGCTGGGCTGGTACGGCAGACTGTTGATGATCAGCAGCTGCTGATCATGCAGGGTGGGGTCCATGGAATGCCCGTCCACACGGATGGCCCGTGCGGCAAAGGTGAACACAAGAGAAAGCACAGCAACCGCCAGAATGATGGAATCCAGCCATTCCAGCAGGTTTTTGTTCTTTTTGCAGCGCTCTGTTACAGCGGCACTTGCCATAGCCAATCAAGCCCCCTTGCCTGGCATAGAAATTGATAAAACAAAAAGGGAAGAACGCCAACCGTCCTCCCCTTTTGCTGCATATTGGCCGATAATCAGACGCGAGCCTTGACCTTGGCGGCCTTGCCGGTGCGGCTGCGCAGATAGAACAGCTTTGCACGGCGAACCTTACCGCGGCGAACAACCTCAACGTTCTCGACGAACGGGCTGTTGACCGGGAACACACGCTCAACGCCAACACCATAAGAGGTGCGGCGGACGGTGAAGGTCTCTGCGATGCCGCCATGCTTCTTAGCAATAACGGTACCTTCGAAAGCCTGGATACGCTCCTTGTCGCCTTCCTTGATACGGACGGACACGCGGACGGTATCGCCGACTTCAAACTTGGGCTGGTTCTCTTTGATCATGCCCTCGGTCATTTTCTGCATTGCGTTCATTGATGAATTCCTCCATTGTTTTGCGACGTTCATACCCGCTTACAGCGGCAGAGGACCGCCTGTATAATGATGTGTCATTATCCCGCCGATGGCTCGGCGGCACTAACGCTCAAGTATAATAACATACCCTGGCAGATTTTGCAAGGGCTTTTCGGCAAATTAACAAAATTCTTCGTTGTTTTTTGTGTAAAGCTTCGTGCGCAGCACGCTGCACAGCCAGGGCGGGATGTTGTACTGCTGCTGCAAATAGCCCAGCAGCAAAGCGGGGTTATAGTTCGGTGCTTCGCCGGAGCCGCAGGGCAACACCAGGTTAAACTGCAGCTGCTCCCCTGCCTGTTCATATTCAACATGCGGGATAATGGTTTTCAGGTCCAGCTCTTTCTGGCCGCGCTTGGTCTTTTTGACCACCATGGCGTTTTCGGCTGCGTTGTAAGCATCCAGCGCAGCGGCGGCGCTGGCGGGCAGAGTGACAAGATAAGAAGCATGGTCGATCTCCGCTACCTTATTCTGCGCCTGCTGGGCACTGAGCACCTTGATACCGCGCGGCATGTAGGGCTGCAAAACATCGCACCAGGTATCCAGCTGGGGGTCCTCAGCTTCGGTTTTTACCTCGCAGCACTCACACAGGCTTTCCTGCCCCAAAGACAGCGGGCACGCAAAGGAAAGATAGATATGCGGGTTAAAGCCCTGGGTGTAATACACCGGCAGACCGCTGCGCTTTAAGATGCGATGAAACACGCGCTGCAGGTCCAGCAGCGAGATATAGGCAGCTTCGCCCGTTTTTTCAAAGCGAATTCTTACTGTAATCAAAGCAGGGTCCTCCCAGCAGTTTATTGGCACCGCAGGCCGAGCACTGGCGGTTGCAGGGCTGTGTGGTCTGCGCCTGCAGGGCCTTTTGGTATTCCCGCACCAGGTGGGCACGGGTCACCCCCACATCCAGGTGCGACCACGGGGTTACTTCATCCAAGCCCAAGGCGCGGTAGTTATAAAAATCGGGGTCCAGGCCGCAGGCAGAAAATGCTTCCAACCAGCGGTCATAGCTGAAGAACTCCTCCCAGGTATCAAAGAATGCGCCGTTGTGATAGGCAGTTTCGATCACGCGGCCCATGCGGCGGTCACCCTTGGCAAACACACCCTCCAGCACGCTGGTGGCGCTGTCGTGATAGTTGACCTTGATTTTGCGCGAGTGCACACAGCTGAGCAGGTACTTCTGCTTTTCGCGCAGGGTTTCGCGGCGGTCCTGGGCGCAGAACTGGAACGGGGTATCCGGCTTGGGCACAAAGCAGGCCACGCTGATGGTAACCTGCACGCCCTTGCCTTTGGGGTGCTCCATGCTGTAATACAGGTCCACTACCTGCTGGGCGGTATCGGCAATGCCTTTGATGTCTTCCAGTGTTTCGGTGGGCAGGCCCATCATAAAGTAGAGCTTGACGGAGGTGTAGCCTTCCGCGAAGGCAATGCGGCAGCCGCGCTCGATCTGGTCCCAGGTAACGTTTTTGTTGATGACATCGCGCAGACGCTGGGTGCCGGCTTCCGCCGCAAAGGTCAAGCCGCTTTTGCGCACTTTAGTGGTTTTTTCCACCAGAGACTGCGAGAAGTTGTCCACACGCAGAGACGGCAGCGACAGGCTGACATGGTCGGTCTCTGCCCAGGAATTCAGCTCGTCCAGGATATCCTCCAGACGGGAATGGTCGGAGGTAGACAGGCTGGAAAGGCTCAGTTCATCGTACCCGGTGTTGCGGCACAGCACACGGGCGCTTTCGCTGATGAGCTTGGGCGAGCGCTCGCGGAACGGGCGGTACAGCTGGCCTGCTTGGCAGAACCGGCAACCGCGCACACAGCCGCGCAGAACTTCCACACAGGCACGGTCCTGCACAGCACCCACCATGGGCACAACAAAATTTTCCGGCGGAACAAAGCTGTCCATGTCCTTCACAATGGCCTTGGTCACACGTTCCGGCACACCGGGGCGGTTAGGCTTGATGCTTTCCACCCGGCCATCCGGCAGGTAGGTTACATCATAGAAGGACGGCACATACACGCCGGGAATTTTTGAAAGTTCAAACAGCAGCTGGTCCTTGTTCCAGCCAGCCTTTTTACCTGCTTCCACGGTGGCGCAGATGTCCTGCAGCATCTGTTCGCCTTCGCCCAGCTGCATGATATCAAAGAAATCCGCCATCGGTTCGGCGTTGCAGACGCAGGGGCCGCCGGAAATGATCAGCGGCCAGTGCTCGTCACGATCCGCAGCGCGCAGCGGAATGCCTGCCAGATCCAGCATGGCAAGGATATTGGTATAGCAAAGCTCGTATTCCAAGGAGAAGCCAACGATATCGAAATCCGTCAGCGGGTCCTTGCTTTCCAGGCAGTAGAGCGGAATATGCAGGCGCTCCATCTGCTCTTTCATGTCCACCCAGGGCATAAAGGCTCGCTCGCACCACCAGTTTTCGTGGCGGTTGAGCAGCTCGTACAGGATTTTTTCGCCCAAAAAGGACATGCCGATCTCATAGGTATCGGGGAAGCAGAACGCCATGCGCACATCAACGTTTGCTTTATCTTTATAGGTGCAGCCCGGTTCACCGCCGGTATAACGGCCCGGCTTTTGAACCAGACTGAGCGCTTCTTTCAACTTAGGGGAAAATTCGGCCATGTTGCCACCCTTCCATACCCTGCAGCACAGGTGTTGACCGCAGGCAGTTATTGTTCATTTATTGCTTTACACAACTTTTCTATTTTATATGATAGCCCAAAACAGCGCAAAATGCAACCTCAATTCACGCAGGAATGCTTCTGGGTTTGGATCTTGAAATGAAACAGGATACCCAGGTTGGAGTTGATCTGCCAGCCATCCAGCCCATGGATCGGCAGCAGGTTGAATGCCCCCAGAAGCAGATTGGCCGCGATGAAATAACACAGGCGGTAACTGGCGGGATGGCCCAGCAACCAGGCAATGCCCCCTGCCGCCAGCACCAGATTGACCGCTGGCCCCGCAGCGGCAAGAATGATAAACTGCTTTGGCGTCAGCACCACCCCACGCAGGGAAAGACAGAAACCGGTTGGACAGATAATAAGCGTTGGGGGCAAACGGGTCAGCAGTACCCACACCAGCAGGTGGCCGCATTCATGCAGGCAGGAGCACAGAAGCCCTAGGCGGACAATGCCGGTGTGGTCAACGGCCAGCGCCAAAGCGAGGAGAAAGAGTGTCCAGACCGGGTGCGCGATACGGACGGCTAAAATGTGGTGCGGCTGCTTCATGGTTCCGCCTGGAGACCCGCTTTGGCAAGGGCCCGGGTTGGGTCATACCGCACACCGGCGTGCAAAAGCTCAAAGTGCAGGTGCGGGCCGGTGGCGTTGCCGGTCTGCCCCACGGTGCCCAGGCACTGCCCCGCCTGAATCTGCTGACCCTGGCGGACAAACAGGTATTGCAGATGGGCATAGATCGTTTCATCCCCGCCGGGGTGCAGCAGACGGACATAATTGCCATAGCTCGCATGATTCCGGGCTATGCGCACCACCCCGCTTGCGGCAGCATAAACCGGTGTACCCTGCACAGCGGAAAGATCCGCACCGGTATGGAACTCCTGTGTTTTACCCTGCACGGGATCAATGCGGGTTCCGTAAGCGGAGGTTTCAACAGCAGGTTTGCCCGGCAGAGGATATTGGAGCATAACCCCCGGCAGATACGCTTCGGCGCTGGCCAGCGGCTGGCCGTGGGCAGTGCCGGTGCGGGCGGCGGTTTCCGGCGTTTGGGCGGCGA
>ERZ779895.3795-NODE-3795-length-11237-cov-3.193794_pt1 | contig 11237 bp, 9 predicted proteins | sample MGYA00511093_ERZ779895 | MGnify/ENA primary metagenome ERZ779895 (study PRJEB29588, sample SAMEA2142970) | human gut metagenome | biome: human gut; feature: human-associated habitat; material: faeces | place: Denmark | collected 2008/2010 ... | reverse complement strand
CTGTCTGGGATAGATAGCCTTTTTTTTGTCTGTATGTCTACAATCGTTATGTCTCCCTCTATAATATCAGCCAGATAGCTATGATGTGCCCGATACTTCCTCCCAAGCAGAACAGATGAAAGGTGGCGTGCATATAAGGCTTGCGCAATGAATAGAATACGGCACCTGTAATATAAGATACGCCTCCTCCTATCAGCCACCAGAAAGCCGGGGTGGCATTCAGCAATGCCAGATGATCCATTAAAGGCTTCATAGCGACCAAAATACTGGCTCCCATGGCCACATAACAGCACGTTTCCAGATTACTGTGTTCTTTCAGCTTTTTGAAACTCAAAATGAAACCGCCGACAGCCAGACGAAGGCGAAAATACCCCAGCCCCAACCGCCTGCCTGACGCAAAACGAGTAATGTGAAGGGTGTGTATGTGCCCGCTATGTGAAGATAAATGGCTCCGTGGTCGAATTTGCGGAGTAGCTCTTTCGTTTTGCCCGGACGCGTACCGTGATACCACGTAGAACTGATATAGGATGAAAGCATTCCTGTTAAATAAACAGAAATACAAGCCACTGCCCATTGCGGTTCGGCATTTTCGGTTGCTTTCACTAGCAGGAAGTAACCTGCGATAACTCCAAGCAGTATGCCTGCTCCGTGACTGAGCGTGTTTGCCCATTCTTCTCCGTTGCTGTATCTTTTGTTTTTCAATGTTTCTTACGTACTTTGTTGAAGTTACAAAGATACTTTATTTTCTGTAAGTAGTCATCTTATTCTTTTTTTAATATGATTTTTCCATTGTACTGTTCCGCCACTTGTTTACGGAAATCGAGGAAAGCGGTATATTCGCCGGGCTTGTATACCCCTTTACGCATAAACAGTTGATGAACAATATATATCTTATTGTCTTTTGTATAGATACTGGAATGAAAGTTCCCGAATTTACTTTTTAGATCGATTGGTTTGGGAAGTCCTTCCACGATATATCCGTCAGGTAGTTTGATGCAGATACTATCAGTGTCCGAATACCCGTAGTTAATATGGATAGGATATTTCCGGCTGATGGCACGAGGTACACTGAATCCTTTTTTAAATATGTTAGTCGGGATGAACAGCCGGTTTCCTGTTTTGTAACCGTATTGCTGGCTGCTTGCCGTATAACTGAAAGTGATAGATGGATTCGCTTCCTTACATTCTTTGATTTGCAGGCGAAGGATGTCGGCTTGCGAGAGGTTGAGGGTCGAACGGATGTGGTCTTTCTGTTTGTTAGGTTCCAAATAAACGATTCCTGCCTCATTTTCGTACTGGAATAATCGGGATATTTCGTTCACTTCTATTTGTGTTTCTGCCGTAGGTGATAGGGTGATAGTAGCTATGATGTGCTGTGTTTTCAATGAATCGGGATACGTGGGCAGACGATGTATGCTGCCACCGGCGGGTTCGATAAGCAATGCGTCATGTCCGGCAATGCCTTGGTGGATATAGCCGAAGGGAAGCGATGGATCGGTACATTCCAGCCACAGAGTGTCCTTGGGGAGAGGTACTTGCAGAATGACGTGATTCATCTGGTTGGCGCTGGAGAAATCAGGCAACAGGCGTTCGTTGGTAGTGCTTATCACCGTATAAGTAGAAGGTATGCCTATTTCTTTCAGCATGGCACGGGTGTAATTGGAAAGTCCTTTACAATCGCCAAATCCGGTGCGGCAGACATCGGATGCTGCGATAGGCTGCAATCCTCCGATACCTAGCTGTATACTGACGTAGCGGGTAGTTTTTGCCAGATAGTCATAAATTGCCTTTACTTTTTCGCGGTCGGTAGAGCAGTGAGCAGTCAGTCCGTGCAACTTGTTGCGGAAAGGTTCGGTGAGTTCGTCGCGTCCGTCGAGTAGTTTGTATTGCCATTCTCCGTATTTTTGCCAAGTACTCATGTCCCCTTCCGATTTGTCATATTTGAAAGCGGAAGGAGCGAAATAAATCCGTGGAAACAATTTTGCGAAATCGGGACCGAACGGCTCTTTCTGTACCGGCAGCAGTTTCGAAGCGGTGACTTCAATCACTTGCTGCCCGTCCGTACCGGTCGACTTTGTCACTTGGATATTTTTTCCTCCAGTGTTTAGCTCGCGGTACCTGCATTCTTGTCCGGCAGGCAATTCGATCCGGTATGTCGCTTGTTCCACTCCTTGCTGAAAGTCTGTTTGCGGAAGGAAGGACTGGTAGCCGATAAGCCCGTTATTACATTTTATTTCCCATTCATATTTTACGGTGAAGGGGAAAGAGGGGAAGTTACATTCGTAATAATAGGCATAGTCATCTGTGCTTAACGAGGAACTATATTCGCTCTTTTGCAGTTCCGATTTTTTTATCTTTCGGACGCTTTGACCGGATGCGTTAAGTATTTCTCCCGAGAACTTCTGTAAGGAACGGAACATATCGCATTCACAGACGAAGTGTGCAGCATTCAGTCCTTTACGGTTAAGAATGAGAATCGTGCGGCTTTCTTTTTCGATAGATTGCGTCATTGATTTGCAGAGGACTTCCGTCCGCGAATCCGTTATAATAGAAGTGGCGTCTTTTGAAAGGTCTTGTGCCTGTACAGACATGATAGAACCGAGGTAGAGACCGAATAATAATCCGATGATTTTCATTGCTGATTTTTTCATTATCAGAATATTGAATGATTTTTCTTATATTTTTTTGAGTACTATCAACGTGTGATTCTTCTCAATGATTTTTGTCCACATATCTTGCAGTTGTTTATAATGTTCAGGAAGGAATATATATTCTTTGAGGTGGAATCTGTAGCTGACCAGGATCGTATTCCCTTGTTTTTGAATCATATATCTGCATTGCAGATGATCCCCCTCTGCTCGGATAAATTGCGATTGGGGTAGTTCTTCCACTTCATAGCCTTCGGGAAGGGCCAATTTGCATAATAATGTGAATTTATACGGATATGGAAATTCGACAGGAAGCACTCGGTCGGTCTGAATAAATGGATTGGTCTCCAGTTGTGGGAAAAGCATCGGATTGATGTAGAGGTGATCACCTACCTGTTCGGTTTGTATGGTGAAGTCGAGTTCCTCTTTTATCGTACCCGGATCGTTTTCCGTATGTTCCACTTTTAGGTTGGTGACGGTTAGCCTGTCTTTCGGGGTAATTTCGGTTGTCGGGTCTGGAACGATACTGTCTTGTTCTTGTTGTCTCTTTTTCTGGTATTCCACCGCTTCCTGTCCGTGCAAGACTGTACTGCGGTGTCCTTTAATTAGGTTACCTTCTAATTTAGCTTTAATGTTCATAAAGCTTGTGTTTTCTGTGAGCATCATTAAGTCTACCCATTTGTTCTCCTCCTTTTCTGTTGGCGAAAGTATGCGTGCTTGGTTAACAGACAAGTCCGGCGGCAGAATGTTAAGAGAAGGAATATCCATTGAACTGTCCAAAAAGACGTATTTTTCTTTGTCCGTATCGTAAACGGCGATAACGAAGGTATTAAGCTTTTGCAGAGACGGGAAATTATGAGGCAACATTCCTGCTGAACGGCGGCTTAAAACAACTGGGTAGGCTTTCAGCCCGAAGTCTTTAAGGATGCTGATTAGGATAAAATTCAGATCAGCATTGCTGCCGCTTCCTTTTTGAATTACTTTTTCGAGGTCTTTGCTATAAAGATTATATCTTCCGTTCCAAGCCAGTTTCTTTTTTAGCAGACGGAATGAGTGGATGATTCTTTCCTCAAAATTCATTTTGCTGGTAAAAATCTCTTTGGTCTCCGGGCGGAACGGGTTGATGAAAGAGAGGAACACGCCGAATTGTGTATTCTCCGGCTTAATCAGTTGTTTATCTACATCTTCCCATTTCTGGCTATATGGTTCGTATTCTTTGCCGGGGAAGTTGGTACCTTGTAGGTCAAAACTTATTTGTACTTTATAATCTTCCGGACACCAGCAATAGGGTTCGTCCTGACGGATAGCTGGGAGGTTCTGAGAAATGAATGTCGTTTCTTGTGCCAGGATAGTGAAATCTTTGTTGATTCCTGCCGTTCCACCTTCACGTGCCGTTGCGTGAAGGGCAGATTCTTTTTGTTTCATTTGTATGTAGTCTTTTCCCCGAAGTTCGATGTTGTAGATGAATACATTGGGAATTGTGATTTTGTATTGGTTGTATAGCATGGGCAGTTCTTCTTGCATCATCCAGTTATCTATGTGGATGAAGTAGTCGGAGTAGAGCTTGTAGTGATATTCGATAATAGTCCCCTCCTTGACAGCGGGTAGGGAGAATTTAAGAATTTTGTATCGGTTGTCAATCCGTTCGAAAGATATGGATTCGCGTTTCATAGGTGTTTTTACACATTTCCCGTTTTCCATGTTATAAGAGCAACCTTCTACTTCGCTGGCCCTTTCTTCTCCTTCCTCTTTATCCGTAGGGGCATAAAACGGGACAGAAACATCGGCGTATGCCGTTCCCTGTGGCTTCAGGATTTTTATGCGTATCCAGTGTTCTGTTATCAGTTGAAAACCATCGTGGTAGGTAAAGTTGCTCTGCCCCTGGTGGAACAGATAGAGGGCTGTGGCAGTAGTATCCGGAGTATAAGTGGTGAACAAGAGTTCTTCTTTGGAGGGTTTACCGTATTTCAGACTGGGAGTGATTACTGTTGCGGCTTGTTGCGGGTAAATGGGTGACAAAAGCTGTAACAGGAGTGTAAATAGAATGAATAGCTTTTTCATAATCTTGTGCGTGTTTTTAGTATTCGGACAAAGATAAAAAAAATAGAGAAAGATTAACAGTCTTTCTCTATTTTTTTTATCTGTTATGCGGATCATGTTTTATACCAGATGTCCGATCCATTCTTCGCGGTCACCCGGAAGGAGGTCGATCACCGGAATTTCCACCATTGTGTAGCAACCCGGTTGCTGCTTCATGGAAGCACGTGCTACGCATACCAGTACTTGTGCAGTCAGTGCAGGGTTGTTGATGCGCATATTAAATTCAAATAGCTGATTCTGGGTTTTGCCCGATACGCCTTTGCGGGTGAGGTTTACTCCGTGTCCCATGTCGAGAAGGGCGTCCACGCTCGGAACCTGTTTCACGTGTGTTTCGTCATTCACGAAATAAGGATCTGCTTTGATAGCTGCGGATACTTCTTCAAATTTGTATCCGTCTTTCAGCTCGATATATACCATGCGACGGTGGATTCCCGTACCCGTAGGGATAGTCATAGACAGGGCGGCTTTCACTCCGTCAATGGCTTTCACGGCTACTGTATGTCCCATACTCATTCCCGGACCGAAGTTGGTATAAGTGATCCCTTTCGGAGCAATGGCTTCGAGCATAGTACGTACGATAGAGTCGCTTCCCGGGTCCCAGCCTGCGGAGATGATAGATACGGCTTTGTGTTCTTTGGCCGTAGCATCCAGTGTGCGTCGTAAGTCAACGATACCGGTGTGGATGTCGAAGCTGTCTACGGTGTTGATTCCCATAGCCAGATATTCTTTTGCATATTTCTCAACGCTGCGGGTCGGAGTACAAAGGATGGCAACTTCTACGTCTTCCAACTCTTTTATATCCTTTACAACTGCATAATTTGCCAACTCTTCCGGTTTATTCTCGGCTCCTGCACGACGAACTACTCCGGCTATTTCGAAATCTGGTGCGGCTTGAAGCGCCTCAAGTACATAATGACCAATGTTGCCATAACCAACGATGGCAGCTCTTACTTTTTTCATCCTTTTATTGGTTTTAGTGAACAAATTTCTTTCTTTTGCTTGCAAAAATAAACATTTTACTAGTAGCTTTGGTTCGTTAGCTTAATTATTTTTAATTTTTTCACTAGTAATGAATATATTTGTTGCGAACGTCAAACTAGATGAACAAAAATAACGTAATTCTTTAATTAGTGTGCTATCATCTCATTGAAAAAACTCTGTGTCCTCTATGTCCTCTGTGGTGAAATTGTTTTATCTTTGTTCCCATTATGATAGAATATGTTAGAGGCGAGCTTGCCGAACTCAGTCCGGCAACCGCAGTGATAGACTGTAATGGGGTGGGGTATGCCGCCAATATATCTCTGAATACCTATTCGGCTATTCAGGGGAAGAAAACTTGTAAATTATTTATTTATGAAGCTATCCGTGAAGACGCTTACGTGCTTTACGGATTTGCCGACAAACAGGAACGGGAGATTTTTCTATTATTGATTTCTGTGTCGGGGATTGGAGGAAATACGGCACGAATGATTCTTTCTGCTCTTTCTCCATCAGAGTTGGTCAGTGTAATCAGTGCTGAAAACGCGAATCTCCTGAAGACGGTGAAAGGTATCGGGCTGAAAACTGCACAGCGTCTCATTGTCGAACTGAAAGATAAGATAAAGACGGTAGGAATGGCTGCCGTAGGCGGAACAACATCCGCCGGAATGTTGTTGCAGTCTGCCAATGCCGAAGTGCAGGAAGAAGCGGTGGCTGCGTTGACAATGTTGGGTTTTGCTGCCGCACCTTCGCAGAAGGTTGTTCTGGCTGTTTTAAAGGAAGAACCGGAAGCCCCGGTAGAAAAGGTGATTAAACTGGCTTTGAAGAGATTATGAAGCAACGGAAAATTTATATGAAAACATGGCTGGAGGCTCATCGTCGTGTAAAGGTGGTAGCTACGGACCAGTGGTATCTTGATTTTGTCAATGAATTACTGCCTTTGGTGGCAGAATCTAGTTTATACTGGGAGACTGCGGAGGAAGATCAACAGCAGGTTGCTTTAATACTAGCTTTGTATTTGGAAGACTGTGTGGCTGACGGGGGAAACTGGAGACAATTTATCCGTTGGCATCAGAAAAGTTACGGACGTTACCTTCCTTTTTATTCGTTGACGGACGAATATCTGCCTGACGAGATAAATCGTGAGGATGTCGCTTTTCTTTTGTGGGCTGTCAATTCTCCGGTAGGTGACTCTTTCGATGGAGTGGAAAATCCGTTGGATGAAGATTTGTTGAAGTTTGCGGATGTAATCTATAACCGTTTGGATGCTGTTTTTGAAGAGGCTCTTATCAGTGAGAATCTGGCTGTGGACTGGATAATGGAAACGGAATTGATGCAGAGAAAACGGAAGCCGTTGCCTGCTGCCGTACCCGGTGAAAAGTTACCTACGAATGTCGAACGCTTTTTGGAGGCAAGCAAGGGAGAGGCATTAATGTTCTTTGATTCTTATGAGGCATTGAAAGTCTTTTTTGTGCAAGCACTGAAATGGGAGGACGAAGAGGATTCTCTTTTACCTGATTTGAAGGAGTTTGATAACTTTGTGTTATATGCCAATCCGAAAGGTCTGTTGATAGGGCCGGATGTTGCTTCTTATTTTGCAGATAAGCATAATCCGCTTTATAGTGCTGAAGAAGCGGAGGAGGAAGCGTACGAACTGTTTTGTGAAGAAGGCTTGTGTCCATTCGATTTGTTGAAATATGCTATGGAACATGACTTATTGCCGGAGGCCCAGTTCCCGTTTGAGAATGGAAAGGCTCTGCTTCACGAGAATTGGGATTTTGTGGCCCGTTGGTACTTGGGAGAGTATTACGAAGGGGAGTAAATTAGTATAAATACCGAGAAGAGTATGGTAATCAAAAAAAGTAATAATCCCTTTGCCGGAAAGGCAAAACCCGGAGTCGGAAAGAAAAAAACTTCGGGAAAAAGAGTCGGGAAGTCGAAACAGGAAAAGGCTAATAATCAGTTGAACAGAAGGGTGAAATAAAATAATTCTAATATGAAAAACAAGTATCTTTTATCTTTATTATGGGTGATAGTAAGCGGATTTGGAATCTTGATGGCACAAGAAATAGCTATCATTCCGCAACCGGCTCATTTGATCGTGAAAAATGAAAGTTTTAAATTCGGTAAGCAGCTCAAAGTCTGTATCGCTTCTTATCGGGGTGATAGCGTTACTCTTGTTTTCGATTCATTTAAAGATGATTTCCAAAAGGCTACGGGCATAAAAGTTACGTCTGTGCGTAGTGAGGCTAAGGCTGGAATCGTTTTAAGTGTGAATCAAACGCTTGCACCGGAGGCTTATAAGTTGGATGTTTCGCCAAAACAGATTCGTATTGAAGCTGCGCGCCCTGCCGGGTTTTATTATGCACTTCAAACATTGAAGCAGTTAATCTCCCGTCATGTAATGGCAGGGGTGGCAGTAGGCGGCCGGCAGGAGTGGAGTATTCCGACCGTAGAAATAGAAGATGTTCCCCGTTTCGAATGGAGGGGCTTTATGCTGGACGAGGGCAGGCACTTTTTCGGAAAAGATGAGGTAAAACGGGTGATTGATATCATGTCTACTTATAAAATGAATCGTTTTCATTGGCATTTGACTGAAGATCAGGGCTGGAGAATAGAAATAAAGAAGTATCCCAAGTTGACGGAAGTAGGTGCTTGGCGGAATAGCAAAGTTTTGGCGTATGGCGATGTGAAAACGGACGGGCAGCGTTATGGAGGATTTTATACCCAGAATGACATCAAAGAAATTGTAGCTTACGCCAAAACTAAATTTGTGGAGATTATTCCTGAAATAGATATCCCCGGACATTCCCAGGCTGCTGTTGCCGCTTATCCGGAGTTTCTGGCTTGTGATCCTGAAAATATGCATGAGGTGTGGCTACGGCAAGGCATTTCGACGGATGTTATCAATGTAGCTAATCCTCAAGCCATGCAATTTGCCAGGGATGTAATTGATGAACTTATCGACCTGTTTCCATTCCGTTATATTCACTTGGGCGGTGATGAATGTCCTACTAATAAATGGCAGAAAAACGAAGAGTGTCAGTCCTTACTAAAAGAAATGGGCTCTACTAATTTTAGAGATTTACAGATTTATTTCTATAAACAACTAAAAGATTATATGGCCACGAAACCTGCCAACCAACAACGACGACTGGTGTTTTGGAATGAAGTACTCCACGGAAATACTGCGCTCCTAGGTAATGACATCACCATTATGGCATGGATAGGGGCTGATGCTGCGGCTCAAAATGCAGCAAAACAAGGTATGAGTACAATTTTAAGCCCACAAATTCCTTATTATATAAACAGGAGGCAATCTGATCTCCCTACGGAACCTATGTCGCAGGGACATGGTACCGAGACGGTGGAAGCCGTTTATAATTATCAGCCGATGAAGGGAGTGGAGGCAGACTTGCAACCTTATTATAGCGGTGTGCAGGCTAACTTTTGGACTGAATGGGTGGTTGATTCTTCTGTACTTGAATATCTGATGTTACCTCGTCTTGCGGCTGTTGCGGAAGCCGGATGGACTCCACAGGAGAAAAGGGATTATGTAAGTTTTAAGGAACGGATTCGTAAGGATGCCGTATTGTATGATCTCAAAGGGTGGAATTACGGCAAACATATAATGAAGTGATTTGCCTGGTATTTTTAAGTATGTGTTCTTAAAAATGAAATAAGGAGGAGCTGGAGATTTTTATTATCCTCCGGCTCCTCCTTATTTTAGAATTATAGTTTATGATAGGCTGTTGACTATTGCTCTGTTGCAGTTTCCTGTGCTTTCCGTTCTTTCTTTTTATTGATGAACTCGATTTTCAGATTCGCAGCTTCCTGTTCTTTCTTGATTTGCTGCATTGCCGAAAGGATCTGTGATAATTGGTAGATATTTGCTGCTGCCTGACGGTCAGTGGGGCTCATGGTCGTTTTGTAAATACGGTCGCCGAGATATTCAACTCGGATATTCTTGTCTTTATTGAGATTCAGAAATTCGATTACGCTTCCGTCTTCTCCGAGTTTATAGTCCGCTTTTTCTATCTTTTCGTTCATATCAACTGTCTCATAACTGTCCTTGGATGTAGGAGTTTCTGCAAAACTACCGTCAGGAGCAATTACTTTGACACCGACATGATGAATGTTATTGCTGCCACAATAAATAGAAGTCATACTCATGATACCTTGTTCATTTACCTGAAAGCGTAGATATGAACGGTGCAGATTCTTTTCAACGGTTTGGGTAGGCCACAGATAATTTCCTATTTGCTGGTACTCCGCATCTTTCTCCAGCGTGAATTTATCTTTGATTGCATCAAATTCCTGTTGTTTTACTTGCAGGGCACTGTCCAGATACGCAAGTGTTTTTTGTTGTGCTTTCGTCTCAACATCCAGCATTAGTTCCTGACCGGCTTTACGCGCTTCGAATGCTTTCGGATACAAAATTTTGATACTGTCGATTTGAGACTTTGCTTCTTCGTAGTCGCCACGTTCATAAGCGGCTTTAGCAATCACCAGTTTCTCGTTCGCTTTTTTTTCAATGCTATTTCCGCAAGCTGTCAGCACTAATGTGCCGCAAAAGAGGTAAATCAGTTTTTTTATCATACTGTATATATTTTATTGTTCATCATCCTTCGTTTACTTTATTAGCGACAAAAATACAAATATATCCCTTATTTTTGTAATTTTGCCCCCTCAAAACTTATAACTAAAAGGAATGATAGAGTTGACTCAAGAGGAATTGAAGCAGCATTTCAGCGAACCAATCTTCGGACAAATAGCCGAAACTGCCGATGCACTGGGCTTAGAGTGCTATGTGGTAGGTGGTTACGTTCGCGATATTTTTCTGCAACGTCCCTCTAAAGATATAGATGTAGTAGTTGTAGGCAGTGGAATTGCTATGGCAGAAGCACTTGGAAAACGTCTGGGACGTGGTGCTCATGTCTCTGTTTTCAAGAATTTCGGAACGGCACAAGTAAAATATAAAGGCACGGAAGTAGAATTTGTAGGAGCTCGCAAAGAGTCATATCATCGGGATTCACGAAAACCTATCGTGGAAGACGGAACACTGGAAGATGATCAGAACCGTCGTGATTTTACGATTAATGCTCTTGCCGTTTGCCTGAATAAAGCACGTTTTGGGGAACTGGTAGATCCGTTCGGCGGTATGGAAGATATGAAGGAGAAGACGATTCGTACTCCTCTTGATCCGGATATTACGTTTAGTGATGATCCGTTACGTATGATGCGCTGTATCCGTTTCGCTACGCAACTGAATTTTTACATTGATGATGACACTTTTGAATCGCTTTGCCGTAATAGGGAACGGATCAACATCATATCCCGTGAGCGTATTGCAGATGAATTGAATAAGATAATTCTTTCGCCTGTTCCTTCAAAGGGCTTTATTGACTTGGAGCGTAGTGGGTTGTTGTCGTTAATCTTTCCCGAACTGGCTGCTTTGCAGGGGGTAGAAACACGGAATGGCCGTTCGCATAAGGATAAATTTTATCATAC
>ERZ779895.3792-NODE-3792-length-11240-cov-17.190523_pt1 | contig 11240 bp, 9 predicted proteins | sample MGYA00511093_ERZ779895 | MGnify/ENA primary metagenome ERZ779895 (study PRJEB29588, sample SAMEA2142970) | human gut metagenome | biome: human gut; feature: human-associated habitat; material: faeces | place: Denmark | collected 2008/2010 ... | reverse complement strand
GGCCACCATCACCGTATTTCAATCCACGCCCCCCGCGAGGGGGGCGACGAAGTGACCGGGGTGATCCAGGTGATCCCCTGCACCATTTCAATCCACGCCCCCCGCGAGGGGGGCGACGCGCCGCAGCTGCGCCGGTTTGTGTTACGAGAAATTTCAATCCACGCCCCCCGCGAGGGGGGCGACGACTATGAGAAACTGGATGTGAGCGGAGACGGACATTTCAATCCACGCCCCCGCGAGGGGGGCGACGCCGTCGGCGCGGATGAGAGCCATGATGTAGAGCGATTTCAATCCACGCCCCCCGCGAGGGGGGCGACCCATCGACACCAGCGCCACCGGCGCGACCTACAAATTTCAATCCACGCCCCCCGCGAGGGGGGCGACCCACCACGTTCCGGCCGTCCGTGCTGCCGCTGACATTTCAATCCACGCCCCCCGCGAGGGGGGCGACCTGGGGGAGTAAGGAGGTGTGGCATGACAGTAACGGATTTCAATCCACGCCCCCCGCGAGGGGGGCGACGCCGCGGATACCAGGTCAAAATTCGTACCCTTTGGATTTCAATCCACGCCCCCCGCGAGGGGGGCGACTCCGCATATCGCAGCGGAGCCGTAGGTCAGAAGATTTCAATCCACGCCCCCCGCGAGGGGGGCGACCGGGCATGAGCCGCAGCACCATCTATGCGCGGATATTTCAATCCACGCCCCCCGCGAGGGGGGCGACGGCGGACAGATCTCCGCGGGGTACCCTGTATTCGCATTTCAATCCACGCCCCCCGCGAGGGGGGAGACGCCTCCCAGCTCGGAGCGCGTGGTGATCCGCTCTATTTCAATCCACGCCCCCCGCGAGGGGGGCGACCGACAAATGGTTCTATGCTTTTATCAAAAGTGTGATTTCAATCCACGCCCCCCGCGAGGGGGGCGACCCGCTTTCCGACATCTATGTCACGGTGGCGCAGATATTTCAATCCACGCCCCCCGCGAGGGGGGCGACGGTTACCCGGGGCTGTCTGTCATCCATTCTCGATATTTCAATCCACGCCCCCCGCGAGGGGGGCGACTCCGTCAATTTACAGGAGGATAAGACATGGCAAAATTTCAATCCACGCCCCCCGCGAGGGGGGCGACCGCTCGAACTCCTGCAGGTAGCCCACGGCGTCTCGATTTCAATCCACGCCCCCCGCGAGGGGGGCGACCTTTTTGTTCCATTTCCCTCACCCTATCTGCTCATTTCAATCCACGCCCCCCGCGAGGGGGGCGACGCCAGGTGGATTGCCTGTGGGGCTGCTTCTCCATCATTTCAATCCACGCCCCCCGCGAGGGGGGCGACAGCAAAGATGCACAGTTTTACCTGCGGATCTTTGACAAATAAGTAGAATTTTTGCGTTTTTTGGGGGAAAACACGGGGTGGCTGCCCGAGAAAACCGGGGAAAGACCAGCGCTTTCTCGGGAAAAGCCTTGCGAACCTCCCGACAATTACTGGTCACTTGGACTTCGCAAGGGGCGGGAAGGCACGTCCCGGATGCCCGTGCGCTGTACCACCGCCGTGCCGGGAGACGTGTGTCAGAGGATCAGGGGATCCTCCGGCAGGTAGGTGCTCTTCGCACCGAAATGCTCCACTTTTTTCTCGTATTGCTTCCCCAGATAGTAAAAGCGCAGACTGTCCTTCTCGGGATCCATGATAGACAGGAGCTGTGCCTGCAGGCGGCGGCACTGTCCTGCGTCCAGCAGACACTCGAACACGGAATTTTGCACCCGCTGTCCATAGTCCACGCACTTTTTGGCAATTTGCCGCAGGCGCTTGCGTCCGGCGGCGTCCTCGGTGTTTACATCGTATGTGATCAGCACCAGCATAGCATCACTTCCATAAAAACGGCGGATAGCCGTCCAAGTCGCCGCGGAGGCAGCGGGCCAACAGCAGCGCCTGCACATAGGGGACCATGCCCCAGCTCAGCTTTTCCCCCAGATAGGGGTGGGTCAGTGTGTCCCGTTTCCGCTCCTGCCAGGTCTTCAGGAATTTCCGACGGCCTTCATCGGACAGCAGCACCGCGCCGCTGTCCTGCACCTGAAAGTCCTCCGGGCGCAGCATCCGATTGTTCACAAGGGTCAGCACGAAGCGGTCTGCCATGCAGGGCCGCAGCTCCTCCATCAGATCCAGCGCCAACGACTGCCGTCCCGGCCGGTCGCGGTGGAGGAAGCCTACATAGCTGTCCAGCCCCACGCTTTCCAAGGCGCTGGCACAGTCGTGCGCCAGCAGACTGTAGGCAAAGGACAGCATGGCGTTTACCCGATCCAGCGGCGGGCGGCGGCTGCGCCCGTGGAAGAAGAAAGCCTCCTTTCGACTCAGGAGCATGTGATCGAGGACGCTGAAATACGCGGTGGCGGCAGCACCCTCTATTCCCCGCAGGGAGTCCAAGTCAGCGGCAGCCAGCACCTGCGGCAGCATGGCCCGGATGTTGGCGGCGGCGTCTTCCAGACCGCAGCCCGCCACGCGGGGCGCGTGATCCCGCAGGGTACGCTGGATGCTGGCGGCGCCGTTGCTCAGCTTGCCGAAGATCATGGTGCAGGCTATCGCACAACTGCGGGCGGGGTCATCGGCAGCACGGTACTGTTCACGCCGGAGCAGCACGTTGCCGCTGCTCTCGCCGCAGGTGCGGGCGAGGAAACGCCCATGCGGGGAGCAGAAGGCCAGACCGATCCCGGCCTCCGCGCATTTTCCCATCAGCGCGGGGGAGGCACCGGCATAGGAGAAACTGACGATGGCTTGCAGCGTGTGCAGCGGATAGCGGGCGACGACGGTCTTGTCTCGGTTTGCCAGCACGTTTTCCCCCTCCAGCGAGAGGTAGATGTCCTCAGAGGTGACAAATAGCGTGTTGAGAAGCTGCTTCATGGTGATTCCTCCGTGGCCGCCCGGAGATACGCGGAGACGGCTCTGCTTTTCATCAGCTTGGGCAGGCACAGTTCCTTTAAGGAGCAGGCGTTGCAGGATCTGGTGGGCTTGACCCTGGGGGTATAGCCCCGGCGGTACAGCTCGTGCATTTCCGCTAACAGCTCCCGCACCCCTGCGCGCAGCTCCGGGGTAAAGGACACCCTCTCGCGCCGGCGGATCTCCCCGTAATAGAGTGCGCCCTCGGGGATGTCGCAGCAGAGCATGGACTCCAGGCACATGGCCTGCGCGCATAGCTGCAGGGTGTCGCCGGTGTCCTCTCGGGGGCAGCCCCGCTTGTACTCCACAGGGTACGGCTGCCACAGTCCCTCTTTTCCGGAGAGGGGGATCCCGACAGCGCCCCGGTGGTATTCCAGTACGTCGCACTGTCCGGATATACCCAATTCCGCGGAATAGACGCTGACGCCCCGCGTAATGAAACGGTCGCCCCGCCGCTCCTGAAAGTCCGTGTCGTGGGCGTTTTCGTGGAGGATCGCGCCGTCAATGGTGCGGTAGTTTTCCGCCCACTGGTGCTCGATGTGGATCAGCGCCCACTGCCGCCTGCAAAACCGGAAATGCTGTAAGCCGGAGAGCTGTAGGAAGTCCTCCTCATTATACGCCATCGATCACCTCCGGCTCCAGACCCGGCAGTGCCTCCAGCGAGATCACGTAGTCGTCTGCAGCGGTGGGGATGGTACCCGCGTCCCGCAGAGCGACCTTGACGGAGCGGTGGACCCTCGCGGAGGAATACTGCCCATCCTTGCAGCTGTGCCGCCACCAGAACAGCTTCACCACCTCCATGGAGCCGTCGGGCCGTGCGGAGGAGGCATCGTTCACAAAGAGGGTGCGCAGACATTCCTTAACCGTGTCGGCGTCCTCCTCGGAGAAGCCGGTCTTTTCCGCCAGCTGGACATTGATAGAGCCCTTGATCTCGTACAGACCGAAGCGGACAAAGTGCTTCATGCCCATGGTGTCGGAGGCGCGGTTCTCACCCTTTTCCTTCTTCTCGCCGTTCACACTCTTGGTGATCTGGAGGGACTCGATCTCCACGGGGGACAGGCTGGACGCCTGATGGATAGAGACGGGGCCGCGCACACCACAGGAGAAGCCCTTGGCGTCCTTGAAGGCAAAGACCTGCCCGAAGGTACGCACGTCCAGCCACGTCTCACAGGCGCGCCGGGCATATTCCTCCCGATCCTTGATGCCCTTCATAGCGGCGGAGGCCCGCTCGCTGAGGCTGCCGCAGCCATCGCTGCACCGATCCTCCGACTGAACAAAGATGGGCTTGCCCAGATCCTGCATCCGGTTGCGGATCTTGCGCTTGATGCACACATCGGAGATCTCACCGAAGCCGTTCAGGTCGGTGCGGGGGCGATTGCCGTTCAGAGGGTCGCCGTTGCTGTTGGCGCGGATCACGGAGACCAGTGCCACAAAATCGATCTTGTTTTGCAAGCTGCTCATTTATTCTTCCTCCTGACTATTTTCGGTTTTACCGGATGTGTACAGCGCACTGCGCTGCAGATAGTACCCAAAGAGATAGGTGTCTTTCAGAGACTCCTCCTGTTCCGCCTGCGGGAAGGAGGAAATTTCCTGAATGATCTGCTCAATGATGCGGTCGTATTTTATTCTGGCGCCAGGCGCCAGCTTGGGGTAGTACGCCTTTTTCAGCTGCTCCCAGATGATCCGACTGGCGTAGAGCGGACGCTTTGCGAACACGGACTGCATCCGGATCGCGTTGGGCTCTCGCTGTTCATTGGAATCATAGGTATCTCGCTCGAGTTTTTCAAACACGGCCAAAAGCCGTCCATACTGATAGCTGACATCCTTCTTCTGCGGTTCCAGTGCCATGCTCCATTCCTCCTTGTACCAATCATATTTGTATTTCCGAAGCACCGCGCAGGCGGTGAACAATACCGTTTCCCGCAGGGCGGCGTCCATGATCTGCAGGTTGGACGCCTTGGCCGCCGCAGCGCGGGCGATATCAGCCGGCATTTTGCCCCGGTCCACCCGGCAGGAGAGCAGCCGCTGTATCTGCTGGCGCATGACGCGCTCGTCCGTCTCCAGCTTTGTCTGTCTGTCGGAGACGCGCACCGTGCCGAAGGCGCAGTCTGCGATCTGTGAAAGCGAGGGAGACTGTATGCCGAAGGAGGAATGCTCCCAGCAGCAAAGTGCATCCCAGTTGTGCAGACGCTCCAGAAGATCAGAGACCGGAAGCTCGCTGTAATAGGTGAGGGAAAGACGTCCGGATGTGGCGGCATCAAAGGCGGCCACCACGGCGCCGGCGTCCCGCGGGATCGTCTCCTGCCAGCCCCGGAGAGTTTCCGACAACGCCTTTCGATAGTCGGAGTATTTTATCTGCTTGGCGGCGCCCCGCCGCAGGAAGGCGGCCTGCGGTTTGGGGATCTCAATGCCCTGCGGATTCCAGCACAGGAAGGTGCGCCCGCCGATGAAGACGCCTTGGGTCGCCGCCAACCAGTGCAGCGCGCTGTGGATCTTCTGCGATGCCTCGTAACTCATAGTTGCAGCCTGCGAATCGTCTGTGAAGCGGCCCCGATAGGTAAAGCCGCTGGTGTCGTTGGCGGAGATCAGCTTGGCGTTGGCGCACAGGTTGATGATCTTCTTGGGGTGCTGGCTGGCGGGCGGGGCGTTTTTACCGGTAACCATGCAAAACGCAGACTTCCCGGATTTCGTGGATGCATAGTAGTCGATGAAGGCTTGGAAGAGGCTCTGATCCTGCCAGCAGGCGGGCGTCTCATTTTCCCCACCTGTCTCTACGCGCCAGCGGACCACCTGTTTTTCCTTGGTGGGTAGCCCCTTTTCATTCAGGGAGATCACACCCCGCTGCGCCAGGTCTTCAACGATTGTTCCCCTCTCCACATAGCGGGCGATGGCGGAGAGCTTGGGGTGGCCGTAGGGTGATAGCTCCCAGCGGTGCAGCTGTGTCAGGTAGCTTTCGTATTTGGCGGGATACAGCGGGGAGAGAAACTGAATCTGGTCGCATAGAGGGTGTGCGCCGGGGGCTTTGCCGGTTCGCCCCGAGGAACTCTCCGTCACAGGGATGATGGTGGCAGCCTGCTCCGCCTCGACGGAGCGGGCGTCCAGCAGATGACCGCCTGCGTCCAGAGTAAGCTCCAACTCTGCGTTTACGAGTTGGTGCGAAACAGGAACCAGCGGCTCCTTCGCCTTGCCGTAGATACCGGCGTATTGCGGCTCCATGGCACAGTAGGTGTCATAGGCTTGCTGCATCAGTCCCATTTACTCCACCTCCCCAAATTCCCGCAGACCGATAAAATTGCCCTCGTCGGCGGAGAAGACCTTCATAGGCATCTCCCGCAGAGGCTTCTGCCCCGGACATTCCGCCGGCGGGAGAAAGTGGATGACGCCGTTTTTCATGACCGGGTACCAAAACCGGGCAGTCATCCGCCCGCGGGTCTCCTCCGAGTAGGCCTCGTCCGGGTAGGTGATGCCGTGGTACATCAGCCCGAAGCCCAGCTCCGGCAGATCGTCATAGGCGCCTGCGCCGCTCCCGAACACGCAGGGCTCTACATAGCCCTGACATTCCCGGGTACCCAGAAAAATGTCCCGCCGCCCGCCTTTTTCGATCATCCGGCGGGCAATGCAGTGATGTTTGTTCTCATTTCGGTCGCCGCACAGCTCCGGGCGGTTGTCGTTCCAGTCGAAGCAGGCCCGCACCTGATACCGGCAGCTTTTCAGATAAGTGTAATACGCCAGATCGTTGCCGCCGCCGTATTTGATGGGGCGGATGCCCTTCACCTCGGTCTGGATGGGGTTCATGACCCGCACGTCCAGGATCCGCCAGATGAAGGTGGGCTTCCAGTATACGGAGGACAAAATGCCCTTCAGCGCCTCATAGGTGGGTATCTGATAGCTGCACTTTTCACCGCCCAGACGCATGAGCGGGTCGGAGAAGAGGGCGTAGTCTCCGTATACCTCGAATTCTACGATGTTGGGATGTTCCGTTTTCAATCGCTACACCTCCTGAAAATCACGGGTACCGGCCTCCAGAGAAAAGCCGGTATGTTCGTTATAAAAACCGTCGGACAACAGCAGTACGCCGCCGTCGAACAGTGAGGTCACGGCGCCGAGGGCCTCAAGCCGCTCCAACTGATAGCGGTAGACGCTGACGCAGTAGCCCTTTGCCTCGTCAATGCAGCCGCGTATGACTGCCCAATCCTTCTGCCCGTAGACCTGAGCGGCGTTCCGCAGCGTGTTTTGCAGCTCGCGCCCTCTTCCGTAGGGTACGAGCAGGGCGCCCGTGTCCTCGTCGAATACCTGAAAAAGACCGCCTGCCAGACGGAACGCCTGACGCAGAAAATAGCGCTGCCCTTGCTTGCAGTTGGCGTCTGCATAGCGGGGATTATCTGCCAGCAGATGATAGAGGGAGCCGTGGGTCGGGGTTTGGTCGTCCTGAAAGCCGGGCTCCATCTCTGCGTATAGCCGGCGATAGTAGAACCGGATGGCCTCCTCGGAGGACAGATCGTGTCGGAAAGCCCCCGGTGTTTGGGAAAAGGCGGTCAGCAGCGCGGTGGTGGCGTTCTGTCCGCGCACGATGTCGTCCAGACCGCGCAGCCGCTCGTCGGTACACCGGATGAGGCGGACGGGGGCGGGCTTCTTTTGCTCGGCGTGCCGGTTGCACCGCCCTGCCGCCTGCACGACACTATCCATTCCAGCGGAGAAGCGGATCACCCGCTGGAAGGAGATGTCCACACCGGCCTCGATCACCTGCGTGGAGACGCAGACGACCTTTTGCCTGTTGTCGGCGGAGGGCTTGTCCAGCGCGGACTGCAAGGCTTGCAGAGTCTCCCTGCGGTGCTGCATGCACATGGCGGCGGACAGATGGAAGCACCGGCAATTCGCGGCTTGCAGTGACTCGAACAGGAACGCCGCCTCCTTTTTCGTGTTGCACACCACCAGCAGGCTGTCGCACGACGACAGTGCCTCCGCAACGATCTGCGGGAGCTCCTCCAGCTTGGCACATCCGGCATTTTGGATGTCGGTGCGCTTAAAGACGTCCCACATTGCCTTTTGCTGCGGAACCAGATCGACGGGCTGGCGGTGCAGGGGATGGTCGGCTGCCTCCAGACAGGGCTGGGTGGCGGAGCACAGAACAATGGTGGCGCCGCAGACCTCGGACAGGAAGTTGACCGCCAAATTAAACAGCGTCAGCATTTTGCCGGGAACGGTCTGCACCTCGTCGATCACGATGACGCTGCCGCACAGCGCGTGAAATCTGCGGATGGCGCTGGTCCTTCCGCTGAAGCAGGTATTCAGCAGCTGCACCAGCGTGGTGATAACGATCGGCGCCGACCATGAGGCGGTGAGCAGCTCCAGCTCCTGCAAGCGCTCCGACGTCTCCTTCGGCTCGGCAAGGTTGGAGTGATGCTCCAGTATCAAAGCGTCGTCCCCTATGTAATCGCGGATGACCTGGGCATTTTGATCCAGGATCGACAGCAGCGGCGCGGTGAAGATAATTCGAGAGCAGTTCCACTTTGCCGCGTGGGTCAATGCGAAGCGGAGACTGGCCAGCGTTTTTCCGCCGCCGGTGGGAACATTCAGGCGGTAGACACCTCCGGGCCGGGCGGCACCGGCGGCACAGGTGTCGGAGATGGTGTGGCGCACCAGATCAATGGGCGTTTTTCGCGGGAATGCCGCCAGCTTCTTCTCCATAAACGCCAGCCGTTCTGTCCAGATTGGCCGCATATCCTCTGGGAACACGGGCGGTTCTATCCCATCCATAAAGGCCGCGGTGTCCATGCGGTCTCCCTCGATCACGGCGGACAGGAGCATCCGGGCCAGAAGGCCGATATAAAATGCGGTCTCCCGGTCCGCCTCATTGTCGTCCGCTTGGGCGGACAGAGCCGCCAGCCGATCCAGCATCGGGGTCATCTCCCGGACGGCGTCGCGGAACAGATGCTCCAGCTCCTCCTCGTCAGCAACCTCCGCCAAAAAGCCCTGTCGGGATTCATCGTAAAAGATCCCCTCCTTGGTCTGGCGATGAAAAAAACCGCTGTGCTGCTGGGGGTCGACGCAGTCAAACAGGCCGTGATGTGAGCCAACGGCAAAGGCCAGCAGCTCTGCGGTCACGTCGGAATAGGAAAGGTCCCCTTCCCCACAATGCCACCTGTCCAGCAGAAATCGGACGCCGGCGAAGGTGTGGTTGACGCTGCCCCGGATGGCGTTCCCGCCGCTGACAGCCTCCGAAAGGTATTGCGCATACTCCTGTTTGTTTTTTCCGGCGTCGTGGAGCAGACCGGCCAAATAGGCACTTTTTTCCAGACCCAGCGGCCGCAGTGCGGTTGCGGCCAGCGCCGCCGTGTTCCGGCAATGCTCCCGGACGGTTTGCCGCTCTCCGGTTTCGCGGATATGGGCAGGATACATGGCGATCACATCCTGTCATATATTTTTTAACGCGCATATGTTGATGCTTTAACCATAGCACACGAAACGGGGCTTGTAAAGAGTTCAGTGACAAGGATAATTAACAAAATACATTGACTTTTTTTGTAAGCTATGCCATACTGTGCAGGTCGGGTATTCCCGTGGATTGAAAGAGTGAAAAGGAGAAGCTGCGCAAGGCATGGCAGGGGAACATCTCCTGCCGCGCCCTGCGCAGCTTTTCGCCCAACGCGGCTATGTAGCTGCTGTACACCAGATACGCCGCCTCCATGGTGTATCGTCTTTGCTTGTGGGCTCTTAGACTTTTATTATAACTCGCCATATTAAGAAAACGAGTTTTGCCATTTTCTAAATGTGTGCTCATTGCTTGCTTTTTGCAACACAGGAAGAGGTGTGACTATCGGTCACACCTCTTCTTTCTTTAACCACTCGATAAACTCGACTCGCGGCAGTTTTCTGGTTTCGCTGGCCTCTTTCTTCGGTCTGCCCTCTGCTTGCCTACGACTCTTTCAGCCACCGCTGGAATTCGCCCTCAGTGATGATACCCTCATCACATTTCTTTTTCTGCTCTCTGGCCTGTTCGCTCCAAGCGTAGAACTGGCTGTCGCTGATACGCCCGGCCTTGATCCACGCAAAGCGGCGCTTGTACTCCCGGCGGTAGATCTTGAACACCGGGTCGTCCGCCTGCTTCAGCGTCCACTGCTGGAATGCCCCCATCGCACGGCAGCTGGACTGACCGTCGAGCGGCGTGCGGCCGCAGTACTCTGCGCTGATGCGGCCTGTCTGGGCGAAGTACCGTCCGCAGTTTTTGCAGCGACGCACGGTGATGCTGCGCTCCACGCAAGTCTGCAAAGAAAAGCTGATCATATCCGCCACAGTATTCGCATATAGCACCGGCGCACAAGCGTCACCATCCACCGGCTCGAAGCGCGTGGTCAGCAGACGGAACGGGAACAACTCCGGATCACTGGGTTGGTCAGGCTGGTCGAAGTGATAGTACCGCATGACTTGCCGGCTGGGCTCGCGCCCGGCCTTGTCTATATCCAGTATCAGATCGAAGAACCGCTGGATCTGCTTTTGGTACAGCGACAGCTCCGTATGCTCCGGGCTGCGTCTATGGCAGCGCGGCGAATAACGGTCTTGCAAAAGGTATCGTGTGTATGCCGGATATGTTCTTGATACTTTTCGTGTTCGGTCATGGAAAATCCCCCTTTCTGAATAATGGCAGAGGGCGGCAGCATTTTGTGCTGTCGCCCTCTTGATTACCGAACAGCAAAGACGGGCGGGGCTGTCAACGGCGGCGCATTTGCGCCGTTCATCTTGACCGTTGACAGGCTCGGCTGGGTTTGCTATCTGCTCACGGCAATTCACTCTCATTGATAGGAATTGCTTCAAGTTCCGTATTCAAATTGTTCCAATAAGAGCCAATATCCGCACTTGTGAAATACTTAAAACCGCCTGCTTCTGACTTCAATTCGCCGTTTTTAACTCCATAGCAGGCGTAAATCAAATCGTAGCTTGTTCCATCTGAGAGGTTAAATCTAAAGCTGGTCACATCTGCTCCGGCAGTTTCCTCAGTTGTTTTGTCTTTTAAGGATAAGCCCTTGAACTTATCATACAGGGTCTTTATATCATTTTCAGCAACAACTACTTTCTTTTCTGCTGATGCAGGCACTCCGTCATAGTGGTACATTTCAACGCTTTCGACATCTTCAACCTCAAATGGGAAGTCGATTTTGACAGGCTCATAAGCAATGTTTATAGGTAACAGAAAGAGAGCTGTAAAAATTGCAATGATACAAAGAGCGATGGAAACGAGAACAGCAATCGTTATCTTTTTTCTGCCCCTCTGCTTTTCTTTTGCCTCATGGCGCATAATAACGCTTTCGCTTTCTTCGTG
>ERZ779895.3786-NODE-3786-length-11254-cov-3.182338_pt1 | contig 11254 bp, 3 predicted proteins | sample MGYA00511093_ERZ779895 | MGnify/ENA primary metagenome ERZ779895 (study PRJEB29588, sample SAMEA2142970) | human gut metagenome | biome: human gut; feature: human-associated habitat; material: faeces | place: Denmark | collected 2008/2010 ... | reverse complement strand
TCGTAAAATAGACGGCTTTCCAGAAAGAAACAGATGCCGCGGACCGTGACAAAATAATTCAGGATGAAGTCTCCCAGAAACAGAAGTTTCCAGAAATTAGCCTTCACACATAAAAAATAGATCGCCAGGGAAACGAGGGTAAATACCGTGTCGGTGACGCGGGTCGGTTTACCGTGGCTGATCAGGTAGGTATACAGGGAGGACTGGAGCAGCTGACCGATAAAAATGAACAGAATCAGGATTTTGATCGGAAATCGCAGCTGCTTTTTAAATGGCAGAATCGATAAAATAAAAAAAGGAATGGCATAGACTGTTTCACAGAGAAATGCCTTGCCAAACACAGACCAGTTCATAGAGTACCTCCCTTCCGCAATGTGTCAAATAAGTAGGTTGCAAATGCTTCTTTTGTCTCTTTTTTCTTCCGGCGGCTACAGAAAAAGCAGCTGCCGTTTTTCAGATGGACAGAACCGTCCTCGTCCACCGAGGCAACCTGTGAAAAATTGATAAGCAGCCCGCGTCCGCTCATGTAAAAACGTCTGCCCTTCGGGAGCAGTGCCATCAGCTCCGAAAAAGAAATCCGTGTGGCGGTGTCACCGGAACTGGTGTGGATGATCAGCCGGTGGTTCTGCGTCTCCGCATACAGAAAATCATCAAGCAGAATCCGCTGCGTGGATGACTGTCCCCGTCCGAGCGCCGCCTGAATTTCGATGTAGGCAGGCGCGGCAAGAAATGTCCGGATCTCATCGAGACACCAGGCAAGCGCCTTTTCCTCAACCGGTTTTAAGAGATAATCAAGCGGATGGGCACGGTAACCCTGCAGCGAATAATCGCGTTCCGATGTGGTGAAAACGATCGGGAGACGTTCTGCGCTCTTGTGAAGCTCCAGCGCCGTGTCAATGCCATTGCGCCCGTTCCGGTCCAGCATAATATCCATAAAAACCGCATTAAAAAGTCCCGGACGGAACGCTTCCAGAAACGCCTCGCCGCTCTCGTAGCAGTCAAAGTGCGCCGTTTCCCCATGCTTCTCCAAGTTCTCCTGTATCAAATGAATCAGATGATTCTGATCTATCTTCAAATCTTCAACAATCGCAAAATGCATCAAAGCTCAACTGCCTCCTTTATTCAAAACCGTGACCATTTAGGTCGAGGTTTGACCGTTTGCGTCGATGTGGTTTTCATTAAATTGCTCATTTGGTATGTTTATAGTATAAAAGTTATGACCCGAAATGTAAATGAAAATCCGTTACTGGGCACGTATGCGTGAACAATAACGGTGTGTGAAAAGTAACAAATCAAAAAAGGCAGGTGGAATATGGTACGGGTAGTGATATATGGAGAAAAACCGGCCGACATTGAAGGTCTGGAAAAAATGCTGTGTGAAATTTTGACTGAAAACCGCAGATGGCCGATGATTCACACGTATATCAGCGATCTGGACGCATATCTGCACTTTGTAAAGGGGAATCCCTACCTCATTATGCTGGCATCCGTGCAGGGCAGACAGGGAGTGGAAATCGTAGAAAAAATCCGGGAAAATAACCCGGCGGCATCCTTAATCTGGCTTTCCGGCCGGGACAATGCCCTTGAATCCTGGCGGCTCCATGTGACCGCATTTGGGGTATTTCCGACGAAAAAAGAAGAATTAGAAGAACTTCTGGCGGCGTGCAGCGAAAGCCTGCTGGATCGGAAGAAAAAGTATTTTGTTTAGGTGGAAAACAGACTGAAATAGACAAATTTGTTCAGAATAGATGGAGGGAAAACAGCATGAAAAAGAAATATAAGCGTGCCCTGGCAGCGGCGCTGGCGGCGGTAATGATATGGAATACATGTGACTGGCACCCGCAGGCGCTGGCAGGCAGTTCGGTGCAGTATATCGAGGAAGTGAAGGAGCTTTCTGATGAAATCCTGCATCAGGAGGTTCCGTATGGAACGAAATATAAGGATCTGGAGCTGCCGGACAAGCTGAAAGTGCGGGTTTTGGCGGAAGAAGCACCGGATGAAGAAGACAGTGCAGAAGATAAAGATGGTGCGGAAAAGATTGCTACGCCGTCGGAGCTTCAAAGCGGAGACGGTGAAGTGGAAACAGAAAAAAGGTCTCAGACGCTTTCTTCATCTGAAACAGATGGTACAGTTCGGAAAGCGTCCCCATCTGAGGTAGATGTTATAGAAAAATCGGAAATAGGGGAGGATGACACTGAGCAGAAAGCATCCCCATCCGATGCGGACGGGACGAAAACCGATAAAAACTGGAAGGAAGTCAAGGTCCGCTGGGTGCTGGATGAGACATTCAGTGAGAAAGATACATACGATGGAAAAACACCGGGTATCTATGTGTTTGATGCGGAATTGAAAAGCAGCCGCTATGAACTGGATACCGGCTTTTTGCCGCGCATCGAGGTGACGGTGCTTCCGGAGGAAAAAGGTCCGGCGATCATCGGATTTTCGGAGTTAGATGAGGCGGTTGCGGTGCAGAAGCTGCCTCTTGGCGCGAAAGAAAGCGATATCGATATCGTTCTGCCGGATACACTGGAGGTTGAGCTGGAAGAGGCGGATGAAACGCTGGCGGAAGACAGCCAGAACGTGCATCTGGTGGAAGCAGTAGATAAGGACACAGAGAAAGATACAGAGGCGGAAACGGCAGTCTGGCAGATCTCCGGCATAACCTGGAAACTGGACGAAGAGCAGAGTGACCTTTCGGAGTTTCACGGCGGCATTTCCGAAAAAGACTATTTCGAGGAATTTGACGAAAACGGCGAGCCGGTCGAGACTTCGACGAAGACCTGGGCGGGCTATGCTGAGGAGAATCAGGACTACAACGGCTGTGCCTATGTCTACACACCGGTTCTGCCGGAGAAATATTCACTGGGAGAGGAGGCAGAGCTTCCGGAAATCTGCGTTCTCGTAGGAGAGATGCAGCTGATGACTCTGGCAGGCGGGGAGTATAATCTGAATAATGAGCCGCTACTCATTAATAGTGATAAAAAAGATGAGTTTAACGGAAAAACCATAACTGGCAACTATTGCCCGAGCACCTGGCCGAGGGATCATTTAGACATCAAGGGCGGTATCACAATTGATAATGTTACGGTCGATCTGACCATTAAAGATGTAACGATCAAATCCGGTGGTGCCGGTGCCAGAGGATGGGATCTGGCTGGTATTTACCTGAAAGGCAATGCCCAGCTGAATCTGACCTTAGAAGGAGACAATACACTTTTGGGGCTGGAGCATGGAGCCGGAATTGAGGTGGAAAAAGGGGCAACACTGGTTATTACGGAGCAGAGTAACGGAAGCCTGAAGGCAGTGGGAGGTGCCTATGGGGCCGCCGGTATCGGAGGAAATGCCGATGCGGTCTCCTATTTCCATGGAGCTCTCGAAACAAAAGATTTCGACGGTACGAAATATGGGACAGGAACGATTATAATCAAGGGTGGAACCATTGCAGCTGAAGGTGGAGCTTATTGGGTTTCCGGAGTGACGGATTATCAAGGAGGAGCCGGAATCGGAACCGGTCTGTATGGAATCGGCGGAACCATTGAAATACTGGGCGGAAGGATAACCGCAGCAGGAGGAAGGGAGACAGGAGCCGGAATCGGAGGCGGAGCTGGTGGAAGTGTAGACACGATCGTGATCGGTGGGAAGAATAGCGAAGCTCCCAATATAACCGTATCTTCTTATAAGAATGAAGAATCAGGATATCTGGGAGCTGCCATTGGCAGCGGATGGAATGGAGTGAGTGATTTAAAATTATCCTGTGGTGAGATCCAGATATTAAGTGGATCTGTGAAGGTAAAGGGCGGAAATATTGGTTATGGAGTGTTAAATCCTCTTCCTGGAAATAGCATGCAAGGCGGCAGGGTCACTATTTCCGAGAAGGTGCAGCTGGAGCTGCCGCTTGAAAGCAAGATTGCTCCCCGGGGAGAATGCACCTACGGGAAAAAAACATTCCGGATCACCGCTTATGATAACCAGCTATCAGGTGGAACCTATCAGGCTGACATATCCCTGTATCGGGAGAATGATACAGAAAGAACAAACCCGGTTTATCAGACAAAGGCAGAAATGACCGTCTCCGGATTCATGGGAACGATACCGGATATAACCCAGTGGATAGGCCATTCTGGAAATATGCAGATGGTTGTAGAGCTGACGCCTTCCGGTGGTGGGACAGGTAAGACGATGGAGGGAAGGGTTGCTTTAAACAAAGGAATGGATGAAACCATCTCCGTCACACTTGGAAAAACCGCCTACCAGAAGACAATGGATCTGACCATCCATGATGGCCGTTTGAGGGATGGTAAGAAATATACACTGACAGCTCAAATCGGGGAAGAAGCAAGCGAAGGCGGCACTGCACCGGATGTAGTAACCTATTCATCTCAAAAAGCTTCCGGTTATCAGATAAAGACTGGTAATGTCAGCTGGTATACGCCTCTGTTCGGAGAGGTTCCGGTATCGGTTCAGGTACAGGAAGAAGGAGGGGAAGGAGAAAATACGAATAGCTTTACAGTAACAGGAACCCTCACGATGAAGTCAGAGGAGGAAACGAAGCTTTCTCTCACCATCGGAGAACCCCTGTATCCTGTCCGGTTCCACTTCTATTCATCAAAGGTGCAGGCGGCAGAGAATGTATCCCTGACAGCCGGACGGCTGGCTGGAGCTGCCTCAGAAGCTCCGGTGGAATTAAAGCAGGACAAAGGCCAGTTTGCCTTTGGCGGGAAGCTGACAATCGATGCAGAAGCAGGCAATCATGCATATGCTCTGGCATATCTTCCGGCCGGAAATTACCGGTTTGTGATAAATACAGGTATTGCAGAATTAGGCGGATCCAGCGGAAGCTTTACTCTGGACAGAGAAACGGTAGAAGCAAAGGATGCAGGAACGGATATTATCGTATTAAATGCGGCAGAGACGCTGGAGGGAGAACTGGATCTTTCCCTTGGAGATATATCTTTTTACGTGGATAATGGTCAGTTGGCGATTTCCTATTCTAAAAAAGCAGCCGATTCTGATCAGGTGGTTAGTGAGAAGTTAATAGACCAGTCCTATGATAATTGCTATCGGATCACTTCATCTGGGAATAATGTGGAGAATTATCATCTCTCCGTGGATACACCAGCCTCCAAGGAATTAAAACTCGTATTCAATAATCTTACGATTACACCGGCAAAGGCTATCGCACCGATTCAGATAAACGGAAAGTCCCAGGTGACCACCTATCTGGAAGGGGAAAACAAGATTTCGATTAATATATCAGGGAAATCTTCATCTTCACCTGCCGGCATCAGCGTGGCGAAGGATGCAAAGCTTACGATTGACAAGGAACCGGAACAGCCGGGCTCCATAGAGGTGCTCAATAACACAAAGGTAAGCAAGACGGGTGCAGCAATTGGAGGAAATGTAGAACAGGATGCAGGAATCATTCACATCCAGGGTGGAACTGTAATTGCAAAAATGACGTATTACAATTCTAGGGGAGCTGCCATCGGTGCTTCGGAAGGAAAAAGTGTAAAAGAAATACGGATTAGCGGAGGAACAGTAACTGCAGAAGCAACATCGTATGGTGCCGGAATCGGAACAGGAGGTGCTTCCAGCAATAATAGAACCGGTAAAATCGTGATAGAAGGCGGAACGGTGAATGCAAGCTCGTGGAATGGTGCCGGAATTGGAAGCGGTTATGGATATGCCCCTGGAAACTCAGCGATAACTGCTGAGATTGAGATTCATGGCGGAATGATTACAGCCTATTCTGAACAGGGAGCCTGCATCGGAAGTGGTTCGAATAGTTCGTCGAAGGTGCTGATTGACGGTGGTACTATATGCTTAGGTAATAAGAATTCAAATCAGAGAAAAGCTGCTCATATTGGAATGGGACAAAGTAATAATACACAGGCACAAACCGATGTGGAGATTTCGGGTGGAACGATCTGTTTGATAGGGGCGGATGGATATATACCGCGACCGATCATTTATGGCTGGGAGAAGGCAGGCGAAAAGTGGCAGCAGAATAAACCAAAAGATGGGAAAGGTAACCCGGTTTATTACACCACAGCGGATCTGACCGGTATCTATGAGAATAATACACTGGTTGAAAAAGCAGGTATTGAAGGAAGCTCCTACGGCTTTAAGGATGTCCGGACAGATTCCAACGGAAAGCTCTATATGTACCTTCCGGCATCGGAGACAGTGAAAGCCTCCTTTGGCGGTGTGGAATTTACCGGAAAGGTTGAGGCAGGCAAGGATGAGAATGTATTGGAGCGTGAACAGACCTCTATTGATTATCAAAGGGAAGTCCTGAAAAATATGGCTCTGTATGATCTCGAATATGCGGAAACTCAGGATGCCGAAACTTGGATAGCGATTCCGGCAGGCCGTGAGGTGTCTCTGACGCAAATTCTGGATAATCAGCCGGAGAATGTGACCGAGATTCCTCTGTATGTGCGCAAGGCAGCCGCAGGTTCCGCAGCGGCAGGCGAAGTAACCGAGATAAAGATTCCGGTAAGACCGAAAAAACCGGATCCGATAACAGATGTAACGAAAGGCAGCTACACTATCAAGGTAAATGGACAGCTCGATTCCAGTTACGAGTACGGAATTTCAAAATCCGTGGATGGTGAGCTTCAGTGGCAGTCGGAGAAAACGTTTAGGTCGCCGCAACCGGCTCACACGTATTACGTAACCCTTCGTGTGAAAGCAACAGACAACAGTTTTGCATCGAAGCCGGCTGAACGCTTGTCGGTGACAACGCCGGATGCATTACTGATCGACGGTCCCGCCGGCAAAGTATCCTTTGAAACGAAGGGAACCTATGGACAGACACTTGATCAGATTTCGGTACAACTGGCAGAAGGATTTCAGGTTGTTAATTATAGTAGATCACCGGTTTCTGGAACATGGAGCTTCAGTAAGGATCAGAAAGGAACGCTCGCTTCATCCATTTATCCGGAGGTAAATGGAACAACTGCATATCAGGTAGAATTTATCCCGGATGGAGCGTCAGAAGGGCAGTATGGAAATAGTTTGGAAAGAGATGTGGTTCCGGAGATATCACCGAAAGAGTTGACCGCAGTTCTTTCGACACCTATTGAAAAAGACTATGACGAAAGTACCGATATTGCGTTAGAGGCAACGGTGAATATAGGTGCTTCGGGTCAGAGCTATACCATCAGTGGCCTGAAAGGAAGCTTTGAAGATGCCAATGCCGGAAACGGTAAGACGGTAACCATTGATTCCTCAAAGGCAAGGGTTGAGACGGGTGAGAGTGCAGTGAATCTGCAGAATTACCTTATCACATATCCAGCCCAGACCGGAACGATCCGTCCGATACAGGGTTCGATTTCAATCGATCCGGAAGCATGGAGTGGAGAAAAAACCTATGGAGATGACAGCTTTTCCTTGATGGGTGTGAATGTAGTGGGAGATGGAGCTCTGAAGTATGAAAGCTCCAATGAAAATGTTCTTACCGTGGACGAACAGGGTCAGGTGACCATCAAAGGTACTGGTGCCGCTGATGTAAGCATCACCATGGCAAAGGGAACGAATTACCTTGGTACAAGCACACCGGCAAAGGGAACGATCACCATTGAAAAAGGAACACTCACCCTTGCCTTAACGGCTGTGAACCGGAGTACCGGAGCGCAGCAGCCGGAAGGGATTCTCGGAACCTACGAGGATGATTTTGATATCATTGCAAGTATTCAGGGAGCGTATGGTGACAAGCTGCAGGGTAAGATCCGCTTCTATGATAATGGAAATCAGGTTCCGGATACGATCCCTGTAGGGGAAGCTGGAACTGCGGTTCTCAACCTGACGAAGCCGGGAGTCGCATCCGTAGGAACGCACCGGATGACAGCCGAGTTTGATTTTGACACTTACGATGTGTGGGCGGACAAATACAACACGCCTGCTCCGGCTGCGTATACCTTCGCGATCGGAAAGGTGGCTGCACCGCAGATCACTTGGCCGACGGCAGCATCGGTGAAGGCGGGAAGTCCTCTGAGTGATTCTGCCTTATCAGGAGGAAGCACCGAATACGGAAGCTTTGCCTGGAAGAATCCGGCCCAGACGGCACAGGCGGGCACCCATAGCTACGAGGTGGTATTTACACCGAATGAATGGGCCTCCGCTCGTTATGAGATCGCAGCGATGACCGGTACGGCAGAAGTGACAGCAACGGAAGAAAAACCGGGAGAAACAGAAAAGCCGGGCGAAACAGGCAAGCCGGGTGAAACGGAAAAGCCGGGCGAAACAGGCAAGCCGAACGAATCGAACAGAACGGATGATTCCGATGATTCGGATGAGCCGGAAAGACCGAGTCGCAACAACCCGTCCTCCGGTAAGGATAAAACCTCCGGCAGCGGTGTAGTCAGCCACGATTCAGTCAAAGGAACGATCGACAGTATGGCAGGAATTATCACAGGAGAAACAAACAGCTTTGTCAATGACGGAAAGAGCCATTGGATGATGGATGAGCATGGCTGGTGGTTACGCTTTGCAGATAATACCTATCCGAAGGGAAGCGTGCGTGATTCCGGTGGTGTTTCGCATTGCTGGGAGCAGATCAACGGAAAATGGTGGGCCTTTGATGAAACGGGTTATGCCAAGACAGGCTGGTTAAGGGATGAGGATTACGGCGGCTGGTTCTATATGGATCTGGAACACGGCATGCAGACCGGCTGGGTGCTTCTCGATGGAGTCTGGTACTATTTTAACCCGATTTCCGATGGAAAGAGAGGGATTATGTACGCCGGACAAAGGACACCGGACGGATACTATGTAGATAAAAACGGTGTCTGGGACGGAAGAAACAAGCAGTAAAACGAGTTTCAAGCTGAATGTCCGTGGGACTTGGCGCGTGATTCTGGTCAGCGAAGCTGACATGCTTCTATCAGAATCACTGCGCATCTTCGCGGAGAGATGCTCTTGCACTAAGTATAGAATAATCCGGAATGGATCCGCAGGCTTGGGGAATCCTTCCGGATTTCTATTTATTTTTTTTCGTGCCAAAAAACAACAATTCGTGTGCATTTGCTTGACATGTTGAGCTGATTATTAAATAATAAAAGCAGAGCAATAGACTGACTTTATGAGCGTACATTAAATGTGAAAAGGAATCAGAAAGGGGCGTTGTGGTAATGAAAAATACACGAAAAGCAGCGGCAATCTGGCTGGCCATGTCGTTGGCAATATCGACAGCTTTTGGGAATACAGCATGGGGAGAGATTCGGCCGGATACAGGGAATAATCGGTGTGTCCATGTGCATACGGCAGAGTGCTACAAAGATGCAGACGAAACAGCAACTCCATCCCAGATCGGAAGGGAGCCTACGGAATGTACCCACATTTGCAGCGTAGAAAGTGGCTGTATACGGGATACAGAGAGAGAAAATAGTGAGAAGGCCGACACGTTGGATGCGGTTGCTTCCAATACAGGCAAGGATGATTCTAAGAAAGAGCAAGCTGGAGAAAAAGCCGCAGACCGGAAGGATTCTTCTGGTAATACAGATGAAAATAAAAACTTAAACGATGTGCCTGCTCAGAACGGGGCAGCACTTTCTGTCAGCACGCCATCCAATGCGAAAGATACCACAACCACAGGTGGAACCGTCACACCGGTTCCACAGACGAAGATCCTGTCATGGTCATGGTTTGATCCGGAGGAAAATCTGCTTGATGGCAGACTGGAGCTCACCGGAATCACTGAGGAAGCTCAGCCATCTTTTACAGAGATTACCGAATATTTACCATCGGCCATTATCGCTCGGGTGGAAAAAGGCAAAGACGGCGAAAACGTTGAAGATGGGGAAGAAAAGAATCTGCCAATCACCAACTGGAGTTGCCCGGAGTATGTGCAGGACGAAGAAGGCTGCTGGCCACTGGAAGGCACCTATGAGTTTAAGGCAGAACTGGAAGAGGGATATGAACTGGCAGAAGGCGTGAATGCGCTGGTGGTGGAAGTGTCTGTGGTGGGAGACCAGGCAGCGGTGACGGCGACACCGAGTACTTATTTAGTGATAACCCAGGGAGGAATATCTAATTATGTTACATGGGATGGTACCAATCTGGCAAACGCAAGCGGTAATGGTTGGGTGGCTACGAAAGTGGATGATCAAGGTAATTTCAAATTAAAATTATCAAATGCGACTTTAAATCAGATATGTATTTCTGGAGGAAGTTGGACGATAGAATTAGAAGGTAATAATAGCTTGGATGGTGATGCACGCCCTAAACGTGGTCTATACATTTATAACTGGTCAAGTGCAACGATTGATGGTGATGAGAATGCAACCTTAGAGGTGAATGTTCCTGGTACTATAGATTCAAGTGCTATTGATATAGCAAGTACTTCAAGGTTGACAATCAATAGAGGGATTGTTAAGGCTACGATAGATTACGCAGGGTCAGATGCAGGGGGATCAGCAGCAATTTATGTTGCGGGAACTTTAAATATTAGCGGTGGAAAGGTTATTGCAAAAGGAATTGGAAAAAGCGCGATTAAGACAGCTGGTAATCCAGGTGGTAATTTTTATATGAATGGTGGAACGGTGGAAGCTTCGGGAAGCAGAAAGGTTATTTTTGATAATGAAGGAAAATTTGAACTTGCGGGTGGGTCTATTACATCAATTTCTGACACAAATGGATATGGTTTCGTGGCTAGTGGAACGTCCACATTAATCAGTGGTGCAGGAGAACTGAACACGAATATTCTTGTTGTCAACACAGGTAGAAATATGTCAATTGGGGCGAACGCATCTGCTACAACAAATGGTGTAGAGATTAGACGTGGAGGTACGCTTGAGAATAATGGACATCTGGTTGTTGATATTAGCCTTACTGGTGAAGGAACATTTACCAATAGGGGTACAATCAGTGGAAATGGAAATATACCAGAAAGTGTACGACAGGATCCGGGAGGAATAACGGTTACCAATTTTGAATTAGAACGGAAATATACTGATGGTAAGATAGATGTTCACAGCGCTGCAGGTATCGCTGCGCCAAATCAGTATGTAGAGTTATGTTACTCAATTGATGAAGACGAAAGCACGGGAACAGGAACAATTGACTCTGAGATAGGTGAACTGACAGTAGTAAAGTCTGGCGTTTTTAAGATTAAAGTAAAAACACTGGCGACAGGAGTTTATAAAGAAGGTATCCCAGTTGAGATAACATTGACGATTAACAAAGCGGATTTTCCCGGTGATTGGGATCTGACAGTAACTGCTGTTAATAAAGAGTATGATGGGAAGGCAGA
>ERZ779895.3785-NODE-3785-length-11254-cov-5.692383_pt1 | contig 11254 bp, 9 predicted proteins | sample MGYA00511093_ERZ779895 | MGnify/ENA primary metagenome ERZ779895 (study PRJEB29588, sample SAMEA2142970) | human gut metagenome | biome: human gut; feature: human-associated habitat; material: faeces | place: Denmark | collected 2008/2010 ... | reverse complement strand
GAGTGGGTCGGGTCCACGCCCTCGTAGTCGGCGTAAAACTGGAAGATCGCCCCGACGCCGTACTGCTCCTTCAGGCGCTCGATCTTTTCCCAGTTGACATGGTTATTCTTGTTGGACATTTCGGGGTCTCCTTTCCTCGGAACGGGTTCACTTTTGGTAATAGGTCCTGCCGTATTTCCGCATCTCGTCGCGGACAATGTCCATCGAGCGCGGCTCCAAGACCATGGGGAAGAGCATGAAGTTTTTATACGGTCCGAAGGTGTCGATCGCGCGGCGGATATCGGAGCGGATGACCTCTTCGTCGGCGTTATGCATATTTGCCTCGGAGCTCAGCGTCACCTCAAAGCTGAGGGAGTGCTGATACTTCTCGGCGATGGCGGACCAGTCGTTGATCGGCTGGAGCGGGTTCACGACCTGCACGCCGATCTCGACGAAGTCGTCCAGAAACGCCTCCGGCTCCGTGTACATGCTGACCATAGCCTCCTCGAAGCCGACGAGACTGTGGAGCCGCTCAAACGGACCGCTTTCAAGGATGAACTTCACGAGCTTGTTCTCGCGGTCATAATTCACGCAGTCGCGCGCGGCGAGGGTCTGTCGATGGCGTCATAATCCGGGAAGTGCACCTGCTCGGACAAAGAGGTGGAGAAGTACGTCCAGAAGATCTCCGGTCCTCTGCTGGACCGGATCGACCTCCATGTAAATGTCCCCTCTGTGGAATACGAGGCCATGCGGCGAAAGTCCAAGCCGGAATCCTCCGCTCAGGTCAAGGAACGGGTGGACGCCGCCCGCGCCATTCAGTCCAGGCGGTTTGAGGGCACCGGTATTCCCTGCAACGCCCAGATGACGCCCCCTATGGTGGGCCGGTTCTGCGAGCTGGACGCTCGGTGCGACGCGCTGATGAAGTCCGCCTTTGAGCGCATGGGCCTCACCGCACGGAGCCATGACCGGGTACTGCGGGTGGCCCGGACCATTGCGGATCTGGACGGTGCGGAGCATATCGGCGTGGAGCATTTGTCAGAGGCCATTCAGTACCGGAACACCGACATTCTGAAGGGGTAAAGCCGAACAGGAGATGTGTCTAAAACGCATCTCCTGTTTTTATTTGTTTTGACGAAGCATTTGTGCAATTTGACTATAAAAACTTTAAAAAATTTGTTGACAAAAACGATTACCTGGCGTATAGTAGCGTCGAAATCAGAAAGAAGGAGGTACACACCATGGCAATCCTGTTTACGGTCTCTATGCTGGCTGTGGCTGGCGGTATGATCTGCTCTCACGCGGAATAAACCGTCTCCAAAGATAGACCAATTAAAAGAAATATGATCTGAAGAAAGACCCGTCCTGCCAAATGGCAGGTCTTTTTTTATGTATTTGTATTCTTCGCTCCGTTTTGGGACATACTGCGGACATCCGTTTTTATAAAGGAGGAACCGCCATGTCCATCCCCTTTCAGGACAGTGAGACCGCCAAAAATCTTCTCCGCGCCTTTGCCGGAGAAAGTCAGGCCCGGAACCGCTATGACTTTGCCGCCAACCTCTGCCAGAAGCAGGAATTACAGGCGATGGCCTTTATCTTCCAAGCCACAGCCAAGCAGGAACAGGCCCACGCCAAGGTTTTCTGGGACCATCTGCAAGCCCTGAACGGTCAAAATCTGCCTATCTACGGCGCTTACCCCATTGAGGGCACCAACCGGATTCTGGAGCTGCTGCGCGCCGCCCAGCACAACGAGCACGAGGAGCATGGTTCCGTATACCCCTCCTTCGCCGCCATCGCGACCCAGGAGGGCTTCCCGGAGGCCGCCGCCTCCTTCCGGCAGATTGCCGCCATTGAACAACTCCACGGCGAGCGTTTCGGCCTGCTGGCAGACCAGCTGGAAAGTGGGGCTCTGTTCGTCTCGCAGATAGAGACCGGCTGGATGTGTCTAAACTGCGGCCACACCCAAAACAGTCTGGAGGCCCCGAAGCAGTGCCCCGTCTGTAATCACGGTCAGGGCTGGTTTATCCGGTTGGAGTTGGCCCCTTGGTCTCCAGTGGTAAAGCAAACATGAATTAAGAACTATGCCGCATCGGGAGCGGCAAGCAAAACAGGCTGAAAGCGACGCTTTCAGCCTGTTTTCTTATATATGGTGTGAATACGATCAGCCGCGCTACACCTCCGGGAAATCCTTGATGAGCAGCAGCAGTCCCTCCTTCACGGAGACCACAGCGGTCTGTCCCGGCAGCACCTCGTTGCTGGTGCCGTACTGGTAGCCGCAATGAATTTCCCCGTTGTCCAGCGGGAACTTGCAGCCGGTCTCCGTGATGCCCCGGGCGGTGCCGGTGATATTCACCAGAGAGTAGAAGGGAAACCGCTCCGGAATCTCCACCTTCTCCGCCCCCACCAGCTCCATCTCCGAATAGTCATCTACCAGCAGGGCCCGTTTCCCCTGCTCCCGCAGCATTACCAGCAGATAGACATTCACCAGCGTATGATCCAGCCGTCCGCCGGAAACGCCTACCAGCAAAAATTCGTCGAACCCCCGGCGCATGGCCTCCTTGGCAGCAAACACCGTGTCCGTATCATCCTTCTTCACCGGCAGAACGATGGTCTCCCGGTCAGTCTCCGGCTTTTCATGGGAATCGAAGTCCCCCACGATCAGATCCGGCTCCGCTCCCAGCGCCTTCTGATGTCGCAGGCCGCAGTCGCAGTAAATGAAAAAATCGTCAGGCCGGAAATATTGCCGTACCCGGTCATAGGTCCGGATCTCCGCGCCGCCGACGATCACGCAGCGTCTCATATCCATCACATCCTTTTCCGCTATCATACCCCGTTTTTTGCCGGGCCGCAATCTTTTTGCGGATAAAATCGCAAAAACCTGAAATCCTAACACTACCAACTGGAAAAAGGAGTGAGCCTATGGAAACAGGCATCCATAATACCTCCGAGATTGGGCGGCTGCGGAAGGTTCTGCTGCACCGGCCCGGTCAGGAGCTGGAAAACCTCATGCCGGAATATCTGGAACGGCTGTTATTTGACGATATTCCCTATCTGAAGGAGGCCCAAGCCGAGCATGACGCCTTCGCCCAATGCCTCCGGGACGCCGGGGTGGAGGTGGTCTACCTGATCGATCTGGTGGTCAATTCCCTGACTTCACCGGAGGTACGGCAGGAACTGGTAACACAATTCTTAAAGGAGGCCGATCTGCCGGACGAAGCCGTTGGGAAGGCCGTAGCAGAATATCTCTCTGAACTGGATGACCGGGCCATGGTGTCCGCCATGATGGCAGGCATCCGCCGCAGTGACCTGCGAAAGCAGGGGGGCCGTCTCAGCGACCATCTGTCCGGTCTTGAGGAGGGCTATCCCTTCGCCGTAGATCCCATGCCCAACCTCTACTTCACCCGCGACCCCTTCGCCACCATCGGCACCGGCGTATCCATTCACAAAATGCACACCGTCACCCGAAACCGGGAGACCCTGTTCGGCCGGTTCATCTTTGAGCATAACCCCTGGTACCAGAACGCACCTCGCTGGTATGACCGCAGTGCATCTTCCTCTTTGGAGGGCGGCGATATTCTGGTGCTGTCCCCTCAGGTGTTGGCTGTGGGCATCTCCCAGCGGACAGAGGGGGATTCCATCGACCAACTGGCTCAGACAGTGCTCTCACAAAGTAAGACTTTCCAAAAAGTTCTGGCCTTCAACATTCCCAAAAGCCGCTCCTTCATGCATCTGGACACCGTGTTCACCATGGTGGACCGGGACAAGTTCACTGTCCATCCCAACATTCTCAGCGACATCACCGTGTTCGTCATGGAGCTGGGTGAAAATCAGCAGATGCAGATCCGTCAGGAGACCGGGCGGCTGGAGGATATTCTCAAGGAGCATCTGGGACTTAGTCAGGTGACGCTGATCCCCTGCGGACAGGGCAGTGTCATCGACGCGGCCCGGGAGCAGTGGAGCGACGGCAGCAACACCCTCGCCATTGCCCCCGGTGAGGTGGTGGTCTATACCCGGAATCATGTCACCAACCGCTCCTTGGAGGAGGCGGGCATCCGCATCCACGCCATTCCCAGCGCCGAGTTGAGCCGGGGGCGGGGCGGTCCCCGGTGCATGAGTATGCCGCTGATCCGGGACGATCCGTAGACAGGCGACGGTTCGCCGCAGGAAGCGCGGCTTTGCCGCGCAGAATGCACCCCACATTTTCTTTTGAGACATCAAACGCACCAGATTGGTACGGAGATGTGCGGCTATGCCGCACCGGATTGAATCCCCATTTTCTTTTCGTCTTGCCGAAAAGATTACCGGGGTTCCCGGCGGAACTGTACCGGTTCGGTACGGAGAAGCCAGGGGGATATTCTCTTTTGAAAAGAGAATGTCCCCCCCGGCCCCCTAAAGAGAAACGCGGGGGGATTTCGATTTCCCCCCGCACCCCCTTGAAACGACACAAAGGGGCGGGCTGCGGCCCTCCCCTTTGGAAACCCCTCTGAGGATAAGGGGAGCGGCAGCGGGGAGAGGAGCAGAGGGTGTCCTCTTTGCGACCCAACGAATGCCATGCCCGCAAATGCGGGGACGCACTCAGGTCATTTGGGTACTTTCAGCGCAGCCGGCAGAAGACTTCTGATTTTTGTCGGCAGTTCGTACCGGCCGCTCCTTCGTATGGGTGAGTTGGCCGCTTCGACGGTCAACTCATCCCTGACATTTTTTCTTTTCCACCGTGCACGGCGCATTTTCTTTTTGATGTCTCAAAAAGAAAATGGGGGGTGCGTCCCTGCGGCGGTTCGCCGCGTCCCTTTGCGGAGCAAAGAGAATGTAAGAAACATTCCAATGGGCAAAGCCCATTTGGGTCTTCAATTCCGCATGGTATCACCATGCTCCCTCGTGCCGCATAGCGGCACCTTCCCTTCACAATTTATAAATCAGTTTATGGTAAATCAAAAGGAGCGATCATCATGGCAGTCAATTTAAAGGGCCGCAGTTTTCTCTCGCTGGCCGATTTTACCCCGGAGGAACTTCGCTATCTGCTGGATCTGGGCCACGACCTGAAGGCCAAGCGGCGGGCAGGCGTCTGCGCCCCCACCATACAGGGCAAGCACATCGTCCTGCTGTTTGAAAAGACCTCCACCCGCACCCGCTGTTCCTTTGAGGTAGCGGCCACCCAGGAGGGCGCCCATGTCACCTATCTGGACGCCGGTTCTTCCCAGATGGGCAAAAAGGAATCTCTGGAGGACAGCGCCAAGGTGCTGGGCCGGTTCTTTGACGGCATCGAGTACCGGGGCTACGAACAGTCCGTGGTGGAGGATCTTGCCAAGTGGTCCGGTGTGCCGGTGTGGAACGGCCTGACGGACGCCGACCATCCCACCCAGATCTTAGCGGATCTGATGACCATTGAGGAGCACTGCAAAAAGCCTTTAAACAAGATCAAGGTGGTGTTCCCCGGCGATGTGCGGAACAACATGTGCTATGCGTGGATGATGGGCGCAGCCAAGCTGGGAATGCACTTTGTAGCCATGGGGCCGGAGGAACTGGCCAAGCAGATGGATCAGGAAGTGGTGCAGTCCACCTTTGCCGAGGCCCGGAAAAACGGCGGCCTCATCGAGATCACTGACCACGCAGAGGACTTAAAGGGCGCTGACGTGATCTATGGTGATGTGTGGGCTTCCATGGGTGAGGAAGCCCAGATCCCGGAGCGGGTAGGGCTGCTGTCCCCCTTCCGGGTGACGATGGACACCCTGAAGGCCACGGAGAATCCTGACGTGCTGTATCTTCACTGTCTCCCCTCCTTCCACGATTTTGAAACGAAGATGGCGAAGGAATGGCAGGCCAAGGGCGTGGACATCCGGGAGGTCACCGATGAGGTGTTCCGCTCCCGTCACAGCGTGGTTTTCGACGAGGCGGAGAACCGGATGCACTCCATCAAGGCCGTGATGGTGGCCACCATCGGCGCATAAGTCAGTCCGTAAGGAGGAAGTGTTCCCATGGAGCAACGCAAATTCCGGATGCCCACCGCGTATACGATCCTGTTCTGCCTGATCCTTCTGGTGGCACTGTCCACATGGCTCATCCCGGCGGGCAGTTATGACTACGCCGATGGTATCCCCATCTCCGGCAGCTATCACGCCGTCGCCCCCGCGCCGCAGGGCATCGGTGCGGCACTGAAGGCCGCCTTCCGAGGCTTTTATGACGCAGTGGATGTCTGCGTGTTCATCCTGATGGTGGGCGGTTTTCTGGGCGTTGTGATGAAGACCGGGGCCATCGACGCCGGAGTCAGCAACGTGATCACCCGGCTGCAAGGCCGGGAAAACCTGCTCATTACTATTTTAATGCTGTTTTTCGGTCTGGGCGGCACCACCTACGGCATGTGGGAGGAGACCATGGCCTTCTTCCCTCTGCTGCTGCCTATTTTTCTGGCGGCGGGCTATGACGCTGTGGTAGGAGTGGCGGTGATCCTGCTGGGGGCCGGGGCCGGTGTCATCGCCTCCACGGTGAACCCCTTCGCCACCGGCATCGCCGCAGGCTTCGCCGGGGTCTCTCTGGGAGAGGGCCTTCTCTGGCGGCTCATTCAGTTCGTGATCTTTGAGGGTGCCGCCATCTGGTATGTCTCCGCCTACGCCGCCCGGGTGAAGCGGGACCCAATCTGCTCCGTGGTGGGCATCGGCGCAGGCAGGCTTCACGCAGACGTGGGCCGCGTCCAGCCTCTCACCCGGCGTCACGCCGCCATCCTCCTTATTTTTGCCGCCACCTTCCTCACCATGATCTACGGCGTTATTCCCTTTGATGAAATGGGCCTGCCCCTGCCGGTCTTGGGCTGGTGGTTCCCGGAGCTGTCCGCTCTGTTTTTAGTGGCGGGCATCGTGGTGGGGCTGATGGACCGGCTCAGTGAGGTAGAACTGGCGGAGACCTTCGTCTCCGGCTGCACGGATCTTTTGGGCGTGGCCTTCATCATCGGCATCAGCCGGGGCATCACCGTGCTGATGAACGACGGCCACATCACCGACACCATTCTTCACTGGGGAGAGACGGCCCTCTCCGGCCTTGGCTCCACCTCCTTTGTGCTGCTGGTCTTTTTGATCTACCTGCCGTTGTCCGTGCTGATTCCGTCCTCCTCCGGTCTGGCCACACTGTCCGTGCCGGTGGTGGCTCCGCTGGGACAGTTCGCCGGGGTGGGCGGCGACGTGGTGGTGACAGCCTTCCAGTCCGCCTGCGGTCTTGTGAATCTGGTGACGCCTACCGCCGCCGTGGTGATGGGCGCGCTGGCGCTGGGGCGCATCCCCTATGAAAAATGGCTGAAATTCGTGTGGAAGCTGATGCTGCTTTTCCTGCTGCTGACCGGCCTATTGCTGGTGCTTGCAGCCGCGCTGTCCTGATCGGACCGCCGTGCCCTCCGGGGCGCGGCGGTTTTTTCGCATAGCACCGTACGCCGCCGCATAGATATGGAAACGGACAAACACAGGAGGCGTCGCTATGAAGAAATGTTTTTTTGCCTTGGTCCTGCCGCTGGCCTTGCTGCTCACCGCCTGCGGCAGAGAACCGAGACCCGCCGCTCTCCTTTTAGGACAGGCTGCGGACTTAAACGAATCGGAACCTCTGTTGGTGATCGACGGACAGAACATCCCTGCGTGGGAATACCTCTATTGGCTGGCACTGGACTGCCGCCAGATGGAGGAACGCTGCGAAGCCGCCGGAGAACCAGTGGACTGGACCGCTCCGCTCTCTGAGGGTGGCACACCGGAGGATCTGGTAAAGGCCGATGCGCTGGCGGACACAGCCTTGTATGCTGCCGTGGGGACTTGGGCGGCGGCATACGGCTGCACGCTGACGGACGCTGAGCGGAACGCACTTCCGGAACGGCACTACGCCTATCTGACGCTGGAGCAGGGGCGGCATCTGACGGAGACCGGTGTGCAATATGCCAAATTATACGCCCTCTACGAGACCCCCGGCAGTGCCTTGGCTCCCGCGGAAAACGAGCTGGCTCTGTTTGAACAGCAAACTGCCCCGCTGACGGCAGAACGGCTCCTGATTCCCTTCGAGTCTGACCGAGAAGCCGCCCGGCAAAAGGCAGCGGAGCTGTTCGCACATCTGAATACCGCTGCGGATCCGTCAGCCGCCTTTGACGCGCTGCTGGCAGAGACCGGAGGCGCATTATTGGAAGAAGCGGATTGGACGCCCTCCCTTCAGGATGCGGCGGCCGCTCTGGAACCGGGACAGTTTTCCGGCATTATCGAGACCGAAAACGGTTTCGTCATCCTCCGGCGTCTGCCTGCGGACCGGGACGCTCTGCGGGAAGCCTACTTCGACAGCCTGCTGCAAGGTGCCGCTGATGCCAGCGAGATCCGGGTCACTTCCGCCTATGAAACCCTGCGTCCCGCCGCCTTCTGGACTGCGCTGAAGCAGGCCTCCGGCTGATGTCATTTTTTTACATTGTTAAATTTTCGTCAATTTAGACGAAAGTCACAACAGTTTTGTCAAAGATTTAACAAAAATTCGTGAAATACAAGATTATCGTTGACGGGGGCCTTAAAAGCGCCTATAATTTCATTTGCAGAGGTGGAAAACGAGTGCGTTTGCCAAAAAATTAACAAGCATCTCTGCCCCTGTTACTATAATCCTGACGGACTTTTCCGTCTAAAAAAACACAAAACGGAGGATCAACATGAAAGAACTTTATGTCGTAAATTGCTGCCGTACCGCTATCGGCTCCTTTGGTGGCTCTCTGAAGAACCCCCCCGCCGTGGACATGGGCGCTATCGTTGTCAAGGAAGCTCTGAAGCGCGCTAACGTCGCTCCCGAGAACGTGGACGAGCTGATGTTCGGCTGCATCCTCACTGCCGGCCAGGGCCAGAACCCCGCCCGTCAGGTCTCTGTGAAGGCTGGCATCCCCTATTCCGTTCCCGCTTACACCGTGGGCATGGTCTGCGGCTCCGGCATGAAGTCTGTCATCGAGGGCGCCCGCTCCATCCTGGCCGGCGATTCCGACGTGGTGGTCTGCGGCGGTACCGAGAACATGAGCGCCGCTCCCTTTGCCTCCATGGACGCCCGCTGGGGCGCTCGTATGGGCGACAAGAAGCTGGTGGACACCATGATCAAGGACGGTCTGTGGGACGCCTATAACAACTATCACATGGGCACCACCGCCGAGAACATCAACGATATCTGGGGCATCACCCGCGAGGAGCAGGACGCCTTCGCCGCCGCTTCCCAGCAGAAGACCGAGGCCGCCCAGAAGGCCGGCCGCTTCGACGACGAGATCGTCCCCGTGATGGTCAAGGTCAAGAAGGAAATGGTCCCCTTCGCCAAGGATGAGTATCCCAAGGCCGGCGTCACCAAGGAAGGCATTGCCAAGCTGCGCGGCGCCTTCCCCGTCAGCCCCGAGTCCCCCAATCCCCAGGTGGTGAACACCTTCGAGCCCACCGGCATCCAGGATGCCGCTGACAAGGGCCAGCCCCGCGTCACCGCTGCCAACGCTTCCGGCATCAACGACGGCGCTGCCGCCATCGTGCTGGCCTCCGGCGAGGCTGTGGAGAAGTACGGTCTGAAGCCCATGGCCAAGCTCATCGGCTGGGGCCAGGGCGGCGTGGATCCCAAGATCATGGGCGTGGGCCCCGTGGTGGCTTCCCGCAACGCCATGAAGAAGGCCGGCGTGACCATCGACGATATCGACCTGGTGGAGGCCAACGAGGCCTTTGCCGCCCAGTCCATCGCCGTGGCCCGCGAGCTGCACTTTGACATGAGCAAGGTCAACGTCAACGGCGGCGCCATCGCTCTGGGTCACCCCGTGGGTGCCTCCGGCGCCCGGATTATCGTCACCCTGCTGCACGAGATGCAGAAGCGCCCCGAGGTCAAGCGCGGCCTGGCCACTCTGTGCATCGGCGGCGGCATGGGCGTTGCCACCATCTACGAGAAGTGCTGAACAGCCCAGCGGCTTAACGCAAACGAATAAAAATCTCCCCGGCAGCCAGTCTGCCGGGGAGATTTTTTACCCGCTTCGCCTGCATGGCGGCAGCGGCAGGGCCATATACTGGGTGCTGCAGGGCAGTGTGCGCCGGTTATGGACAATGCAGCGCGATACTGTACAACGAACGAGAGACTTATCGGGAGAAAAATGTTGATTTTCCGGGTTGACAGACGAGTCTAAACGTGATAAAGTACGCAATACTGGGTCGTTGGGCCCTTATGGGTGACGAAATGCCCCAAATGTTTACAAATTTTTCAAACTTTTTATGATATAATACCCTGGGAAGTGGATTTGAGGCCCCGCACCTGACAGGAAGGGATGCGCCGGGCCCGATGATGAAAAAAGAATTTTTCCAAGTATCTAAAAAGGTAGTTTCTGCGGTAAAGGAGCGCAGTGTGCTATGTGGATGCCGTCTCTTGATCTGGCGGGGGGCCTGTGGGCCCGGGCGCGCCGGACTTTGTATACATTTTTTTCCCGGCTTAGCCGGTATGCACAGCGGTTCTGGCTGAGCCGCGCATATTTTCCCGTACTGCTGACGGTGGCGGGGGCGTTTATGGCTGCGGGGCAGCCGGTCTATGGTGTGGTGGCCCTGGGCTGCATCGTCATCTGGCTGCTGGCCGCCTGCCCGGATCTGTTGGCTCCGGTGTGCCCGTTTTTCATGGCGTTTCTCATGTCCACCCAGTGCTACGGGCAGCTGTCGGACTTCTTGCCCTGGGCGGCCCTGGTGCCGCCGCTGGTGCTGGCGCTTCTGTGGCACTTTGCCGTGTGGCCGGTGACCCTTCGCCTGGGCCGCAGCGGCATGGGCCTGGCCCTGGTGTCCATCGCCACCCTGTTGGGCGGCTGCGACGTGATCACCCGGAAGCAGGCCGTGGAGCCTCTGTCCCTGTACTATACCCTGGGCCTGGGGGTGGGGATGCTGGTGCTGTATGTGCTGTTCCGCTCCCACCTGACAGAGAAGCGGACCTATGACCTGCACCGGCGGTTTGCCGGGATTTTCTGCGCCCTGGGCATGTGCATGGCTCTGGCGGTGCTGCTGGCCTATCTGAAGGCGTGGCTGGCAAACGGAGCCGTGGTCGGTGTGCTGTATCTGTCCTATCGGAACTTTGCCACATCCGTTCTGCTGACGGCGCTGCCTATGCCGTTTTATCTGAGCCTGAAGCACCGGGGCCATCTGGTCACCGGCGGGGTGATGGCTCTGGCCCTGGCACTGACGGGCAGCCGCAGCGCGCTGCTGTTCGGCGCGGTGATCCTGGCCCTGTGCGGCGTGTATCTGATGCGTCACGGCGTCATCAGCCGCCGGTGCCTGACGGCCCTGGCCGTGGC
>ERZ779895.3784-NODE-3784-length-11258-cov-8.873070_pt1 | contig 11258 bp, 10 predicted proteins | sample MGYA00511093_ERZ779895 | MGnify/ENA primary metagenome ERZ779895 (study PRJEB29588, sample SAMEA2142970) | human gut metagenome | biome: human gut; feature: human-associated habitat; material: faeces | place: Denmark | collected 2008/2010 ... | reverse complement strand
CGAGGAGGTTTGAAGAAGCAGTCGGTGTGCTATACACATTTTCACTCAAACAAGGGTTTTAGAGGTGACCATATGTATATTTTACCCCGGAAATCCGGATTTGTCAATATTTAGTTTTCGTCTATCGCGAGGGCGCCCTGGAACCCTCCCGCCGCGGGGGAAACGATGTCTGCGCCGATGATGGCTCCGTTTTCAACGAGGAGTTCCGCGTTGAGCGGAACCGGCGTATCACCGGAAAGCTCGTAGGTGTAGCGCTTGACGGTGTGCGCGCGGTACTTCCGCAGGTCGAAGCCCTGTTTGCGCTGGAGCGCGTTGTATTCCTCGTAAACGTCGTCGAATTCCACGGGGATACGCACGTTTTCAACGGCGGTGTGGGTGAATCCGGGATCCCAGCCGAAGCTCTCTATGTAGGCTATGCGCTGTTTGTTGGTCGCGCCGGGTATCGAATCGGCTCCGCACCCGAAGCTGCGCGTCAGCGCCCAGAGCGCTGCCGCCGCGAATAGTATCAGCCCGGCGGCAAGCGGAAGCCGGGAGCGTTTCGTGTCGTTCTTCATAGTTCCTCCGTTCATATTACTGTAGGATTGCACAAAATTCAGCCTGGATTTTGTGTGTCCGCAGTCTCTGTTTGTCCTCAGATATCAATATATGACCATTGTGTGAAAAGAATACCGTAGATTTTGTTGTGTAATGCACAAATTAAACTGTGGCGTTTTGTTATAATCTCCAAAAATCGAGATGAAAGTTTCTTGAATGGCTCAAAATAGGGCTTTTTTTGTGCAATACCACTAGCAGAACAGACCGTTTTTTGTGGTTGTTTTGTAGGTCTTGGTTATTATTCATAAAGGGATTCAAAAATATTTGTTGACTTAGGCTCTTTATTTTTTCGCCGTATTTTGGTATTATATTAGTAGCGGAAAAGCTGATAGTTCCCTGAAAAGGGTTCAAAATAATTAAGTAATTCAGGAGGTCATTTCTAATGGCAAGCTTATCACTCAGAGGCATATACAAGCGCTATCCCGGCGGCGTTGTTGCCGTTTCCGATTTCACAATGAATATCAAGGACAAGGAGTTCATCGTACTCGTAGGCCCTTCCGGCTGCGGTAAGTCCACAACTCTCCGTATGATCGCAGGTCTTGAGGAGATCTCCGAGGGCGAAATGTTCATCGGCGACCGTCTCGTTAACGACGTTGCTCCTAAGGACAGAGATATCGCGATGGTATTCCAGAACTACGCTCTGTACCCCCATATGTCCGTTTTCGATAACATGGCATTCGGTCTGAAGCTCCGTAAGGTTCCGAAGGACGAAATCAAGAAGCTCGTTGAAGAGGCTGCTAAGATCCTCGACATCTCCCACCTGCTCGACAGAAAGCCGAAGGCTCTGTCCGGTGGTCAGAGACAGCGTGTAGCGCTCGGCCGTGCTATCGTACGTGATCCTCAGGTCTTCCTGCTTGACGAGCCGCTGTCCAACCTGGACGCTAAGCTCCGTGCACAGATGAGAACCGAGCTCTCCAAGCTCCACAAGAAGCTGGGTACTACATTCATCTATGTAACTCATGACCAGACAGAGGCTATGACCATGGGTGACAGAATCGTTGTTATGAAGGACGGCTACATTCAGCAGATCGATTCTCCTATCAACCTTTATGAGAACCCTGTTAACAAGTTCGTTGCAGGCTTCATCGGCTCTCCGCAGATGAACTTCATTCCTGCTAAGCTCATCATGGCTAACGGCAAGTACACCGTTGAGTTCGGTTCTGAGGACACCAAGACCTCCAGAGGCCGCAAGTTCTACGTTGAGCTGCCCTCCGCAAAGGCTGACAACGAGGGTCTGAAGTACTATGTAGACAAGGAAGTTATCCTCGGTATCCGTCCTGAGAACATTCACGATGAGGAGATGTTCCTCTCCACCGCTAAGACCGGTATGATCGAGGCTACTGTTGACGTAACCGAAATGCTCGGTGCTGAGACATTCCTGTACCTCACCTGCGAGGGTATCCCGCTCACCGCCAGAGTATCTCCGAGATGCACTGCACGTCCTCAGGATACTGTTAAGCTCGCTCTCGACCCGAACAAGATCCACCTGTTCGACGCTTCCGATGAGCACTCCCTGCTCAACTAATTGTTGAACAACAACATACGCTGACTGCGGCGCAGCTTTCGGGCTGCGCCGTTTTTGCAGTTTCTACGACATGCAGGAGGTGTATCATGACAAAGCTGAAATACGCCGGGCTTTGCGCCGCAGGGTTAGCCATGAATCTGGCATGCCTGCTGATTGACTGGCTGTTCTGCTACATATTTGACTTATTTTACACCGTTTCGATCGGCTTATTTATTATTGTTGGCACAGTACTTTGTATCGGCTCGGGATTTTTGCACGTCGCCTTTATGAACATAATCAGGAAAAGGCTCATGATAAGTTCGAAATGGTATTTCCTCACAGTTTTTGCCGCACTGGTCGTGCTTTGCGGTCTGGGGATAATACTTACGTTTGCGTTCAGCGAAAGTATATGGGCTGGTTGGGACGGACTTGGCAAGGCGATGACGCTTTTTTTCTTCTCAATAGGAATCGGAGGCGTAGCGATAGTCAGCGGGATATCAACATTGTGTATTCAACCGCTTTTAGGCGTCGCCGAGCCAGACAAGGGTGAGGAGCGTGATCAATGAAATATCTGAAATACGCCGGGCTGTGCGCCGCCGGATTTTTTACCGAATATCTGCTGAGCGTGGTGTTTTCTGCGTTTGTAACTCTATTGGTGCTGTATCCTGCCACAGCTATTCCATGTGGTATACTGTCAGGAAAATTGCATGTGTTTTATACTAAATGGATACGTAATGAGCTTAGCATGCCGCTGGTGGTGTACTGTATAACTGCGCTTTGACTTCCGGTGCTGGCGGGAGCCGCAGGAGTATTTATAAACATATCAGCGCCGGAGCTGTTAACGCCGAACATAAGCAGCATGGAGGGGAGCTACGCAGGATTGGTGAAGCTGCTGATTTTCGTGGCAGTACTCGTGAACACCATCATCATAACCGCAAGCGGAGCGTATAACGTGTATAAGGAGCAAAAAAATGAACAACAAGGTTGAACAGCTTATAAACAACATCGAGCGCTCGATAATCGGAAAGCGCCCGGTAATAGAAAAGGTAGTCTGCGCAATGCTTGCGGGCGGTCATGTCCTCATCGAGGACGTCCCCGGAGTTGGCAAGACCCTGCTCGCGGAAACGCTTGCAAAGAGCGTTTCGGGAAGCTTCGGGCGCATTCAGTTCACGCCTGACCTCATGCCATCGGACGTTATCGGCTACACGGTGGTGGACATCAACACGGGTAAGGGAAGCTACAAGCCGGGCGCGGCGATGTGCAACTTTCTGCTTGCAGACGAGATAAACCGCGCCTCCCCGAAGGTGCAATCCTCGCTGCTGGAGGCGATGGAGGAGCTTCAGATAAGCGTCGACGGCGAGACGCACCAGCTTCCGAAGCCGTTCATGACCCTCGCAACGCAGAACCCGATAGAGACTTTCGGCACGTATCACCTTCCGGAGGCTCAGCTTGACCGCTTCCTCATGCGGATATCGGTGGGGTATCCCGACCGCGCCGCCGAGATGAAAATGCTGGAGGTCATGCCGCAGCGCCAGGAAACTCAGCCGGTGATGTCGCTTGAGGAGCTGATGGAGCTTCGCTGGCAGGCGGCGCAGGTGAAGGTCGCGGATAACGTCAAGGCTTACATACTGTCGCTGGTGACTGCAACGAGATTCCTACAGCAGGTGAAGCTCGGAGCAAGCCCGCGCGGCTCCATCGCGATGTTCCGTGCGGCTCAGGCGATGGCTCTGATGAACGGCAGGGACTACGCGACCCCGGACGACGTAAAGGCAGTCGCGATTCCGGTGCTGGCTCACCGTATCGTGCTGGCTTCCGGGCAGACGGACTACGGCGCGCCGCAGGACATCGTTGCTGAACTCCTCTCAAACACTCACATTCCGATGTAAATAAAAAAGGCGGGGCGTAACGCTCCACCTTTTGCTGTATGCTAGTTTGTCAATCAGACCTCCGATATGTCCAGAACCCTTGAGATACCGTCCTCGGTCTGCTCGAAAAGGAATCTGAGGTTACGCTCGCCGAAATCCGCTGTGAGCGCATTTTCGCTCTCCGTGAAAGAAGTTCCGTTCTGGTACAGGAACCCCGCTGCGAGAAGCCTGTGGTCGCAGTAGAATCCGCTGATTATCTCGATATACTGCCGCAGGAACGCCGTGCTGTCCACCGGGGCAAAGATATCCTCGGGAAGTCCGGAAATCGTCACCAGTGCGGCGCCGCCGTCGTAGGGACATCTGTAGTAGCAGAGGTTCTCGTGTGAAACTCCGCAGGAGATCATCGCAAGGTCGTGGCCGTTGTGGACTTCGTCCAGCATGAACTTCCCGGTCTGGAACTCGGGAAGCTCCGGCAGGAGCTTCTTGACTCGCCTGGAGACAGCAGTGGAGCTTTCCGGCAGACCGCTCTCGGTGTGCGCCCAGCTCCAGAGCCAGGTGTTCTGTATCTCGGATTCAGAGCCGAGTATTCCTGCGCGGAATTCCCGATTGCCGAAGCGTATCATGCCCTTCATCGGGTCAAGCCCCCAGGAGTTGTCGGCGATTATCTGCTCACCTAAACGGTTCTGGCAGAGGATAGCCCGCCCCGCCGAAAGGGAAAGCACGTCAAGCATGTTGGTCTTGTCGAAATAAACCGGGCATTCAAGCACCGAAAAATTGTTCATAATTACTCTCCGATATTTATATTCTGACCGAATTTGCGCAGAATGTCGCGCATAAGAACCTTGTCGATCTGGTACATTTTAGTGTGTCCGTGCGGAAGGTCGTCCACCCGCAGCTCGAATCTCATGTAGATTTCCGAGAGGTCGTCAGTATACCAGAATGTGCAAAGCAGGTAGCGATCCTTTGTCGCGTAGTAGTTCACCGGGGAAAATCCCAGCACGGCGCGGATATCCGCGTCAAGAAGCTGTTCGGCTTCCGCGACCTTCATCGGCTCGAACTGCACTTTTTTCGTCCTCGGGAGGCTCTCCGCGCGCTTTTCCTCCTCGGTCTTGAGAATTTTCTTTTTAAACAGTCCGAACATACGGCACCGCCTTTCTCACATGCTACAATTATACTATATTCCGCCGGGATTGTCAATACAAAAACAGCGCACCGGGAGGAGTGGTGCGCCGTCAGTTATGTCATAAATCTGTGCTCAGCCAGCGCCGAGTCCCTCGGACATTCTCTCAATGAACTCATGATCGCGCAGGGGTCTGCCGTTGAAAATGCCCTCGATTAGGTCGATTTCGGAGCCGCCTATCGCCGTCAGGTCGGATGGGCTGTCGACGTCCTTCGCGCATACCGCGATACCCTTGCTGTGCGCCTTCTTTATCAGCGAGCGCACGAATCCCGAGGACACGCTGTCGCCGCTGAAGCGGTCGGCGCGTATCTTTACGGTCTTGACCGAAGCGTTGCTGAGCGGAGCGTCCGTGAAGTAGCCCATCCCGGTGTCGTCGGCGATGATGTTCATTCCCATGCGCGAGAGCGCCTGGAGGTAGATACCGCCGCTGGTGAGGGTGCCTTCCGCCTCGGTGACGGAAATGCTTATCGCGCTTGGCGGCAGGGAATACTCAAGCAGTGTGCTCTGGAGCACGTCAACGGAGATTTCGCTGTTGAGGATATTCTCAGGCATTTTGAAGCTCACGCGGAACTCCGGATAGCCCTGCTCGCGCACGGAGGCGCAGAAGCTGCATATCTTGTCGCAGGCGAAGCGGTAGAGCTGCCGCGAGTAACCGAGCTGGTCGATTATCGGCAGGAATCTGCTACGCGGCACGGTCATATCTTCATTGCCCCAGAACAGCGTAGCCTCGCAGCAGTGGAGCCGTCCGGTCTTCATCTCAAGCACCGGCTGATAGAGGTAGTAGAACCCCTTGAAGCCGTTCTCGGCGGCGTCGGTGATGAGCTTCTTTACCATGCGGTTGTCAGTGAGGGCGTCCTCAAGTCCCTCGGAGTAGCACACGGCGTCATCGCTGAGATGTTCCTTTGCGAGGCGAAGGGTGTGAGTAGCGGCGCTGACAACGGTTTGGATATTCTCCGCGTCGTGCGGGTAGATCGTGAATCCGGCATAGACGCGGATATGATGTTCGTTATTGTGGAGATACCATGGCGAATGGAATTTCGTCAGCACCGCCTGGGCGAACTGCCGCGCTTCCTCGCGCTGGATACCGCTGAGCGATATGAACAGAATGTCGCTTGAGAAGCGGTAGACCTTCTTCTGCGAACTGCACGGGAGCGCAAGGATATACTCCGCGCAGCTTTTCAGGATATCGTCGGCGTATTCGAAGCCGTATATTTCGGAAATGCTCTTGAGGTTGGAGAATTCCACAGCGATGACAGCGCCGCTGCGGTTTTCGGAGATCTCCTCGGTGAAGTCGCGCTCGAACATGCTGCGGTTCGGCATTCCGGTGCCTACGTCGTAGTATGCGAGGCGCTCAAGCTTGTTCTGGGAGTTGCGCAGCTCTTCCTCCATGAACATTTTGTAGATAACTGTGGAAAGAAGCTGGGTCAGGGATTTGAGCAGGCTGCGTTCGCGGCTGCTCCATTCGCGGTCAGCGGTGCGGGAGGTGTAGAGCAGCACTCCGCGGTTGGCACCCTGGTCGTAGGTGCGGGCGAGTACGCAGCTAAGGTTTTTGCGTTCCCTGTCCATGCCGATGGTGCGGAGATCCGTGCATACTATACCGCTGTAATCCAGCTCGTCGCGGATATCCTGCTTGCAGGTGAAATTGACAATTATCGGGAGCACCATGCCGGTGCGGTCGAGCTTATAGGCTCTTCCGGAGCTCTGCTCATCGGTGCAGAATTCGATCTCGGAGAGGTCGAAATGCTCGGTCATGAGCAGCGTGATGTTCTTGATTGCGGTCTTGGTGTCGGGGCTTTGCAGGAATATCGAGTAAACGCCGTTCACCATTATCTGATCCTCGAAGTTCTGACCGAGGAGCTTGTTTGCATTCTGGGAGGTCTCCATCTCGGCGACAAGTGCAACGTAGGAGTTCGCAACGATGGAGATGGTGTGCACCATAGTATCCAGAAGCTGCGCGTTATTATCGACGATATCCTGATCCTCGCCGGTGATGAGCCATGTTCCGACGGTCTGGTGACGTACGCGGATACTCTTTTTGCGCTGGTAGTCCATCTTGTTCAGATTGATTTTCCTGTCCTGACCCTTGGGGAGGATAACCGCGCCGTCGTTGTCGGTTATCGCGGAGAACAGCCCGCTCGCCTGGGAGAGCGGCTGCTGAATGCGCACTAGGTAGTCCTCGCCGAGAATATCCCGCAGAGTATACGTGGACTGGTCGTTTATCTTCACGGAGTGCTTGCTGCGGTAGCGGCGCATTACGATGTCCTCGCCCTCGCAGTCGAGGTAGTCGGTGACGTTGAACATCATGCCCTCGATGAATTCAAGGGGGCTTCCGCTGCGGTGGACCTTACCGGTGATATAGAACCACTGGTAGTCGCCGCCGTTATTGAGCCGCGCGTGGAGCTTTATTTCATCTGCGGTTCCTGCCGTGACCTGCGCTATTACCTCGCAGAACGGCTGGTAATCGTCCGGGTGAACAACGTCGCCCATGATTATAGTATCCCCTGCGGAACCTATCGGGTTTTTTCCCGCGAGTATCCGGGCAGGGAAGCCCTGTTTGAAACTCATTGTGAAGGCAAGGTTGCCGCTGCTCTCAATGGCGCGCAAGAGCGGCTCTGGATCGGCAAGCGCGGGTGTGGTGGTGCGCGCAGTCAGCTGAACCGGGCGTTCGCTGATTATCGGAATGGGGTCTGCGGGTCTGCGTTCAGACGTCCGCTTATTCTGTGCTGTCAAGTTTATCACCTCATGGGTATTGTTAAATAATTATCAACCAGGCCGTGTTATATAACGCTTGTTTTCTATCAAGTACATTTTACCATAAAACATTTAACGTTTCAAGCCTTTTTTTGTGCTTTTTTCAGAATTTCACACAAATTTCAGAATAGCTAAAGTAAATTAAGTAAATTTAATCTAGTTACTTCACAAGAAAAGCGGGTCAGAGCTGCGGACTGGCCGCAGCCCCGACCCGTAAAAATGTCGGTGCAGAGTAAATATATGCGGATATCGTCATGGATATGTCAATTCTACATGGCTAATCGCTGCTTATCGCTTTTTGTATCCGCCGAGGTAGTTCATCTGATCATCAAAAAGATACAGCATATCGCCGTCTATCACCAGGCAGAAGTCTTTGTTTTCCACCGGTGAGTTAGCCCAGTAGAAAACAGATATATCAGCGGGCGGGGCAGCGTTCTTAACGGCGTCGTATCGCTCGCCGTCGGCGGTCAGCCAGCCCTGCGGGGAGCGCACGATCACCCAGGCGTCGCCTGCCGAGGGATTCCCGCGGTCGTCGTCAGGTTCATATGTGGCTTCCCAGGAGATGGATATTTCCTCGGTGGAGTCACAGCAGTCCAAGGTTTCTGCCCACGAATCCTCGGTGGAGCTGCTGTTATCGCTGGTGGTATTTCCCGACGTGTCGATTACGCCGGATTCCGGATTGGGGCGTTCATTGTCGACCAGAGACTCGTCGGTGGAATCTTCAGGTACTTCATACGTAACCGGAACGAATTCGTTCGCACTGCCGTCCGGAGCAAATGCCGGATTGGTGTGCCCCTTGTTGGTGGAATCAGAAATTGAATCCGCCGCGCCTTCGGCCGGTACAGCCTCTGCCGACTGTTCGGGTATCGGTGCGTCGCCGGCTCCGGGGTTTTCATTTTCGTATCTGTTATCGTTGTATATAATGCCGTCTGTACCTGCGATTCCGTTGTCGAAACCGTATGCGTCGTCTGCCGGAGCCTCGTCTGCGGCTGCTTCCTCGGCGATATCCTCTGCGGAGCCAGCCGTGGCCGCGTTCTGTATCATCGAGAATTCCGGAGCGGCAGTTTCATTGCCTGCAATTTCTGCGGCTGACGCCGATGAATCGGCAATAGCACCGGAAGATATCATTACATTGGAAGCCTTAAGAGATGGAACGAGATTCACCGCAGCAACGGTGATCGCCGCGCATGCCGCGACTGCTCCGCCGATGTACGCGATACGGCGCAGCGGGAGCGGTTTCTTAGGCTCCTCAAGCGGCTGAGCGGGAGCGTCCGGGTGCTCCTGTAGCTCCTTCAGGACTGCCGCCTTCATTCTGTCGATAGTTTGTCTGTCGGGGTTCATGTTTTCCGCTGACTTCTTATATTCTTCGCTGAATTTCATCAGAAAACCACCTCCCCTGCGGGTTCTGCGAATTCACTCAGCAGCGGCTTCAGCAATTTGCGCGCGCGGCTGAGCTGTGATTTCACGGTAGATTCACCCGCGCCGACCGCGCTGCTTATCTGCGCGACCGACATGTCCTCAAAGTAGAACAGGTGTATCACCGTGCGGTATTTTTCGGGCAGTTTCATCACCGCGTTCATCACGGCGAGCCGCCTTTCGGTTTTTTCGAACTGCTCCTCGCAGCAGGAAGCCATCGGCTCGTTGTCCGGGTCGTCAAGGTTCTCGGTCAGTTCGCCGCGGCTTCTGTGGCGGTTCCACGCGGAGCCGGCGACGTTCTTGGCGCAGTTCACGGCGCACCGGATAAGCCATGCCTTCCGGTGTTCCTCGGATTCGTATGTCAGTCCTGTGCGGAAGTACCTCAGGAATACGTCCTGGGTGACGTCCTCGGCGTCGCTTCGGTCGGCAAGGCGCGCGAAAGCAATCCTATACACCATCGGCATATAGAATTCCATTACCTCCTCGAAGTTTTCCGCAGCGCAGAGCGATAGTGTCAGCATATCATTTCTCCGTCGGATACGGGCTTACGTCCGTATGAATTCATATATAATACCGTGCAGACCATTAAAAGGTTGCAGTTTGCACAAATTTTTTCAGATTATTTTGTTCACAGCGACTTTACCCCGGACTGCCGTAAGCAGCGGCTGGGTCATCATGCTGACCGGTTCGTCGGCGTAGAGTGTGAAATCGGCGTCCTTGCCTGGCTCCACGGAGCCTATGCGGTCGGAAACTCCGAGTATCTCGGCGGCTGTGATGGTGATCCCGCGGAGCGCTTCCTCACTGGAAAGTCCGCCGCGGACTGCAAGCGCCGCAGTCAGCGGGAGGTACTGTATCGGGGTCTCGGGGTGGTCGGTGCAGAGCGCGAAGCGAAGTCCGCTTCCGGACAGCACCGCGGGGGTGGAGATGTCGTGGTTTGCAAGCTCGGGCTTGCCGCGGTCGCCGAAAATCGGGCCAAGGACTATCGCGGGGCTGTCCTCTGCGAGTTCGTCGGCGATGAGGGCGCCGTCGGTGCAGTGTATCAGCACGTAGTCAAGACCGAACTCGTTCGCGAGGCGCTGCGCGGTGAAAATATCGTCGGCGCGGTGGCAGTGGAAGTGCGCCTTGAGCGGGTGCTCCTTGTCGAACAGCGGAAGGAGTGCTTCGCACTTGATGTCAAAATCAGGGCGGGATATTTCGTCCTCGGTGCCTTTCAGGCGCTCGTATTCCGCGATATCCTCGCTGTATCGCTTCGCCTTGATGAGCTGTTCACGGATTATCGCAGCGGTAGCCATTCGTGTGACCGGGGTCTCGTCGCGGTCGTTGTAGGTGTTCTTGGGGTTCTCACCGAGGGCGAATTTAATGGCGGCTGGGGATTTGACGATCAGCTTGTCGACCCGCTTGCTTCCCCAGGTTTTCATTATAATAAAAGAGCCGCCTATCGGATTCGCGGAGCCTACGCCGGTACACACTGAGGTCACGCCGGCGTTCACGGCGTCCTCGAAGCACCTGTCCATGGGATTCACGCTGTCTATCGCGCGGAGGTGAGGCGTGGAGGGGTCGGTGTCCTCGTTGCCGTCCTCGCCCTCGAAGCAGAGCGCGTCGTTCCACATGCCGAGGTGGCAGTGAGCGTCGATGAATCCAGGGTAGAGGGTAAGCCCCTTTCCGTCGATGACCTCCTCGCCGTGGACGGGAGAATAGTCGCACATATTGCCGATCTTTGTGAATACTCCGTCCCCGCAGCGGACGAATCCGCATTCGCTGTCGTAGTATGCGTCCTTTGACATTGAAACTATTTTAACGTTGATTACTACCATTATTGTCCTTTCATTCTGGGTTCGTTGCTTTTTAGAGATCGTTCTGAAACAGTCCGCCGGACTTTTTCAGAGAATAGGATCAACAAAGACAATGTGTTGCTTGTGGGGGAAAACTCTTGTTTTCCCCCACACCC
>ERZ779895.3779-NODE-3779-length-11268-cov-23.222420_pt1 | contig 11268 bp, 9 predicted proteins | sample MGYA00511093_ERZ779895 | MGnify/ENA primary metagenome ERZ779895 (study PRJEB29588, sample SAMEA2142970) | human gut metagenome | biome: human gut; feature: human-associated habitat; material: faeces | place: Denmark | collected 2008/2010 ... | reverse complement strand
ACGAATCACAATTACTTAAATATCAGCATCATAAGGAAAATGTTAGCCAACTCCTGTATAATTTCCAAAACAAAAGTTAGTCAACTACTATATAGTATCCTTTATAAAAAAAAGACAGGAGATTCCGGATGTGATTATTATCCGAAAAGTTCCGAATTGCTTCCAAGACGGACGAGTTTGATGATTTGTTCACTTTCATCAACCCATATCAACAGGAAGTCATTCTCAATATGACATTCAAGCGTACCTCTATGATTGCCGGACAAAGGATGTGGCCGGTATTTTTCAGGGACCATACCTGTTTCAGACAGATGCGTAAGACCGGACAGCCTACAACTTGGCGACCTGGGTGGCGTTGCGATATTCGGTGGGGGTCTGGCCGGTCATATGGCGGAAGGCGGTGAAGAAATAGTCATGATTGTTGTAGCCAACATTGTAGGCCACCTCCTTGACGCTCATCGTCGTGTTGGTCAGCAGCTCCTTGGCCTTGCTCATCCGCACCTCGTTGATGAACCTCGCCGGCGAGAACCCGGTATATTCCTTGAAAGTCTTGCGGAAAGAGGAATAGCTCAGGCACAGCTTCGCCGCCACCTCCTCCGGAGAGATCGTCATATAATGGCTGTGGATCATCACCTTCGCCTGACTGATCTTGTTCGCCGTGTCCGACTCCTGGAACTGCGAGTTCCTGTCGTAGAAATACGCGAGGCTGAGCAGTCGGTCCACTATGCCGGCCAGAACCTGCTGGAAACCAGACTCCTGAGCCACGGCGGCGTTGATCGCGGAAGTGTAGAGGTTCACTATGTCCACGTGGATATTCACCTTGAACAGCGGTCTGTCCTTCGAGAAAAAGCCCTGCCTGATCAGATTGTCGATGAACTCCCCGTTGAAGCCGATCCAATATTCCTTCCACCCCGTCGATTTGTCAGGATAGTAGGAATGCCACTCGCCCGGGAAAAGCAGGAACATCATCCCGCCTTTGACCGGGATTGACTTCGACCGTCCCAAGGTCTCGCAGGAAAACCGGCCCTTGCCTTCTGTTATGTAAAGGAGCTGATATTCCTGGAGAATCCTTCCGCTGGCGACGGAAAACACATAGCGCGACGGATGGTTGCGAGGCGGATAGTCCATTCCGGGAGCGATCTCCTGAAAACCCACCGAGTTGACGGCAGTTCCCCACTTGAGGTCAACAGGATTAACCGCCAAATATTTGAGATGAACCGAAGCCATAGTTTGCAGACCTTTTGTTACTAATTGTGCGTCACAAATATAGCAAAAAATAATTCCCAATCAAATTTCCAAGTTATAATATCAAAATATTCAGCGGTAAAACAGCGAAAAAAAACAAAATTTGTAAAGCACAAAAAAGCCACGTAATTTATGAAATTTCTAGCATTTGATCTCGGAGCCACGAGCGGCAGAGCCATCATCGGAACTGTCGAAAACGATAAGCTTACCTCAGAGGAAGTCTATAGATTCCCGAACGCCGTCAAGGAGATAGACGGAAAATATTACTGGGACATCAATTCCCTCTTCGACCACTTCAAAGCGGCTCTGAAAAAGGTCGCCGGAATGGGCGTGAAGATCGAATCGATCGGTATCGACACCTGGGGCGTGGATTTCGGCCACATCGGCAAGGACGGCGGAATCATCGGAATGCCAAGGGCTTACAGGGATCCTTACACCGACGGAATCCCTGAGGAGGTCTTTGAAATCATCCCCCGCGAGGAGCTCTACTCCGTCACCGGAGTCCAGATAATGAACTTCAACACCATCTTCCAGCTCTACGCGCAAAGCAAGGAAGCCGGTTCAAGGCTGCCTCAGACCGACAAGATCCTCTTTATGCCTGACCTGCTGGCGTATATGCTGACCGGAGAGATGGTCTGCGAATATACCGACGCGTCCACATCGGGCCTCATCAACCCGCGCACAAGGGACTTCCAGAGAGACCTGCTTGAGCGTCTCAGAATCAACCCTTCCCTACTGCTTGACATCACCCAGCCGGGTACTAAGGTCGGTGTGCTCAAAAAGGAACTTTGCGAGGAGACCGGAATGGAGGCGGTTCCTGTGATCGCCGTAGCCGGACACGACACAGCCTCAGCCATCGCCGCCGTACCTGCGTCCGGCGAGAACTTCGCCTACCTCAGCAGCGGCACCTGGAGCCTGATGGGCATCGAGTCCAAGACCCCGATCATCGATGAAAAGTCTTATGAATATAACCTCACGAACGAGGGTGGAATAGAAGGCACGACCAGATTCCTCAAGAATATCACGGGAATGTGGCTGCTGGAGCAGAGCCGCAAGACCTGGGAGGCGGAAGGCCGGGAATATTCATACGCCCAGATGGAGGCTATGGCCCGCGAGGCCATCGACTTCCCGTCCACGATCAACCCGGACGATCCACGTTTCGCCGCTCCGAAGGATATGTACGCCGAGATCAAGGCGGCCCTTCAGGAGTCAGGCCAGAGGGTTCCGGAGAATGATGGTGAGATGATCAGCTGCATCTATCACAGCCTCACCAAGAGGTACAAGGAAGTCATCGGGATGCTTCAGGGATTCGCGTCATTCAAGATCGAGAAACTCCACGTGATCGGTGGCGGATCGGCCAACAAACTTATGTGCCAGCTGACGGCCGACACACTCGGAATCCCTGTCATCGCAGGTCCGATGGAGGGCACGGCGATCGGCAACATCATGCTCCAGACCAAGGTGGCCGGCCTTGTGGGAGACCGTTGGGATATGCGCCGCATCATCGGAAACTCCATCCAGACAATCACCTACGAGCCAAGGAGTTAGTCCACAACGACAAAGAGCGGACTGTTCCGGAATCAATTTTGAGAATATAACAAATCATAAACTAAAAATAATATGAACGAGAATCTGATAACCAAGGCCTATGAGATGGCCAAAGAGCGTTACGCCGCCATCGGCGTGGACACAGACAAAGCGATAGAGCTTCTTGAGAAGACCCCGATCTCCCTCCAGTGCTGGCAGGCTGACGACGTGATGGGCTTCGAGAACGACACCGCCCTCACAGGCGGAATCCAGGCGACCGGCAACTACCCTGGCCGCGCCCGCAACATCGACGAGCTCCGCAGCGACATCAAGTTCGTGAAGAGCCTCCTCGGTGGAACACAGCGTCTGAACCTGCACGAGATCTACGGTGATTTCCAGGGCAAGCTCATTGACCGTGACGAGGTTGAGCCGGCTCACTTCCAGAGCTGGATGGAATGGGGTAAGGAGAACGGGATGAAGCTCGACTTCAACTCCACATCCTTCTCGCATCCTAAGAGCGGTGACCTCTCACTCGCCAACCCGGACAAGTCCATCCGTGACTTCTGGATCGAGCACACAAAGCGTTGCCGCAGGGTGGCCGACGCGATGGGCAAGTTCCAGGGCGACCCTTGTATCATGAACATCTGGGTTCACGACGGATCGAAGGACCAGACCGTGGAGCGTCTCCGCTACCGTGAGATTATGGCGCAGTCCCTGGACGAGATTCTCGCCGAGGATCTGCCGGGAATGAAGACCTGCCTTGAGGCTAAGCTCTTCGGAATCGGCCTTGAGAGCTACACCGTCGGCTCACACGACTTCGTGACCGGCTACTGCTCGACCCGCAAGCTTATGTACACCCTTGACACAGGCCACTACGAGCAGACCGAGAACATCAGCGATATGGTCGCTTCCCTCCTTCTCTTCGTGCCTGAGCTGATGCTCCACACTAGCCGTCCTGTACGTTGGGATTCCGACCACGTTGTCACGATGAACGACCAGACCCTCGACCTGTTCAAAGAGGTTGTCCGCGCAGGTGCCCTCGACCGCACACACATCGGTCTTGACTACTTCGACGCATCGATCAACCGCATCGGAGCCTACATCATCGGCACCCGCTCGACCCAGAAGTGTATGCTTCAGGCCTTCCTTGAGCCGCTTGAGACCCTCCGCAAGTACGAGGACAACGGCAAGTACTTCCAGCGTCTCGCCCTTCTGGAAGAGGCCAAGTCACTTCCGTTCGGAGCCGTTTACGACTACTTCAACCTCAAGAACGGTGTTCCTGTAGGCCAGGACTTCATCGCTTCCGTCGAGAAGTACGAGGCTGACGTCACCTCAAAGAGGTAATAAAAAGACTCTAAACAGAGAAGCCGGCCATTTCATCGGTCGGCTTCTTCGTTTTTCAGATAATTTTCAAAATAAGACTATTCAAACACAAGGAGGGCGATGCTTTGAGGTGCCAGAACATGCCCGTCAGACGTGGATGACAGAGCGGTGTCTTCCGGCGATTGAGCCAAAACCAACTTCCTGGCCGGGACAGAAACCTTGAATTCCAAAGGAGTGTCCTCGGAAATATTCCAGACCACAACGCCGGTCTTCCTGCCGGAGACGAAAGATTCGGCCGGAAACATGGTACGTTCCCGCTCACGCAGGGAAGAGTCACTGGCGTACTTTATGAAATCCCTCAATATGTCCATGTCATAGAATTTCAAACGTTCCCTGAATGAATGGCGGACTAGAAATAATAAGTGTAGCTCATGCCAAGGAATGGAGAGATTTTATCGAATCCTTTGAACATACCTTTAATATAATGAATATAGTAACAGTGCCAGTCACCTTTGGCCCATGCGAAACCGTATGACGCTTTAATGGCACGTGATGCCTGAAAACCATATTGGCAGCCAACACCAACATACATTGACGTATATTCGGAAGTGATGACATTCCAGTTCAAATCCACCGGAATCACCATCTCATTTACGGTCAGGCTTTCCTTTGAGCCATAGGAAGAATCATCATATCTTATTTTTGTGTAGGCCATCAGAGCCTTGGCTCCGATAATAAGATTCAACGGATGTCTCTGGTCTCCGAACCTTATCATCCCACCTGCAGCTATTGAGAAAGGATATGCCTCATAACCAGTGTCATAAGAATATCCAACATCCGCTGACAAAGTTAATCCAAAGCGTATGCAAGATTGGCTGGACCTATAACTTCCGCGGGATGATGCATCTGACGACCTACTTTGTGACGCCGATGTCTTGTAAACCGAGGAATATGCTTCATTATTCCGGGTGGCGGTGGCGTATTTGTCGCTCACATACCTGATTGTCTCGTCATCAGCGGCATATTCCATGGCCATTCTTTTGTCCGCGTAGGAGGATTCAGACGTGAACTTGTCCGCCATCAGGCGGGCGATCTTGCTGGAGGCGCGCTTGTCATAGGAACTGGCGGGATAATCCTTGCGGAATTGCTTCAGCGCGTCGATGGTGTTGACACGGAGGGCGTTGAAATAAGCCTGCGAGGTTGACAGGTCGGCGATGGCGTCATCGGCCTCCTGTTTGTAGATCCGGTGCTCGGACTCGGCGAGATATCGCTTGTAGGAATCTATCGTATTCTGGCCTTTGGCTTTCAGCCAGAGAGGAAGATCATCGATCCTGTCGGCCACATCCTCCCGGAACGCGGAATCCGGATATTTCTTCATGAACGCATCGAGACTGACGACGCTTTGGCTGGCGACGGCATCGGTGTAATCCTTCCGTTCCATCGCGACACATTTGTCCAGAATCGCTTTCGCATCGGTGCTTGCAGGGTACTTGGCCAGAATCTTCCTGGCAAGATCCGCGGCGCCGGTCACATTGCCGCTGTTGTAGCGGGCCTCCGCCTGACGTATGGCGGAACCAACGTCCTGGATCAGAACGATTCCCGAACCGGAAACGCGGGCATGGCATGGAACCGGACCACATACGGCCGCCATACCAAGTATAAGGCTGAAAACTATATTTCTCATCAGAATCTTGGGTCTAAGTCATTAGCCGCGTTGTTGTACTTTATTGAATTGTACCTGGACAGGAAAGCGGCGTTTGAATATGATTTCTTCTCCAAATACTCTTTCCCTTTCCGGACTTTCTGGTAATCCCTGTCGAAACCATCCTTGTCAAGTTGCCTGATCTCGTAGGCATACTCAAGAACCTGCTCGACCTGTTCCTCATCAAACCATTCGTAAAAGACCTGTCTGAATCCGTCGTTCGCATCCAGAAGTATCTCTCTTGAGAAAAACTGTATTCCTGAGTTGGCTATTAAAGTCTGGACCATAAGTCTCGTTTTATTTTGGGGTTATCATATTTTGCGGCTCCACTCTGCCCAGTGGTATGGCATTGCCGCTAATATAACGAATTTTGTCCGGAAAGCGAACATCTTTCTGAACCAATGAATATACGTGGCGGATAAGCGGCTCATATTCAATTAAAAGACCAAAGTCCTGACGCTGGTAACGGCATCAGGACTTCGGTCTTTATATTCATTTACAGCACGTTAAGTGCCACGGCTATTTTTTCAGGCCGGAGTTGAGGAAGGCTATGAAACCATCAACGGAAAGATTATAGCCACGGACCGGGGCAAGCTGGTTGCCTTCGGCGTCAAGAAGGGCATAGTTCGGCTGGGCGTTTACTCCGAACCGTGTACGGGCTATGTAAGAGTTCACACGACCGATCTCCTTCAAGGTCTTGCCATCCGGAGTGGTCAGCCATTCCTCCTCATCGAGTTTGGTCTTGTCATCCACATAAAGAGCCACAAGGACATATTCATTCCTGAGAATATTCAGGACTCTCGGATCGCTCCAGACGCGCTGTTCCATCTCGCGGCAGTTGACGCAGCCGTGGCCGGTGATGTCGACGAAGACGGGTTTGCCCTGGGCCTTAGCGGCGGCGAGGCCTTCCTCCAGGGTGAAGTAGCCGGTCAGACCAAGCGGCATCTTGAGGTCGTACTTCTGGCCGTAGGTGGAGACACCGGTCACTGAGCTTGTCGATGTGCTGGTTTCTTCGGTCGCTTCGATGGTCACTGAGCCTGTCGAAGTGACCGTTCCCACCGGAGTGTCCGCATAATTGTAAACCACAAAATCCTGAGTCTCAAGCGGAGGAAGGTAGCCGGACAGAGCCTTCAGCGGAGCGCCCCACATTCCCGGAATCATATAGACCACGAATGTGAAGACGGCGATCGCAAGGCCAAGCCTCGGCACAGAGACATGCTCCACAGGATCGTCATTCTTGAAACGTAGCTTGCCAAGAAGGTAAAATCCGAGAAGCGAGAACGTGACGATCCATATTCCTAAATATACTTCCCTGTCAAGCAGTCCCCAGTGGTAGGTCTGGTCAGCGACGCTGAGGAACTTGAAGCCAAGCGCCACCTCGATGAAGCCGAGCACGACCTTGACACTGTTGAGCCAAGAGCCGGACTTGCCTTTCATCTTTTTCAGCAGCGACGGGAACATCGCCAGGATCGTGAACGGCAAGGCGAAGGCGACGGAGAAGGCGAGCATCGTGACCATCGGAGTCCAGAACTCTCCCTGAGTTGATTTGATCAGCACCGTGCCGACAATAGGACCGGTGCATGAGAATGACACCAGCACAAGGGTCAGAGCCATGAAGAATATGCCGCCGAGTCCTTTGCCGCTGGACTTCGCGTCACTCTTGTTGGCAAGGCTGGACGGCAGCTCTATCTCGAAGGCGCCGAAGAAGGATGCCGCGAAAATCATGAACACGATGAAGAATATCAGGTTCGGCAGCCAGTGTGTCGCAAGCCAGTTGAATATGTCGGCGGTGACCGTATTCCCTCCGATTATCCATGTCAGGCCGATGATCACACTGATCGGAACAGTGTACAAAAGGACAATGAAGAGACCGTAGATGAAAGCCTTGAAGCGGCCTTCAGCGGCGGTCGAGGACTGTTTCATGAAGAACGACACCGTCATCGGCACCATCGGGAACACACATGGGGTCATCAGCATGGCGAATCCCCACAGGATGGCTTCGATGATCAAAGCCCACAGAGACCCTTCGTTATCGCTATTATCACCGGATGCGATACCGGCCTCAAGCGATGAAGAGGCCTCTTCCGACTTAGTGTCAATGGTAACGTCATCCGAAGACGCACTCGCCGCAGGTACAGCCGCAGCAAGCGGAACGGAGAATTCCCATGATTCCGGAGCCGCGCAGAACCTGTCGTTGCATCCGCTCCATGAGACTTCACCTGTGACCGTGGCCTCACTGCCGGTCAGTTTGACCCTTTGAGTGAGTGTCACAGAATCAAAGAAAACTTTTTCTCCTTGGAAATCAGACGGTTTTGTCACCTGATTGAGACCACCGACCAATGAATATCCTTGATCGGAGGCGAATTCGATGGAAATAGGATTGTAGGCATGATCCACAGTGTAGATGTGCCATCCATCCACAATGCTGGCCTTGAATGTCAGTTCATAGACATTCTCTGAAACCACCTTGCTGGAAACCGACCACTTGGCGGTGGCCTCCGGGGCTTGCGCAAAAGAGGCCACACTCCCGATAAGGAGTGCAGCCACCAACGCCACAGCTTTTTTGAAAGTATGTGTCATAGCGTCAAAACATTTGCCGTTATATTCAGAATGTTATTTAGCGTAGGCTACGGAACGGGTCTCTCTGATCACAGTGATCTTGACCTGTCCCGGATAAGTCATCTCCTCCTGGATCTTCTGGGCGATGTCAGCGGAGAGTCTTCCGGCCTGGTCATCGCTGACCTCCTCGGCGCCAACAATGACGCGGAGCTCGCGGCCGGCCTGGATGGCGTAGCTCTTTGTGACTCCCGGATAGGCGGCGGCAAGGTCTTCCATTCCCTTGAGCCTCTTGATGTAAGACTCGATGACCTCACGACGGGCTCCAGGACGGGCACCGGAAATCGCATCACCGATCATTACGATAGGAGAGATGATCGATGTCATCTCGATCTCTTCGTGGTGCGCGCCGATGGCGTTGCAGATCTCAGGCTTTTCCTTGTACTGCTCGGCCAGTTTCATACCAAGCAATGCGTGTGGAAGCTCCGGCTCCTCCTCGGAAACCTTACCGATGTCGTGCAGGAGACCGGCCCTCTTGGCGAGCTTAGGATTCAGACCGAGCTCGGCTGCCATGATGGCGCAGATGTTGGCGACCTCACGGGAGTGCTGGAGCAGGTTCTGACCGTAGGATGAACGGTATTTCATTCGGCCGATCAGTTTCACGAGCTCGATGTTCAGTCCGTGGATCCCAAGGTCTATGCAGGTTCTCTTACCTGTCTCAAGTATCTCGTCCTCAAGTTGTTTCTGAACCTTGGTCACAACTTCCTCGATACGCGCCGGGTGGATTCGTCCGTCAACGACAAGCTGGTGCAGGGCGAGTCTGGCAACTTCCCTGCGGACAGGATCGAACGCGGAAAGAAGAATGGCGTCAGGTGTGTCGTCAACCACGATCTCGACACCTGTGGCAGCCTCAAGGGCACGGATATTACGTCCCTCACGACCGATAATCCTTCCCTTGATCTCATCGTTCTCGATCGGGAATGTCGTCACGGCGTTCTCGATGGCGGTCTCGGTGGCCGTTCTCTGGATGGTGTTGATGACGATTCTCTTGGCCTCCTTGGAAGCGTTCAGGCGAGCCTCGTCCATCGTGTCGTTGATGTAGGCCTGAGCCTCGGTCCTCGCCTCAGCCTTCATATTCTCAATAAGAATGTTCTTGGCTTCCTGCGCGCTCATTCCGGCGATCGTCTCAAGCTGCTTGTTGGCCTGGGCGCTGAGTCTTTCATATTCCTCAGTCTTCTTGGTCAGGGTCTCCTGCTGGGCCTGGAAACTCGCCTTGGCGTTGTCAGCGTCACGCATCTTCCTCTGAAGCTCGGAATTCTGCTGGTTCAGAGAGTTCTCCTTCTGCTTGATCCTGTTCTCGGCGTCCTTGAGCTGGCTGTTCTTCTCGTTGATGTACTGTTCGTGCTCGCTCTTGAGCTGGAGGAACTTCTCCCTGGCCTGATGGATCTTGTCCTTCTTTATCCCCTCGGCTTCGATCTCGGCCTTGGCGATGATCTCGTTCTTCTGCCCTTTCAGAACTATTCTCTGAATGATTATGTAAGCCGCCAGCGCGATTACAGCGCCGATCAGGACTCCTATAAAAAATTGCAACATAATATCAATAAATATTTTAAATGTTCTAATATTTCCTTATATGTCACCGTGGCAGTCCTCCCCTGTCCATCCACAGCGTCATCCGTAACAGTCCGGCGCAAAAAAAACGACCGACAGTCCGGAACGGAAACTGATCGATCGTCTGAGAAACATTAAAAAAAGCCGTTAGCCGCTTGTCAGAAATCTTAATGAATAAGATTTGAGATCCGCACCGGTTCAGAAATCCATCGTCACGCACACAGGCGCAATCCCCGAAGGTAACCTTGGTCCGTCATGGCCGGCTCGAGCAAACTCGGTTCCGTGGAACTTGTTGATTTGAGCACGTGGGACTAACGGCCGTCTTTTTCAATATTCTTGATGTAGGACTCAACATCCTCCTGAAGTTTTTTCGCCTCGGCATCAGCGTCGGCGACTCTCTTCTGGTAGGCCAACCTTCCGACCGCCTCGTTCAGAGCCACAAAGGAAAGTTTGTCGGAAAGGGTCTTGTTCGGGTACTTCGCGTCGTAAGCCGCCAGTTTCTGGTTGATGGCGTCCGCCGCAAGCCTCATCATCCGCTCCATCTCAGGAGAGGAGGCGACGAGGGGATATTCATTGCCCGCGATCTTTATCTTGATGTTCTGTCCCATTCCTAATTCTCAAGCAAGGTGATGCACTTGTCAATCTCCTTGATAAGTCTCTCTATCTTTTCCTTGGCGGCGGAACTGTCTCCGCCCACTCCGAAAGCTTCGGACAGATGAAGGTTGTTCACCTGTTGTTCCAAATCCTCAATCCGCTTCCTACAGGACTCATTCTCAGCCCCGCACCGCACCAACTCAGCCTGGAGCCTTTCACGCTCAGACCTTTCCGCTTCGTACAGCGCGATCAACTTTTCGATATCTGTCTTTATACCTTCAAGCATACCTCAGGACTGTTTTTACCTGCATGAGCGCAAATTTAGTAAAATATCTTCATTTGCACAAGAACTTCAACTGGCATCACCTATTAAATTCCAAGGAAAATTCATTCTCTTGTTTATCGCGCGCCATAGCGGCCTCATCACGCACGTCGTCATTCCCCAAAGCACCGCCTCGTGCGCAAGAACCGCCACCACACTCACGAAGCATTCCCCAAGCACCGCCTCGTGCGCAAGAACCGCCAACACACTCACGAAGCATTCCCCAAGCACCGCCTCGTGCGCAAGAACCGTCAACACACTCACGAAGCATTCCCCAAGCATCGCCTCGTGCGCAAGAACCGCCAACTCACTCACGAAGCATTCCCCAAGCATCGCCTCGTGCGCAAGAACCGCCAACACACTCACGAAGCATTCCCCAAGCACCGCC
>ERZ779895.3773-NODE-3773-length-11298-cov-12.032820_pt1 | contig 11298 bp, 10 predicted proteins | sample MGYA00511093_ERZ779895 | MGnify/ENA primary metagenome ERZ779895 (study PRJEB29588, sample SAMEA2142970) | human gut metagenome | biome: human gut; feature: human-associated habitat; material: faeces | place: Denmark | collected 2008/2010 ... | reverse complement strand
ACGGCCACATCGGCTTCAACGAGCCGGGCGAGGCCTTTGAGCTGGAGACCCACTGTGTGGACCTGACCCAGGAGACCATCGAGGCCAACAAGCGCTTCTTTGACGGCAACGTAGACCTGGTGCCCAAGCAGGCCTACACCATGGGCATCAAGACCATTATGCAGGCCCGCAAGGTGCTGATGGTGGTCAACGGCACCGGCAAGGCCGAGATCGTGAAGAAGGCCTTCTTCGGCCCGGTCACCCCGGAAGTGCCCGCCAGCATTCTGCAGATGCACCCCGACTTCACCCTCGTGGGCGACGAAGAGGCCCTGAGCCTGATCTGATCGGTTCCCCAAAGCATGTTTCTGCCGCCGCACGGCCCTGCCACCGTGCGGCGGCTTTTTTCTGAGCAGGGGAATTGTAACGCGGCGAAAAATACAGTATACTGGAACAAAAACCACCACGAGGGAGGGGCGGCCGATGTTCAGCGAAGAGATGATCTGCAGCCTGAATGATCTGGAGCTGGAAGTTTATAAGTATGTTGTGCGGAACGCGGACAAGGTGTGCTATATGCGCATCCGGGAGTTTGCGGATGCCGCCCATGTGTCTACCTCCACCATCCTCCGGTTCTGCAAAAAGGCGGGCTGCGACGGCTACGCGGAGTTCAAGATCCGGCTGCGCCAGCATCTGGAACAGGCAAAGCAGCCGCCGGTCAAGGACGATGTGTCGGAGGTCATCGACTTTTTGAAAAAGACCTGCTCGGCGGAGTTTGAGCAGAAGCTGGACATGCTGACCAGGGTCATCTTTCAGGCCCGGCACATCTTTTTTGTGGGCAGCGGCATGTCCGGCATCGTGGCCAAGTACGGGGCACGCTATTTTTCCAGCATGGGCAAGTTCTGCCTGTACATCGACGAGCCCCATTACCCCACCGAGAGCCGATTCGTGGAAAATTCGTTGGTGATCGTGTTTTCGGTGTCCGGCGAGTCCCGCGACACCATCGGCCATGTGATGCGCTTCAAGGAGCAGAACTGCCAGATCCTCAGCGTGACCAACACGGAAAACTGCACCATCGCAAAACTCTCGGACTATAATCTGGCCTATTATGTCACCTACGAGCGGCTGGGAGTCTACGATGTGACGACCCAGCTCCCGGCCATGAGCATCGTGGAACGGCTGGGCAAAAAGCTCTACCGCTACACCTCCGAGGGCCCGGCAGCCATCTGAAAAAAGTCCAAAATAAAAAACAGGGTGTTACCCGAAAAAAACAAGTGCGAAAAAACGGCACTTGTTTTTTTATGCCCGGAAACTGCTGACAAACCACCTGCCTGCGTCTATAATGGACACATCAGAAGTACTTCGACCGGAAATTGGATGACTTGAAAAGGTAAAGGAGAAACAATCATGGCAAAAGATTATGCTGCGATCTCCAAAAAGATCGTGGAGAACATCGGCGGTGTGGAGAACATTGCCAGCGTGACCCACTGCATGACCCGCCTTCGCTTCGTGGTGAAGGACGAGAGCAAGATCAACGACGCAGCCGTCAAGGTGACCGACGGCGTGATGGGCGTCGTGAACCAGGGCGGCCAGTACCAGATCATCATTGGCAACCATGTGGAAGAGGCCTACAACGAAGTGCTCAAGATGGGCGACTTCGGCGAGGCAAGCCAGGTGGCCCGCGGCGAGAAGAAGGAGCCCCTGACCCTGAAGAAGGTGGGCAACAACATTCTGGATGCCATCGTGGGCACCATGTCCCCGCTGATCCCCGCCATCATCGGCGGCTCCATGGTCAAGCTGCTGGTCATGCTGCTGGGCATGGTCGGTGTGTTGTCGGCCGACAGCGAGACCTACAAGATCCTGAACACCATCGGTGACGCAGCCTTCTACTTCCTGCCGGTGATGGTGGCCGCTTCTGCTTCCAAGAAGTTCAACACCAATATGTTCATCGCCATTGCCATTGCTGGCCTGATGCTGCACCCGGATTTCCGCACCATGATGGAGGCTGTCACGGTCGGCGATACCGCCGCACACTTCCTGGGCATCCCGGTGGTGGGCGTCAAGTACACCTACACCGTCATCCCGGCCCTGTGCATGACCTGGATCCTGTCTTACATTGAGCGTGCCATCGACAAGATCACCCCGGCTGTCACCAAGAACTTCCTCAAGCCCATGCTGATCTTCCTCATTGCTGCTCCCATTGCGATCATCGTGGTCGGCCCGGTCGGCATCATGATCGGCGAGGGCATCTCCGCATTCGTCTACTTCGTGCAGGCTAAGCTGGGCTTCCTGGCTGTGGGCATCATGGGCGCCCTCTGGCCCCTGCTGGTCATCACCGGCATGCACCGCGTGTTCACCCCCACCATCCTGCAGACCATCTCCGAGACCGGCATGGAGGGCACCGTTATGCCCTCTGAGATCGGTGCAAACCTGTCTCTGGGCGGCGTGTCCCTGGCCGTTGCCTTCAAGACCAAGAACAGCGAGCTGCGCCAGACCGCTCTGGCCGCTGCTTCCTCTGCCCTGATCGCCGGCACCACCGAGCCCGCCCTGTACGGCGTGGCCGTGCGCCTGAAGCGCCCCCTGATCGCTTCCCTGATCACCGGCTTTGTCTGCGGCTGCCTGGCCGGCATGGCAGGTCTGGCCAGCCGTTCCATGGTGTCGCCCAGCGTTCTCACCGGTGTGCAGTTCATCGACCCGGCCAACCCCGGTGTGAGCATCGCCTGGATCGCCGGCATCTCGGTGCTGTCCATCGTGCTGTCCTTTGTGCTGACGCTGGTGATCGGCTTTGAGGATCTCCCGGAAGAGGAGTGATTCCCATGTCTGATTACAAACTGCCCGAAAACTTTCTCTGGGGTGCTGCCATTGCGGCCAATCAGGCCGAAGGCGCTTACAACGAGGGCGGCCGCGGCCTGAGCAACATCGACATGATGCCCCACGGTGTCCACCGCATGGAGGTCAAGCTGGGCGGCACGCCCCACCCGACGCTGCAGGCAGGGGAGTATTACCCCAGCCACACCGGCGTGGACTTCTACCACCATTACAAAGAGGACATCGCCCTGATGGCAGAGCTGGGGCTGAAGGTGTTCCGCACCTCCATCTCCTGGTCCCGCCTGTACCCCCACGGCGATGAACAGACCCCCAACCCGGAGGGCGTGGCCTTTTACCGCAATGTGTTCCAGGAGTGCCGGAAGTACGGCATTGAGCCGCTGGTCACCCTGTGCCACTTTGATATCCCCATGGGTCTGGTGGAGCAGTACGGCTCCTGGCGCAGCCGCAAAACGCTGGAATGCTTTGCCCGCTACGCCGAGACCTGCTTCAAAGAATACTCCGGCCTTGTGCACTACTGGCTTACCTTCAACGAGATCAACATCCTGCTGCACAGCCCCTTCTCCGGGGCAGGCATCGCCTTCCAGGAGGGCGAGAACCGCAGTCAGGTGATCTATCAGGCGGCCCACCATGTGCTGCTGGCCAGCGCCACGGCCACCCGCCTGGCCCACCAGTACGACCCCGCCAATCAGGTGGGCTGCATGCTGGCCGGCGGCAGCTTCTACCCCTACTCCTGCAACCCGGAGGACGTCTGGGAGTCGGTGCAGAAGGAGCAGGAAAACCTGCTCTTCATCGACGTGCAGGTGCGGGGCCGCTACCCCGGCTACGCCCGCAAGCTGTTTGCGGAAAAGCAGGTGCAGCTGCACACCGAGCCCGGCGATGACGCCCTGCTGCGGGAGAACACCGTGGACTTCATCTCCTTCAGCTACTATGCCAGCCGCTGCGTGGCGGCCAGCCTGGAGGGCAAGGCCGTGAACGACGGCAACGTGGTGCGCTCGGTGAAGAACCCCTATCTGCAGACCAGCCAGTGGGGCTGGGCCATCGACCCGCTGGGCCTGCGCATCACCATGAACCAGCTGTATGACCGCTACCAGAAACCGCTGTTCCTGGTGGAAAACGGTCTGGGTGCCCACGACACGGTGGAGCCCGACGGCAGCGTCCACGATGATTACCGCATCGACTACCTGCGCCGTCACATCGAGGCGGTCAAGCAGGCTGTGTCCGACGGCGTGGACCTGATGGGTTACATCGCCTGGAGCGGCATCGACCTGGTGTCTGCTTCCACCGGTGAGATGAGCAAGCGGTACGGCTTCGTCTATGTGGACAAGCAGGACGACGGCACCGGTACGCTGGCCCGCAGCAAGAAAGATTCCTTCTACTGGTATCAGAAGGTCATCCGCTCCAACGGCGCAGACCTCTGAGCGTTTTCCTCCGTTTCATAAATGCAAAAAGCCGCCCCGCAGGCACCGGAAGTTCCGGCCTGCGGGGCGGCTTTTGCTGTGTGCTGTGTGCTGGACCGCTGCATGGAACTGGAAGCCATGTACCGCAAGGGCTGGCAGGACGCCGAAAAGCTGGTACAGTGGTACCGCGCTGCCAAAGCGGAAGCATAAGCCGAACACAACACGAAAGGGCCTCCCCGGAATGGGGAGGCCCTTTCTATGCGTTTACGACTTGACGTGGATCACGTTGGAAGGGAAAAGCATCAGTGCTTTTCCTTGTACTTGAGGCTGGCGAATGCGCCTGCGATGGTCAGCAGCATGCCGCTGAATGCCATGCCCAGAGCGGCCATCCAGTTCACGCCGGTCTGCGGCAGTGCATCCTGCACAGCGGGCAGGACCGCGTCAGACGGCAGGACCGGAGTTTCCGGAGCAGCATCATCCGGGGTGGCGTCCTGCACGGGCGGCAGCTCGGGGGTCTCCGGGGTCACGACTTCGTCCGGGGTCTCGTCCTCCACGGGCGTTTCCGGCGGGGTGACGGGCGGGACGATGACCGTCTCTTCGCCGTTCACGGTGACCGTGCGGGTCTCAATGGAGGTATAGTTGTAGTCCACATGGGCGTCGGTGGTGGTCACGGTCTCCTTGGACACTGGCGTGGTGTTCACCTTGTCCGTGGTGCGGTAGCTGTAGCTGACGCTGCCGGTGTCGTAGCTGGTCTCGCCCTTGCCGGAGAACAGCTTCTTCAGCACCTCGGTAAAGGTGGTGTAGTGGCCTTTGCCGGTACCGGATCCGGTAACCGTTTCGCTCTTATCCTGCGTATAAGCACCGTCGAAGCCGCCGGAAGTATTTTCGCCGTAAGCCGTAGCACGCTCACTGGTTTTATGTGTGGTGGTCTGCTGGTTCAGCTCCAGAAGGCGGTTGGCGAAGTCCTGAGAGCTGCGGATGCTCAGCGGGGCGGTGATGGTCTTGATGGTGGATTCCGTCTGGCCGACGACCTTGCCCTCGCTCACCTGGGTCAGCTTGGAGATCATCAGGTCATAGCCGCCGACGTAACCCCAGGTGCCGTCCTGGCGCTTGTAGGTGCTGTTGATGCAGGTGTTGGCATCGCGGGTCATATAGCCGTAGGCGGTCAGCTCAGAGGTCTTGAGATAGACCTGATAGCCGCTCTCACCGGTGCTGTTGGTGCCGGTGGTTCCAATCTTCACAACGTAGGTGCCGACGATGGCATCACGCTCTTTTTTCGTGAGGCTGGCGGCCGTCTTGTTGCTGCCAGTTGCCTTCAGGTAGGCATTGATGGCCTGATCTTCCGCACTGACCCAGTACCAATAATCGTCAAAGCCACCCTGATACAGCTTGATGTTTCCGTTCTCCTTGATGGGATATAGGCGACAGTGCCGGTCAGCTTGTAGTAGGCGCTCTTGTCGGGGCAGTTGTTGGGGTTGCCGCGGTCATACTCGTAGTGGCCGTCGCCCTCGCCGCCCTCGTCATCCCAGCTGATCTTGCTGTCCAGGCCGACCGGCTGGTTGCCCTTACCGTTGACCAGGTTTCCGGCATCGTAGTTCCACTCCAGCTTCAGATTCTTGCTCACCAGCACACAGTCGGTCTGATCGACATTACCGTCCTTGTCCGGCAGCAGATCCAGCTTGGAGCCGGAAGCAAGATCGAGGTGGCCGATGTCGTCGCGCTGCTCTTCGTAGTGCACAGTGTTACTATGAACACGAACTTCCTGGCCGTTAGCGTCTGTATAGTAATAATAGCCGCCCCACCAAGTCGATTTCCAATAGACCTCAATTTTGGAACCATCCGGTGCCTTGCTGAAGGATTTGAATTCATCCGTCTTTTCACCGGAGTAGTAGTTCTTCTTGGTCTCTTCGTAATCAGAACCCTTGTTGGCAACGTAAGTGGAGCTCTTGGCGATCCGCTCCTGCTCCTGCAGAGCCTTGATCAGCTCATCCTTGCTCATATTTTCGGGCGAGATGGCCGTGGTGAAATACTTGATGATGTCCGTCTTCTCGGTCTTGTCCGTAACCTCCAGATTGCCGATCCAGAGTTCCTCGCCGGGCAGAAGTTTGCTCTGGATCTCCTGAATCTGCTTCCACAGCTCGTCGTATGCCTTCTCAAGATCCTTATTGTCCTTGATGATGTCGGTGACACTGGAGGAGGTGTGCACATCCTTCCGGACGGTGAGGGTCTCGCTCAGGGTGCTGTAATCCACGGTGATGGTTTCGTTACCCTTCGTGAAGGTCGCGGTCTTGCCGTCGGCGTTCAGTCGGATGCTGTCAGCGGAAACACTGTATTGGACTGCCAGCGCGGTCTGGATCTCTTCAGGGGTCAGCGGAGCACCGGCCTGTTTGGTGAAGGTGTAGGTGGTCTTTACGCCGTTTTTGTCCTCGACCGTGCAGGTGTAGCCGTCATTGGTTTTGGTCACCTTGTCGTAGGTCTTTCCGTCCACCGTAATGGTGCGGGCCTTTTCGTCGATCGACCAGTTCTTGCCGCCGGGGATTACCAGCTTGTCGTTAAGATCCTTGGCGTCCGTCTTTGTGGATTCAGAAAGTTCGTCGATCGTCCATTCTACGCGCTTGATGCCGGAGAAGTCCATACTGCCGATATCAATGCTGTAACCTTCCTGAATCAGGGTAGCTTTGTCCTTGCCGGTCTTGTTCTGCAGCTCATTCCAGGCGATCTCTTCCTTCTCCGTATCGCTGAGGGAAGCGGACGATTCCGTGATCGTGCAGGTACGGGTGATCTTGGTGATGGTGCCGTCGGGCGAGGTCACGGTGTCTTCCTTTTTGTAGGTCGTGGTGCCCTTCTCCGGGTCTTTGCTGGCGATCGTCCAACCATCGAGAGAGGGAAGTTCACCGCTGCCGGGCTTGACGTAGGTGCCGTTGAGGGAACCGCTTTCGGTCCATGTATTCGAGCCGTTCACATAAGCGGTGCCGGTGATGACGTTGTCCGTGACATCCTTGCGGGTCTCGGTGCCCTTGCTCGAATCGGGAGTGCCCGGCTGAGGCGCAGAAACCGTTGCACCGTCATAGCGGAGGGTGACAGTATGAACATTGCCGTCTGCATCGGTATAACTGAGATTGAGCTGGCCTTTGCCGGTGGGATCGATCGTATTCAGCTGGTTCTTGAAATCATCGGTCTCCACATTAATGCCGGCGTTCCGGGCGGCATCCGTCAGAGCGGCCTTGATGGCTTCCAGCTTGGCAGTTTCCTCGGCACTCTTGATGCTTTCCTGACCGCCTTCGACCTGGCCGGGGGTCTTGGTGACCTCGGTGACCTCCACGGTGTAGCTCAAAGTCTTGCGCACGGCTTCCTTCTGATCAAAGGTCAGCTTTTCGCCCTTGTAGTAAACGCCGTTGTCATCGCCGGTGAAGCCCTCGCCCAGACGGTCGGCCAACTGCTTGTTGGTGAGCTGCTTGGTGTCTTCCGTTTTCTTGACTTTATAGGTATATTCCTTGCCGTTTGCATCGGTTTCCGTATAGACATACTCGCCGGTATCGTTGTTATAGTACTCGTCCTTGAGCATTTCGCCCAGCTTCTCCGAAGAAATCTCGATGACATCCATCTTGGTCTCGTCGGTGTTCTTGGCAGTGATGCTTGGCAGTTTAATCTCGGTGGTCAGATCCTTCTCATCAACATCCACAGTGCCCTTTTCCACCTTGAGCACCAGCGTGGTCTCAGTGGTGGTCTTGACCGAGTTGCCGGTGATCTCGTAGTAGGTGACGCGGGTGACGGTGTTGCCGTTCTCGTCGGTAGAGGTCTCTTCCTTTTTCAGGGTATAGGTGGTGTTGCCCTCGTCGTCGGTCTTTTTCTCCACGCCGTCCTCGGGGACGTCCAGCAGCTTGGCGATGTCCTCAGCGGCCATCTCCTTTTCTTCGGTCGGGCTGGTCTTTTTCAGGGTCAGGGTCTTGGAGTTGCCGTCCTTGGCGGGCTCGACCTTGTCCACGGTGTAACCGCCCAGCTTGGCATCCTTATCGGTTTTCCAGTCCGGACGCACGTCCTTGCCAAGCTCGTCGTCGAGGTTGATCTCTTCGCCCTTCTTGGTGTCGGTGATGGTAGTGGAGGAATCGGCCTTGCCGGTGCCGGTGGTGGTCGTAGTCTCGGTGCCGGTGGTCTCGGTGGGGGTGGTGATGGTGGTGTTGCCGTCCTCGTCCTTGCCCACCACGGGGTCGCCCTTCTTCACCTCGGCGTCGGGGTCCACGACGGTGGTGCTGGAAGAGCTGTCGGGGGTCTCTTCCTTGGTGGCCTCGCCGATCTTGCCGTCCTTGCCGGTGGCTTCGTCCTTCTTGCTGTTGTCGATCACGTCACCCTTCACATAGGTGCCGTCGGGGTTCTCAGTCTCGTCCGTCTCGCCGGGCTCTTCCGGCTTCTCAGCAGGTTTATAGTCGATGGTGATGTCATCGGTTTTGGTGCCGGGGCCGAACGCGGGAGCCTGATCATCTTTCTTGGCCTCATCGTTCACCGGGGGAACAAACTCCTCCTGCTCTCCGGCTTCCTCCTGCTTTTCCCCTTCCTCAGCGACGGGGGCGGGCGTGGGGCTCTCGGCTACAGGCTCGGCCTGCGGGGCAGCGTTATCCTCGACAGAGTCGGGGCCTTCCACAGCATGGGCGGCCATGGGCTGTGCAGCGACACAGGCGGTCAGGGCTACGGACATGGCAGCGAGTTTCAGCTTTTTGTTCGTCATGATTGATGGCTCCTTTCAAATGGTGTCAAGTCTTTTACGCATTACCACTGTCCCATATAATGGACATATTTCAAGGCTTACTATCCTGCTTCCTTTATACCATTTTCCGGTGCGGGTTGTCAAGAAAAAATGTGTAGAAACGCATGATTTGTGAAAATATTCCAAAGCCTGAATTGGATATTTTGCACAAATCACAAGAATTTGTTGCAGAAAAAAGAGAAACTGTTGCGGACGTGAAATGATGCGGTTGCGGTACTGGTGCAGAGTGTGCGGATTGTTGCGGAAAACCACTTTTTGAGGGACGGAATTTCTGGCAAAGAACCGGCTGGAATTTCTCCTGCCGCCCTGCTGCAGACGAAAAAAGGCCCCCGGAAACCTGCGTCTCCGGGGGCCTTGCCCTCTTACCTTATATAGGGCAGTCGGCGATCACTGCTTCTGCTTCAGCCGGGCCAGGTAGCTGTCGGCGGCCACGGCGGCAGCGGTGAAGCTGTTGTTCTTCCACCAGTTGATCAATGCGGCCACGGTGGTGATGCCGGCGGTGACCAGCTGCTCCACAGTGGTGCTCTCGATGGGCAGCACGGGCTTGCCCATTGCGCTCAGCACCTGATTGGTCAGGGCCAGCAGGAGCACAGCGGTGCGGGCCAGGGTAGCGGCGGAGATCTTGTTGCTCAGTTCCATAAATCAGTTCCTCTCTTTCATTCGTTCATGGTTCTCAAGGTCGGCGATGCGGTGGTTGGCCACCTTCATCTGCTCTTCCAGAATGGGCACGCGGCGGGCGAAATTGTTGTGCTCGCGCACCTCGCGGGTCAGCTCTTCCAGCTTTGTGTCGGTCACGGCCTGACTGCGGCTGTTGGCGATCAGCACCCCGATCAGGGTCACGGCACCGGCGATCAGGGCGGACAGGATGCTTTCCATTGGATTCACCTCCTTCTTAACCTGTCCAGCGGCTTTTGGCGGGGCGGGTGTCCACATGGACCCAGCCCACAGCCCGTCCGGCCCGGGGCGGGTACCGGCCGATGCCGCCGGTGCCGGGCAGGCAGGTCTCTGCATAGGCGGCCAGCTGCTCCACCGGGATGCCCTGCACCCGGATGTCGGCAGCGCGCCCATACAGATGCTGGCTGTAGGCGGCCCCGCCCACGGATTTGTTGTGAGCGGCGGTGCGGTAGCCGCTGGTGATGACTACGGGGCGGCCGAAGTGGTCGCGGATCTTCTGCAGCAGGGCGGCAAGGCTGCTGTCCACGAACACAGGATCCGAGCCATCTTTGCAGGCAAACTCGGCCACGGTGAAGTTTGCGCTCAGCTTCCGGGTGCCGTCCCGCGTGCGGGACCAGGCTTCAAGCATCGGCTTCCACCTCCGCCAGCAGGGCTTTCACGGTGTTGCGCAGACGGGCGGGCACCTCGTCCAGCGTCTTGATACCCTTGCGGATCAGGGCTGCATAAATTTTCGCCATCAATTTTCCTCCTTTTCTTCGTACAGCTCGCACAGGGCCACCTGAAGATCGGTGACACTGCTCTCCACGGCGGTCACCTGCGTCAGCAGGTCCGCGAGGGTGGGGTAGTGGTAGCCGGTGAGCCAGATCTCTACGGTGTAGCCGCCGGTCGACGATTCTGTTGCAAAGTGCAGGGTCCCGTTTGTCTGGAAAGTCGTGTTGGATGCGAAAATTCCAGTGCCATTTCCGTAGTTATGATTGGCGGTGCCGCCTTTTGCAATGTCTACTTCCTCGCCGTACCCGCCGGTACTGCTGTTATATTTCGTCTTGACGTGCACGTAGTCCAGGCCGTCTGGCATTTTGATATCGTAGGTCTTCCACCTTTTTCCGGTTTCTTCGTAGTGGTTCCACACCAGCCGGGGCTCCGACTTTACCGCCACACTGGCCGCGATGGTGTCATACAGCGTCTTGCCGCTCAGGGTGCCGTCCTCGTCGATGTCAAGGTAGTCACCGATCTTCACGCCGCCGAGTGTGGTGGAGGTGGCGGCAGGCAGCACGTACTCCTGGGCCAGCATCACGGTCTCGGTGCTGCCGTCGCCCTTGGTCACGGTCATTGTGTTGCCCTGCACGGTCAGCGCCTTGAGGTACACGCCGCTCCCCGCTTCCACCGCGCCCACGTCCTCCGCCGTCAGCGGGGTCTCCTTCCCGGTGCCGCCGTGTTCTGTACCCAGCACCCCGGTCATGGCCGGCAGGCTGGTGGTGTCCTGGGTGGTAAAGCTCTTTTCGCTGCCGTCGGCCATCGTCACGGTCAGGGTGCGGCCCTCCAGCCGGATGCTCTGCACCCCCGCCGCACCGCTGGCCGGCATGGCTCCCACATCCTCAGCCGTCAGGTGCACCGCAGCGATGTGCGCCGCGTCACGGCGGTGGACTGCGGCAAGGGCCTGTG
>ERZ779895.3772-NODE-3772-length-11302-cov-6.302481_pt1 | contig 11302 bp, 8 predicted proteins | sample MGYA00511093_ERZ779895 | MGnify/ENA primary metagenome ERZ779895 (study PRJEB29588, sample SAMEA2142970) | human gut metagenome | biome: human gut; feature: human-associated habitat; material: faeces | place: Denmark | collected 2008/2010 ... | reverse complement strand
CGTCGGCGGCGGTCGTCTGCCTCGTCAGCGCGCTGGCGACGAACGCGGCGAATAACCAAAACCCCGCGCAGCCGAATCAGTCCGGTCAGATGCAGCAGGGGAGTACATCGGGCAATAACCTCGATGTCAACCTGACCGCGACGGACACGCCCAATCCCGCGCCCACGCCCACCGCGACGCCTGTGGATGACTCCGAGGAGTGCTACGCGCAGCTGCATTCCTTCTTCACGCTGTGGAAGAACAACGCCATCAGCCAAATGGTCAACCTGACGGCCCCGTCGTGGCGCAGCAGCATCAAGGGCGGCACGGACGCGGTGACGCAGAAGCTCTTCGGCGAGGTGCTGACCAATCGCACGCCCGTCAGCTGGGATTTCACGGCCATCACGGGCACATCGAACGACATCGCCCGCATGGTGACGGTGCGCGCCGTCATCAACAAGAACAACACCCTGGGCGAAAGCGTCTACCTGTGGAAGGTGCGCATGGTCAAGGAGGACGGCGTGTGGTACGTTGACCCCGCGACGCTGCAAAGCAACGAGCAGGAAAGCACCGCCACCCCGACCAACGCCCTTGCCACCCAGCCTGTGCTGAACACCAGCCATCCGGACTTGCTGATTTACTACAATCCCGAAGGCGGAACGTACTACCACATTGACCCGAATTGCGAATCGCTCAATCCGAAATACCGCCCGCTGTCCGGCGTCATCAAGTGGTCGCAGATTGAGGATGCCCCCTACGACAAGCTCGAACAGTGCAAACGCTGCGGCGCACCCCTGCGCGAAAAAAAGGACAACGCCAACTAAGTCAACATAGAAACCTACATATATTTAGGAGGACAACACGATGGACACCAATGCCAAGCTGTATCAAGACATGACGAAGATTCTCGTCAAGCGTGAGGACATCCAGAAGGCCGTTGCCCAGCTGGGACGGGAAATCACCCACGATTATCAGGGACGCGATCTGGTGATGGTCTGCATTTTGAAGGGCGCGAGCGTCTTCTTCTCCGACCTCATCCGCGAGGTCGATTTGCCCGTGACGCTGGATTTCATGGCGCTTTCGAGCTATCGCAACTCCACCAAGTCCTCCGGCGTGGTCAATCTGGAGAAAGACCTGTCCGTTTCCATCAAGGGGCGCGACGTGCTGATTGTGGAGGACATTGTGGACAGCGGCAACACGCTGTTCTACCTCGGCAAGTATTTGATGGGCCGCGGCGCGTCCTCCATCCGCATTGCGACGCTGCTGGACAAGCCCGACCGCCGCAATCCCGAACACAACCTGACGGTGGATTACCACTGCTTCAAGATTCCGGATGAGTTCGTCGTCGGCTACGGGCTGGATTTCGCCGAGAAGTACCGCAATCTGCCGGACATCGGCGTGCTGGACAGCCGCGTGTACGGCGCGGCGCGCGAATAAATCAGCCGATTCTTCCCCCAATAAAGATAAAATTTTTGTAAAGATGGATTTTTCCGCACACGTCATTCGTCTATATGGGTATACGCCGCAACAGGCGGATGGCGCTGGAACGGAAGGAGGATGCTCGCATTGAAGAAGTCTCGCGGGATGTTCGGCTACGTCGCGGTTCTGCTGCTGATGGTGCTCACCATTTCGATGCTGTTCACCAACGGCTTTGGCAGCAATATCCGTGACCGCCGCATCACCTATCCCCAGCTGCTGACGATGATTGAGGAGGGGCAGGTTCGCTCCGTCGCCATCCGCGGCACGTCGCTGGTGGGCGTGACGACAACAACAACGGTCGCCGACGCGGATTTCCCTGACAAGAACTACGATTTTGAAACCACCATCGGCGCTGATTTCATCGTCACCGCGCGGCAAATGCAGGCGGCGAAGCTTAATAAGCCGCTGGATGAGGTGTCCGTCAAGGATTTGCCGTTCACCATCATCTACCGTCAGCCGCTGACCACCCCGTGGTGGTATGATTTGATTCCGCTGGCAATTTCGCTGGTGCTCTGCGGCGTGATGTTCTGGCTGATTATGCGCGCGCAGACCGGCGGCAACGGCAAGGTGATGAACTTCGGCAGAAGCCGGGCGCGCATCCATGACCCGAACAAGAACAAGGTGACGTTCGCCGACGTCGCGGGCGCGGAGGAAGAGAAGGAAGAACTCAAGGAAATGGTGGACTTCCTGCGCAACCCCAAGGCGTACATTGACATGGGCGCGCGCATCCCCAAGGGCGTGCTGCTCATCGGCCCGCCCGGCACGGGCAAAACCCTGCTGGCAAAGGCGGTTGCGGGCGAGGCGGGCGTGCCGTTCTTCTCCATTTCCGGCTCTGACTTTGTGGAGATGTTCGTGGGCGTGGGCGCGTCCCGTGTCCGTGACCTCTTTAAGGAGGCCGCCAAGGTAGCCCCCTGTATCGTATTCATCGATGAGATCGACACCATCGGCAAATCCCGTGACTCCGGGCGCTTCGGCGGCAATGATGAGCGGGAGCAGACCCTGAACCAGCTTCTTGCCGAAATGGACGGCTTTGACCCCACCAAGGGCATCATTCTTCTGGCCGCCACCAACCGGCCCGAGGTGCTGGATCAGGCCCTTCTGCGGCCCGGCCGGTTCGACCGCCGCATCATCATTGACCGTCCCAATCTGGCGGGCCGTCTGGCCACCCTTCAGGTCCATACCCGGAACATCAAGCTGGCCGAGGACGTCAACCTGAAGAAAGTAGCGCTGGCCACCGCCGGCTGCGTGGGCGCCGACCTTGCCAACCTTGTGAATGAGGCCGCTCTCCGGGCCGTCCGAAAGGGCCGCAAGCTGGTGATTCAGGAGGACCTGCTGGCCGCTTTCGAGCTGGTCATCGCCGGCACAGAGAAAAAGGGCAGCGTCCTGACGGAATTTGAGAAAAAACTGGTGGCCTACCACGAGGTCGGTCACGCCATGGTGGCCTACAAGCAGAAAAATACGGAGCCTGTTCAGAAGATCACCATTGTCCCCCACACCCAAGGCGCGCTGGGTTACACCCTGCTGATGCCGGAGGAGGATAAGACGGAACTTCGCACCCGGGACGAGCTGATGGCGAAGATCGCTGTGTCCATGGGTGGCCGCGCCGCCGAGGAAGTGGTGATGAACACCATGACCAACGGCGCCTCTCAGGACATTCAGGAGGCCACCGGCGTGGCCCGGAACATGGTTGCCATGTTCGGCATGAGCGACCAGTTCGGCATGATGGCTCTGGCCTCCCGCCGCAGCCAGTATCTGGACGGCGGCTACGGTCTGGACTGCGCGCAGGACACCGCCGCCGCTATGGACAAGGCCGTGAAGGATATTCTGGACAAGTGCTATGCCGACGCCGTGAACATCATCCGGGAAAACCGGGAGGACATGGACAAGGTGGTGGCCTATCTGCTGGAGAAGGAGACCATCACCGGCGCGGAGATGGTGGCTATCATCGAGGGCCGGGACCCCTCCACCGTGGAAGACGCCTACGCCTCCACGCTGGCCCATGAGAACGGCTTCCGCCCCTCTCAGCCGGAGGTCATCGAGCCTGCCGCCCGGAAGGTCCACATGATCTCCGAGAAGATCGAGGCTCCTGCCGACGGAGAGACGAACAGTGCGGATAAACCATCCTCTGACGAAACACCGTCTGACGAGAAACCTGAATCTAAACAGGAAAACGACTCCAGATCCGAATAACCACCAAACAGGCGTACCGTCCGGTACGCCTGTTTTTGAAAACGAGAGAAAAGAGAGGAAACACCATGATCCGTATTGCCAAGGAATCCGACCTGCCTGCCGTAGCCGCCGTCTATGAGGCTATTTTAGACCATGAGGACGCCACCGGTCTGCATTACACAGGCTGGAAGCGGGGCGCTTACCCCACCGCCGAAACCGCCCGGAGCATTTTCAACGCCGGGACCCTGTATGTAGGCGTAGATGAGGATGGCGCGATCTGGGGCAGCATGAATCTCAACGGCGTCCAGCTGCCGGAATACAAAAACGGCGGCTGGTCCATCCCCGCCGAGGACGATCAGGTCGCCGTTATCCACACCCTGACCATCCATCCTGACCGGGCGGGGCAGGGCTTGGCCCGGCAAATGGTGGCCTTTGCCGAGGACACCGCCCGCAGTCAGGGCAAGACCGTCATGCGGTTCGACACTGGCGTGAGCAACGCCGTTTCCAACCACCTCTACCCCGCCATCGGTTACCGCTTCGCCGGGACGGTGGACACCTTCTTCATGGGCTACGTCCACTGCCCCCTGAATCTCTACGAAAAAAAGCTGTAAAACCCCTGTGTAAACCAACGGTTTACAAATTTCGCCGGGAAGTTGGTGGCGATTTTGCCCGCTTTCGGCGATACTGTTCCCACGAAAGGATGTGACGCGTATGACCACAGGCCAGCGGATCGCCCTGAAGCGAAAAGAGGCCGGATTGTCCCAAGAGACACTGGGCGCGGAGCTGGGCGTTTCCCGGCAGTCCATTTACAAGTGGGAATCAGATACTGCCTTACCGGAGATCGACAAGCTGGTGGCCCTCAGCCGCCGGTTCGGTGTGACCGTAGGCTGGCTGTTAGGAGTGGAGGAAGCGCCGGAGACGGCCTCTGCCCCGGACAGCGGCGAATTGACGGACGCCCAGTTGAAAATGGTGGAGGAGATCACGGAGCGGTATCTCGCCGCCCAAACCGCCCCGAAGCCCCGGAAAAAATGGCCCTATGTGCTGGCAGCGCTGGCGGTATTGTGTGCCGCCTACAATATCTATGATTCCATTCGGACAATCGGCCGGCAATTCGATGGCGTTTACAACCGGATCAACCAGATGGAGTGCAGTATGTCCAATCAGGTATACAGTATCTCCGGTCAGGTGGAGGAGATCCTCAAACAGCAGAACGCTTTGACAGCAGACTATGGAACGGAGCTGGTATCCGCCGATCTGTCCAAAAACGCCGTGACCTTCTCCGTCTACGCCGTCCCCAAAACATACGTGGAGGGTATGCGCGTTGAATTTTCAGTGGACAACGGCCACAACTCCAACAGCAAAACCGTCCTGTCCGAGCCGGATCAGAATGGGCAGCCGGTCAGCGAGAAATTCTCGGCGGAGCTGACCTGCGAACTGACGGATGACATCGCCATCACCGCGGTATTCGTCATGCCGGACGGCACCCGGCAGACCCAGCCCCTGCAAACGTATTCCGGTCTGTATTCCGGCTCCCTGCCGGACGTTGCCAGTCTTGTGGATGCGGATCTCCAAGGCCGGGCGCAGATTGAAAACGGCAAGCTGACCCTGCCGGACGCCATGGAGTATGCCCTGACGCTCAATACAAAGCTGGACAATATTCTGATCCCCCGGGCGGAGGCCGTTTCCATTCGGGTAGGCCTGTTCAAAAACCAGCATCTGATCGCCTGGGCGCGGCCCATCAGCGCCGATGAGCAGACCAGCTACCGAGGCTATGACAACGCCACCTTCTATCGGCTGGAGCCTCTCTCCTTCCCCTTTGCCGCCGGGGATATTCTGGAATCAGCGGCTGTTCTCACCGATGAGTACGGCCGGGAGGTCATCTGCCCTGATTGGTTTCCCCTGACGCTGGACAGCGACGGCCAGACCCTCATATTCCCCGGCAGCACCGGGTCGGATACCGTTGACGCTTACAGCATCGATACGGACATTTCCCACTGGACATTCTAATAAGCCAAAAGCCAGCCCGTAGGGGCTGGCTTTGAGGCTGTCGATAAAGTGATAAATTTTCCGCGACGGTAAGGAAGGGTGTGCGCGGGAAACCCAAGAAGGGTGTCCCGCGCCATTAAAATCCTAAGTTTTCAGAACTTTTATGAAGTTCTGAAAACTTGCTCAGCGGGGAGAAAAGACTTTTTCGATACGCTGAAAGCCAGCCTTTACGGGCTGGCTTTTGATTTCTCCCTTCCACGGTGAGAAAGATTTTCGCAGCTTTTTCATCAGTTTTCAGGGCACTCAGAGCCTCTCCCCATACGCAGAGAACAGCCGCCGCGGAGTTTCCGCAGCGGCTGTTCTGTGATTCAGTTCTCTGTGCTGCCCAGATTACGGTGCAGAAGCTGATGGGTCTTGCCCTTCAGCAGGCCCTCGTACAGAGCAAGGACCATGGGATTCTCGTTGGACTTTTTGATCTGCATATTGACGTCGGTATCATACAGTCCCTTGGCGCGGGCCTTCCGGGTCCGGGGACCGGCGCCGACCGGCTGGCCACCGCCCATGATACAGCCACGGCGGCAGGCCATGACCTCCACGAAGTCATAGCTGACCTCGCCGCTCTGGATACGCTTGATGAGCTTGTCGGCATTGCCCAGACCGTTGACCACCGCGGCGCGGATCTCCTTGCCCATGTAGTCAAAGGTCAGTTCCTTCAAGCCGTCATCGCCCCGGACGCCGCTGGTGCGGATACGATCCATTTCCACCCGGCTGTGGCCGGTCTGAAGGCGGCGGAGCACCGCCTCCGTCACGCCGCCGGTAACGCCAAAGATAACGCCGCCGCCGGAACCGATGCCAAAGGGCATATCGGTGGACTCGCCGTCGATATTCTCAAAGCGGATACCGGACTTGCGGATCATGGAGGCCACCTCGGTGGTGGTCAGCACATAGTCCACGTCCTGTCGGCCATTGGTCATGGACTCAGGGCGGAGGATCTCCTCCTTCTTGGCGGTGCAGGGCATGATGGACACCGACACCAACTTCTTGCCCTGATTGATCTCAGGATTGCGGTAGTATTCCCGGATCACCGCGCCGAACATCTGCTGGGGAGAGCGGCAGGTGGAAATATTGTCCGCCAGCTCCGGATACCGGGTCTCGCAGAACTTGACCCAGGCAGGGCAGCAGGAGGTGAACAGGGGACCCTTGGCGCCGCTGGAGATCCGCTCCAGCAGCTCCTCCGCCTCCTCGATCACGGTGAGGTCCGCGCCGTAGGTAGTGTCATAGACCTCATGGAAGCCCAGTCGGTGCAGGGCATTGACCAGCTTGCCCATGACGTTTTCGCCCTTGGGGATGCCGAACTTGTCGCCCAGCGCCACACGGACCGCCGGAGCCACCTGCGCCACCACAATGGTGTTGGGATCCGCCAGCGCGTCCCAGACCTCATCGATGTTGGTCTTGATGCTGATCGCGCCGGTGGGACACACCACCCGGCACTGGCCGCAGTTGACGCAGTTGGTCTGAGCGATGGTCTTGTTGAAGGCCGGGGTCACCAGCGTGCTGGTGCCGCGGTAGGCAAAGTCGATGGCGTTCACGGACTGGACATTGTCGCACATACGGACGCAGTCGCCGCAGAGGATGCACTTATTGGGGTTGCGGACGATGGCGGGAGAGCTTTCGTCGATGGGGTACTTGGCCTCCCGGTTCTTGAAGCGGATCCGGTCCACGCCCATGCGGTGAGCCAGCTCCAGCAGATGACACTCGCCGCTTTTCACGCAGGTGGTACAGTCCCGGTCATGGGCTGCCAGCAGCAGCTCCAGGATCGTCCGGCGGTAGCGCATGAGCCGGGGGGTATTGGTGTAGATCACCATGCCGTCCCGGGGCGGCTCCGCACAGGAGGCAAAGGTCTTGCCCCGGTCATCCTCTACGGTGCACAGACGGCAGGCACCGTAAATGGACAGTTCGGAATGGTAACAAAGGGTCGGTATATCGATCTCCGCATTGCGGATCACGGTCAGAACATTGGGTTCGTTGGTAAATTCCACCCGCTGACCGTCAATGGTCATAAATCCCATAGCAGCATCCTCCTTACTTCTCTACGGTGATCGCGCCGAAGGCACACTGCTCCACGCAGCTTCCGCAGCGGATGCAGGCGTCCTGATCAATGGTGTACGGCGACTTCAGCGTGCCGTGAATGGCCGACGCCGGGCAGTTCCGGGCGCACTTGGAGCAGCCCTTGCACTTGGCGGGGTCGATGCTGTACACCCGAAGCTTGGAGCAGACGCCGGCGGGACAGCGGCGGTCCCGAATGTGGGCCACATACTCGTCCCGGAAGGCGTTGAGGGTGCTGATGACCGGCTTGGGCGCGCTCTTGCCCAGGCCGCACAGGGCGGTATTCTCGATCATATCCGCCAGATCCCGGAGGGTATCCAGATCCTCCATGGTGCCCTGACCGGCCACAATGCGCTCCAGGATCTCCAGCATCCGCTGAGTGCCCTCCCGGCAGGGAACGCACTTGCCGCAGCTTTCACGCTGAGTGAAGCTCATGAAGAACCGGGCCACCTCCACCATGCAGGTGTCCTCATCCATGACCACCATGCCGCCGGAGCCGATCATGGCGCCGATCTTGGTGAGGGAGTCAAAGTCCATGTGGCGGTCCAGATCCTTTTCGGACAGGCAGCCGCCGGAGGGGCCGCCGATCTGGACGGCCTTGAACTTCTTTCCGTTGGGGATGCCGCCGCCTACGTCAAACACGATGTCCCGCAGAGGCGTGCCCATGGGGACCTCGATCAGACCGGTGTTGCACACGTTGCCGGTAAGGGCGAACGCCTTGGTGCCGGGGCTTTCCGGCGTACCGATCCCCCGGTACCACTCCGCGCCGCGCTGAATGATCATGGGCACGTTGGCGTAGGTCTCCACGTTGTTGAGGACCGTGGGCTTCTCCCACAGGCCGTGCTCCACAGTGCGGGGCGGCTTGACGCGGGGCATACCTCGCTTGCCCTCGATGGAGGCGGTCAATGCGCTGCCCTCGCCGCAGACAAAGGCGCCGGCGCCCCGGTTGATATGCAGACGGAAGCAGAAGTCCGTACCCAGAATGTTGTCACCCAGGAATCCGGCTTCCTCCGCCTGCGCAATGGCCAGCTTCAGGCGTTCAATGGCCAGAGGATACTCTGCACGGACATAGATATAGCCCTCCTGCGCGCCTACGGCATAGGCCGCGATCAGCATGCCCTCGATCATCCGATGGGGATCGCCCTCCATGATGCTGCGGTCCATAAACGCGCCGGGGTCGCCCTCATCGCCGTTGCAGACCACATAGCGGACGGTTTCCTTCTGGGCAGCCACCTGGCTCCATTTTTTGCCGGCGGGGAAGCCCGCGCCGCCGCGGCCCCGGAGCTTGGAGTCGGTAATAGCCTGAATGACAGCCTTGGGCGTCATTTCAAAGAGGGCTTTTTCAAGGCCCTCGTAAGCGCCGGCGGCAATGGCCGCCTCAATGCGCTCCGCGTCGATATGGCCGCAGTTCTTCAGCACCAGGCGGGTCTGCTTGGCGTAGAAGGGGATCTCCTCCTCAGAGGGATAGACCTTGTTATCCTGACGGAACATCAGCCGCTCCACCGGCTGACCCCGGAGGACCGTTTTTTCAAAGATCTCGCCGCAGTCGCTCTCCTGCACCTTTAAGTAGAGATAGCCGTAAGGCTCGATCCGCATCAGGGGGCCCATTTCGCAGAAGCCGTGGCAGCCGCTTTTGTGGACGCCGATATGGGCGATCTCCGGGCCGATCTCCACCTGAACGTTTTCATGCTCCGCAGCCAACTCCTTCATGTGCTCATAGAGCTTGGCGGAGCCGCCGGCCAGACAGCCCGTGCCGCCGCAGATCAGCACCCGGCACTTTTCCTGCTTGGTCTCAGCCTGGCATTCCGCCCGGACCTGCTTGAGCTGGAACCGGTTTTCAATTCTGATCATCGTTCCGCCCCTCCTCTTCCTTGGCCCGAAGCTCCTTGAGCAGCTCCGCCGCCTTTTCCGGCGTCATTTTGGGATGGACCTGCTCGTTGACCATCATGGCCGGGGCCAGACCGCAGGCGCCCAGGCAGGACACCACTTCCACCGTGAACATCAGGTCATCGGTGGTCTGCTTGGTCTCACTGAGTCCCAGTTCCTGACGCAGGTACTGCAGCACCGGCGTGGATTTGCGGACATGGCAGGCCGTTCCGTCGCAGATCTTGAGCACATACTTTCCCTTCTGTTCAAAGGAGAAGTTCTCATAAAAGCTGGCCACGCTGTAAGCCTTGGTCTCTGTAATGCCGATCTTTTTGGCCACATAGTCCAAAAGATCCGGCGGGAGATACCGGTAGGTCGCCTGGATGTCCTGAATAATGGGGATCAGGGATTTTTCCTCCAGAGGGTACCGGCTGATAATTTCGTTGGCAGTTTCGTAATAACTCTGATCCAACATCGTCGGTTTCACACCTTTCCTTCGCTTCTTCCTATCTTCGTCATTTTGCACTTACAAAACAACCATTATTATATATTTTTTAGTCACTAAACTCAAGTTAAGAATTGTGCAAGGAATCAATTCGGCATAATTGACAAATTTCAGACAATTTGGTGGCAAAAACCGCCTTTCTCTCCCGTCCTTTTGCCGAGGCTTTACAAATCAAACTTTTATCTGTTATACTATCTGTTATACGAAAGGTTATCAGCCGGTCGGATCGGCCGCGTGAAAGGAACGTGAATGTCATGCAGAAACTGGAAAAGCAATTTCATATTCACTGCGTCCCCGGCGACGTAGGCCGGTATTGCATCCTCCCCGGAGATCCGGGCCGGGTGCCCGCCATCGCCGCCCTGTTTGATGACGCGCATCAGGTGGCCTACAACCGGGAGTTCAACGTCTGGACCGGCACGCTGCTGGGTGAAAAGGTCACCGCCTGCTCCACCGGCATCGGCGGCCCCTCCGCCGCTATCGCCATGGAGGAACTGCACAAGTGCGGCGCGGACACCTTCATCCGCACCGGCACCTGCGGCGGCATCGACCTGAACGTGCAGTCCGGCGACATTGTGGTGGCCACCGGCGCCATCCGCTTTGAGCACACCAGTCGGGAGTATGCCCCCATTGAGTATCCCGCCGTGGCCAACTTCGATGTGACCTGCGCCCTGGTGCAGGCGGCCAAGAATCTGGGCAAGTCCCTGAAAACCGGCGTGGTCCAGTGCAAGGACGCGTTTTATGGCCAGCACAGTCCGGCCAAAATGCCGGTTTCCTATGAGCTGCTGAACAAATGGGAGGCCTGGAAGAAGATGGGATGTCTGGCTTCCGAGATGGAATCAGCGGCATTGTTCATCGTGGCCGGTAAATTACGTGTCAGAGCAGGTGCATGCTTTCTTGTTATGGCAAATCAGGAAAGAGAGAAACTCGGACTGGAAAATCCGGTGGTACATGATACTGATATGGCAGTTAGGACAGCGGTCGGGGCAGTCCGGAATCTGATCCGGCAGGATAATGAAAAAAATAAGTAGAATCATTCGGAAAATCATGTATAATACTGATTACCAGAAATGGAATACGAATATAAAAGCGGGGAAACAAGATGGGGAAGACAGAACAAAGCAAAACATATCATACAAGTCAGTTGATTGAGACGGCGATAGAACAGTTGAAATATTCTTATACACCGTACTCCGGCTTCAAGGTCGGGGCAGC
>ERZ779895.3768-NODE-3768-length-11327-cov-3.412970_pt1 | contig 11327 bp, 6 predicted proteins | sample MGYA00511093_ERZ779895 | MGnify/ENA primary metagenome ERZ779895 (study PRJEB29588, sample SAMEA2142970) | human gut metagenome | biome: human gut; feature: human-associated habitat; material: faeces | place: Denmark | collected 2008/2010 ... | reverse complement strand
GGGGTTAGCCGAATCGAATATTCTGGAAACAACGATACCCGTCGAAACAATGATGAACATATAATTGGAAAACATGCCCACAATGCCAAGCGTAAGGAAATACGAAAGCACAATATTGTCGGTATTTTTAACGAAAAAATTGGCCATATTGTGAATCGAAAGAGCCTTGACATTCCTGACAATCTCCTTTTTCCGCGTCTTATCCAGGGAAACGGCATCGGAGACATGTCTCAAAAGAGGGTAATTGCGGTCAACCATAAAATTGACATAGAGATTGCCAAGTATAGTCGAGACGATCGTTACGCAAACATATGCGACCAAATCCTGCAACCAAACAAGTACCACGATCTGACCGATACCGGCCAAAATCTTGAATACCATATCCGAAAGCACCATCCGATATGCTTTTTGATTGGCATACAGAATCGAACGTTTATACGAAAGAAGATACGAAATGACCGAATTTAACAAATAAAGCGCAAATACGGTATATACCAAAGGCATGGCCACTTCGTCCTTGACCAGCTGCGGCAGAAAAAACATGACCGCAAGACCGATGATGAGAACTGCCAACGCCACATAACGGTACAATAATCTGTACAGCTTTATATAAGTTCTGATGGTTGAATAATCGTCCTCGGCGATCGGTTTATAAAGCGCATACACCATGGCCTGTCCGATACCCAGTTCCGCAAGCGACAACATGGACAGGACATCGACACAGAGCGAATTGAGACCAAAATATGTAATATTCAAATAAGTCAGAAAAACATAACGGCTGACAAAAGTCAATAACATCACAACTGACATTGAGATGATATTGGCCACAATGTTTTTATAGGTATTCTGTTTACGCATATAAACCCTTACGCCCGTTCCAAGACTGATTCCGCTCTAACCTTTCTGTTCTCTTTTTCTGAATGCTCCGATTATTTCCTTTCCGACCAATACCCACGCAGCGGCCGCGGCCCACGCCAGGAACACGCAACCCACGAGAATCATCATCTTGGAGGGTTTCGAGGGCATCAACGGCACCGTCGCAGGCTGTACCACGGCGTAGACCGGAGTCGATTCCTGGACCTTCGCCCTGGCCAGCTGCAACTGCTGAGCCGTCTGGTTGTAGAGGCTGTAAGCCAGCGACATCTCATTCTGCAGACGCTCCTCCTCCGTGCGGAAACTCCGCCGCGACAACGACTGATTCTGGTCCATATACTGCGCGTAGCGCTGCTGCGCCGCATAATACTTCCCCTGCGCCTCGTCGAACAGACGTTGCGTGAACTCCAGGTCATGCCGAGCCTTGTCCGTACGGTACTGCGTGATGTGGTTCTGCAAATTCTGCATCACCGTATCCGTCAGCGTCGCAGCGATCAGCGGGTCCTGCATCGTCACCGACAGCGACACAACCATCGTCTTCTTATCCACGCTCGCGGCAATACGCTCCTGAAGCGATTTCACCACCTCGCTGTCCTCTTTGGTCAGCCGGAACGGATCTACGGGACCTTCATTCGCCGGTTCCTCCGCGCGGAACAGCCCCATGAACCACTCCAGCGCCTTGAACGGAGCCGCAACAACCGCGCTCCACCACGGGCTCCGCAGCTCTTCCGAAACGTACGCCCGGAGGGGCATGGCCGTCAGGCCCTTTTGGTCGGCGACCTCCACATCGAACAGCTCCGTCATAAACGGCACCGACTGCACGATATCCGGATACAACTCCGGGGACATCGCATCCGCCGAGTTCATGCTTCCGACATTGATGCCGGCCATCGAAGCCAGCGAACTCAGACCTCCCAGCGACGTCTTGCCGCCCTGGATCTCAGGGGCCAGCTTCACCGTAACCGTATACTCCTTCGGGATGCTGAACCCGATGACAAGCCCCGCGAGCGCGCCCGCAAGACACCATTTGACGATCATCCGGCGACCCTGCCAGAGTTTCTGAGCCAATTCGATCAGATCGATCTCCTGATCCGCACCCATCGGCTGCTGTTGTAGGTTGTTCGGTTCCATCTTATTTCGTCATGTTTGCGATCGACGCCGCCATCGTGCCGATCGGCGCCGCAGAGGTCGTGAGACCCAGAATTTCAGAAATGCCAATGCCCTTGCGCTCGCGTTTCGACGGAACGATGATCTCACAGCCCGGTTCGACCTTCGCATTACCCTTCACGCGTGCGACCCGGCCGTTCAGATAAACGATATAGGCTTTGCTGCGCTTGGCCCGGGCCCCGTAGCCGCCCGCCTGCGCGATGTAATATTTCACCCGCTTGTCCTTCATATAGACCGTCGTATTGGGATACATCACGTCTCCGTTGATCTTCACCGTGCTCACATACTCCGGAACGATCAGGCGGTCACCCTCGCGCAGCACCATGTCGTAGTCCGAACCGGGATTCGACAGCGCCTTGTCCAGTTCGATACCAACCGTATAGTAATCGTCCGTCTGCAGTTTTTCCAACGATACCGAGTCCGCACCGCGATTCTGACGTGCGGCACGAAGCGCAGCGTCGCGCACGGCACGCTCCTCCTCGTTCAGACGACGGATCAGACGGCCTCCGCGCACATAGGCGTCGTCCGTGATGCCACCAGCACGCTTGATGAGGTCCGACAGACGCTCGTTTTTCTTTATCAACGTGTAACCGCCCGAGAAGACGACCTCGCCTTCGAGCCGGACCCGCTGCTGGGACTGATAGCCCGGACTCCGGCGAACCTCCACCACGTCGAACGGCGCCAGTTCGAAACCCGCATCTCCATCCACCACAAGGCCCTCTTTCAGCGAGAACGTATAGACCTTGCCCACGTCGTTCGACGGTGTCGTACTCTTCGCGTCCTTCAACCGGCGCGCGACCTCCACCCGAACCGTAGAGGCGCCGTCCAGAAGACCTCCGGCCTGCATGATAAGATCCTCGAGCGTCGTATGCTCCGCATACGGGTACACTCCCGGGCGGGCGACCTCGCCGCCGATCGTGAAACCGCCGCGGTCTTCCAGATCATGGACACTCGACACGATCAATATGTCGTTACGCCGCAAGGCAATATCGGCCAGACGCCCCGAAAGAACTCCCTCCAGGTCCACGGCCACGACCTCCGGGGTAAGGTCCTCCTTCTCCCGGAGCAGCTGCGCACGACCCAGGAAAGCATCCTCACGAGGACCCTCCGCGCTCCCGACCAACTCCCGGACCGTACCGCGCCCCTCGCAAAGCTCGTACATGCCGGGACGATAGACTGCCCCCTGCACCTCCACACGGTTCGCATAGCGGTCCAGCGTCCGCCCGACAGCAACCGAGTCCCCGTCCATCAGCGCAAAAGTCCCGTAGCCGACGCTGTCCACGTTAAACAACTCGTGCTCGCGTCCCGCTGTGCGCACCACGCGGACCTCTCGTCCGTAGGCATCGCCCGTGAAGCCCCCGGCATACGACAACAACTGCGTAAGCGACTCCCCGGCTTCCAGCTCGTAGCGCATCGGGCGTTTGATGAGCCCCGTGACCTCCACCAGAAGATCGTACGGCGGAACCAGCACGATATCGCCCTCTTCCAGACGGATGTCGTCTTTCGAATCCCCGTCGAAAAGGTATTTGTAAACGTCAACGGAGGCGATCTCCCGACCGCCGCGAAGCACCCGGATATTGCGCAGGGTACCGATGTCTGTAATACCACCGGCTTTGTACAGCGCATGGAAGACCGTGGCGAACGACGACAGGCGGTATGTGCCAGGGGTTGCGACCTCTCCCAGAATGTTCACCTGAATCGTCCGCAGCTGACCCAGCGTAACACGGATATCCGACGAGGGAGCCTCACCCGAAACGCCCGCATATTTCCGCGAGAAAAGACCGCGAAGGCGGTCGTTGGCTGCGCTGATCGTAAGCCCGTTCAGGTAGACCGGACCCAGTTGATCGACCATGATATTGCCCTCCGGGGAGATGGTACCCCGGATGTGGTCCTCGTTCTCGCCCCAGATGTCGATGATAACCTCGTCGCCCGGACCCAGCTTATAGTTTTCAGGGGTCGCAAGGTTCGAGTTCGGCTCGAACGTTAGAGACTGACCCGTGAAGACGTCGTGACCGAAAATACGGACCCGGGGAGAGGTTCGCACAGGAGTGCTTTCGAGCTTTGAACTATCCGGATACTGGAGCGCTCCGGAAACATGAGACGCCGACCCGAACCCATCCCGAGATTCAGTGCTGACGGTGCGAAGACGAGAACCCACAGAAACATCCGAAACGGCAGAACCCGAAACGGAGCCTGTCGATCCCGACGACGAATAACTGTTCCGAAGACGCGACAACTGGTCCACACTCACGCCCCGGGCAAGCAGCTCCTTGCCGATCTGCTGGTCGCTCTTGCCGCTCTGTTTACCTTCCAGAGCATATTTCACGACAGCCTCGTCGCTCATCTGGGCATAGGTGGACATACAAAGTCCGGTCAACAAGAAACACAAGAAGAGCAAGCGCCCTTTTTCTGATATTCCGCACATGATAATTCTTTATATTCTTTCTGTTTGATGAATTCGTGACTGAACGTGCTGCCGGCTCAAAGCCGGTCCACAAGTTTCTGGATACGGATGAAGGTCGGGGTACGGCTCAGATGCATCCGATAACCCAGACGGCGCATGAAACGCAGCAGGCGCGTCCGGTGCCGCAAGTGCCATTCGAGGAAATGATACATCCCGAACGTGACCAGGAGCCCCATCCCTACGACGGCATAAAGCTGCACCGAAAGCGAAGCGCCCGCCTCCATCAGCGCCCACCAGCAGAACACCACCGACGTATTCAACAGCACGATCGCGAGCATCGTGGCCGCATGCGACGCCCCCAGCGAGATGAACATGTGGTGCAGGTGGGTCTTGTCGGGCCGGAACGGCGACGTGCCCCGCAGTATCCGCGAGAACATGACCCGCAGCGTATCGAAAACCGGAATGCACAGGACTGCCAGCGAAAAGGGAATCAGTCCCACCTCGGGACCCACATAAGCTCCGCACGCCGAACCGCTGCGCAGCGTTTCGATGACGAAGACCGTGATGACGACTCCCATGACAAGCGTTCCGCCGTCGCCGATGAACATTTTAGAGGTCTTGCCGAAAACATTGTGCAGGAAAAACGGAATCAGCGCGCCGACAGAAACGACGGCCAAAATCGTCATTTTCATATCGCCCGACAGGTAGAACAGCGTTCCGAACATCGTGCAGGCCGTAATGCAGTAACCCGACGAAAGCCCGTTGACACCGTCGATCAGGTTGATGGCATTGATAATGCCCACCGCCGCAACGACCGTCAGCGGAACAGCGACCCAGCCGGGAAGCATCCCCACACCCCACAAGCCGTGAAAATCGTCCAGAAGATAACCTCCGTTGAAGATCAGCAGAAGGGCGACGAAGAATTCGACCATGAACCGCAACGCCGGAGAAAGACTCAGTATGTCGTCCATCGTTCCGATATAGAGCATGATCATCATGGCCATAATCACGATCAGCATCCCGGCATAGTTCACAACCCCGCACACGCTGACGTAACCGATGACGATGCCGAAGAATACGGCGATACCGCCCAGAACCGGGACCGGCCGACGCTGCAACTTCCGGCCGTCGGGAACATCCACGAGATTCTTCATCAGCGCGATCTTGACCAAACGGGGATGAATCCAACTGACAATCAACAACGAGATTATCAGGGACAATAACACAGAGTACTGAGGTGTCATACTTCGCAAATTGAAATTTTACCAGAAATAATTCGATAATCCTCTTCCATCAAATCCCACGTCGTCAGGAGGCAACCGCCTCCTGCTGAACTTCCTCCATTATTTTCTCACACAGGGAGCAGACCCGGTAAGACAGCGCATAAAGCCGCTCGTCGCTGTCGTCGGGATATATCCCGCCCAACGCAGATATCCGGTCCGCAGCGATCCCGGCCGTCCGGCGATCTATCGGATAGGCATTCCCGTCCATGGCAGCATCGTACAGCCGCCCCAAAACGTGCAGCGGAACCATTTCCCGACCGGCCAAAGCCCGGGAGTAGAATTCAAAAGCCATCCGGACCGTTTCGTCATAGGTCGTATCGAGGAACATATAGGAGTTTCTGTTCATGACGCCGATACGTTCCAGCGCTTCGAGATCGCCGACACCTTCCCAACCCCTGTCCGCAGAGAACGCCGAAGCCCACTCCCGGACGGTCGTCTTCAGGAACAGAAACCACTCGTCGTCCTCCGGAAGCGAGAAATAAAAGTAATCCAGGATACAGCGGCAGATCCCCGTGCGGATCAGCCCCTCCTCCCGGGTCGCCGTCTGAAAATAACGGCGGAACAGTTCCAGCGCCAGCGTATCCCACGACCGGCGTTTGTCGGAATCGGGAATCACGGCCGTATCGGTCATCAACTGATACATGCAGGAGAGCAGTTCGCTGCGCTCTTCACCCATTCCGCTCCCTTCGACCTTGCGCCGCATAACCTTGAAAAGAGCGCTCCCGGCCTCACTCAGCCCGCGGCTCCCGGAAAACTCCCGCTCCAACTGTCCGCAGCAGAACACAGCGCGGAAGAGCGCCATGTAAGCGCGTGCCAGCGACAGCAGGCGTTCGCTGCTGTCCGACACTCCCGGACGAACGGCCCGCAATTTCGTGTACAATGATTTCAATTCGGAAATTTCCATACACCAAAGTCCGTTATCCCCGGGATTGCGGGAACGACAGACCGATAATCTGTAAATAGAATAGATTTGAAACGATCCGGGAACCCCGGAACTGCGGTCTTAAACGACCTCTTCGATCTTCTGCAAAAAGCAGTTCGGAATAAACGAGGTGGCCACGGCGCAAATTCCCGTGATGGAGACAATCAGCCTCCGCCTCCCCTTGATCCGCTTAATATACCCTTCGGCGCCCTTGAAAACCCCGCCCGTAACACGGACGCGGTCGCCTATACCGTAAACGATGCTGTCGCCTCCGAAATAATCCAGTCCGGCCGCTCCCGACGAAGTGACGAGCCTGAACATATCCATCTCATATTCCGAAATCAGGGAGGGGACCTTCTTCCACTTCTCATTTACATAGGTATACAGCATCACACGTCCCCGCAGTGTCGTTTGCAGGTCCTTGGCATATTCTTCCGTAGCGCGGAAGAACATCAACGACGGAATGACCGTCCGCCGCACCTGTTTCCTGACGCCGCGAACCTCCACCGTAACTATTTCACAAGGGATATAGCTTTCCACGCCGTCGGCGGAAAGCAAAGTTTCTATTTCGAATACTTTGTTGAAAAAGACTTTCAACCCGTACCAATGTATGCATTCGGTGCCGGTTGCCATGTTAACATACGGACATTCCTCGTATTCCCCCGTGTCCGGGAATCGGTTCCCCAGCCACGCAGCATACGAAGACTATCATGTTGAGCTTCAACGCTATCATTGAATTCATTTGCCGGGTCCATTCCTAAATCTAAGACGGAACCGTAACTTAATGTATGGTCTCTGTATAAGAAACCATACGCTTGACGCGCAAATGTAATTACTTTTCCCTGAACGGCCAAATCATTCAGTGGTTTTCGAATAAAAAACACCCCCCCCCTAAAAAATTACACACTGATTATCAGTTTATTACAATTTACCGTATCGAAGATCCCATTATCACACGTTAGATCGAGTCTATACAACGATAAGTGCTTTCCGGTCGCACATTACGGCCATTTATCAAAAAACATTGATTCTTATGTCGGCTTGCATCTATTTTACACTCGTTATCAACACATTACATATACCTACTATCTCTTATACAGAAATATCAAATCTAAAATACGCTATAACCCCGTAAATAAGCCTCATAGCCTAAAAGTAAACCCGTCGGTATTCGCAACGGGCCTATGTCATCGAGAGTTATACCGTGAAAAAGTCGTTCGAAGGCTATTAACGCAACACAATAGACATTTGCGACGCGAACAGCAACAAAAAATAAGTTGATAATCGAATGATTATCAACTTATTGCCCTGAGCGGAAAACGGGACTCGGACCCGCGACCTCAACCTTGGCAAGGTTGCGCTCTACCAACTGAGCTATTTCCGCAATCCGCAAATAATCAACAGTTTACAAGCGTTGAGATAGCTATTTTACCCCTCGATGGAGACCCAATGGAGAGTATTTTCACCTCCTGCAAGTGAATAAAATCGTATTATAAGTTTCTAATTGTCATTGCGTTAGACTATTGACTATCCATAGTCTAATGTGGAGAGCATTTCCATAAGTGCATAATCTTTTAATTGTGAATGAATTGAATTTGTTCCGAGAGATTAACCGACCCCAACCTCGGTTCAGAAAAAAAAGAGGAAATTTCTTTCCTCTCCCCTGCTCTCTCCTTTTAAGAATGTTGTGTTGCTTTTGTATCTATATAAACTGCTCTAAATATTTCTCGTTGAATCCAGTCAGCGGGAATTTAAATACACCCTGCTTGCCATCCGTTGTCGTATAATCAAATATGACCGTATCACTCTTTATATGGGCATCAAAGAGATTAAGGGTGTGGTTAGATTTGGGAAATGTTATAAGATTAGATAACGGAAGTACAAAAATGCCTGTCTTTCAATCTTGCGGGTCTAACTGAAAGGAGAAACCTGCTATATCCTGCCCTCGTTTGCAGAATCGAATCGCCATATCCTTTTCAGGGTCGATGTCGAGTTCAAAATAATAAGTGAATTTCAATGGTGTAGGTTCTGCTGTTTTGCGTCCTACGAATAGACAGACATTGCAATCCCGTGCGTAAGTTACGGATTTGGCAACATAGGAGTACTGAATATCATCAACAGTCTCCGTCTTTGCCTCTCAATCAATTTTTGGTGTTTTATACATTTTAGCTAAAATTTATGTTGTTATTAAATCTTTGATTATGATGTAAATATACGAAAAATTTATGACTTATGCAAGTAAAATAGAAAGGACAAACTTGTGCAGAGGGGTCTATATATTAACCCTTTTGCACAAGTCTGTCCTCTAAATATTAAAGCAGGTCAATAGACAAATTTAATGCTGTAATTTCGGCTCTCGTTATAGTCGCCTGTCTGAACCTCGGAAACCAATACTTTGGAGATTGTTTTATTGCTGTTGAATTCGTATTGATAAGTGTTTGTTGAAGTATTAGCAGAATCTTTCTCTTTCAATACGGATTTTTGAGGTAAATTTTTACTCTTTTTACCAAAAAGTCCCCAAAAATGATAATCATAGAATTCTTCTATGAAATTTAAGTCCATGTTTATCGGGGTTGCAATAATATCTGAGTAGGTAAAAGTTGTAGTCCAGTATCCAACTGCGCTATAAGATACAAGATTTCCATTATCCCAATTATATGCTATGTTAGAAAAATTAGTGTAGCTTGTTTGTAAGTATCCATTTTTATAAGAATAAAACTCGGAATCTTCGGGATTATTATTCATGGTTTCTTTTACAATATAGCCGTCTGCATTTAGTTCACACGTATAAATGTCAGTACGGGAACGGTCAGGCTCGATATAATCAATTTGTTCATGTGTTATAGTCAGTATATTTTCGTTATAAGAAAATAAATACTCTACCTTGCTATCAGTTCTTTCAGAAAAACTTACATGGCTAATTCGATTCTGACTATCATACTCAAAATAGACAATACCTGTCTCTCCGTATTCTTCCGTAATAATACACTGTTTAACCAATACGGGCTTATCCGAAACGTGCCCGTTGTCATCATCATCGGAACAGGCCGAGAATGAAACTGCCGCAAACATAGCGGCCACCAATAAAAACAACTTTTTCATAGTTGTAATAAGTTTAGTTTGTCGCTACGCACCATCGCGACGGTTAATTTTTGGATTTAAGGAAAACAGAAAGCGTGGTGCCGAAAACTTATCTTATTAGAGTAGGTCGTAGGAAACCTTGAAGATAAAATAAACTTTCAGCGGATTAGCAGGATAGCGCAACGAGAGGTGTAAAGTGTTGGCTTGTAATTAATAGCGCGTTAATTTGCGTTATGCGGAAATTGGTTCGATACGGTTTTACAGCCTATCGCCGACAAAGAATCGTTACCAGATCATTACGCGGAATTTACTTCGCTATTGAAGCGTAACACATTCTTTTTCTGTGTTTTGCACAATTTTACATCTTGACAAACGGCCCGACAGGTATTAACTTTGTAACCAAAAATCGGGTTTATTATGCGAAGCACGTTTCGGGTCTTATTTTACGTGAAGAAAGGCAGCGCCCGCCCCAACGGCGATCTGCCTTTGATGTGCCGTCTTACAGTAGATGGCGAGGTCAAACAATTCAGTTGCAAAATGGACGTTCCTCCGCGTTTATGGGATGTCAAGAACGGCCGGGCGACGGGCAAGAGCGTCGAGGCCATGCAAATCAATCTTGCCGTCGATAAAATCCGCGTCGAGGTGAACCGCCGCTATCAGGAGTTGATGCAGTCGGACGGCTATGTCACGGCCGCCAAACTGCGGGATGCCTACCTCGGTATCGGAGTAAAGCAGGAAACGCTGTTGAAACTCTTCGAACAGCACAATGTCGAATACCGGAAAAAGGTGGGTTTCAACCGTGAGGTCGCCACATGGAAAAAGTACTGCTGCGTGTGTAAGCGCGTGCGGGAGTTCCTCGCCCATACCTACCACCGGGAGGACATCCCGCTGAAAGAACTGAACCTTACCTTTATCAACGATTTCGAGTATTTCCTGCGCACGGAGAAGAAATGCCGCACAAATACCGTGTGGGGCTACATGATCGTCTTGAAACATATCGTCGCCATTGCCCGCAACGACGGGCGCCTGCCGTTCAACCCGTTTTCGGGCTATATCAACTCTCCCGAAAGCGTGGACAGGGGTTATCTCTCGCAAGAGGAGATCAAGGCCGTGATGAACTATAAAACGGCCAACAAGGCGCATGCCCGCATCCGCGATCTGTTCGTCTTCTCCATCTTCACGGGGCTGGCTTATGCCGACGTGAAAGGGCTGACCACGGACAACCTTCAAACTATGTTCGACGGTAACCTGTGGATCATCACGCGACGTAAGAAAACCAATACCGAAAGCCGTATCCGCCTGCTGGATATTCCCAAACGCATCATCGAGAAATACGCGGATCAGCGGCTCGACAACCATGTCTTTTATATGCCGTGCAACTGCCATTGCAACGACATCCTGCGCGAGATCGGCAAGCAATGCGGCATTAAAAACAAACTGACCTTCCACATGGCGCGGCATACCTTCGCCACAACCATCACGCTCTCGCAGGGTATGCCTATCGAAACCGTCAGCTGCCTGTTGGGGCATACGAACATCAAGACCACCCAAATCTACGCGAAGATCACCAATGAAAAGATAAGCCGCGACATGTCGG
>ERZ779895.3759-NODE-3759-length-11347-cov-2.437212_pt1 | contig 11347 bp, 5 predicted proteins | sample MGYA00511093_ERZ779895 | MGnify/ENA primary metagenome ERZ779895 (study PRJEB29588, sample SAMEA2142970) | human gut metagenome | biome: human gut; feature: human-associated habitat; material: faeces | place: Denmark | collected 2008/2010 ... | reverse complement strand
GGATTGGACCACTACTGTCAATGCTTCGGGGGAGCCCCATACACCGTCGTTGTTGCTCGCCATGACGTAAAATGTATAGGTGCCGGCCGGCAGATCGTTGTAGGTAATTTGATTGGTGTTGTAACTGCACTCATGCCATTCGTTGTCGTATCCCTCCATCCGGTAGCGGTAGCGATTCTTCTGGGATGCACAGTAGCTTAAAGCCGCGAAACTGATGGCGAAATTTGTCTGTCCGCCTTTCAGGGTCACATACCTTTGAATATCTACGTGCTGGTGCAGCGTCGGCGAACCGATTCGAACTGGTCGGCCATGAATATGAAAATCGGTGAAAACTACGGAAGGGGCAACCTGGTTGGGTTGTAGCGCTCCCGGATTAAAAAAATTGAATCCACCGTTTGTGCCAATATAAATCTTGCCGTCCGATGCATGCAGTCCGGAATTGAAATTGAAAATATTGGCCAGCAGTCCGTCTTCGAGATTGAAGCGGCTCACCTGCCCTGTCAGGATCGAATAACGGATTAACCCCAGGCTTGAAGTAATCCAAAGATTATCGTTCTCCGGAATGATGTGGAATATGGAGAGAGTTGTAGTTTCGTCATCCAATGGTACGGGGGTATAGACTCCTGCATGAATGTCGTAGCAGAAAAGTCCGTATCCGACCGTTCCTATCCATAAATTATCTTTGTAGAAGCAGATCGACTGTATTTGACGAGGCAGTGGCGTGAATTTGCCGTTGACGAGGTGGTTATTGGACGAAATACGCTGTTCTTTAGGGTCGTAGCGCAAGATTCCTTTACTGGTTGAGGCAAACCAGAGTGCTCCCTGCGAATCACTGCATATGCTTACGATATCGCTGTTGTATCCTAGATAGGAAACACAGGAGATATGCCCTTCGTCATAGGTATAAATGCCTGTTTTGGTGCCTATCCATAATCGGCCGTTTCCGTCTTTATAGAGTGAATAGACGCCTTCATCCCAAATTCGACTACGGTCTGAGAAGTAGCGGAAATGTTCCGTTTTTCCATTGGCCCTAATTTTATAGAGACCGTTACTGTAAGTTCCCACCCAGAGGTCGCTGCCGTCGACGAGTAGTGCATGGACGTTCAGCAGCGGTATCTGCGGATCGACAACGACCTGTTCCAGTTTGTCTGTACGGGAGTTGTAACGGAACAATCCGCCGTCATCCGTTCCGATCCATATCCATCCGTCGGGACCTTCACAGAACTTGCTGATGACCCTGCCACTACCCCCCCCCTGCATGATATTGCATTTCCGAGATGAGAAGCAGGTGTTATTGGGAGACAGATAGTTAACTCCTCCGAAATAGGTTGCTACCCAAAGGCCTCCTTCGTGATCGCGGTAAACATCGTATACGAAATTGTCCGAAAGGCTGCGTTCGATGTTTTGTTGATAAGAGTAAGTGTAGCATGCGCCAGTCTCAGGTTCGAAACTTGTCAGGCCTGCATCGGATCCGAGCATGAGCCGTCCGGGTTCGATTTCCCGGATGGAGTGGATTCTTCCTTTGAGATAAGGCTTGCCGTTTTTCATCAGGTAGTTGCGAAATTGTCCTGATTGCTTATTGTAGCAGAAGATTCCTGAATCCCATCCGGCGATCCAAAGGTTGCCCAGATGATCTTGACACATCGAGAATGCGTTCGATTCCACGATGTGCCGTTCATTGTCCCGGATGGGAATGCTCAGAAATTCGTTGCGCGCACGATCGTATTTATAAAGATTGCTGCCAGAAGTCAGGCACCAGACATTTGAAAAGTTGTCGGTGATAATCGCCGGCGCGTAATCGGAGCCCAGACTGTAGGGATTAGTCGCATCGTGTCGGTAATTCCATATCTCGCCAGTCGTTTTGTTGAAGCGGAAGACGCCGCTTCCGAGCGTTGCAAACCACAAAAAGGAGCTGTCTTCAGCTATGGAATTTACCAGAATTGGCGTATTGCTTTTAAGTGGTAGGGTTCGGAACGAGTCGGTTGCCGGATTGTAACTGTAAAGACCGATTTCGGTTCCGACCCATAGAGTTCCTTCTCGGTCTTCGTGAATGGAATAGATGCTGTTATTTCCGATCGATCCTTTATCATTGCTGTTATTTCGGTAAATTGTGAAATTATAGGAGTCATAGCGTGTCAGTCCGTCTCCTGTTCCGAACCACATATATCCGCGGCTATCTTGAAAAACACAGTTTACCATATTCGATGCCAAGCCGTTTTCGGTCTTGAAATAGCGGAATTTCATGTCTTGGATCGCATATGATGGGGTTATCCATAAAATATATGCGATGACAGTTAATAATGAGTAGAAATAGGTTGTTTTCATTCGGATTTTGTAGGATAGTGCTATACAAATATAATATTTTTCTGAAACGATCGAAATTCAGAATAATTCGATTTATATGTGTATGTGCTGATAATTAATGGCTTTTCATGGTTCCGGTTGCGGGTGCTTGTTTCAAACGGATAATTTTTGCATAAATACAAACGATTCTTGCAGTTGATTCCCGGTGATTTTTCAATTTTTGCCTTGCATGTCCGGCTGTTAATTATGCCAGTCATTAACTTATTATTAACTTAAATGAAGTAACCTTATGAAAGCCTTTACAACATGCAGGAATTTTTTGTATGTGTTTTGCTTGATGCTTGGGGCTGCGGTTTACGGTCAAAACATTACTGTAACCGGAACGGTTGTCGACAAGGCGGGACAACCGCTGGTTGGTGCCGCTGTCACAGTCAAAAGCGATCAAAGCACGCGCGGCGTGTCAACGGACGGTAACGGACAATTTACGCTGTCTGTCCGTTCCAATGCGGTTCTGACTGTATCCTATATTGGATACAAGACAGAAACCGTGAGAGTTTCGGGTACGAAATCTCTGATGATTACTCTCCAAGACGATGCGACAGCTATGGAGGATGTTGTTGTCGTTGGTTTCGGAACTCAAAAGAAAGAATCGGTTGTCGGTGCCATTGGAACGATTAAGGCTGCCGAATTGAGTGTGCCGGTCCGTTCACTCAATAACTCCATTGGAGGCCGAGTCGCCGGCGTTATCGCCGTACAGCGTTCGGGAGAGCCGGGCAAGGACGACGCGCAGTTCTGGATTCGGGGTATCAGTACCTTTACCGGCAATCGCAACCCACTGATTTTGGTTGACGGTATCGAGCGGCCGATGAACAACGTCGATCCCCTTGAAATCGAATCGTTCAGTATTCTCAAAGACGCCAGTGCCACGGCAGTTTATGGAGTGCGCGGAGCCAACGGCGTCGTGCTCATCACCACGAAACGAGGCTTCGATGGTCCGGCCAAGGTCGACGTGCGTTACGAGCAGGGATTTTCCTTTGCCACGAAGCGTCCCTCCTATCTGAATGCTTACGAACGGTCCGTACTTTTTAACGAGGCTATTGATGCCAACCCGTCGGCATCTCAAGCGATGAAATTTACCGATGCTGAACTTACGGCGTTGCGCACGGGCAGCGATCCCGAACTGTACCCCGATGTCGATTGGCAGGATGTACTTATGCGCGACGTAACGTTGAATGAAAAACTCAGTGTCAATATTTCGGGAGGCGGTAAAGCTGTGCGCTATTTTACGGCTGTTTCTATTTATAATCAGGAGGGACAGTATGACATTCAGCCGGGAAACTACGACTGGGTTCCTTCCAGTATCGGACGATTCGGAAAGAACGTCAATTACACGCGCTATAATTTCCGTTCGAACGTAGATACGGATATTACGAAATATACGACAGTTTCGTTGGGACTTCAAGGCAACGTTGCTGTTAACACAGAGCCCTATGAAGGCTCGGATAACGTTTATATGTGGATCAATAACGTAGCACCGAATGCTTTTCCGGTCTTGTACAAGGATGGCAAATTCCCGGCTCGTGACGGCCTTTACAACCCGTATGTGCAGCTTACGCAAAGGGGGTACAAGCAGACCACTACCAACGAATTGCGTAGCAATCTGACCATCCGGCAGGATTTCTCGTTCCTGACCGAGGGTTTGAGTGCTACAGTACGTTACGCCTATGACGCCGTGAACTATAACGACGCCAAACGTTCGCGCGAGCTGACCTTCTATCAGGCCGAGCGGCGCGACGACGACGGCTCGCTCGTCTACAAGGTCATCGACGCCAACAAGCAGCAGGATTACCTCACGTATACTTCCAGCGCTTGGGGCAACAAGACCCAGTATTTCGAGGCGTCGTTCAACTACGACCGGACATTCGGAAAGCATGAGGTGGGAGCGCTGGCGCTTTTCTATCTGAAAGATTACAAGACGAATACGGCGGATACTTATATTAATAGCCTTCCCAACCGTTCGCTGGGATTCGCTGCGCGTGCAACGTACGGGTTCGATAAAAAATATCTGCTGGAGGTGAACTTGGGTTACAATGGCTCGGAGAACTTCCCGAAAAATAACCGTATGGGATTTTTCCCTGCAGTGGCCGCAGGATGGGTTATCAGCAGCGAGAATTTCTTGAAGGACAACAAAACCATTACCTGGCTGAAACTCCGCGGTTCAGTCGGACAGGTCGGTTCCGACCAGATTGGTTCGGCGCGTTTTGCATATCTTTCCACATTGATTGACGCCGGAGGTTACAATAATTTCGGTATCAAGTTCGATCAGGGGATGGGAGGATTGCAGGAAGACCAGCTCGCCTCTGAAGATATCACGTGGGAGGTTGCTACCAAATACAACCTTGGTTTGGAAGTGGGCTTATTCAATTCTTTGCGGGCAACGGCCGAAGTGTTCTATGAGAAACGTGAGAACATCTTCCTTCAGCCCCAGGTCAGCGAGGTGATGGGACTTCAGAAAACCATGTATGCCAACATGGGAAAGATGGATAACCGCGGCTTCGAGGTGACGTTGGAATATAACAAGATGTTTGACAGCGGCCTGATGTTTACGGCGCGCGGCAATTATACTTTCGCACGCAACAAATATATCGAGGACGGAAAATATTACAAAAATCCATGGCAGGACATTCGTGGTACGCGTTATGGGGAGCGGCTGATGTACGATGCCATGCATCTTTTCTCTCAGGAAGAGATCGACGCTTTGCCCGATTATTATCGACAGTTCTCTCTGACTAAGTCGCAGTTGCGTCCGGGTGACATTCGTTATCGAGATGTCAACGATGACGGCGTGATTTCGGAGGATGATATGATCTGGGGGTCGAATCCGGCTACTCCCGAATCCATGTTCGGTTTCGGCGCATCGCTGGCCTACAAGGGGTTCGACTTCTCGTTCCTGATGCAGGGCGCGCTGGGAGGTACGTCCTATCTCTCGGCCGGATGGTATTTCCAGCCGTTCCAGGCGGAGCGTGAGCCTAAATTCATGGGCAATCTCATTACGAAGTTTCTTGACCGCTGGACGGAGGATAATCCGGATCCATATGCTTTTTCTCCGCGCTTATACATGGGACAGAATGTCAATAATTACAAGACTTCGACATGGTGGGTGCGCAACAGCGATTATCTGCGCTTGAAAAATGTCGAAATCGGTTATACGCTTCCCAGACATCTTTCGGCGAAGGCCCGGATCGACAATGCCCGCATCTATCTTTCTGCGGTCAATCTCTATACGTTCAGCAAATTTGGCAAGGAGTTCTGGGACCCGGAGGTAGGAGCTGATTCCTACCCGATTCAGGCGACTGTATTCGTAGGCCTTAACTTAACATTCTAATACCGTTCTCACTATGAAAAAATATAATATATTGATTCTCGTCCTCTTCTCTTGGTGTTTGGTTGGATGTTCCGACTATCTCGATCAGGACCCCGAAGAGTTGAACACGCTTGAAAAGGTGTTCTCAAGTACACAGGATACCCGCAAGTGGTTTGCGCGTATTTATAGTGATGACTACTATCCGAAGGATCTTTACGGGTCGGCTTATTACAATCATTATATGTTTGGGACCGACGATGCCAATAATGAATTGGACTGGCATATCCCCGTTGTGGTTTCGGGGCAGCTCAGCCCGGAGCAGCCTACGGGAGCATGGACCGATGTCTATTATTTCGAGAAATATTATCAGGCGATTCGACATTGTAATATTTTCTTGGAAAATGTGGATAAATGCATCGACCTTCCGATTGTAGAAAAGAAATATAAGACGGCCGAAGCGCGGTTCATGCGGGCCATGTATCATTTCTGGATTCTGCGTGAATACGGCCCCATTCCGATCGTCGACCATTCGATTAAATCTGAGGAGCTTTCTACGAAATTTGCACGTAACAGCATGGATGAATGTGTTGAATGGATTTGCAACGAGATCGACGCCGCTGTTCCCGACATGCTTGAAACGCGTGTCGACGACGATTACGGATTCCCGACTCAGGCTGCTGCTATAGCTATGAAGTCTCGTCTTCTGCTGATGAATGCAAGCCCGTTGTATAATGGCAATACGACCTATTCCAACTGGCGTAACAAGGACGGCAAACAGCTGATCAATCAGATCTATGATCCGGATAAATGGCGAATCGCAGCCGATGCGGCCAAGGCCGTACTGGATCTTCCCCAACACCGGCTACTCAAACCGGAGGCTGAAGAGGGCGGGGAGCTGACTTTCGACGATTATGTCGACAATTACCGCCGCATCACGACTACAATCAACGACGAGATTATTTGGGCTTGTCCGCAGGCTACGAGTTGGTGGAGTATGCAGTGTTGGCCTGCTGTTTTCCACAGTTGGAATGCCCGTGACGCTGTAACGCTCAATCTTGTCAATGATTATTTCATGGCTGACGGTACTGTCGCTCGTCCTATCGAAGAGTGGTTCGAAAATAAACAATGGTCTTCAGAGGATGGCAACGGTACGATAGCCAATACGTTCTGGATGTTCTGTGACAGGGAGCCGCGTTTCTATGCTTCGACCCATTTCCCCAATCAGCGTGTGTCTTATGCTACGAAAGAGAATCCTGATGTATGGCAGACGATTGAATTCTGGTATGAGGGAAATTCGGGACTTTCCAAGAGTTCGGGTGATCGTAACAGTACGGGGCTTTCACCCCGTAAGAACATTCCGATGGATGCCACTACGGATAAAAGCCAGGCTACGTGCACGAGTAATGCAATTCCCTTTCCGACCATTCGTTTGGGGGAGATCTATCTCAACTACATTGAGGCCGTGCTCGAATGCAAACGTAATAACGTAACGGGCGATAACGTCGATTTGGACAAAGCCTTATCGCTGTGGGATGAATTGCGTGCCAGAGTGAATCTCGGCTCCATTACAGAAATCTGTTCAAGCTCCGATTATGATGCTCTGATTGAACTGCTTCGGCAGGAGCGTCGCGTTGAATTGGCATGGGAAATTCATCGTTATTTCGACGTACGCCGTTGGTTTATTGCTCATGGAGAACAAGGCGTGTTGAATACGCCGTGTTATGGACTGGATGTTACACGCGGAAAGAATGCTACCGATCCTGATTTCTTTACCCAGACAGAGTGCAGTTTGCAGCGTGTATTCCGGTTGGAGCACTATTTCGCGCCGATTCGATCCAGCGAGTGTGCCTATAACACCGAGTTGGTACAAGCACCATTCTATTGATGGATCGATTTGCGACAAACATGTTTAATTTACAAAAATCGAATCGATGAAAAAGAAAATATTAACGGGTCTGTGGTTCCCGGTTTTGGCGTTGCTGGCCTCCTGCGAGTTCGATCATCCCGAGGCTGTCATTTATCCCGATCCGGTGTTCGGGCAGTCTGGGTTGCAGCAGTTTGCCACGAATGCCATTTATGAAGATTATATCGTTGAAGTGCCTATTACGCGCACTTGCGGGCTTTCGCAGGAAGTGACGTTGAACCTTTCGGTCGATGCCGCGGTGCTCGATGAATATAACGAACAGTACGGTGCGGCTTACACGCTGCTCGGCAGTGACTATTACACGTTACCTGCTTCGGTCACAATTCCGGCAACCGTAAAGGAAATTCTTGTTCCCGTCACGATACATCCCAGCGAGTTGGTCGATGCACTGGGGTTGGAAAAGGCAAACCGGACGATTTTGCCCGTCCGTATTTCGGGATCGTCTGTTCTGACCGAAGAGAGCGGAACCTTGGGCCGCGTGTTGCTGGCTCCGGTGGTCAGTAAACCGGAGATTGATGCGGTGGTCCCGGCAACGACACCCGAACTTTCGTTCATTTCGACTATTCCATTGACACAAGACATCGTGTTGACAACTCTTGCTAACTTCACGACGTTGGATGTCTCGAAAGTATCCTATGCACCTGTAATGGATAAGGTCCAGGAATACAATACGGCAAATCAAACTAATTATTTGCCGTTACCTGAAAATACCTTTACGATCAAGGAGGATGTATTTGATTCCGAAACATTGGAGATGAAGAGTACGATTACGTTCGATTGTGCGAAGTTAGGCGGTATTAATGACTATTTGTTGCCTGTCGAACTTACTCAGAAGGGAACGGAGTATAATATCGGCCAGTCCGGTCCGATCTATATTATTGTCCGGTTGACAGAACTGAAAGTCAAGGCGAATGATGGCGGTAAGGTGGTGACAACGGCTACCGGAAAAGGAGAGTTGATGGTCAACATCAATACGCCGATCCCCAATGAAATGTCTGTCAATATGACGTACGATGCATCGCAGATTGCAATCTATAACGAGAATAACGGTACTACATACAAGGAACTCGATGCTTCTAAGATTAAGGTTACGCCGTCAGTAATTTCCGCTGGTAGTATGAGTGGCTCCGTTACCTACGAGATTGATATCCTTGATCTCCCGTACGATGCCGATAAATACCTTGTGCCGTTGAAGATAGATACTTCAGCATTGGCGGATGGTACGGCTGTCGAAGAGCCGTCTACGGTTTATGTCGAGGTAAACAAGTCGCTTGTGGGCAACTATTTCCTGGAACCATGGACATCGGCACTCAAAGGCACGACGGATAAGTCGAGTCAAATGAACTCGCTGATCTTCCTTTGCAGCGAACAAGGCAAGAATCCGAGCGGCGGACAGAAATATTATTTCAACTACAATAGTGGTTGGGCAGACGGAATCATCTATTTCGACATCTCCAACGAGGAGATGCCGGGACATGAAAATTGCGTAAGACTTATCAATTTCCAGGACCGCGATCCGGCAAGCGACCCGATTCCAGCCAACGAATCTTACCTGAATCTGGTTACCGGCGATATCGTCATCGATTTTATCATCGAATCCTTCTGGGCTCCCGCTCCGACGGAGGAGGGTCAGATCAAGGGTGAATTACGCTGCGTCAAACTCTCTCGCTGATATTAATTTCCAATATGGAGGCCGGAATTTTGGACCCCGGCCTCCGTATTGGTATCTATAAATTGGAAAATCATGAAACGAAAACTATTGTACTGGCTTTGTTCTTTTGGACTTATTGCAGGCTGGGCTTGTTCGAAATCCGATGATAGCAACCAGATCGTTGAACCGGATAAACCGACTGTTGATGAACCCTCCACCGCAACACAACTCGTCGCTAACTGGAATTTGGAGGAAGATATAGACCTGTCCAAAGTCGAAAAGGCCGAAGCGGGCAAGTGGCGTTATCTGGGCGGTTGGAATGAATCGAACGCCGCTGTCACTCAGGAGTCATTGAGGGGTGTCAATGGATCCCGTTGTTTGGCCATTATCGCCGAGTCGGAGGATGTGGATGTGATGTTTGGTCAGAAGATCACGGGACTTGATCCGGCGAAACCTTATAAGGCTACCGCGCGCATCAAAACCGAAGGTATCGCGCAAGGCAAAGGAGGGAACATCTGTCTGGATTATCTTTGGGCTCCTGCTTCCGAGGGTGTGACAGGTACGAAAGATTGGACCTCGGTGACATTGGAAATAGATGAAATTCCCGCTGACAGCACCATCACGCTGTGTCTGCGCTTGGGCAGTACGGCGAATTCTTCGCAGGGTGTTGCCTATTTCGACAACATCAGTCTCAAAGAAAATACCGATCTTTACATTCGGGAGAGCGAGCACATTCGTCTGATGGTGGATAAGAAATACGTTTCCATCTCCGATGCTCAGATCGACACATGGCTCGGCAACTTGGACAAGGTTTACGAAGCCTATGTGGAACTTTTCTCGGGACGCAAGCCTTTCGAGGGAAAGGTCATCACGCTGCGTTCGGCGGTTATCGGAGCTTGGGCTTATGCGGGTAATCCGGTGCAATGGAATCAGGACTATATAAGTTCGGCGTTGCTTGCTGTAGGAAAGGGGGATTGGTGTTTTGGCATCATGCACGAACTGGGACACGATTTTGCCCCTTATATATCCAATGCTACTTATGCCTTCGACTGGAATGAGGAACTGTTCGCCAATTTCCGCATGTACTATGCGTTGGAGAAACTGAATGCGACTGTGATTACAGACGCCAATATCTTGTTGCCGGACGGCTCGACGAAGACCGAGACCAAAACCTATGTCGGTGCTGAGTTGAAACAACTCTACAAGTCGGAGACGACGAATTGTTATGATCGTACGATCGGGGCAAATAAAGCCGTCGAGATGGGTAATGCTTTGTGTTATAAGCTGATACAGATTAAGGAGAAGTATGGCTGGGAGTTATATATTAAAGCTTTCGATGAGTTGTACAAAGTTCCTCGCAATGAAACGGAAGAGAGTGGCATGACGCAGTGGGACAAGTTCGACTATTTCATGTCGGTCCTGACCAAACAGGCCGGAGAGGATATCTATGCAAACAATTTCACTTCCGCTGAGCTTGGAACGATCCGGACCTATCTCCAAACTCAGCAATAGTTGATTTACACGTGTCAGTTCATGAAAAAAGCGTTATTCATATTCTTCGTGTCTGCTCTATACGGAGTTTGTCAGGGCAGCGAAAAGGTCTTCGTCGAGAATTTCGACCGTGCCAGGCGTTTCAGCCGGCATTGGACCACAGATGCGGCGTCCGGAAGTGGTCGGATCGAACGATTGCCTGACGGAGGGATCGACGACAGCGGATGCGTACGGATTACGAGTTCGGAACGCACGTCGCTGGCTGTGAAATGTCAGCTGACGGGACTCGAACAGGGCCGGCTTTACCGGGTGAGTGCGCGTCTGAAATGCGAAGATGTCCGCGACGGACGCGGAGCCGTGCTTTTCCTGGACCCGGAAGGGCTCGACCAGTCGTGGAACGCGTCGGAGTTTGTTTATGGAACAAGCGATTGGCGGGAGGTTTACATGGATTTCGTTCCAGATACTTTGGGTGAGGCGACGATCTGCTGTGGGCTCGGCTTTCCATGGGGTACCTACAACGGGGGTAAGGCTTCGGGTACCGTGTGGTGGGACGACGTACGGGTCGAGCCGGCTTCGGATGAATCTGTCTATACCCGTGAAAGTGAGCATATCG
>ERZ779895.3757-NODE-3757-length-11353-cov-4.007523_pt1 | contig 11353 bp, 9 predicted proteins | sample MGYA00511093_ERZ779895 | MGnify/ENA primary metagenome ERZ779895 (study PRJEB29588, sample SAMEA2142970) | human gut metagenome | biome: human gut; feature: human-associated habitat; material: faeces | place: Denmark | collected 2008/2010 ... | reverse complement strand
TTGTGGATTCTTTTTTAGACGGGTGCCGACTGGCGCCCGTCTAAAAGGGGATACCCTAAAATTGGAAGTTTACGTTCCTTGTCTTTATCTTTGGTGCCAGTTCCACTGTCAGCCTTTTTCCTGACATCATCCGGAATCGGGTCACAAATAGCGACTCTTGCTCCGGAGCGGATGAGCTTCGGCAAACGGATATCAAACTCTGCCATGGGAAACGAAATGACTTTCTGCTTTCTGTCTAGCAGTATCCTGTCGGAGATGCCGGTTACGGTATGCAAGATAAACCAGTTTTTCAAGGGCCGTATCCGACGGGAACACGACCTTATTTTTTGTTACCTTACGGATCTGGCGGTGATATCCTTCAACGGTATTTGTAGTATATATAAGCTTACGGATAGCCGGAGTGTACTGGAAGTATTCGGACAGCTTATCCCAGTTGTCCTGCCATGACCTGATGACGATAGGATACTGTTCTCCCCATTTCTCTTCCAGCTTGAGAAGTTCATTTTCTGCGGATTCTTTATTTACAGCCTGATAGACACACTTCAAATCCTTCAGAAACTCCTTTTGATTTTTGGAGCCAACATACTTGATGGAATTACGTATCTGATGTACGACACAGCTGTACAGCTGTATTGGGATAAACGCTTTGGATGGCGTCAGGAAAACCTTTCAAGCCGTCTATACAGGCAATAAGAATATCTTCAACTCCACGGTTCTGAAGGTCTGTCAGTACACTGAGCCAGAAGTTTGCTCCCTCATTCCTTAATATATACATTCTAAGCAGGACACTGTCTAAAAATGGCATATGGAGTGATTATAATCTATCATCTTCATATGCCATCTTATTTTTGGGGGACATTTACTGAATATCCCATTTTATTTTACTCTTTGCTGACACAATTTGATTTACAGTCTCTATATCCTTTCCTTAATAAAAACAATTTATTTCTTAACTAAGAAAGTACTATTTTTTAATTCATTAACAAAAGCAACAGAAATAGAAGCGGCTGATAATTCAAGGTTATTCGTCATTAAATACTTAAGAGCCTTTATATAAGCGTACCCCATTGCTGATGTTAATGTTGCAGCTGTAGCTCCAGAAATCACGCCTCCAATAATAGTTCCCGCACCCGGAATCAATTTTATCAAACCTGCCACAATAGCTTTCCCCGTATATGTTGCCCCAACGACTCCGGCAGCAGAAGAAATCAAAGTAGATAAAAAAGATTCTGTTAATTCAAGTCCCATAGTAAAACTAATCGAAGCTAACATTCCTATTTGAATTGGAGCAAGGAGTGCAACGTCTGAGAAAGGTATTGGTGTTGCTCCAGTTGCTGCAGCCGCAGCAGCAGCCCCTAATACATATTTTTGTGCTTTTTTTTCTTTTATTTCTAAATCAACTTTCTGAGCAGCAATAAATGCAGTTCTTTGAGCCTCAGGAATCATTTCTGAAGTTTTTGAAACGAGTTCTTTTAATCCAAAAGCCTTAATGGTACCAAGCGGGCAATCATATGGTAATGCAAGAACTCTAAGTACATCCGAAAATTTATAGCATAAATTCTTAACATCATTATAAAAAGTCAAGTCAGAATTTATAGATTGTGTTAAAACAACTATTACAGGAATCTCAGATGAAAGTTTTTCGATAATTTTTAACTCTTCATTCTCAATTCTTTTTGAAGTATAATTTATACAATACCAAGCTATATGTATATAGTTAGTTGAATCTGGACTCTTCTTACGGCTGCTTATTTCTTGCATTAAATCATTTAGAATATTGTCATATCCTCCTAATTCTAATCCTCTTGTATCAATTAAATGGATTGGAAAATCTTCTTTAAAGTATTCTTTTATATTTTCAGTACAAGGTTTACCTGTTCCTGTTTTTGCTAAATCCTCTCCAAATACAGCATTAATAAGGGTACTTTTACCCACTCCCGTTTTACCCAAAACTAAAATATTAGTCTTTTTGATATTTTCTTTTGCTTCTTCGAAAATACGCTTAAATTCATCAAAGTTATTCATGGCTTTTAATTATTAAACACTTACTTGACACAAATATAACAACAAAATTCTATAAATATATTGAAAATACTTTTTATTTGAATATAAACATCAAAATATTGATTCTACCTCTAACTTTTCGGGCCAACCCATCATCATTCTGTAATTTGAATAGCCCCACACCAATGAAGGCAATCCTTGTTATGGGAAATTTATACTCACAAACTATACATACTAAATAATTATACCAGCTTACAAACAAAAGAACTAATAATATTCTAAAACCAATATAGTAAATACTAATCTGAAGCTAATTCAATTTTCTAAATATGTATTTACCAGCATGATATAAAAAGTAATCATCCACAGACATCCTTAAAAATAAATGTATCGAACAAATTTATATCTACTGAGCTAAAAATTTCAAAACAATCTGAATGAAACACTGAAGAATTCTGGCTGTGAAAAATCAGGATCGCAAAATGCTTTTAAAGTCAATTAAATAATAGTATAAGCTTTTGTATTACAAACAATAAACAAGTAAGATTATGAAGGAAACAGGGAATTATCATTTTTGTTATCCAACAAATATACTAACTTAACAAACAGGTCGATATGCTTGTCACACGAAAAGAAAGTTCTATATATTCAAACAAGTGACTGATAGCGTTTACCTTCTCCCCAACAACAATTCAGGCCACCTCCTCCCTTACTCAGGGAAGTGGTGGCCTGAACCTTTATGATTCATTTTTAAAACAGCTTATTTCATCTCTTCTATCACAGCCTGCGCCGCAGCCAGTCTTGCGATAGGCACGCGGAACGGTGAGCAGCTCACGTAATCCAGACCTACCTTGTGGCAGAACTTCACGGACATCGGTTCACCACCGTGTTCACCGCAGATACCGCATTTCAGTTCCGGACGTACGGAACGGCCTTTGGCTACCGCCATTTCGATAAGCTGGCCCACACCATTCTGGTCGAGTACCTGGAACGGGTCTACCTTCAGAATCTTCTTTTCCAAGTAAACCGGCAAGAAAGAAGCGATGTCGTCACGGGAATAACCGAAGGTCATCTGAGTCAGGTCGTTTGTACCGAATGAGAAGTATTCGGCATGTGAAGCGATGCGGTCGGCAGTCAGGGCGGCACGCGGCACTTCAATCATGGTTCCCACCTTGAACGGAATTTCCACGCCTTCTTCCTTGAACAGTTTGGCAGCAGTTTCACGGATCACCTTTTCCTGAGCTTCGAATTCATACAGGATACCAATCAGCGGCACCATGATTTCAGGATGCGGGTCGTAACCTTCCTTCTTCAGTTCGCAGGCAGCACCCAGGATAGCGCGAGTCTGCATTTCAGTGATTTCCGGATACGTATTTCCCAGACGGCAACCACGGTGACCCAGCATCGGGTTATGTTCGCACAGACTTTCCACGCGCTGGCGGATATAATCTACGGTTACACCCATGGCCTGTGCCATTTCTTCCTGACCTTTCAAATCGTGCGGAACGAATTCATGCAACGGCGGGTCGAGCAGACGTACGTTGACAGGCAGTCCGTCCATGGTCTTGAAGATTTCCTTGAAGTCGGCTTTCTGGTAAGGCAACAGTTTGTCGAGGGCTTTCTTGCGGCCTTCTACGTCCTTGGCCAGAATCATTTCACGCATGGCCACAATCTTTTCGTCGTCGAAGAACATGTGTTCCGTACGGCACAGACCGATACCTACGGCACCGAATCCACGGGCATCCTGTGCGTTGCGCGGTGTGTCGGCATTGGTGCGGACTTTCAGACGGGCATATTTGTCGCAGAGTTCCATCAGTTCGGCAAAGTTACCCGACAGTTTGGCCGGCTGAGTCGGAATTTCTCCGGCATATACATATCCGTTGGTTCCGTTGATGGAGATGTAGTCACCTTCTTTCAGTACGACTCCGTCAATTTCCACCGTACGGGTCTTGTAGTCTACGTTGATGGCTCCGGCACCTGATACACAGCACTTACCCATTCCGCGGGCTACTACGGCTGCGTGCGAGGTCATACCTCCACGGGCGGTCAGGATACCTTCGGCAGCCTGCATACCAGCCAGGTCTTCCGGAGAAGTTTCAATACGTACCAGTACCACGCGATGACCGTTGTTATGCCATTCAGCGGCATCTTCTGCGAAGAAGACGATGCGTCCGCAGGCAGCACCCGGAGAAGCCGGCAAACCACGTGTCAGCACGCGGGCACGTCCCAGTTCTTCCTTGTCGAATACCGGATGCAGCAGCTCGTCCAGCTTATTAGGTTCGCAGCGCATCAAAGCGGTCTTTTCGCCAATCATGCCCTGATGCAGCATTTCCATGGCGATGCGCACCATAGCGGCACCTGTACGCTTACCGTTACGGGTCTGGAGGAACCAGAGTTTGCCTTCCTGCACGGTAAATTCCATGTCCTGCATATCGTGGTAGTGATTTTCCAGTTTGGTCTGGAGCTCATCGAGTTCCTTGTAAATCTTCGGCATGGCTTCTTCCATAGAAGGATATTTGGTCACACGTTCCGCTTCGGAGATACCCTGCAGTTCGGCCCAGCGCTGAGAACCGATCTTGGTAATCTGCTGCGGAGTACGGATACCGGCAACCACGTCTTCACCCTGCGCATTGATCAGGTATTCACCGTTGAACAGGTCTTCACCGGTAGCGGCGTCGCGTGAGAAGCATACACCCGTAGCCGAAGTCTCACCCATGTTACCGAATACCATGGCCTGTACGTTCACGGCTGTTCCCCACTCTGCCGGAATGCCTTCCATCTTACGGTAAAGGATAGCACGTTCGTTCATCCATGAATCGAATACGGCACAGATGGCACCCCACAACTGTTCGTAAGCGCATGACGGGAATTCCTGTCCGGTCTGTTTCTTCACGGCTTCCTTGAAGCGGACTACCAGTGTCTTCAGGTCGTCCACGTCGAGTTCGTTGTCCAGACGTACGCCCTTGGCCTTCTTCACTTCTTCAATGATGGCTTCAAACGGGTCGATGTCTTCCTTGTTCACGGGTTTCATGCCCAATACCACGTCGCCGTACATCTGTACGAAGCGGCGGTAAGAGTCCCATGCAAAGCGGGGATTGTTGGTCTTGCGGGCCAGTCCTTCCACCACTTCATCGTTCAGACCTAAGTTCAGAATGGTGTCCATCATCCCCGGCATGGACGCTCTGGCACCCGAACGTACGGAAACGAGCAACGGATTTTCCACATCGCCGAACTTCGACTTCATCAGGGCTTCTACTCCCTTGATGGATTTTTCCACGTCGTCTTTCAGCAGCGCAACCACTGCGTCTTTTCCTTTTTCAAAATATTCGTTGCAGACTTCGGTTGTTATGGTGAATCCGGGAGGTACAGGCACCCCGATCAGGTTCATCTCGGCCAGGTTTGCGCCCTTGCCACCCAGAAGATTTCTCATGTCAGCTTTTCCTTCAGCTTGTCCGTTTCCAAAAGTATAGACTCTTTTCTTTTCCATGTTTTCTTATATTTGATAAGGTTCAATAATGTTTTTCGTTGGTCAACCGCTGGCAAATCTATACATATTTTATTGAATCCCAAATTTTGTGAAGATATTTTTCGACATATTTTGCAACATAGAGTTTGCAAAATGAACTTCTTCGAAAAACATGGAAGAATGTCAGGAAAAATGTATAAATTTGCTCCCAAATTGGTTTTATTGAAAAGAACGTGGCAAGAAAGAAAAAAGAACTGCCTTTACTGGAGAAGGTAACGATAACAGACGTAGCCGCAGAAGGAAAAGCCGTGGCTAAAGTGAACGAGTTGGTAATATTTGTCCCGTATGTAGTGCCGGGCGACGTAGTCGATTTACAGGTGAAGCGCAAGAAGAACCATTACGCCGAAGCGGTGGCGGTAAAGTTCCATGAGAAATCACCCCTGCGCACGGAGCCGTTCTGCAGTCACTTCGGAGTGTGCGGAGGATGCAAATGGCAATGTCTTTCTTACGAGGAACAGCTCAAGTACAAGCAGAAACAAGTGTTCGACAACCTTACCCGCATCGGGAAGGTGGAACTGCCGGAATTCCGTCCTATCTTAGGCTCGGAAAAGACCCGCTTTTACCGTAACAAGCTGGAGTTTACATTCTCCAACAAGCGCTGGCTTACAGAAGAGGAGGTGAAGCAGGACGTGAAGTACGACCAAATGAATGCCGTGGGATTCCATATTCCGGGGGCGTTCGACAAGGTGCTGGCCATCGACAAGTGCTGGTTGCAGGACGACATTTCCAACCAGATTCGCAATGCCGTACGCGACTATGCCTACGCGCACAACTTCCCGTTCTTCGACTTGCGCACGCAGGAAGGACTTCTTCGTAACATCATGATCCGTACCTCGTCTACAGGCGAACTGATGGTGGTACTGCAGTGCAAGGTGACCGACGACGAAGGCCGCCGCAAGATGGAAGAGATTCTGCAGTTCATGGCCGACAGCTTCCCGCAGATTACTTCGCTGATGTATGTCATCAACAACAAGTGCAACGACACCATCGGCGACCTCGACGTGGAGGTGTTCAAGGGCAACGACCATATCTTCGAAGAGATGGAGGGACTGCGCTTCAAGGTGGGACCGAAATCGTTCTACCAGACGAACTCTGAACAGGCCTATAATTTATATAAGGTGGCACGCGAGTTTGCCGGACTTACGGGCAACGAGCTGGTGTACGACCTCTACACGGGTACGGGTACCATCGCCAACTTCGTGGCACGCCAGGCACGCAAGGTGGTGGGCATCGAATATGTGCCCGAAGCCATCGAGGATGCCAAGGTGAACTCGGCCCTGAACGGCATCGACAACACGCTGTTCTATGCAGGCGACATGAAGGACATCCTTACCAACGACTTCATTGCGGAGCACGGACGTCCGGACGTCATCATCACCGACCCTCCCCGCGCAGGTATGCACAATGACGTGATCGACGTGATTCTGGCTGCCGAGCCGAAACGCATTGTCTACGTGAGCTGCAACCCGGCCACACAGGCACGCGACCTCCAGCTGCTCGACGGCAAGTACAAGGTGACTGCCGTACAGCCTGTCGACATGTTCCCTCACACGCATCACGTGGAAAATGTCGTGCAACTGGAAAGACGCTAAACACTCTCCCCTATCTTCTAACTTTTAACTGACGCAACAAAGTGGCAAGAAATAACTCTGGCAACAACGGCCGACGCCCTATCCCGCGTGCCGCAGCCAAATATACAATCTATCCGGTCAATGAACCGGCGGAACTGATGGAGTTCCTTATGAAGAAGATGGACGGCATCAGCCGCACGCGCGTAAAAGCCTTGCTGGCCAACCGCGTGGTGCTGGTGGACAACAACATCCAGACGCAATACAACTTTCCCCTGAAGCCGGGCATGAAGGTGCAGGTGAGCCGTGAAAAGAACAAGCACGAGTTCCGCCACCCCATGCTGAAGATTCTCTACGAGGATGCCTATCTCATCGTGGTGGAGAAGAAAGAAGGACTGCTGTCCGTGGCTACCGACCACCAGAAGGAGCGTACCGCACAGCACATTCTGAATGAGTACGTGAAGCGCACGCACCGCAACAACCGCATCTTCGTGGTGCACCGTCTGGACCGCGAAACCTCGGGCATCATGATGTATGCCAAGGATGAGAAGACGCAGCACACGCTCCGCGACAACTGGCACGACATCGTGTACGACCGCCGCTACGTGTCCATCGTCATGGGCGACATGGAAAAAGACCAGGGCACCGTACGCTCCTGGCTCACCGACCGCAAGCTGTACGTCAGCTCCTCGCCGGTAGACGACGGAGGCAAGCTCTCCATCACGCACTACCGCACCATCAAGCGGGCCAACGGCTATTCGCTCATGGAGCTGCAACTGGAAACGGGACGCAAGAACCAGATTCGCGTGCACATGCAGTCGCTCGGTCATCCGGTGGTGGGCGATGCACGTTACGGCTGCGAAACTGACCCGCTCGGACGTCTGGCACTCCATGCCTTCAAGCTGTGCTTCTACCACCCGCTTACGGGCGAACGGATGGAATTTGAGACTCCCTATCCTGCCCCGTTCAAGAACCTGATGCTGAGAAAATAAAAACAATATATGATAAAAAACCTGATTTTTGATTTCGGAGGGGTCATCGCCCCTATCAGCCGCGAACAGGCGGTGGAAGCGTTCCGCCAGTTAGGGGTGGCCGATGCCGACCAGCGCCTGGACAAATATCACCAGACGGGGATTTTCCAGGAACTGGAAGAAGGAAAAATTACGCCCGATGAGTTCCAGGTGAAACTGGGACAGTTGTGCGGCGGACGCACTCCTAATTGGGAGGAGACACGCCAGGCATGGCTGGGCTACTTCACCGGACTGGACGAACGTCTGCTCGACTGCCTGAAGGAACTGCGTAAGCGCTATCGGCTGTTCGTGCTGAGCAACACCAACCCTTACGTGATGGACTGGGCATGCAGCCCGGAGTTCTCCTCCAAGGGAGAACCGCTGACGGAGTTCTTCGACAAGCTCTATCTGTCCTACCAGATTGGAGTGACCAAGCCCGACCGGCAGATTTTTGACTTCCTGATAGCCGATGCCGACATTCTTCCGTCAGAATCGCTCTTCATTGACGACGGGGCCGGCAACGTACAGGCAGCCCGCCAGCTGGGTTTCCAGACCTACTGCCCGCATAACGGTGAAGACTGGCGCGATGCGCTGACGGTACTTCTCCAGAAATTCTGAAAAAACGTCCTTGCGTTTCATGTAAAACGTAAAAGAGTTTTCCATATAACGTCCTTGTGTTTCAATCCGAACGCAAGGACGTTTTGCGTTAAATGCACCGGCATTCCCGATCAGCCGCAAAGGCGATACACCATCTGCCACCCCGCAGACCGATGCATTTCCCTACCCCCGATAGGGAAATTCCCCCACAGGAATAGGAAAAATCATTCGTTTGTATGATTTTTTCCGGATACCTTTGTCACATAGAGGAAAACAAACACACAAAGAATTATGAGAACAAGGGTAAGAAAATTCATGTATATGGCGATGCTGGTCGCACTGACACTCGCCTTCCCGTCGTGTAACGTGGAAATGGAATTAGGGAACAACACCCTGGAATATCGTGAACGCACAGCGTATCTCTGCAGCTACGACTGGCAGGACGACTGGTACGACGACTACGGCTTGCACCACTTCCAGGTGCTGCGCTTCTACACCAACGGAACGGGTGAAGACTTTATCCGCATTCAGGATGCCCGCGGACGTTGGGAGGAATATACCTACACCTTTACGTGGGACTGGTACGACGCTTTCTACACCAGCATCCGTTTGAACTACGGCGGAGGTGACTACTCCTACATGGACAATATCCGCCTGGGAGAAGGACGAATGGAATGCCTGCTCGACGGTGCGGCTGTATGCTTTTATAGTTATTAAAAAATCAGTAAAGAAAAACCGACAGATAAAGCGAACAAAACACGAAATCAGCTTGTTATAGAAATAAATCACCAAAGAATTTCATGTTTTCTTTTTTAAGATAATTAATTTTTTAGTTTATTCGTTCAAAAAAAAACGTATCCTGCCGTGAGACAGCGATACGTTTTTTTATGCAATGAACACAAGAGTTCCGCCCGAGGGGTCAGCTCATGCTGCCGCCCACGATGTCCAGCAATTCGTTGGTAATCGCCTGCTGACGGCTCTTGTTGTAAATCAAGGTCAGTTCCTGAATCAGGTCGTTTGCATTGTCCGTGGCAATCTGCATAGCCATGGTGCGCGCGGCATGTTCCGAAGCCGTGGAGTCAAGCAGCACGGTGTACATCTTCATGCGGAGCACCTTGGGCAGCAACTCCTCCATCACCTGTTCCGGCGACGGCTCGATGAGGTAATCAGCCTGCATGACTTCCTGCTCCTCTCCCTTCTCGTCCGTATGACCGGCACTCAGGTCGAGCGGCAGATAAGTCTCCCGCGTCAATACCTGCGTAGAGGTCGACTTGAAGTGGTTGTAGAGCAGCTCCACCTGCTGAATCTCACCGCTGGCAAACCGTGTCATCAGCTCGGCAGCCAGGTCGGCCGCCTCCTGATAGTTCGGTTTTCCGCTCATGTGCTGATAATCGCCGGCCGCCGTCAGTCCCTCCATCTTCTTCACCGCATCGGCCACCTTACGGCCCACCGGATAAATCAGGATGTTCTCACGGCCCACCTTCGGCTCATACTCTGCCACCACCTCGTTCAGGTGACGGATTACATTCGCATTGAATCCGCCGCACAGACTGCTGTTGGAGGCAAACACCACCACGGCCACTTTCTTCACTTCACGTTTCACTGCAAAAGGCGATTCCACGCTCAGCTCCGCGCCCAGGAAATTACTGAGCATGCGGTGCAACCGGCGTTCGTAGGGAAGCATATTTTCAATGGCCTCCTGCGCCTTGTGCAGCTTGGAAGACGCCACCATCTTCATCGCCGAAGTAATCTTCAGCGTGCCGTGGATTGAGTTGATTCTTCCTTTAACTTCTTTCAGTGATGCCATGGGATTTATGCTTTAAATTGTTCGGCTGCGTCTGCGGCCAGTTTTTCAATGAGCGACGTAATTTCGTCGGTAATCTTTCCGGAAGCCAGCACGTCGAGCACATCCTTCTGATGGTTGGCACGCAGGTAAGTCAAGAACGCATCCTGGAAGGCACGTACCTTCGAAATAGGAATGTCGCGCATCAGTCCGTGCGTACCACAGTACAGAATGGCCACCTGTTCGCCTACCGGCATCGGTGAGTACTGCGGCTGAATCAGCAGCTGGTTGTTCTTACGTCCACGGTCGATGGCCATGGCAGTCACAGAGTCCATGTCGCTGCTGAACTTCGAGAAGGCCTCCAGTTCACGATACTGTGCCTGGTCAATCTTCAGCGTACCGGCCACTTTCTTCATACTCTTTATCTGAGCGCTACCACCTACACGCGATACGGAGATACCCACGTTGATAGCCGGACGGAAGCCTTGGTTGAACAAGTCGGTTTCCAGGAAGATCTGACCGTCGGTAATGGAAATCACGTTAGTCGGAATGTAGGCAGACACGTCGCCGGCCTGTGTTTCGATAATCGGCAGGGCGGTCAGTGAACCTCCGGCCTTTACCTTACCCTTCAGGCTGGCTGGCAGGTCGTTCATCTGTTCGGCCACTTCCTGCTGGTTGATAATCTTCGCCGCACGTTCCAGCAGACGAGAGTGCAGGTAGAAGATATCACCCGGATAAGCCTCACGTCCTGACGGACGACGCAGAATCAGTGATACCTCACGGTAGGCCACAGCCTGTTTTGACAAGTCATCGTACACCACCAGTGCATGACGGCCGGTATCACGGAAGTACTCGCCAATGGCAG
>ERZ779895.3754-NODE-3754-length-11363-cov-15.560753_pt1 | contig 11363 bp, 5 predicted proteins | sample MGYA00511093_ERZ779895 | MGnify/ENA primary metagenome ERZ779895 (study PRJEB29588, sample SAMEA2142970) | human gut metagenome | biome: human gut; feature: human-associated habitat; material: faeces | place: Denmark | collected 2008/2010 ... | reverse complement strand
TGAACATAGTGTGCAGGACTGCCTGTAGCTTATATTTGTCGTCCGTTCGTCACCACCTAATATTCAATTAAACAACAATTTAATCATTCTACTCATTCCTCAGTGCTGTCACCGGGTCACTCTTGGATGCCTTCTTAGAAGGTATCAATCCACCGATAAATGTAAGAAATACACTAAGCAGTATAAGCACTATCGCTGGAATTACAGGAAGTACTGCATTGATGTTGTTCACCCCTGAAAGTGCATGAATAACAGCATTTATAGGAAGCAGGAAAAGTAATGTTATACCTATACCCATAAGTCCTGAGCATAGTCCGATTATACATGTTTCTGCATTAAATACAGCCGATACATTCTTCTTGGAAGCACCTATTGCCCTTAATATTCCTATCTCCTTACGTCTTTCAAGTACACTTATATATGTGATAACACCTATCATAATAGAAGATACTATTAAAGATATAGCCACGAATGCAATCAGCACATAGCTTATAACATTTACTATGGTAGTGACAGATGACATAAGTGTTCCTACCACATCTGTGTAGCTTATAACCTGTTCATCCTTACCCTGTTTTTTCATGCTTGTATTATAGTTATCAAGTATATTTACTATCTTATCCTTACTTTCAAAATCCTTAGGATATATGTCTATTTCACCTGGTACTGACAAATCTGCATAGCCAAGCTTTTTCATATTATTGTCATATGAGGCAACATCCGTATCAGACATAAGTGACTTCATAAGATCTGAAAGGTCACTTTCGTTCATATTCATCTTTATCGCATCTGCGAAGCTGTCTGTATCTATACCAAATGCGCTGCTAAAATCATAGTCATCTGTATCTGTTCCCATGCCCATTGAACCTAGTGCAGCTGCCATATTATTTCCCATAAGCTGCATGGCATTCATCATGGCATCTGTCATAGAGGACATCATCTGTGTCATGACTGCCTCCATAGCCTGCTGCATATTCCCCATGATACTTTCCATCATCTTGTTCATGGCATTCTGTATATTGGCAGTAAACTGTTCCTGCAGACTGTTGAGCATATTGTTTATGACTTTATCAAGAATACCATCTATGTTCTGATATCCATTCTGCTTGGCATATTCTGCGTATCCATCTACTACATCCTTTTTAAATATACTCCAGAGCTGTTCTTTTGATATATCAAATGTCACAGCATCATTCATAAGTTCTTTTGCCGAATCTGATATCTGTTTTCTTGCCTCATCTGTAAGCAGGAACTTAAATACACTTTCTGCTGTTGTATCCTCAATACCATTCTTTTTAATATATTCAAAATATCTGGCTTCAAGCTTGTTTACCTCCTTAAGCACTCTGTCCTGCGATATATTTACATGCATTGAATCAGTAATAAGCTGTCTGATATCCTTACTTAACTGGGCTGATACTTCATCAGAGGACATATATTCCTTGAAACCATATAATACTTCAGATATAGATGCTTTAACTTCATCTGTAAGACTGTCTGATATCAGTTTCTTTACTGTGTCTGCATCTATACTGCCTATATCAAAGTCCATACCATTTTCCCCGAAATCAGAAGATATATCTCCAAAACTATCAGGGTTTAACACTGATGAATCCATAGAATCAAATATAGATGGATCAAATGCCGCTGATATATCATCTGGATTAATCAATGCAGCAAAATCTGGCATACTCATATCATATATACTATCATCCACCTTAAATGCATTACTTATTGCATCTGTATCTATCTGAAAAAGTGATTCCATGTTAAATTTACTTTTACTGTCACTACTTATACCAAACTTTTCACCAGTAAATATGTTGGTATCCTTCTTTTCCTTCTGTGCTTTTACTACATCACTAGCTGCAGAATATTGTATAAGCTGTCTTGTAAGCCCGGATGTATATGCTATACCCGGTGTAAGCATTGCTGCTGTGGTTCCATCAACCTGCTTAACTATACCTGATATTTTCAGATCACTGCCTTTGCTTATCAGCTCCTTCATATATTCTTCATTGCCAGTTTTATCCTTCCATATATCATACTCTGTATCATACTGATAATAATCAGCACTATTCACCACTTTAAAGGTCATGCCAATAAAATCATCATATGAAAAGCTGTCGTTATTCTCAGGAATATCTATCTCTTTTTCTGACATAAATGCAGATATCATATTCTCATATTCAGCATTATCACGCAGACCTAGTGTGTACTCAAGCCTGTCACTTATGTTACCGCTTGAGGAAAGCACAAGAACACATTCGTTATAATTTTGTGGCCAATGTCCTGCTTTTACTTCATACTGTTCTTCATATAAACTGCTGTTTGAGGGCAGCTCATAAAACACATTTGTAGACATGCCAGATGTCATGGAATTCTCATATGATGAAGACATTCCCATCATCTCATACGACTTGTCAGGATTTATCTGCCTATATCCTGTATTATCCTCCCTGTATATCTGAGGAGTTACTATATATTTGTATTCTATGGCATGCACATAATCTTCAATATTTTCCGGATTGCCTTCTATATATGTTTTAAGCGATGCCAGATCGTTGGTACTCATCTTAGAGAACATATCAGAAACAACAGGTGTAACACCGATATCGTTCTCCTTTTTGTTGTCACCTGATGCTGACATACCGACCATCATCGCTGTAAGATCAAAGCCCGTACTTTGTATCTGTAACGGATATTCTGACAAAGTATCCTCTTCCATCGCACTTATATATCCACTGACACCATTAGATATTGAAAGAATAAGTGCTATACCTATAATTCCTATAGAACCTGCAAACGATGTAAGAAGAGTCCTTGCCTTTTTAGTCTTAAGATTCTGAAAGCTTAATGAAAGTGCTGTAAGAAACGACATTGACGACTTTCCCATATTCTTGTGCACCGGTTTTTCTATAATATTTTCATCTATCTCTAACGGATCAGAATCCGATAATATCTTTCCATCTTTAACTTCTACTATTCTTGTAGCATATTCATAAGCCAGCTCAGGGTTATGAGTTACCATAACTACAAGTCTGTCCTTTGATACCTCTTTTAAAAGCTCCATAACCTGTACGCTTGTTTCACTGTCAAGTGCTCCTGTAGGTTCATCTGCAAGAAGAATATCTGGATTATTAACAAGTGCTCTGGCTATGGCAACTCTTTGCATCTGTCCACCTGACATCTGGCTTGGCTTTTTATGTATCTGCTCTCCAAGTCCTACCTTTTCTAGCGCCTCTTTAGCACGTTTTCTTCTTTCAGTCCTTGATATGCCTGATATTGTAAGTGCAAGCTCAACATTAGAAAGAACCGTCTGATGAGGTATAAGATTATAGCTCTGGAACACAAAACCTATCGTATGATTACGATATGAATCCCAGTCTCTGTCTTTATATTTTTTAGTTGATATTCCATTGATGATAAGATCCCCACTGTCGTATCTGTCAAGGCCGCCTATAATATTAAGAAGCGTGGTTTTTCCTGAACCACTTGGACCTAACACTGCAACGAATTCACTATCCCTTAGATTCAGCGACACATCATCAAGTGCTTTCTGTACTAACTTTCCTGTTCTATATTCCTTACGGATGTGTTGAATCTGAAGCATTATCTATCTCCTGTTCATTTATTATCATAATTAAATTTTATTATAAAACAATGTATACTTTTATTACAATACACTTTGGTTATAAAAATATTACTATTTTATAACATTTTCATAAAGTTATCTATATTTTTTCTACTACATGCCGTTACATAAGCATGTTATAATTATAAAATAATATGATACCAGGGTCAAAAGGTCTTTCACCCACATGAGCTCGCTCATAGTTGGGTGAAAGACCTTGGGACCCGCCCCGATATGAGCATAAAAGTGGGATGAAAATCCCACGATATGCGAATATTGGGGAGGGTGCTATGTGCCAGTGGCACATGTTTAGCACTGACCGAAGCGGAGCGGAGACGTGGGAGTGCATAGCACGGAACAATCCGTAGGTATCAAAGTCGGGGGCTTTTGACCCCGACATCATAAAATACTAGGAGGTATACAAATATGTGGGCTTATGAAAGTGTTTTTTATCAGATATATCCTCTGGGATTGTGCGGTGCGCCTTATGATAATGATGGTGTCCTTACACATCGTATCCTTAAGGTCAATGACTGGATTCCCCATATTAAAAAGCTGGGTGCCAATGCAATATATTTCTCACCTGTATTTGAATCTGATACGCACGGATATAATACCCGTGACTATACAACAATAGATAAAAGACTTGGAACCAATGAAGATTTTGCCAACGTATGCTCTAATCTGCACAAGGAAGGAATCAAGGTTGTTCTTGATGGTGTATTTAACCACGTAGGTCGTGGCTTCTGGGCTTTTCAGGACGTTCTTAAAAACCGTGAGAATTCTGCTTATGTTAACTGGTTTGCAAGAATAGACTTTAATGGCAACTCAAACTATAATGATGGTCTGTGGTATGAAGGCTGGGAGGGCTGCTATGACCTCGTAAAGCTCAATCTATATAATGAGGATGTTATACAGCATATTTTTTCAGCCATAAAAGGATGGGTAGATGAATTCGATATAGATGGCTTAAGACTTGATGTGGCTTACTGCCTGAATCATGACTTTTTAAGAAGACTCCGCTCCTTCTGCGATTCGCTAAAGCCTGATTTCTTTCTTCTTGGTGAAACTCTTCATGGTGACTATAACCAGATTATGAATGATGAAATGTTACATTCTGTAACCAATTACGAATGTTATAAAGGTCTTTATTCAAGCTTTAACTGTATGAATATGTTTGAAATAAACCATTCATTATTACGACAGTTCGGACCAGAAAACTGGACTCTTTATAAGGGAAAGCATCTGCTCTCCTTTGTTGACAATCATGATGTAACAAGAGTTGCCAGTATTCTTAATAACACTAACCACCTTCCTCTCATATACACCCTTGCATTCGGAATGCCTGGTATTCCTTGTGTATACTATGGCAGTGAATGGGGTGCAACAGGAAGAAAAGAGGATGGGGATCCTGCTTTGCGTGCTTCCTTTGATGCACCTGTATGGAATGACCTCACAACATTTATATCAAAGCTGGCTGTCGCAAAGAAGTCGTCAAATGCACTGAATTACGGAAGCTTCTCATCTATCGTGCTCACCAATGAGCAGTGCATTTTCCTGCGTCAGTATAATGATGAACGTGTTCTTGTTGCCATCAATGCATCTGAACATCCTTACTTTGCTTCGTTTAATATCGGAACTGATACATGTACTGACCTTATAAGTGGCAGCGAAATTAAGCTTAATAACGGAATGGAACTTCCTGGATATAGTAGTTTTATGCTTCGTCCATTCTCTTAAGCTCCGGAAGTACTGTACATAGCATTGTTATAAAACAGATACTTCCTCCTATTACATTGGATACTGGCTCAGCCAGAAATACTCCTGCTGTTCCCATATTAAATGTATATGGCATAATATATGTAAGAGGCACGACTATAATTACTTTTCTTAATAATGAAAAGAATATGGCGTGCTTCTTTTTGTTAAGTGACTTAAATACTGTCTGTCCGATATATTGCAGATCCATAAATATAAATGCTGCAAAATACTGCTTTAATGCAACAATAGCATCACTAAGCAGGCTGCTGTCTGAGCTGAATATACTTATTAATGCTCCCGGTGCAAATATAATAATGCTCCACATAACAGCCGTATAAGCCAATGTCATAATACCAAGAACCGCTATTGCTTTTCTGATACGTGTGGGCTTTCCTGCACCATAATTATAACTGATAACTGGCGAAGAACCTTCATTAATAGCATGAATCGGAGTATCCACAAGCTGTCTTACACTAGATACTATTGTCATTACTGATATGTAAATATCTCCTCCTGTTACTGCCAATACATTATTGCAGCATATTGTAACAAGGCTGTTAGTAACCTGCATTATAAATCCCGCTGTGCCAAGACTGATAATATTCTTAGCATAACCTGCACACTCTGCAAGCTCATTTTTCTTTAAAAATCTCATCTTTAATTCGGATTTATGTGTCAGGAAATATATTGTAAACATCGCCGAGAAGCATTGTGAAATAACTGTTGCTACTGCTGCTCCCTTTACGCCTAAGCCAAAAACAAATATAAATAGTGGATCCAGTATAAAATTAAGAACTGCTCCTATTGCAACTGATATCATACCAGTTGTAGAATATCCCTGTGCATTAATATATGGATTTAGTCCTAAGGCAAGCATAGATGGTATTGTTCCTATAAGATAAATCATCATATATGGATATGCATAAACTATTGTACTATCTGATGCGCCAAACAACATGAGAATTGGTTTTGAAAACAGCATACCGCATGACATCAATATAAATGCACCTGCATAGAGCATTGAAAATGAAGTATCCATAATAAGTGCAGCTTCTTTATTTTTCTTTCTTCCCCTGTATATCGAAAACAGAGGTGTTCCACCGCTTCCAAACAAGTTAGCAAATGCTGTAATAATAACAATTACCGGGAAGCATATTCCAACTGCACCTATAGCTGTTGTACCGATATGTGGTATACGTGCAATATATATCCTGTCTACTACGTTATACAAAAGATTCAATAACTGTGCTACAAGCATAGGGATTGATGCACTTAAAATATTATCTGTAATTGTTCCGTTCTCAAAGTCTATTTTTTTCATTTCTATTACCTGTCCTGCGTATTATACTGCATATTATTATACTGTTTTACATAATATTTTCCTCTATTATACATATTCATCTGAAAATTTCAATTTCTAAAATTTCAGTTTCTAATAATCTTTTCTGTTAAAGCCTCTTTTTGCTATGTCACAGACACAACGCTGTTCTAACAGCTTATAACTCTTCCTGTTCTAGCTGTAACCCTGTGTGAGATTGATATAACAGTCCTGTTTTCAGATACATTTTTTAATGCCTTTAGTACTTCTCTTTCTGTCTCAGCATCAAGATTAGCAGTTATCTCATCTAAAAGCAGAAGCTGTGGATTAGCAGCAGTTGCCCTTGCAATAGACAATAACTGCCATTGTCCCTGCGAAAATATTTCCTGTGTGCAGGGTGTATCATATCCCTTATCAAAGCTCATAATTGTATCGTGAAGTCCTGCAAGCCTGGCTGCATTCACAACCTCATCCATAGATATAGCTTCATCATATAATGTAATCTGGTCTTTAACTGTTCCTGGCACCATATGAAATGTCTGTTCAACATAACCAAATATTCTTCTTTTCATATTATCAGGTATATTACTAGAATCAATTCCATCAATTAGTATCTGTCCCTTTAAAGGCCTGTATAAGCCTAAAAGCAGCTTGAATATTGTGCTCTTTCCCGCACCTGTCCTTCCCTGCAGTGTAACCTGTTCACCCATATCAACATTGAAGCTCTTATCTTTAATTATAATATGGTCAGCTTCATATCCGAAAGTTACATTATTAAACTTGACATATGGTGTGCAGGCTTTTCTAGCTTTTAATTCTTCACTATTATTGATGCTAGCTGTCTGTGTTTCTAACGCAGCATTAATATCTGCACTTATATCAGCATTAAAATCCGCCATAATATCTGCCTTAATATCTGCTTTAACATCTTCAAATGCTGGAAGTGCAAAGAATTCATTTATTCTTCTTACACCGGCAATTGCTGACTGTATAGTCTGGATTTCCATACCAAGGCTCTCAACTGGTGCAAATATCTGTGATATGTAGTTAATAACAGCTACCGCCGTGCCTGCCGACATTCCAAAAAGTGTAAGAGCCTTTGCATTGCCCGATGCTGAAAACAACATAACTACCGCTACTACAATTGCATTTAGTATAAGAATAACCGGTGAATATATTGCATCGTAAAAGTTGGTCTTTTCCATAGCCTTATAGCTGTCACCTATATATTCATCATATTTTTTCTCCATATACTTTTCCTTGCCAAGATTATGTATTGTACGGATGTTATGTAGTGTTTCCGGTACATGTCCCGAAGCCTTACTTACTGCACGCCGGTTTCGCAGCTGGGCTTCAAGCATATTCCTCTGCACATATCGGGTAAACCAGAATATAAATGGCAGTAATATAAGCAATAATATTGCAAGCCCTTTATTTCTGAACCATATAACTGCAAGAATACTTATTATCTTACATGTATCCGCAAACATACTGACTATACCTGAGGTAAACAGATTCTCTACAGTATCAACATCACCAACGAATCTTGACACCACAGCTCCCGGCTCCTGCTTACTTAATGATGCGGCTGTCAGTCTGGTAAAATGCTCCATAAGACCACTACGCAGAGCATGCGTTATCTTTTGGCCAAATACAGTAAGAAGCCCTTCCCTTGCAGCCTCCATAAGACCTGTGATCACATTAAATACCATATAAAGAAATATAAGATGTAAAGGAACCTGACATCCTGCTGCCAATGTATCTACTATTCTTCCAAGTACAAGCGGTGGATAAAGTGCAGTTATAACTGCACCACATACTGTTGTTATAATACCAAGTGAAAGCCACTTTTTCTTTATTGTAGTGTGCAATATTATTGAGCCTACACTAAGTACTTTGCCGCCATTATCAACATTGCTATTATGTTTACTCATGCTTATCCACTACCCTTCTGCTGTTTTCCACTACCTTTGCTGCAGCCAGCCCTTCATTCTCTGTTTCTACAGCTCTGCATTCTTCAACACTTACCGTTTCATACATTTTTCTATAGCCAGGACATTCCAACATAAGTTCTTTATGTGTTCCAACATTTGCCTTACCGGCATCCATCCATATAACCTTATCCATCTTCGGAAACATATAGAGACGATGAGATATAAGAATAACGATATTATCTGATGCCATATCTTTAAGCTTCTTATATATCTGTTCCTCTGTATTCCTATCGAGTGCTGAAAATGGATCATCAAGCACAAGCACCAGCTTCTTATGGCAAAGCGTTCTTGCAAGTGCTATTCTTTGTGCCTGTCCACCCGACAGTCTGATTCCCTCACTTCCAATAATGGTATCTGCTCCCTGCTCCATAGCCTCAACCTCTTTATCCATGCATACTGCCCTGAGGTATTCAAAAACATCATAATCATCACCTAACAACACATTATTCCTTACAGAATCGTTAAATAATTCAGGATCATGTCCAAGATAGCTTATTATTCCCGACCTTACATTATCCGCAGCGTTTCTTAGCTCACATCCGTTATATCTGATACTTCCCTCATATGGATATTCACACAGAAATGTCCTTCCAAGTGTTGACTTACCACTAGCAACCGGACCTGTAACACCTATGATCTGTCCCGGCTCTGCAGTAAAGGAAATACCATTATATACATTTTTTCCATCTGGATATGTAAAGCTTAAGTTTTGTACCTCAAGCCTTCCTGATGTCTGATTTTTACAATCTGTATCCTTAGCCTGAATAACCATAAGCGGCTTAATACGTTTCCATGAAACCTGTGCCTTATGAACTGCATTAAACAGCTTCGCCGCCTTCGAGGACTTATCAGATAACTTTATAAAGCAGGTTAGGAATGTTGTAAATGCTGCAATATCCCAGGTTCTCCATCCTGTTCCAAGTACATTTCTGCTGCCAAAATATAATATAAATAAAATGCCCATCATAGATATTATTCTATATAATGGTGTAAGAGAAGAATTCCATATATTAGCATAAATAGCTGATTTCTCATACTCAGCCAGATTATCTTCGTACGCATTTTTTCTGTCAGCTTCCCTGCCATAAACTCTGTAGGTTATAGCATTGGATGCTCTGTCGAGTGTTGCATTACTAAGGATACCAGATTGTTTTTTATACGCAGAACCTGTTTTCTGGACTATTACTTTCATCTTTTCAGCAATGATATAAGATATAGGTGGAAATATCATTGCAATAAGTGCCAGCCTTACATCATATACAAGCAACATTCCTGCATATGCAGCCAGCGCAACTCCTGTATCAAATATTTCTGTTGTAAACTTTCTCATGCCTTCAGCACAATCATCTACATCAAGTATGGCCTTTGTCATAATATCACCCATACCTTCACCTTCAAGCTCTGTCCTGCTCTTTAATACAAGTGTTCCATATAATATTTTCTTCATTCTTCTATTAACATTATTGGCGAATCTACGAACATAAAAACGTTTTATATATCTTGATACCTGAACTACTCCAATTGAAATCACATATGCAATAACAAGTATAAGCATATCCTTGTATACAGCATTCTTTGCCAATATATCTATAAGACAGCCTGCCATTTTTCCTTCAAACCATGGTCCAAACAAAAGTCCAAGATTGTATATAAAACCTGACACAGTTATTATAAGCAATACCTTCCACTCTTCTTTAAAATATGATAGTATTCTGTCGGCTTTAAATGTTTTATGCGCGGTCACATTTTTGTTATCTGAAGGATTTACTCCATTATTTCTTAATTTAAAATCCAATCTCATCTGGTGCCACAGAACATTTCCATGAGTGGATTTATCTGTTATCCCCTCATCAACGAATCCAAACTTGGAATAATATGGAACAAGGCTTTCTTTACATGTTAATACAAGCCCTTTCCGGTTCTGTTTTCTGGCATCTAAGATGGCCTTCTTAATCAGCTCTTTCGCATATCCACATCTGCGATATTCAGGAAGAGTATTTACACCAAAAATCATCTGCCATGCACCATTCTCATTATGCATTGATGCATTTTCATACATCTCATCTGTAAGATCAGCCTCATCCGTAACAAAACCATCTACAAACGCAATGAGTTTATCATCATCAAACATAAGCCAGAAATGATTTCCATAATATTTTATTCTCTGCTCAAATTCTTCTTTAGTTGCTGCCTCTAAAACAGGAAAACACTCGGATTCAACCGATGCAATATCGTCTAAATCAGCCATTGTTGCATATCTTATATTCACAACCATTCCTTCTTTACTATGATTTTTTCATTATAGCTTCCTATAAGACAGATAATGCACATTATATGCGTATTTCTAATACTTTCTACTCTATCACATACTCGTACATTCTAAACTGCCTGTTTCCAACCACCTCATAAAATATGTTTTCAGTACTTACATATTTAAAGCCAGCTCTTCCAGACATCCGGCTGGTATCCAAGTGTTGATACTTTTCCACTAGTCTCTCAAAAGAGGCTTCAAAGTTTAAATCATCCTTATCACTTCTTTTTCTTGGACCTTTCATGTGGTTTTTACTGCTTGCCAGCCTTGCCTTCTTACTTATATGTCTTTCCATTAACATAAGATCAATATTTTCATTTGTATACCATTTCCCGGACTGATGAA
>ERZ779895.3749-NODE-3749-length-11382-cov-2.598040_pt1 | contig 11382 bp, 6 predicted proteins | sample MGYA00511093_ERZ779895 | MGnify/ENA primary metagenome ERZ779895 (study PRJEB29588, sample SAMEA2142970) | human gut metagenome | biome: human gut; feature: human-associated habitat; material: faeces | place: Denmark | collected 2008/2010 ... | reverse complement strand
GGTCTTACTGGTACAGGTTACTTTGATATGGTTGCATATGAAAAGTTCCACGATGGACTTATGACAGACTATATTCCAACAGATGATGACCTCAAGGCTGGTCTTGCTGGTATTCCTAAGTTTCCTGGCAACGAAATAGACTAATCAAAAATTTAAATCTATAAAAGCTAAAGCTCCATTCACTGAAATCTCGGTGAATGGAGCTTTTTCTATTTGTCTTTATCTTTTTTGTTAGGTTTTCGCATACAGTATGGGAGCGGATATTTATTATTCTTTTGGTGGTGTTCTATACATTCTTTGCAGTTGCCATATCGTTTGCAGTTTTTCCAACGGCATTTACAGACCTTATTTTCCAAAGTGTTCACTTCCTGAGGATAGTTTATGTCTTAGTAACATCAATTATACAGTCAAGAAATGTATTGACACAGCAAAGATATTTATCATCGATGCTGTCTATCTTTTTTATAGCAAGCTGTCGTGAAAGGTCTGTATCTTCTGGGTTGCTTATGCCAATTAGATAGTCTGTTGGAACTTTAAGAAGTAATGATATACTTTTTAAATTAGAAAGAGAAACACCAGCTTCTCCACTTTCTACATTTGCAAGAAAACGGGGACTTACTGAAAGTGCTTCTGCAAAAGCTTCACGAGTATAACCTTTTTGTTTCCTAAGCTCTTTTACTCTTTGACCTAATACTACATTGATTTCTTTTTTCATTGTTAATTCCTCATCAATATGAATTTTGATAGTATTATAATATGAAGTAATAGTTCATAAAATGTGATAAAAAGCACTTGATATATGTGATAATATCACATATAATGATGATATAATAATTCATAAAGTATAGTATTATCAAAAGAGAAATTATAAATACTTACTTTAAAAAACAAAATTTTTAGGAGGTTTTATTTATGAAAAAGAGTAAAAAGATTACAGCATTGGTTTTATCATCAATGCTAACCATTGGAGCATTGACGACTTTGCCGTATAATGTTTCAGCAACATCAATTGATTTCGACTCGAATAACACTGTTTATTTTGCGAAGCCGTCAGATAAGTTATTGGAGAATTTGAATCTTGATTTCTGGGGCGATAACATTAAAGTTCATGCTTGGAACGAGTCGGGCAATCTGAACGGTGATTGGCCAGGTGATGCGGCTACTCATGTTGAGGGTAACATATACTCATATACTTGGTATGGTGTCTTTCCAACGGGTATTATTATCAATAATGGCGACAACGGTGTTCAGACACAGAATATTGACGGTGGATATACTGTTCCAAAGTCAGACGCAACACAGGCTCGAAAGAACCCTGAGCTTGAGTATGGTAGAGTATATAAGGCTACCGGAGAAAGTGTAGAAGACAGCAATGGCAACACGAATATAGTAGTAGCTGTTGATGGAGAAAGTACATATAACGATTTTAAATACCGTCTTGAAGATGATGACACAGTAACTATTTTAGGCTATGATGGTTCAAATGCAAATATAACAATACCTGATGAAATTTATGGTTTCCCTGTTAAAGAAATATCAAGCGGGGCATTTAATAATTGCGAAACCCTTGAAAATATTAATGTATCAGATAATAATAAGGCTTGTTGTTCAGTAGATGGTGTTTTATTTAATAAGGATAAAACTAAGCTTATTTGTTATCCAGACAAAAAAGCTGGTGCGAAATATTCCATTCCAGATAGTGTAGTAACTATTGGCAAATGTGCATTTGCGGGTAATAAATCTATCGAAAGTATAGAAATTCCTGATAGTGTACAAGAAATATGTGACCGTGCTTTTTTAGGTTGTACAAAGTTAAAGGATATAAATATTCCTGATAGTGTTGTGCTTATTGAAAGTGGAGATAAAGGAGTGTTTACAAATTGCACAAGCTTAACAAATATCACAATTCCTAATAGCATTACAGCAATACCTTGGTATATATTTTCGGGCTGTACAGGGTTGACAGATGTGACAATTCCTAATAGTGTTAATACCATAGGTTGTGGTGCTTTTTCAGGTTGTACAGGACTTAAAAATATTACAATTCCTGATAGTGTTACAGAAATAGAGTCAAATGCTTTTGCAGATTGTTCAGGATTGGAAAGTATTAATATACCTAATGGTGTTACAATTCTTGCAAATAGTGTTTTTGATGGATGCACAGCTTTGAAAGGTATAAAAATCCCTGATAATGTTACACTGATAGGAAACTATACATTTAATGCTTGTAAAAGTCTTACAAATATTGTAATACCTAATAGTGTTGAAAAGATAGCTATTGGTGCATTTTCTAATTGTGATAACTTGAAAGATGTAACAGTTCTAAATAGTGCTGCGGAGATAGTAGATAGAGCGTTTGGTGATGTTCAGGATTTAACTATCTATGGCTATGTCGGAAGTACCGCTGAAACATATGCTAAAGAAAATAATATACCATTTGTAGATATTAACTCAAAGGTATTAAAAAGCAAGGTTGGTAACATATCCGTTAAGGGTGCTTTTGATGACGGTGTAACACTCAATGTAGAAGAAGCCACTGTTAAAAATGCTGTAAAAGCTTATAACATAACTCTAAAAGATGAGAACGGCAACACTATTCAGCCAAGCGGAGAAATAACAGTTTCAATTCCAAGTGACAATGCAAACTGCAAGGTATATTGGATAAAGGAAGATGGCACAAAGGTTGATATGAATGCAACCTATAATAATGGTAATTATGAGTTCACCACTGACCACCTTTCTGTTTACGCTTTGATTGCTGATACAACTGAGCCAAGCCAAGAATCAAGTGGTGAACAAAACAATAGCTCAAGTGAGTCAAGCGGTGAGCAAAGCAATAACCCAAGTGAACCAAGCAACAATACAAATAGCAGTAAAACTACAAGTGAAACAGGCAAAAACGCAGTAAACACAGGCGATAACAACACAACGGCAATAGCTGCGATATTTGCAGTTGGTGCATTGATAGCAGCAATTATTATGCGTAAGAAAAAAGCATAAATAGATAAAAAATTAGGAGCTATACAGGAATAATTCTTGTATAGCCCCTTTTTATTGTCTAATAATCTATGCTCATAGTTGCTCGTGCATTAAGCTCCATACCAGCGGTATGACCAGCAAGAAATTCATAATAGCCTTGAGCACCTACCATTGCACCATTATCTCCACAAAGATTGAGTGGTGGATAGTAATATTCCCAACTACGCTTTTCACATTCTTCTTGAAGTCTGCGTCTGAGAAGTGAATTTGCTGAAACTCCGCCAGCCATAACAAGCTTATTGTAGCCGAGGTCTGTTGCGGCTTTGATGAAATTTTCAATCAAGCAATCAGTAACAGCCTTTCTGAAAGATGCACTCAAATCCTCAACTGAAAGTATTTCGCCCTTTTGTTCAGCATTGTGGATAAGATTTATTACAGCGGTTTTTAAGCCGGAAAAACTGAAATCATAAGGAGAACCGTCAACATGAGGGTGTGGAAGCTTAAAGCTGAGAGGATTTCCGTTTTCAGCTTTCTTATCAAGGTGAATACCGCCAGGATAAGGCATACCCATTGTACGAGCAGCCTTGTCAAATGCTTCTCCAGCGGCATCATCACGAGTTTTACCAACAATTCTAAGCGTAGTGTAGTCGATAACCTCAACTATATGGCTATGTCCACCAGAAACGACAAGGCAGAGAAAAGGTGGCTTGAGTTTTTCGTGAGCAAGGTAATTAGCTGCGATATGTGAGCGGAGATGATGCACAGGTATAAGCGGAAGTCCTGTTGCAAAAGATAAGCCTTTTGCAAAATTTACTCCGACAAGTAAAGCGCCGATTAAACCAGGTGCGTGTGTTACAGCGATGCCATCAAGCTCATTAAGTGATAAATTTGCATCAGCAAGAGCCTTTTCGACAACACCATTTATATTTTCGCAGTGCCGGCGAGAGGCTATCTCAGGAACAACACCACCATATTTTTTATGCTCCTCAACCTGCGAAGAAACTACCGAAGAAATAATTTTTCTGCCATCTTCAACAACGGCTGCGGCTGTTTCGTCGCAAGAGCTTTCTATTGATAAAAGTTTCATTTCAATACTCTCCAATTTATTGATAATATAAATTATTATACTACTTTAATGCAAATAAGGCAACGAGGATTTTATTATGTTGAAAATTTTAAGAATAGCAAAATTTAGAGATTAATATCTTTTTAGAAAAATATTTGGAAGTATTTGCATAAAAAAGACTATACAAACTTTAATTTTTTATGTATAATATATTATAGAATAAAGTAGGAGGTCTTTTTTGTGACCAAAGAAAATAAAGCTTTCTTTAGAGAGAATAATATTGATATTGATATGGCTCTTGAAAGATTTTCAGAAAACGAAGAATTGTATTTAAAGTATTTTAATTCATTTCCTGAAGATAATACTTATACTAATTTTATAAATTCATTTAAGGCCGATAAATTGTGGCAATCGCAAAATTTGCTCATAACTTTTATGGCTATTGTTGGAAATCTTAGCTTTACTGATTTATATAATGATTCTCGTGAGTTACTTAAAAAAATAAAAAATAATAGTGTAAGTGATGCAATAATTCTCTTTGAAAAACTAAAAGATGATTATTCTAATATAATAGATTTTATCGAAAACTTTAATATATAAGGTGGTGAGATAATGGCAAATCGAGATACTATTTTGATTGTTGATGATATAGAAATGAATAGAGCTATTCTTTCAGAACTCTTCAAAGATAAGTATAGAATTTTAGAGGCTGATAATGGTTATGATGCAGTAGCTATTGCTGATGAAAACAATGATAAAATAGCTGTTATTTTGCTTGATATGATTATGCCAAAAAAAGATGGTGTAGAGACACTAAGAGAACTAAAGGATTTTGGTATAACAAATATTATTCCAACTGTTCTTATGAGTGCAGAATTTAATGATGAATCATTGTTTAACGGACATGAATATGGCGCTTGTGATATTATTGAGAAACCATTTGACCCTCATGCGGTCTTAAGGCGAATTGATAATCTGGTTGAGCTTTATGAGCAGAAAAATAAGCTTGAAGCACTCCTGAAAAAGCAGGCAACTTATTTAATGCAACAGAATGAAAAAATTCATCAACAGCAGAGTACTATTAATAATATGAATAATACTATGCTTGATACTCTTAGCACTGTTATTGAATATCGTGATGTTGAAAGCGGAAAGCATGTTCATAGAATACGCAAGTTTACTGAAATTCTTTTGCGTGTTGTTGCTGAAAGATGCCCGGAATATAATCTTACTGAAAGCAAAATTAATCTTATAGTTTCAGCATCATCAACTCATGATATAGGTAAGATAGCTATTCCAGATGCAATACTTCTTGCGCCAAGACGACTTACATATGATGAATTTCGCATAATGAAAGAGCATACAACAAAGGGCTGTGAGATTCTTAATTTACTTGATTTGCAGGAAAAAAATGAATATTTTCAGTACTGTTATAATATTTGCCGTTATCATCATGAGAAATGGGACGGAATGGGTTATCCTGATGGCTTGCAAGGAGATGACATTCCAATCTGTGCACAGGTTGTTTCTGTTGCGGACTGTTATGATGCCTTGACCAGTGATAGACCATACAAAGCTGGAATACCGCATAAACAAGCCGTAGAAATGATTAAAATTGGTGCATGTGGTGCGTTTTCCGAAAAGCTTATGGAATGCTTTAATCTTGTTCTTCCGCAGTTTGAAGAGCTTGCGAGAATATATGCAGATAAAGCTCATATTGATAAAAATAATCAAACGAAAGGCTCTCTTAAAGCAGCCGATAATATGACCAAACGCAACTTTAGTGATACTGCTATGAGTATTTATGCTAATATGGGCAGAGAAGAGCTTATAAAGGCTTTAGATCGTCAGAAACAGGTAGCAAAAGAAACTCATGAAAGAGATTGCCAAATCTTTTATAGAATAAATGACATTGTATTTGAATGCGATTTAAAGCATGATAATTTTTATGTTCGTAAGGGCAATTGGGAAAAGATGTATAATTATTTTCCTAAAAATTATACCGAGGCTGTAACTATGATGTCATCATCTTGTCATGCTGATGATGTGGTCGCTTTTAAGAAAATTTTTCGTCTTAGCAATGTGCAGAGGGCTGTTGATAAGGGAAAAGAAAAGCTTGAATTTGATGGCAGATTTATTATAGGAAAAAAATCCTATCGTTGGTATCGTTGTATAGTAATTCCTTTCTGTGAGGACGGTAAGCTTAGAAAGCTATATTGTTGTGCATCTAAAATCAGTGAGAAAAACTCTAAAAACGGAGATGACCGCTATAATGTTCAGCACGATAATCTTACAGGTCTTTGGAATGTGAACTATCTAAGAAAAGCTGTTGATGATTATCTTACGCATTCTGGCAAAGATGGTATGCATATATTGATAAATATAGATATAGATGATTTTAAGGCTTTAAATTCTGCTACAAATACTACTTTTGGAGATGAAGTTCTCTGTAAGGTTGCTGAAAAATTAAAGGAGCATTTTGAAACCAATTCATTAATTGCAAGAATTGGTTCAGATAATTTTGTGATTTTCTTGCGTGATTGCCTTGATGTAAAAGAACTCTTGAATGCGGTCGAAGAGCTTTATAAATCTATGCATATGTCGTTCGATTATTTATTGAGCAAACATAATATTTCGGTAAGCATAGGTGTTGCACAGTATCCTAATGATGGAACAAACTTTACTGAGCTTATGAATAATGCTGATTTTGCAACAGAGATGTCAAAGCTTCGTGGCAAGGATATGTATCTTTTCTATAATAAAGAGATGCGAAAATCCTTTGAAGAAAAGCCCTCACTTTCGCTTATTTCTAATGAAGAGCGTGTTAATATTTATGACTTTAAAAGAGTATTTTCTCCATTAATAGATTCTGAAACAGAGAGTATTATTTCTTATGATTATCTGGAATTGCCAAGTACGGATATTACATATACATTTAATGAGCTTTGTGAAATGGTATCTGTTGCTGATAATATAACAGTTCTTGGTTTGAATAGTATTAAACGCCTTTTGCTTGGATTATATGAGCTTCAAAAGGATTGTGATATATTGCCTGAAATATCACTTTATACTATGTTTAAAGGCATAGATGCACCTGTTCTTTTAAAAAATATTGAGAATTTTCTTTCTGAACATCAATTAAATTGTAGGAATATAACTATAAACATAACACAAGATATGCTGAACACTATGAGCCATAGGGAACTTGTCAACTTCTCATCAGCGATTCGTTCATTTGGTTTTAAGCTTGGTCTATTTGGCTTTGGTTTAGAGTATATCAATATAAAGTGTTTTAGTGAAAAGCTTTTTGATTCGGTATCTTTCTCAGCAAGCTTTATAAGTGGAATTATTGATGGTTATTATCCTAATAAATTGCTTAAATTTGTTTTTGATTATTTTACATCAAGTGGAGTTTCCATTATACTTCCATATAATCTGAGTTCTGCGATAATAGAAACTGTTAAAAAGTTTGGATGCAATAAATTTGCATATCATAGCTCTAAGTTACTGAATTTAGATGCTTTTAGAATGGAAAGAGAACTTACAAAGACTATGCCAAAAGCTCCTATGATTTGCCACGAAAAATATGAGCTTGCACTTACAACAAATATGTATAGTGAAATTTTCAAGGATATGAAGTTCGTTCTGTTTCGTTGGCAACTGAGTAATGATGCAGTGTGGTTTTCAGATTCTTTCAAGGAAATATATGGCATAGAGCCTCCAACAGAAAATCCAATAGAATATATTAAAAATTGCGAGTTTATTTATCCAGAGGACAGACAGAAATATCTTAATAAGCTTTTAGCTGTAAGAGCTGGTTATCATGATGCAGAGTGTTTTGTAAGAATTATAAAAAAATCTATAAGCGACAACTATCGTTGGAGCAAGCTGAGATTTACTTGCATTTTTAATGAACAAGGTTTGCCAGATTCAGTTATCGGCTTTGAAAGCGATATTGATGATGAAAGGCGTGAGCATCAGAATATGAAAAATATGCTTAAACACGATTTTCTGACTCAACTGCTTAATAAAGATAATCTTAAATATGAAATTGATGATTTCTTACAGACTGTAGAAGGCGAAAGAGGCATACATGCCTTTATGATTGTTGATATAGATAATTTCAAAAATGTTTATGACCAAATGGGACAGATTTTTGCTGATGCTGTTCTCAAGGATATAACAAAAAGACTCAAAAAACTTTTCAGAGAATATGACCTTATCGGCAGAGTAGGCAGAGACCAATTCGTTATCTTTATAAAAGGTTTAGAGAGTAATGATATTCTTCCAAAGAGAGCTGAAAGTATTTGTAATATCTTAAAACAGGACTTTGAGTCTGGAGATAATCTTATTTCAGTTTCTGGAAGTGTTGGAATTTCAATTTATCCACACGATGGGGCTAACTTTGATGAGCTTTATAGTAATTCTAAGATAGCACTTTTCTCGATAAAGCATAAAGGAAAGAATAGCTGGCTATTCTATAATCAGGAGCTTTCTGATGATGAGGAAGAATAATTGAGAGATTTTCTAAGACAATTTAAAATTTTGCCCAATCTTTTTCAAGATTATTATGAGCTAAAGGTTATTATCAAACTCACATAATGATAAAAGTTAAAGCGGAAATCCTTTATAAAAATATGGGTTTCCGCTTTTTTAGAAAGTTTTAAAAATATAAATAAAAGCTATTGACAAATAGTTTGAATCGTCATATAATGTAATCACAGTAAAACATACTAAAAAGATAGGAATACAGGAGAATAGAAAAGATGCTTTATATCGACTTTCGATGTTGCCGCGTATAATCACTAATCATAATCTGAATTAAATAAAAATATATTATTAGAGGAGATAGATATTATGTCAAAAATTGCTACTAAACTTACAGACCTTATTGGAAATACACCTTTACTCGAAATCACAAACTATGAAGCTAATAATAATCTTGATGCTAAGATTATTGCAAAGCTTGAGTATTTTAACCCTCTCGGAAGCGTTAAGGACAGAGTTGCTTATGCTATGATTGAAAAAGGCATTGCTAATGGCAAGATTAACAAGGATACTGTTATTATTGAGCCTACAAGCGGTAATACAGGCATTGGACTTGCGTTTGTTGCTGCTTCAAAGGGTTTAAGACTTATTCTTACAATGCCTGAAACAATGAGTATTGAGCGTAGAAAGATTGTTTCAGCACTTGGTGCTGAGGTTGTGTTGACCCCTGGTGCAGAGGGTATGAAGGGTGCTATTGCAAAGGCTAATGCACTTGTTGAGGAATATGGAAACGCTATAATTCCACAGCAGTTTGAAAATGAGGCTAATCCAGAAATTCACAAAAAGACTACTGCTGAAGAAATCTGGAGAGATACTGATGGCAAGGTTGATATTTTTGTTGCAGGTGTTGGCACAGGCGGTACTATAACAGGTAATGGCGAGGCTCTCAAGGCTAAGAATCCTAATGTTAAGATTGTTGCTGTTGAACCTGAATCATCACCAGTTCTTTCGGGCGGAAAGGCAGGTCCACATAAGATTCAGGGTATTGGAGCAGGCTTTGTTCCTGGCGTAATGAATCTTGATATAGTTGATGAGATTATAAAGGTTTCTAATGACGATGCTTTTGAGGGTGCAAGAGCAGTAGCAAAGAGTGATGGTCTTCTCGTGGGTATTTCATCAGGTGCTGCAATTCACGCTGCAACAGTTCTTGCAAAGCGTCCTGAGAATAAAGGCAAGAATATTGTAGTTCTTCTTCCGGATACAGGCGAGAGATACCTCTCAACAACACTTTTCTAAGTTAAATAAATTAAGTATAAATAAAGGATACAGCTCAGATTATGAGTTGTGTCCTTTTTTATGTGGATTAGATTTACTTACATAAGATAGGGAAAAGTTTTGCTCAAGCTTTTTTAAAAGCAAAGTCTTTGGTCGCTCTCCGCAGAGAGCTAAATCTCTTAACTATTATCTTAAAACAAAATAAACAGATTTATCCGCTACTTGTGTTTTTCGACAATATAAAGTATAATGATAATATAATCGGCTAATTATATAAAAAATCCACAGCCACATTATACTATAAAACGACCTACATATGTCTAAGCGTGCATATGAATTAAAAACGGAGGTAATTGTTATGAAGCGTTTTACGGCTATTTTAGCTGCACTTTTGGCGGCCTCGTGCGTATTTTCTTCTGCCGTAATGGCTATTCCTGGTGAAACCGACCCGCAAACAGGTTACAACCAATATGTACAAGATAATATTAGATATGATGCATTAGGATATGCGTATATTGATGATGAAGACGGCACAAGAATATATTACGACCTTAACTCTTATGGATATTTTGTTCCTATAAATAATCCATATGAAGAACCAAGCCAAGAGCCAAGCTCTGAACCAAGTGTTGAAGAACCAAGTCAAGAGCCAAGCCCTGAACCAAGTGTTGAAGAACCAAGTCAAGAGCCAGGCTCTGAACCAAGTGTTGAAGAACCAAGCCAAGAGCCAAGCTCTGAACCAAGTGTTGAAGAATCGAGTCAAGAGCCAAGCTCTGAACCAAGTGTTGTAGAATCAAGCCAAGAGCCAAGCAAACAAGAAAGCTCAAAAGAAACCTCTAAAAGAAGTGACAAAAGCGAAATTCCCCTTATCAATTATAAGCTTGACGCACTTAAAATGAATATTGCTCTCCCAAATGATGTTTATGCAATCTTGAGAAGTGGTGAGCAAAACGAAAAAGCCCTTGAGCTTTTTAAGATGACCGCAGAAGAAGCTGTTGCATCTCTTAAAAAATCTAATATGTATCTCAAGGCTTCTCCAGAGGATTTTGCCTATGATATAACCGTAACTATGACACAAGATGAGGACAGTAAAACAATAAATAACTTCACAGAACTTTCTGACAAGGATTTAATTGAAATTACAAACTCTCTTACAAAACAAAAAGAATACGCCTCTTGCACACAGAAAAAATATGGTGATGTTCTATATCTTAGCTTAAATTATCATTCAACAGAAGATGGCGATGATATTGCTGGTATTCAAAATTATACTGTTGTAAATGGTCAGAAAATTACCATTACACTTCAAACTCGTGCTAAAGACCTCAGCGACCAACAAAAAGAAATTCTTGAAGCTGTTATGAAAAGCGTTTCTTTTACAGACATTAAGCCACCTGTTAAAGCAGATACAAATGATGACGAAATCAAAAATATGATGATTCTCATTTATACTACTGCTGGTGTATGTATAGTTCTTTTCATAGTTTTGATTTCAGTTCTTATAAGTCGCTCTTGCAAGAAAAAGAAGCTTTTAGCCGAAATTGAAAATAATAATATTTCGGAGCAAAAACCTG
>ERZ779895.3741-NODE-3741-length-11404-cov-9.906864_pt1 | contig 11404 bp, 11 predicted proteins | sample MGYA00511093_ERZ779895 | MGnify/ENA primary metagenome ERZ779895 (study PRJEB29588, sample SAMEA2142970) | human gut metagenome | biome: human gut; feature: human-associated habitat; material: faeces | place: Denmark | collected 2008/2010 ... | reverse complement strand
TTCCAGCGCGACGAACGTCCACCGGGAGAAGAAGCAGTGCCGGTGCAGCACGTTCGCCGCCGCCCAGCCCAGCACGATGCCCCACGCCAGCGGCGCGAGCAGCAGCACGAACCCGGCGAACGATGCGCCCGTTGACCCGCGCGACATCAGATGAACACCGCCGAATGCCAGCCCACCAAGCAGCAGATAGAACCCTGCCCAGCTGTACGGGCGGAGCAGAAACGCCTGCCAGAGCGGCGTTGCGCCCTCCACGGCATAGCGGACGGATGCGCGCAGGTAACGGTAGGCATACAGCGCCAAATGTACTGTCAGCTTCGGCAGCCACAGCAGCACATCCTGCAGCATGTTCAGCAAGTCGCCGACCCCATGCGGACGGCGGAAGGGGAAATCTGGGCGCGCAGAACGGAGCAGTTGCATCGTCCTGCGCAGCGATTCGCCCAGCGGCGGCAGACGGAATTTCCGTTTCGGGGGCGCGGACGGCGTGTCCGGAGGCACATCGAACGGGATGTCTGGCGGCATGGTGTCGAACGAATCCTCCGCAGGGTACGGGATGAACTCCTCAGGCGAATAATACTCGCGCGTTCGGCGTCGGCGCGGGGGTTCGTCCGCATTCATGCGGCGGCGGCAGGGCGCGGCTTCGTTTTCCTCCGGCGTATACACCCGGTCAGCCCGGCGTCGGCGCGGCGTCTGCTCACTCATGGGGCTGCCTCCCTTTCGTATGCGTCGCACAGGGACTTTGCGTCGCCCTGCGCGCGGATTCTGCCATGCTCCAGCCAAATCACGCGGTCGCAGAGTTCGCGAATCTGGCTTAAATTATGGCTGACGAACAGCACTGTCGCGCCGCCGGACATGAGCTCAAGCATCCGCGCGCGGCTCTTGCGCTGGAAACGCTCGTCGCCGACGGCAAGAATTTCGTCCACAATCAGAATATCAGGCTGAACGACGGTGGCGATGGAGAAAGCCAGACGCGCGAGCATTCCGGACGAGTACGTTTTCAGCGGACGGTCGATGAAACGATCGAGTTCGCTGTACGCAATGATTTCCGGCGCTTTGTCGTGCAGAAAATCCTTCGGGTAGCCAAGAATTGCGCCGTTAAGGAAGATGTTCTCCCGCCCGGTGAGTTCCGCGTCGAAGCCGCTGCCGAGTTCGAGCATGGGCACAAGCGTGCCCTGCAGGGCGACGCTGCCGCTGGTGGGCGGGTAAATGCCGCTGATGATTTTGAGCAGGGTGGATTTTCCCGCGCCGTTATGGCCAATCAGCCCGGTGACACTGCCCTTTTCGGCGATGAAGGATACATCATCGAGGGCGCGGAAGGTGGTGGTATGCGTCTGGCGGCGGAGGGTGTCGATGACAAACTCCTTGAGGTTGGTGGTGCGGTTCTGGTCGATGCGGAAATCCATCGTGATGTGCCGGGCTTCTACCAAGGGGATTCACCTCCTTGCGAAAAATTTCGTGCAATAAGAATGGTGTATTATTCTCCACCAACCAAGAAAAATCCTCTTGCCAAATGCAAAACTGACAGAAATTCCTTTCTGCTTCCGCCCCTTGACGGGAGGGCGCCGGTGGGCTATACTTATCCCGTATGGAAAAGGGGAGGAATCCGGATGGAAATCATTGCACGAATCGAAAACGGCTTTCGGGAGAAATTCGGCGTGCCGCGGCAGTCGGGGCTTGTGCCGGAGGTGATTTCCCGCGTCGTGATGGCGGAAAAGTACAGCGTCCGCGAGGCGTTCCGCGGCATTGAGGATTACTCCCACCTGTGGCTGCTCTGGGAGTTCGACCGCGCGCAGCAGGATGATTGGCGGCCGACTGTGCGTCCGCCGCGGCTGGGCGGCAATACCCGATTGGGCGTGTTCGCGACGCGCTCGCCGTTCCGCCCGAACCGCATCGGTTTGACGGTTGTCCGCTTGATTCGCATGGAGGAGGAGAACGGGCGCATCACGCTCGTCGTCTCCGGCGCGGATTTGATGGACGGCACGCCAATTGTGGACATCAAGCCGTACCTGCCGTATGTGGACAGTGTGCCGGATGCCATCGGCGGGTTCACCGAGCAGACCGAACGCCATCGCCTGACGGTGGATTTTCCGGAGAAGCTCAAAAAGTATGTTCCCAAGCAGAACCTGCCCGCCGTGATGGGCTTGCTCGCGCAAGACCCGCGCCCGGCGTATCAGCATGACGGAAAGCGCGTGTACGGCGTGCCGTATGGCGAGGTGGATATTCGCTTTGTCGTCGAGGGAGACATGCTGACGGTGGTGGAGGTCGTGCCGTACACGGAAAAGGAACAGAAAAAATGAATACGAATCGCTGGATGCAGGAGGTCAATGCGCGGTTTCCGGTGCGCAAAAGCAAGGTACAAAAGGCGCAGTTCCGCCAGTATGTGCTGCAAAAGGCGCAGGAAATGGGCTATACGGCGAGGATGGAGGAAAACAAGGCAATCTGCACGAACCGCAATATCGTCGTGGGCGATGTGGACAAGGCGAAAGTGCTTGTTACGGCGCATTACGATACGCCCGCAACCGTCGGGCTGCCGAATGTCATGCTGCCCATGAATCGCCCGATGTTTTACCTCGTTCAGGCGCTGATTGCGCTGGTGATGGTGGTGTTCATCTTCATACCGACGGGGATTGTGAAAAAGCTCACGGGCAGCATCTTCTGCACGGAAGCGACGCTGATTGGGTTGTACTGCCTGATGATGTATCTGCTGCTGGCGGGCGTGCCGAATCCGCACAACGTCAATGACAACACGTCGGGCGTGTGCGGGGTGCTGGCGCTGATGGAATCGTTCGCGGCGGAAAAGCCGGGGAAAATTGCGTTCGTGCTGTTCGACAACGAGGAGAAGGGGCTGCTCGGCGCATCGGGGCTGGCGAAAGCGCATAAGCAGGTGGCAAAAGAGACACTTGTGCTGAACATGGACTGCATTGGCGTGGGGGAAGCCATGCTGATGCTTGTGCCGAAAGCGGCACGGGAGAAGTATCCGGCACTGGGCGAGACGGCGCGGAAAAGCAGCGGCATTCCGGTCGTCCTTGGCAACATGGAGAAGTGCAATTTCTCCTCCGACCAGAAGCACTTCAAGCTCGGCGTGGGCATCTGCGCCTGCCGCAAGAAAAAGCATGTAGGCTGGTACTGCAGCAAAATTCATACCAAACATGACACGACGTACGACGAAATCACCCTGCAGGGCGTGGCGGACACGGTGGAAGCCGTCCTCCGGCAGGTCGTCGGGAAGGAGCAAGCATGACCATACGCGAAGAAATCGACGCGCAGTTCCCCATCCGCAAAACGACGGCGCAGAAGCGGGCGTTCGAGAAGTGGGTGATGGCGAAGATGCGCGAAATGGGGTATCGCCCCTATGTGGACGGCATGAACCGAAAGGACAAGCTGCGCCACCGCAATATCGTCGCCGGCGACCCTCAAAATGCCGAACTGCTCATCAGCGCCCACTACGATACGGCGGCGACCATCGGCGTGCCCGATCTGCGCATCCCCCGGAATTTCCCGGTGTATATCCTCGCGCAGGGCGCGGTGCTGCTGGGAATGCTGCTGATTTCCCTACTGATTGGCACGGTGGTCGGGCTGGCGACGAAGAGCGGCGATTTGCTGATTCTGACGTTCTTTTTCGCCTATCTGGCGCTGATGCTGCTGATGATGTTCGGCGCGGCGAACAAGCATAACGTCAATGACAACACATCCGGCATTGCCGCCCTGCTGGAGACGATGCAGCGCCTGTCCCCTGAAGCGCGCGAAAAGACGGCGTTCATCCTCTTTGATCATCAGGAGACGGGCAGCCGCGGCGCAAAGAGCTACGGCGCACAGCACGTCGAAGTGCAGACGATGAAGCTGCTTGTTGACCTCAACTGCGTCGGGGATGGCGACACGTTTGTCATCAGCGCCCCGAAAATGGCGCAGGAAAAGCCGGAATACGCCGCCGTCCGCGAATCCCTTGAAGAAAACGCGATGGCATCCGGCGTGTCGACGCAGTTCTTCGGACGCGCGGGTGTGCAAGGCGCGGGCGATTATCGGCGCTTCGTGTGCGGGGTGGGCGTGTCGGCATACCACCACAGCGCGGGGGTGGGACTCATCACCGGGCGCATCCACACTTCCCGCGATACCGTCTGCCGGCAGGAAAATTTGGACTATCTCGCCAAAAGTCTCGCTGACGCGGCTCAAAAAATGAATGATTTGTAACAATTTGCCGAACAAGCGGCATTTTTCAGCGCTTTTGCTTTGCAATTTGTACCGGAATATGCTACAATAGTGAATAGAAAGGCTCCCTGTTGGCGAGACTGGAAGAGGAGGAAGCAGCATGCTGCCGAAAGTTTCCAAGGGATTCCGCGCCATTTTTGTCGCGGTGATGTGTGTGGTGTGCGTGGCGCTGTGTGTGCTGGCGGTTCGGCTGGCGCAGCAGGGCGAGCAGCTTCGGCTGACGCAATTGCAGCTGGATGCAAGTCTGGCGCGCTTGAAGCTCCAGCAGACGCAGCGCGCGCAAATCGACGTTGACCTGCCGGAAACGCTGGCGCAATTGCAGGCGGTGCAGCCCGAAGCGGATGCAGCGTCCGCGCGCGAGCAGGAACTCCGCGCCCAGCGCAAGGCGCTCCGCAGCGAGAATGCGGAATTAGCGGCGCAGGCGGAAACGCTCACGCAGCAGCTCGCTCTCCTTCGGACCCCGGACAGTGAGCTGATCGGAGAGGTGGAGACGCTGCAAAAGACGCTTTCATCCCTTCAGGCGCAGGTGGACGCCGCACGGCAGCTCCTTGGGCAGGCAGAGGAGTGAGCCTATTCCCCAATTCACTTGCGCTATCTGCTTGCGCATTCGCATTTGGAAATAGGATGACAGCCGCATTTATTCACAGCCTGAGATTCGACTGACAAAGCAAGGAGGAAGTTCCCATGTCCGAAAACAAGTCCCAGACGCCGGCACAGAACACGCCGGAAAACAGCGAGAAGAAGAAAGTTTCCCTGTTCGCACTCATCGTCGTGCTGGTCGTGGCGGTCATCGTGATGGTTGCGCTGTTCGTGCGGTCGAATAACCTGTCCAGTCAGCTGGATGAGGTCAACGGTCAGCTGGCCGCCAGCAACACCGAACTCCAGCAGACCATTGCCGACAAGGAGACAGCGCAGGCGGAACTGACCACCGCGCAGAATGACCTCCGCGAAGCGCAGCTGGTGCTGGAAGAATCCACCGCAAAGGTGGCGGAACTGGAAGCCCAGCTGGTTGTGCTGAACGACGAAAACGAAGCGAACAAGGCGCAGGTGGAAACGCTGACCGCTGAACTGGACACCGCAAAGGCGAATCAGGCGGCGGCGCAGGGCTACCTCGACAACGTGTCCGCGCAGCTGGATGAGCTGATGCAGAACCTCGGCTTGGCGCAGAGCGCGCTGAACGGCGAAGCGACGGAAGAACCCGCTGTGACGGAAGAACCCACCGCCGAACCCGAAGCGACGGAAGAACCCACCGCCGAACCCGCTGCGACGGAAGAGCCCACCGTCGAGCCCGAAGCGACGGAAGAACCCACCGCCGAACCCGAAGCGACGGAAGAACCCACCGCCGAACCTGACGTGATGGAAGAACCCACCGTCGAACCGGACGTGACGGAAGAACCCACCGCTGAACCCGAAGCAACGGAAGAACCCGCTGCTGAAGGAAGAGTTCTTACCACCACCATCACGTCTATGCTGCCGGACGAATACACGCTTGATGTTGAACTGCATCTGGATGCGAACAATGTGGTGCTGGAGCTGAAGCTGACGCTGGAAAATGAAATCGAAGGTCTGACGCAGGAAATGCTGGACGCCTTCGCGGAGCAGTTCGTCGGCAAGCAGCTGCCGGTTGTCCTGCACGCGGATGCGGATGAGACGACTGCGGAAGAGCAGATTGTCGAAGGCATGGAGAATCAGCTGGAGAACAGCCGCGGCATCGTTGAGATGCTGAACAAGCTGGCAGAGCAATAATCCCCTGACACATCGCGCCGCCCCGCTGATTGAATATGGTTAAGCGGAGCGGCGCTTTTTTGCACTTGTGTTCCTTTTCAATCAATGGTATAATAGAAGTGGACGTGTATGTCCGAGCAGATATATCAACGATCGACGACCAATGGAGGCTGCACATGAAAAAATGGTTCTGTGCGCTGGGCATGATGCTGGCGCTGCTGATGTCCGTCGCGCTGGCGGACGGCGTGAAAGTTACCTTTGCCGAGAAAAACGGGCAAATCAACGGCGGCTATGATTATACGCTGAAGCTGAACGTGTCGCCCGCAAGCGACAAAGACCTGACGGTTTCCCTGACCTGCGACGGCTTGGATGGCGCGTATTCCGTGGTCATCCCGGCAGGGCAGAAGAGTACCACGCTGACCGTTCCGACGCAGGTGGTGGAGGAGCGCGGCAAGGTCGTCTTTGAGCTGCAGAGCGGCGACGGCTACACCGGTGCGGGCAAGCACACGCTGACCATCCAGCGCCTGCCGAACGTGCAGTTCTATCTGGGCATCAACTTTGGCACGGTGGGCAAGAAGATGAGCGTCCGCATGACGGTGACGAATTCATCCACCATCGTCAAGGGCAACAACATCTTCCAGCTGCGCGATGACAAAGGTACAGTGCTGGCGGAAGCAAAGTGGTCGAATCCGAGCGGCGACATGAGCTTCTCTATCACCCCAACCGCTGATATGGAGGGATACACTCGCCTGAGCGTGTGGCTGGGCGACCGCTGTGTGGCGGATGGCGGTTACCTGACCGTCGTTGCGAAGGGACAGCGCGCCGTCAAGAACGTGGAGACGGAGCGGAAACTTGTCGGCATCGGCATGGACTGTGGTTTCGGCGGCAAGAACACCGATCAGGTGCTGGAAGTGCTGGCGAAGCACAACACGAATATCACCTTCTTCATGACGGGCTATTTCGTCCGCACGTTCCCGGAGGAATCCAAGCGCGTGCTGGCGGCGGGCAATGAAATCGGCGACCACACGAACACGCATCCGCAGCTGACGAAGGAACGGCCCTACAGCATGATGCGCCAAATCGTTTTTCCGGCGGAGACCATGGCGGAAACGCTGGGCGTCTCGCCGCGCCTGATGCGCCCGCCGTACGGGGACGTGAACAGCAACGTCATCAGCGTTTCGCGCGCGGAAGGCATGGAGTGCGTGCTGTGGAACATGAGCACGAAGGACTCCATCGGCAAATACACGGTGGAGGAGTGCATCAAGAACGGTACGACGCGCGCCAAGCTCGCACCCGGCAATATTTTGCTCTGCCATCTCGACGCGAATCACAGCTGGGAAATTCTTGATGCTGTCCTGACCTACTACGAGGAGCAGGGCTACACCGTTCTGCCGATTTCCGCGCTGATTTACGCTACGGGCGGAGCGCTGCCCCCGATGCCCTCCACCCGCGAGGCACTGCTCTACACCGACGACTACTGGCCGAACTGGCTGGCAGAACGCGGCATTGAGATTGAGACGAAGGAATAAGCAAGCAGGCTGTCCGAGAAAAACGGGCAGCCTGTTTTGCAAAAGGTGGAATGCCGATGCACATCACTGACTGGAAAGAGAATTTTATCTCGAAGATGATTACGCGCGGGCGCAATTACTGGCGTGCCGGGGCAGTGAAAAATCTGCACTGCACGCAGGAAAAAATCACTGCTGATGTAGAAGGCACGCGGCTGTATCGGGTTGAGATTACGCTGGCAGGCGATGCCGTGGCAACTCTGTCCTGCACCTGCCCTTTTGCGAAAGAGGGCGCAAACTGCAAGCATATGGCGGCGGTTCTCTTTGCGGCGACCCATCTGCCGGAAGCGGAATTGCCCGCGCCGGAGTGGGAGAAGAAGCTGAACAGCCTGTCCGCCGAAACGCTTCGGGATTTTCTTCGTCCGCTGCTGAAAAAGGACGAAGCACTCCGAAATCGGCTGATGCTGTGCAAGGGAAATGCACCTGTCCGTGCGGATGAACGCCGCCTCAATTGGCAGCGCACCCTGACGCAGACGCTTCACGCCGCCGAACGCTATTCCGAAAACGAGTATGACGAATACGCGGAATATGACGAAGAAGAATATGACGAAGAAGAGGAATCACCCGTTCAGGAACTGCTGGAGCTGATGGACGCGGAATTGGCTGATTTGCTGACGCCGGAACATGTGATGCTGGCGTTTGAACTCGTTTGCGACACGGCAATGATGTTTGAATCCGCCGATGAAATTCTTGAACAGGAGGATATCGAAGACGCTTGCCGCGATGCATGGATGCGGATTCTTGCCATCGCAGCACCCGCCCAGCAGGCAGCAATGTACGAGTGGTTTGCCGCTGCCTTCCGGACGTGGAAGCCGATGCCGTATTTCACCGCGCCGCTGGCGTTCTTGTTTTCGTATCCGTGGGACGAAGCGATTCATCAGCGGAATCTTGCGCTGCTCGACGAGAAAATTGCCGAATGGAAGCCGAATGCGCAGGAACGCGGTGGAGGCGCGATGGTGAACCTGCTGAATCAGCGTGAAAAAACGATGCAGCAGCTGCACGCTTCGCAGGAGGACATCATCAGCTTCTGGCATTCGCATTGGGATGTGCCGTATGCGCATGACCGGACACTGAAAACGCTGATGGTGGCGGAAAAGTGGACGGACGCCATCGAGCAGGTCAAGGCGGATTTGCAGACGTTCGCCAGGGAATATATGCCATGCAAGCAGCGCCGCGAACAGCTGATTTTGCTCTATCAGCGCGCGAATCAGCCTGACCTTGCGCAGCAGGCGATTCGGCAGTACATTGAGCAGTACAATCAGTACAGCATGGAGCAGATTGATGCGCTTCGAGCGACGCTTCCCGCCGATGCGTGGCGCGACGAGGCGGAACGTTTGCTGAAACTGCCGACGACAAGCATTATCCACCTGCCCCTGCTGGCATCCATTGAGCAGTGGGAGCAGCTGCTCCAGCGGATTCAGCAACACAGCAATTTTGAGGGACTGTGTACCTATTTTGACCCGCTGATGGCATGGGATTCCGCCCGCACGCTGGCACTCTACCGCAACATGGTGAATCGCGCTATGCAAGGTGCTTCGTCGCGCGCCGCCTACTGCGAGGTCATCCGGCAGCTGGAACACATGAAAGGCACCGACGAGGGAAGACAGACAATTGCTGACCTTGCTGAACAGTGGCGCAGGGACTACAAGCGCAAGTGCGCACTGCTGGACGAATTGCAGAAAGCGGGATACTGACAAAAAACAGGCTGTCCGGGCAAAACGCTCGAACAGCCTGTCTTTTCTTACTTACTCCGCCGGGAACAGGAATCCAGCCGTCATTTCCAGATGGTTTTCGCCCGCATAGTCCGGGAAAACCTCGTACATCTTCGTGGTGAAATCCGCCGCGGACGCTGCCGGTTGCAAGCGTCACGGTGGTGCAGGTCGGGGTGCTCACTTTCGCCAGCGCAGCGGACAGCAGCAGCAAAATCATCACCAGCAGGGAAATCAGTTTCCTCATGGGTTCCTCCAAGGTGGGGCGTTCGGGGAAAGGGGTTATCTTGTGGCCACGATGAAAGAATACACCATTTCTGATATGGGCGCAAGTACGCACTTTTTTATTAGCGAGGCACTTTTTGGTGACTGGGGGGGATTTGCTGCGAGGGCAAAAGAAAAGCACCGATTCTATCGAACCGATGCTAATCTGGCGGAGAGTTAGGGATTTGAACCCTAGGTGGGGTATAAGCCCACACACGATTTCCAGTCGTGCGCCATCAGAACAAACGTTCGCAAGCTGACGACACATCAGGGAGGTGATTTGCATAAAGGTCAGCAGTGATGGCATACGAGGCATGACCAAGCCAACCTTGCACAGATTTGACCGGAACGCCACTCAGAACAGCCGCAGAAGCGACAGAATGCCGCAACCCGTGGAGGGTGACGGCAGGAAGCTGCAAGCGCTCCAGAAGCGCCCTGTGCGCGCGGTAGACCCTATTGGGCGAAGCCTCACAGAAAAGCCCGGAGAGGGTCAGCGGCTGCCGGCGCAGACAGTCCGCCACAATCGGCGGAAGCGCAATGCGCCGGACAGATGCACACGTCTTGACAGGGGAAAGCGTAAGCCCATCAAGACGCTGCACCTGAACGGTCAGGATGCCATCAGCAGAGAGGTCACAGCGACGAGCGCCGAGGGCTTCGCCCCGGCGTAAACCGCAACAGCAAAGAAGAAGCACCGGGGCAACATCGGTATTGGCGGCGGCAATCACATAACGCCGCAGTTCCGGCAGGGTCAAAACAGCTGTCTTTTGTGGCTTGTGCACAACCTGTGGGCAGGTATCTGCATCAAGTACACAATCAGTAAGGTGTAGCTTTGCCGCCACCTTCAGCGCGCGGGAAAGCATTACCCGATCAAGCTGCGCGGCGCGCGGATACACCCGCGCCACGTCCTGGATCCAGAGCAGACAGTCCAGCGGCGAAAGAAATTTCATGTCCACCAGCGACAACTCTGCCGGAACTGCCTGCACAGCTCTATTATAACACATTTTTGTGTGTACAGCAAGACCGGAAGGCTCAACATAGTGCAACAACCAAATCTCCAGCCACTCACCCAACGTATACTCTTTCATGCTTTTTCCCTCCCGTAGTAGTAACAACGACTATGGAAGGAGTATACCACATGGAGCACCAGCACTACAACCACGTTAACCAAAACGACAAAAACAACGACTACTACAACCGCAGTAGTAGTAGTACTACTACTACTACTATTGGAAGAAAAACGGAAACGACAAGCGCAGATAGTCACATGACAACGGGGAACAGTCAGGAACAGCTCCAGAGCTTCCGAAAGTTTCTAACCCAAATGTTTATGGAGCACTTCGAGCAGGACTATCAAGATGCCATCGGCACGCGCCCGGTTCAACTCATCATCAAGGAAGTCAGAGAACAGCTTGAAAAGGGCAACATCACGCCGACGCAAGTAAGCCGCGCACTCCAGCAGACCGCATACGCGCCGCGCCCGTCGTGGGCATACGCAAGAGCAATCATCCGCCGCATGGTGCGAGACGGAGAATATACGGAGAACGACGTGCCGTTCTAAGCCACCGAAGCAGTACCGGGGCGCGTGCCGCCCGGCGAAGAAGCACCGTGATGCCCGGAGTAGTCCCGCCGTGCGCCACACTGCCCCTTGCACTTCCTCGGCAGTCCGCTTCCGCCGCTCCACGTCAGCCGCCACGCCGTGACAAAAGCAACACCGGGCGCGCCCTCAGTCGGTCGGGGCGCCGGCTCTTGTGGCTTTTTGTGGGCAAGACGCCGCTCCACTGCAAACTATTCGTGAAACTGCGCTCGATGTTTGGCAAATAGTTGGCCGACACAACTATTCGCCAAACACCAGTTTCACAAATAGTTTTCCGTTCCGCTCTGCCTTGCCCATAAAAAGCCGCCCGCCGCCTGCCCCTCCCTCCATCGGGCGCGCCCGGT